>Ga0224508_10000181_pt1 | contig 66636 bp, 62 predicted proteins | sample SF_Jan12_sed_USG_4_FD_170157 | JGI IMG/M metagenome (GOLD analysis project Ga0224508, IMG submission 170157) | Sediment microbial communities from San Francisco Bay, California, United States - SF_Jan12_sed_USGS_21 | ecosystem: Environmental > Aquatic > Marine > Sediment | place: USA... | reverse complement strand
GCAGCAGAACGCGTCGCGGAGGAAGCGAGGACCCGTAGCTTTGCGTCTCCAGCTTTGGCTGGATTTGCCTTTCTCAAACGCTAGCATGCGCTTCAATCGGAAAAGACGTCAATTCCGGGATGTACTGATGCAGGTATCGGGTCATCTGTAGATTTGTCGAACAGGAGTTCTCATCGTTACCTGGGACACTGCTAAACGAATAAGGGGCCCACAAGGGGCCCTTCAGTTATTGGCGCGCCCGGAGAGATTGATTCCTCGCTACGCTCGTCACCCCTTCGGGGCGCCTGCGGCGTCCAAACCGGCGTAGCCGGTTTGTCGAACGGTCGCTCTGCGAGCGACTTAGTTCGATCTCTTCGGCCGCAAAAAAATAGGGACCCGAATGGGTCCCTATATTTTTTGGCGCGCCCGGAGAGATTCGAACTCCCGACCGCCCGGTTCGTAGCCGGGTACTCTATCCAGCTGAGCTACGGGCGCATTGTTCTTTGTCGCGGCTAAAGCCGCTCCCACAGTTTCTGTGAGCTCCTACAAATTGTTCTGGCGGAGAGAGAGGGATTGATTCGCTCGTTCCACTCGCTCACCCTTCGGGCGCACTTCGTGCGTCCAAATCGGCTCCGCCGATTTGTCGAACCCTATTATCTATCTACGAGGGTTCGAACTCTATCTATATACAATAATATTTGGACCCTCTCTGAGGGCCCAAATATTATTGTGGCGGAGAGAGAGGGATTCGAACCCTCGAAGGGCTTTTAACCCTTACTCCCTTAGCAGGGGAGCGCTTTCGACCACTCAGCCATCTCTCCGGTTCGAGTCGCGGCTAAGGCCGCTCCCACAGCGCTACTCTCACAGCGGCGCACATAGTACTGATCGGATAGTTCAAGGTAAAGCCCCGCGATACTAATCGTCGGAACCGCTTCCTTCTGCCTCTTCCGAGGCTTTTTCGCTCTGAATTCGCTCGTAGATTTCTTCACGGTGCACAGCGACGTCTTTCGGGGCATTGATCCCGATACGTACCTGATTCCCTTTGACCCCCAGGACGGTGATCGTGATATCGCTCCCGATCATGACCGTCTCACCAGCGCGTCGCGTCAGAATAAGCATGATTTCCTGCTCCTGCCTTTTCGGGGCTCCGCCCCCTTTCTTGTTACGCGTCGTACGTCCTAAACCGTTGTAATACTAGCCGATTTTGGGCCGAGATGCCCACTAGTAGCCTGAATCGCCTCGAATTCAACCCCAGAGGTGGCCTGGACCACTCCGGCGGCCAGGATGTTCCCCCACCCAGCCGCCGATCCGGTCGCGGCCAATTGTTAACAATTGTTCCATTGGCCCGATTTCGATTGTCCAACGATCCCTGTCACGGGACACTTTATGCCAGATGTCGCCGGCATCGCTTGCCGCGACGGGTCGGGCAAATAAACAGAACTAGAGACCATTCCACAAAACAGGGAGAAGAAAATGAGCGTAGCGCGAGTAACAGAGATTTCCTCGGACTCAAGGAAGGACTTCAAGACAGCAATCGACAACGCCATCGAGAAGGCGAACGAAACGCTCGACCAGATCGAAGGCGCCTGGGTGAAGGACATGAAGGTGACCGTCAAAGACGGCAAGGTGGATCAGTACCGCGTCACTCTCAAAGTTACCTTCGTCCTTCGATAGAACTCGAGAGCTGTCTGAATGTGAACATTTGTGAACATGTCTTCGTGATCACAACCGCTGATCTAGACTGCACAGCGAACTATTCATTAACACCAAATTGGAGATAAATCGTGGCAAAGAGTATTCAGAGTATCGAGGGCATCGGCCCGAAACTTGGCGAAGCATTTCGGGGCGCCGGAATCAAGACAGTAGATGATCTGCTTGACGCAGCTGCCAGCAAGCCGGCACGCGGTGCGCTGGCCGAAAAGACAGGTATCAGCGAGGTTCGCGTACTGAAGTACGTCAACATGGCCGACCTGTTTCGCATCAACGGCGTTGCCAGTCAGTATGCCGAACTGCTTGAGTGCGCGGGTGTCGACACAATCAAAGAGTTGCAACATCGCAACGCTGAAAATCTCGCGGCGAAGATGACCGAAGTTAACGACAGCAAAAACCTCGTGCGTCGCACGCCTTCGGTGAAGGTTGTCCAAGACTGGATCTCGCAGGCCAGTAAGTTGCCGCCCAAGGTGACCTACTGAATCCGGTACCGCACGGCAAAATGACGGTGGTGCCGTAAGGCACCGCTGTTCACAAACAAAAGGGGAACGCGGTCATGAATCTAGAATCGATGTTTGAATCCTTACAGAGCACACTCGGCAACACATTGCCCAGTTTGCTCGGGGCAGTGGGTATTCTGGTTGTCGGCTGGTTTGTTGCAATCTTGTTGCGTGCAGGTACGCGCCGGCTACTTAAGCTTGTAAGGTTGAACGAGCGCATCGCCAGCAGCACTGAAAATGAAATAAATGCCGAATCGTGGGGTGCGGCAGCTGTCTTCTGGATAGTAATGTTGCTGGTGCTAATCGCGTTCTTCAATGTTTTGAATCTGGAAATCGTCTCGGCACCTTTGCAGGCCCTGGTCACTAAGGTATTCGAGTTCGGTCCAAGCCTGTTCGCTGCCGCCGTACTCGCACTCCTTGCCTGGGTTCTCGCCAGTGTCGCACGTGGATTGATCAGCAGCGCGCTGTCAAAGACCAATCTCGACGAGAAGATCAGCAAAGAGGCTGACATGAAACCTGTCAGCCACAGCATAGGCGATGTGCTGTATTGGCTCATTATTCTGCTGTTCCTGCCAGCCATTCTCGGCACGCTACAAATGGAAGGGCTGCTTATCCCTGTGCAAGGCATGGTGGACAAGATTCTGGCGATGTTACCGAACATCTTTGCGGCGGGCTTAATCGGCCTCGTCGGCTGGTTCGTTGCCAAAATCCTCCGCGACCTCGTGCAGAATCTTCTTGGTGCCGTCGGCTTCGACAGCCTCGGCGAAAAAGCAGGACTAAGCGGCAAGGTCAGCTTGTCGCAACTCGCCGGACTGTTGGTATTCATCTTTGTGTTCGTCCCAGCGCTGGTTGCTTCGCTCAATACATTGCAGATTGAGGCAATATCAGCACCGGCGACAGAGATGCTCGGTGCGTTCATGGCGGCGATTCCTGACATATTTGCCGCTGTAATCATCCTCAGCATTGCCGTGGTGCTCGCCAAGTTCATCTCTGGCCTGGTAGCGAGTTTGCTCGACGGACTGGGGACAAACAGTCTGCCGGCCAAATTCGGTCTTACAACAGTTGCGGAAAGTAACTTTTCACTCGCGAAGTTCGTCGGCAAGGTCGTTAGCGTGTTCATTATTCTGTTCGCGTCGGTTGAAGCAGCCAATCAGCTCGGATTTGTCCAGGTTTCGGAAATCGTCTCGACCCTGATTGGGTTCGCGGGTCAGGTCTTGCTGGGTGGTGTCATTCTGATGGCCGGATTCTGGCTCGCCGGACTGGCCCATACAGCCGTGATCAAAGTCAGCGGTGACGACGCAGCGCCAGTAGCCGGCATCTTGCGAGCGGCAATCATCGGCCTGGTCCTGGCGATGGGACTGCGCGCGATGGGCATTGCTGACGATATCGTCAACCTGGCGTTTGGCTTGGTATTGGGCGCCGTCGCTGTCGCATTTGCTCTGTCCTTCGGTTTGGGCGGCCGCGAAGCAGCCGGCAGACATATGGAGCATTGGCTGACGAATCTGCGCAAGAACAAATAGACATGAGTAGAACGAAAACTATAAATCACAGGGAGACATTCATGTACAAATCAACACTTGGCCTACCGCTCGCAATACTTCTGTTGTTGACCGGTTGTGGCGATCGGGGCGACTCAACATCGGGCACGGAGAACGGCGTATCGGACACAGTCGACGCCATACAAAGTGAGGCGGCCGACACTGCAGAAGAAATCGATGCAAGTGGCAGTGATATGCTTGAAGCCGCCAAAGAGGAAGGCAATGAGATGCTGGATGCCGCCATGGAAGCGGGTGAGGATATGTCGGAGGAACAACTCGACGATCTCGCTGACAAGGCCATGGAAGAAGCCGAAGATCTCGAGGAAGACCTGAAGAAAAAGATAGGCTTGGGGGACTAGCAAACAGTCAATGCCCTACTCGACGAGAGCCGCGGGTTGAATGGATTACGATAGCGATGCATCTGATCTGACCATGAAACAAGACACGGAAAGTCCGATCGAAGTCGCGGATCCGTTCGCCCGCCGGCTACTCAATCAGTACCTGCAGCGACGCAAGTCCGATCTCGCGCGCCTGCGCTCCGCGCTGAGCGAAAACGACTTCGCCAGCATCCAGCTGACCGGCCACAATTTGTTCGGCTCCGGCGCCGCTTATGGGCTCGAGGAAGTATCAGCTCTCGGGGCGAAGCTCGAGCAAGCCGCCAAGTCCCAACAGACCGCGCAAGTCAGTGACCTCATCGACGAACTGGAGCGATTCGTCACCAGAGTGACTGTCACCTAGCATAGCCAACCCGGTTTTTTTACCAGCCCGCTAAACATAAGCTCCGGCCGGGCAACACTCGAACCCCTCCTGAGCAGGTATAATGTCGCTGTAAGCTGCGCCAAACCACGACAATAAGACGCAGCCGGTCGCAATACACTGCGACAACAGGGAGAACAATTGCGAGTCGCGATCCTTGAAGACGACCCGGATCAGGCGGAGATTGCCCAACTTTGGTTGCAAGACGCCGGTTGCCGGGTATTTTGCTACGCCGATGCGCACAGTTTTTTGCGTGCCGTCCGTCGCGACAGCTTTGACCTGTACCTGCTTGACTGGGTACTGCCGGACCTGAGCGGTATAGAGGCCCTGGAGAAATTGCGCGGCGAATTTGCCGATACCACTCCCGTAATAGTCGCGACAATAAAGGACGCGGAGAAAAATGTGGTGCGTGCGCTGGAAGCAGGTGCAGACGACTATATTGTGAAGCCGATGCGACGCAATGAACTGGTTGCGCGGGTGAACGCAATCCTGCGTCGCGTAGCTGGTCAATCCAATGCGCAAGGCGCGTTGGACGCGGCACCCTACCAAATAGACCTCGACAAGCGCGTGGTGTCATTGCGCGGTGAGGAAATCTCGCTGACAAATCGTGAATTTGCACTTGCTGTTTTTCTGTTTCGGAATGCGGGCAAGATGATTTCGCGCGACCATATTCTCGAAGAGATATGGGGAATTGAGAACAAGGACATCTCGACCCGAACAGTCGACACACATGTAAGCCGGTTGCGCAAGAAGCTTGCTCTGAGTGACGCGACTGGCTGGAAACTGTCGGCAATTTATCAGCACGGCTATCGAATTGAGAAGATTGACACTCGCGAAGCAGTTGCGTCGCAGAAGTAAGCTGGAGACGACGATAATGGCAAAGAAACAAACTCAGAAAATGAGACCATCGGGCGATGACATCGACGGCAACGTCGACAAGATCCGCGACATTCTGTTCGGTGGTCAAATGCGTGACTACGAGGGACGTTTTGTCGACCTCGAAAAACGACTGTCGCAGCAAATCGACCGTATGGGTGCCGAGCTTGACAAGCGGATTGAGCGCCTGAATACCTATGCAAAGCGAGAAGTTGACAAACTGACCGAGCGAGTCAAGGCCGAACGTCAAGACCGTATCGCCGACAACAAGAGCGGATCGCGTGACCTGAAAGACCTTACACAACAGGTCGAGGTCTGGTTTGGCGAAGTCGAGGATCGTCTCGACGTCGAGTCGAAAGAACTTCGCACTGCGATACATGATCAAAATGAAGAGCTCGCAGCACTAATCGCCGAAACCCGCGATCACTTGAGTGCGGCCCTGACCAATGAAACCCGCGAGCTGACCGATGCCATGCTCGCGCGCGAAGATTTGGCTGGCCTGTTATCTGAAGTCGCGATGCGACTGAAGAAAGACTTCAAGTTGCCGAAAGGCTGAGACGGCTACGGTATAACATTGTGACTGATCTCGACAAATTGAAAGACCTGCTGTTTGGTGCGGAGAAGCAGGTGCTCGACTCTATTTCAGAGCGAGTGGAAAGTCGTGAACTGCGCTCAGCGGACGTTGCTGACATTCTCCCGGAAGCGATTCGCACGAGCCATCGCAACGGCCGCGACCTCGGTGATGCACTGCGAGAGCCTGTTGGCGAGTGCCTGCAACAAGCGATTCGCGACGATCCGAAAACCTACAGCGATGCTCTTTATCCGGTCATGGGCCCGGCGATTCGCAAGTCCATTATGCACGCACTGCGTACCTTTACGCAGCAGATCAATGAAGCTGTTGAACAAAGTCTGACACCAAAGGGATTGCAATGGCGACTGCAAGCATGGCGTGCAGGGGTGCCTTTCGGCGACTTTGTGATGCAAAAGACCCTGCTTTATCGCGTTGAGCAAGCGTATCTGATCAGCCGGGAGAATGGCCTTCTGGTCGGCCACGCGCAACATGAGGTCGCGCGAATTAAAGACAGCGATGCGGTTTCGGCGATGTTCACGGCCATCCAGGATTTCGTGAAGGAATCGTTTTCACCGGACCGCACGGGTCGACTCGAAACGGCTGATATGGGTGAGTTCACATTATGGGCCGTTCATGGACCGCACGCGCTGCTCGTCTGTGTTATCCGCGGCGTGCCGCCACGTTCTCTGCGAACAGAACTCAGCGCCATTCTCGAGCGTATTCATTTTCGCTATGGCGACGCCATCCGCATTTACTCCGGCGAAACGGCAACGGTACCTGACGTCGAGGAAGAACTTGCTGCTTGTCTACGTCTCGAGGCGAAGCAGCAAGAGGCTGCATCCCAAAAACGGGTGTCATTACCGCTGCTGGCAATCCTGTTGCTCATCGCTGGCGCGATCGGCTATTTTCTTGTTAGCGCCTGGTTACAGGGGCAAAAACTCGACCAACTGACCGCGGCACTAGAAAACACGCCGGGCCTGTACGTAACGGATGTGCGCATGGACGGTCAGAGATTCCTGGTGCGTGGCATGAGGGATCCATTAGCGCCTACGGTGGCTGCGGTCGCCGCCGCTAACGGGCTGACTGATGATGAAATAGCCGCGGACATGCAGGCGTTTCATTCGCTCGATCCCACACTGATTGCAGAACGTGCAGCGTTGCGATTCGGCTCACCGGATGGCATCAGTTTTGTCGTCGAAGATTCGCGCCTGATCGTCTCAGGCCCTGCTTCAGCCGATTGGCAAAACGAGGTAATGGCGTCATACAACGCGTTGTCAGGGATCGAGAGCGTTGAGTTCAGGATGACCCCTGAAGAGCAGGCTGCGGTTGCACGAGTGGTCGAGCTGCGAGGATTGGCCGAAGACGTCCGGCAACTCAATGGCCGAGCGTTTTTCTTTGCCTCGGGAGCGATCCTGACCGAGAAGAGCGCGCGGGAACTCAACGAGATGACAAGCCAGTTAAACACGACGGCTGCAGCTCTTGCCAAATTCGGCAAAGGCTTATCGGTATCCGTGACCGGGTTCGCTGATCCCGTAGGCGGCGTGGAAGTTAATTCCGCCATCGCGATGCGGCGGGCCGAAGCAATAGCAGCAGTGCTTGTGGATCAGGGTTGGGGCGGCACCATTGTCACACTCGAAAGCCCTTTGAACGAAACAGATAGTCCGATAATCGATCCAGGAATGAGGCGCGCCGTCGTTGAGCTGCAGAGTATTGATTTAGAAACGACACAATGACCATGATCACGAGCAAAGTCTGCATCGTTGGCGATTTTGCGGTTGGCAAGACCAGTGTCGTCGAGCGATTTGTCAACAATCAGTTTTCCGAAAAATACCTCACCACTATAGGTGTCAAGGTCGATACGAAAGAGATCGACCTGCCGCATAGTGGCGTGCAGCTGAAACTTATCCTCTGGGATGTGGCTGGCTCGGATCAATTCGGCGAAACCGAGTTCGCTTATCTTCGCGGAGCCTCGGGCCATATCTTCGTCGCGGACGGCACGCGCCCGGCCACTTTAGGCACGGTACAGAAACTTGGCGTGCGCATTGACGAACGCTATGGGCGAAAGCCATCGGTATTGCTCATCAACAAACACGATCTAAGTGACGCGTGGGACGTTACTGAACAAATCATCGAGGAACTCAAAACGGATTTCGATGCACTTTTCCTGACCAGCGCGAAAACCGGCGCCGACGTTGAGAATGCGTTGACGCGGCTGGCCGAACTGATTATCGATCAGACACTCGCTGACCAGCAATGAGCTTGCCGCCGTCGGTCATCGAATACCTGCAAAGTGACTTCGTCAATGAGTCGCGCCCATTCTGTTTTCTGGTCGACAGCGACTTCAGGCTCGTGGACTCATGGGGTGACGGCGACTGGTCTGGTCTCGCTAGCGCCGACGTCGGCGCAAACATGCTCGATCACGCGCCGTTCTTACTTGGCGCACTGGGCTCGGATCCGCAGAAACTCAGTTTCATCTCAACCGGTGACGGCGCTGTCGTACATCTGATCACGATGCCGCATCAGGATGGTCACTACGCGATCGTGCTCGATGCGGGACAGGAACATGATTTCCGGCAGGAGAAACAGCAGTCGGCCAACGAACTGCGGCTACTGCATGGGAGTCAGCGGAAACTCATCGCCCGGCAACGAGACCTGATCGCCGAGCTCGTCGAGGCTAAAGCGGAACTCGACCATCATCGCCGCGACATCGAACGCAGCAGCGCCAACAAAAGCCGTTTCATCGCCATGATGTCACACGAATTTCGAACGCCACTCGCGTCGATTATCAACTATGCCGATCTCGCCCTTGAGCCTGGCTCCGGTCCTGCGGACATACAAAAAAGCATCGAGGCCATTTCGCGATCAGGGCGTCACCTGACATCGTTGGTTGATGCGGTTCTTGACGAAGCGCGTCTTGACGCGGGTCAGATTCAATTGCGCGAGAGAGACTTCGACCTGTTCGAGCTGCTCGATGATCTGGCCGCGATGATGGCGCCGCTTGCTGCCGAAAAGGGCCTTTCTTTCGCGACACTGGTCGATCCTGACGTGCCGCATAAAGTCAGGGCGGACGATGTCTGTTTGCGGCAGATTCTGATTAACCTGCTCGGCAACGCCGTGAAATTCACGCAGGAAGGCAGCATCCGGCTTTACCTGACGTACAACGACGGTCGATTGGTCGCTACCGTCAGCGACACAGGTCCGGGTATCAGTGTCGCGGATCAGGAGCGCGTATTCCGTGCATTTGAGCGCGGTACCGATCGTGACGGGTCTCTCCGCGGAGCCGGCCTAGGTCTCACGATTACATTGCAACTTGCCAAACTAATGCGCGGAGAAATCTCCCTGGATTCTTTGCCGGGCCAGGGCTGCACAGTGAGCGTGCACGTGCCCATGGCAATCGCCGAAGGCGGAGCCGTAGACGATGCGTTGTCACCGCCCGAAGAAGCCACCTACGCAACGCAGTCAAAGACCGTACTGGTCTGCGACGATGATGAAGACATGCTGGCTCTCCTTGAACACTATCTGCATCGCGCTGGCTATGCCCTGATCGCCGCATCCTCGGGAACCGAGGCTGTGGAAAAAGCAGTAAATTACAAACCCGATATCGTATTAATGGACGTGAACGTGCCCGGCATGAGTGGCATCGATGCTGCGTTGGCGCTCCGCGATCAGAAATATGCGGGCCCGATCGTCGCGTTGACCGCGTCCAAGCTTTCCGACGACGAGAAAAACAGCTTCACGCGCTGTTTTCGCAAGCCTGCGCAGATGCAGCAGCTATTGCTGGAAATCAAGGATCTCACGCACAACCCGGAATCCTGAGGTCACCTGGCAACGGCTTAAGACAGGCTATTTGGCCAGATGTTGTGCTACCCAGTCAGGAACAGAATCGAGCGCCTGATCCAGGGCCTCGGGTTTGCTGCCACCAGCCTGGGCAAAATCAGGCCGTCCGCCACCCTTGCCGCCGACTTGCTCGGCCACCGGCTTGATCAGGTCGCCCGCGCGGATGCGGTCAGTGTTGTTCTTGGTCACACCCGCTGCCAGGCGCACGACACCGTCGTCGACAGAGCCGAGAACCACAACCGCACTTTGCAATTTATCCTTGTAGCGATCAACCGCTTCACGCAGCGTCTTGGCGTCAGCGCCATCGATGCGCGTTGCCAACACCTTGATGCCGTCGATCTCCCGCACGTCGTCCCCGTGATCAGCGGATGAACCAGTGATGAGTGCCTGTTTCGCAGCCGCGAGTTCCTTCTCGAGCTCCTTGTTGCGCTTTACAAGCTGCTCTACTTTTACCGGGGCTTTGTCTGTGGGGCTGCGCAGTAGTCCCGCGATGTTGTTAAGCGCCTGTTGGTTGGCATCAAGCCAGTCGATTGCGCCCTTGCCAGTGACCGCCTCGATTCTACGCACGCCAGATGCAACACCGCCTTCGTGCGTAATCTTGAATACACCAATATCGCCAGTGCGGCTCACATGCGTACCACCGCAGAGCTCAACGGAGAAATCACCGAAGTTCAACACGCGCACCTTGTCACCGTACTTCTCGCCGAACAACGCAACAGCACCCGACTCGATCGCGTCGTCATAACTCATCTCCTGAGTGATGGCCTTGACATTGCGACGAATCTGCTCGTTGACGATGTCCTCGATCTTCTGCAGCTGCTCCGGAGTAACACCTTCATCGTGTGAAAAGTCGAAACGCAATCGATCCGGCGCGACGAGCGAGCCTTTCTGATGCACGTGATCGCCGAGTACCGAGCGCAGTGCGGCGTGCATCAAGTGCGTCGCCGAGTGATTGAGGCGAATCGCCTGGCGTCGCTCGGCGTCGACGTGTGCATCGATAGTATCGCCGAGTTTGAGTATGCCTTTGAGTACGGAACCGTAGTGGACGTTCGCGTTATCGCTTTTCTTTGTGTCGACGACGCTGAACGATGCAACCTTATTTTCAAGCACACCCGTGTCACCTATCTGGCCACCGCTTTCGGCATAAAACGGCGTTGATAACAAAATAACGGCGCCGACGTCACCTTTGGCCAATTCGTCGACCGGCTCGTCACCCTGGAATAGTGCGACGACCTCGCTCGTGTCGTCGGTGCATGCGTAACCTGAAAACTCAATTCCTGAAATCATAGTTGGCGCATCGCTCTTGATCCCCAACTTGCCGGTAGCTACAAGACTGAATTTGCTCGATGCTCTTGCTCGAGCGCGCTGCCCTTCCATCGCTTCTTCGAAGGCCGCGTGATCGATGCTAAGCCCTCTCTCGCGGGCGATGTCGGCTGTCAAATCGACCGGGAAGCCATAGGTATCATAGAGCTTGAACACGATATCGCCCGGGATTTCGGTACCGACGAGATTAGCGATCGCAACCTCGAGAATCTCCATGCCCTGGTCAAGCGTCTTGGCGAAGCGCTTTTCCTCCCGCTCGAGTACCCTCTCGACGTGCGCCTGACCTTTTGTGAGCTCGGGATAGGCCGCACCCATTTCTTTCGCCAGTGGTGCCACCAACTTGTGAAAGAACAAGCCGTCGTGCCCGAGTTTTTTACCGTGGCGAATCGCACGGCGAATGACACGTCGAAGAACATAAGCTCTGCCCTCGTTGCCTGGCAGCACGCCGTCGACAATCAGGAATGCGCAGGCGCGAATGTGATCGGCAATAACGTTGAGCGAACTGGAACCGTCGTTCTTGACGTCGAGTATCTTCGCGGCAGCCTCAATAACGTTCGCAAACAGATCGATCTGATAATTGCTGTGCACGCCCTGCATGACAGCTGCGATGCGTTCGAGCCCCATGCCAGTGTCGACTGATGGCTTTGGCAGCGGCACCATCTCGCCAGTGCTTGAGCGATCAAATTGCATGAAGACGAGGTTCCAGATCTCGACGTAACGATCACCGTCTTCGTCCGGCGACCCCGGCGGGCCACCTTCGACGTCCGGGCCATGATCGTAGAAAATCTCGCTGCACGGCCCGCACGGCCCCGTATCGCCCATCGACCAGTAGTTGTCTTTCTCACCCATGCGCGAGAAGCGCTCGGGATCGACCTGTATTTCCTTGAGCCAGATATCGGCTGCCTCGTCGTCATCCTCAAAGACGGTCACCCATAATCGCTCCGGCTCGAGCCCAAGAGTCTCGGTCAGAAACTCCCACGCGTATTTGATCGCATCGCGCTTGAAGTAGTCGCCAAAGCTGAAATTGCCGAGCATCTCGAAGAACGTGTGATGCCTTGTCGTGTAGCCGACATTTTCGAGGTCGTTGTGCTTGCCACCAGCACGAACGCAACGCTGCGATGTAACCGCGCGATCGTACTTGCGCTTGTCCGAGCCCAGGAACACGTCCTTGAACTGCACCATGCCGGCATTGGTGAACAGCAACGTCGGGTCATTGCCGGGCACGAGCGCAGAGCTCGCGACGACCTCGTGCTGATGGTCGCGAAAGTAGTCCAGAAACGCCTGGCGCAACTCGTTGCTCGTCATGAATTTCATCGGGCGATTCTATGCTTTATCGTCGTCAGCCGAAACAGCTGCCTGAATATGATCGGGTTCGAATCCCCGGGACTGGAGAAATCGCATCTGCCGGGCTTTCTCTTTGAAGTCCGCGGCGCGTTCGCTACCAAACTTTTTCTTGTGCACTTCTCGGGCGAGGTCGTACCAGTCCTGCGCCACATCCTGAAGGGCTTCGGCAATGATGCTGTCATCGACGCGTTTTTCGAGCAGGTCCGCGCGAATTCTCGCCGGGCCTTTTCCCTGGTTAATCCGTGACCGGACGAACGCCTCGACGAAACGCTGATCGCTCTGCAATCCGTCCGCAACAAGCTGGGCGACCGCGTCGTCGACAATATTGGTATCGAAGCCAAACTTCGTAAGTTTGTTGTGGAGTTCGACGCGCCCGTGCTCGCGCCGGGCGAGATAGTCCATCGCCTTCTTGCGGGCCTCGGTAGGATCTTCGAAACGATCGTCGTCGATCGGCTAGGCTTCCTTCGCTACAGCCTCTTTGTCGTCAGCTGCAGGCGCTGCAACCGTGTCGGGCAACAGCTCCGCGCGAATCCTGGTTTCGATCTCAGCGGCCGTTTCCGGATTCGCTTTGAGGTACTCGCGGACGTTCTCCTTGCCCTGGCCGATGCGATCATCACCATAGCTGTACCAGGATCCGGCTTTGTCGATCAAGCCATGCTGCACGCCCAGGTCGATGATCTCACCTTCGCGGGAGATGCCCTGGCCGTAAAGGATCTCGAACTCGGCCATCTTGAACGGCGGCGAGACCTTGTTTTTGACAACTTTAACGCGCGTCTGATTGCCGATGACCTCATCACCCTTCTTGATCGCGCCAATGCGGCGAATGTCGAGGCGAACCGACGAGTAGAACTTGAGCGCGTTGCCACCCGTCGTCGTCTCAGGGCTGCCAAACATGACACCGATCTTCATGCGAATCTGATTAATGAAGACGACCATCGCATTCGAGCGTTTAATATTGGCGGTCAGTTTCCTGAGTGCCTGCGACATCAGCCGAGCCTGCAAGCCCATGTGCGAGTCACCCATCTCGCCTTCGATCTCTGCTTTTGGCGTCAGCGCCGCAACGGAGTCGATAACAATGATGTCCACTGCGCCTGAACGGACCAGCATATCGGTGATTTCCAACGCCTGCTCGCCGGTGTCCGGCTGCGATACCAGCAGCTCATCGACGTTAACACCAAGCTTTTCAGCGTAGGTCGGGTCAAGCGCGTGCTCAGCGTCAACAAATGCCGCCGTACCGCCAATTTTCTGCGCTTCGGCAATTATCTGTAGTGTCAGCGTCGTCTTGCCTGAGGCTTCCGGACCATATATCTCGACAACCCTTCCTTTCGGCACTCCGCCAATTCCGAGCGCCACATCGAGCCCGATCGATCCCGTTGAGACAACGTCGATATCGCGTGGCATGGGATTATCGCCAAGGCGCATGACCGAGCCTTTACCAAACTGTTTTTCGATTTGTCCAAGGGCTGCGGCGAGTGCTTTTTTGCGGTTGTCATCCATTGTTTGTTGCCATCCGGTAGGTGAGTTCTGAGGCCTGCAATTATTCCACAAAGGGCCCTGCAGGGCAGCACGCGGCCGCGAGACTATCCGGCCAGTATTTGAAGAAACGCGAACAAAAAGTCAGAAGTCTTTGACTAGTGGGCGGTATGTCACGCCACCCGTCTCGGACACCGACTCAACCAGCTCGAAGTTCGACCATTCCACGACCGCCGACTGCGCCAATCGCTGTGTCTCGAATGGTCTGGCATTGCGTACAATGGTGACATGCGGGCGATAAATGCGCTGGTGCTCCGGGTTGACGCCTGCCGCAAATACCCGACCCCTGAGGTCTTCTACGAGGCGTTCCAGTTCCGGCGGCATAGTCGGAGGGACCAGCGCCGCGATTTTCGGCCGCGGCCAGAATTCGAGGCGGTCGAAGCGCAGCCGGAACGGTTCAACCGTAACCGCCTGTTTCGCCTCGTGCAGTTCGTCGATGCGGTCCTCGGGAAACTCGCCGATATAGACCAGTGTGATGTGCCAGTTACGTCGATCAATCGCCCTGCCCTCAACGAGATTCGCCAGGGGACTGATGAAATCGCGCATGCGATCGCGCTGCCGGTGGTCCGGCCACAGAGCGAAGAACAGGCGCCTGGTACTCACATTCGATCCAGAACGCCCTGCAACGCATGTGCGACCGTGAGCTCACGAATAAATTCGCGATCGCCGGCGAATTGCTGGCAACTCGTCTCGGTTTTGACTTTGCCACCGTCTCTCACAGCCCACGCAAACCAAACCGTGCCGACCGGCTTTTCCTTGGTGCCGCCACTCGGGCCCGCGATGCCGCTGACCGCGACCGCGATATCGGATCCGCTCAGGTTCAGTGCCCCCACGGCCATTTCCTCGACGACAGCTTCACTGACGGAGCCGTGATCGACCAGCGTCTGGTTTTGCACACCGAGCATCGACTCTTTGGCACCGTTCGAGTAGCAGACAATACCGTAGCCAAACATGACGGAACTGCCCGGGACATCAGTGATGGCCTTGGCAATCCACCCGCCCGTGCAGGATTCAGCCGTGGAGACGGCCTTGCTCGCCGATGTCAGGTCAGCGACGACCGCGGCGGCCAGTTTGTTGATCGATTCGTTGTCAGCCATTCAATACCGACTCGTAGAGTGCGACATGCTTGTCGGCCATCGTATCTATCGAGAACTCTTTTTGCATCCGTTCGCGGCCCGCCGCGCCCATTTGCTGCCGGAGATCGCCGTTGTCAATCAGCGTAGCGATCGCATCTTGCAGGGCCGCGACATTCTCTGGCGCAACCAGGACTCCGGTTTCGCCGTCGACGACGGCCTCCGGCAAACCACCGGCATTGAACCCGACCACAGGTACGCCGGCCGCTGCCGCCTTAAGCGTTGCGACGCCAAGTCCTTCGGCGAGTGCCGGGTGCGCGAAAATATCGAAGCACGGCATATGCCGGTCGAGGTCGTCGCGGAATCCCGCAAATTGCACAATATCGCCGAGACCCAGTGATGCGGCTTGCGCTCGAAGCTGGTTATTGAGGTAGCCCGCGCCAAAAATGATCAGCCGACACTCAGGATGGTTATGCTTGAGACCGGCAATTGCCTGCAGCAGGTAGCGATGGCCTTTGCGCGGAATCAGCTGCCCCGCCGCGGCGATGACAATCGCGCCGTCCGGAATACCGAATTCGGCCCGAAATTCAGCGCAATCGACCGGCGTCGCATATTGCCCGGTGTCGACTGCGCTGCGAATCACCTCGATGCGCGCATCATCAACGTCATGCTCACGAAGAACCTCGGCGATCGCCTCGGATATCGCGATGATCTTCCTGAACGGACGATAGCGTAGTGCCGCCATCAGGCGCATCTCGGTATTGTCGACACGGCGCGACACGACAGCAGGCACGTCGGCAAAACTCGCGGCCATACCGCCGAGCATGTCGGCGCCCCGCCGGCTGTGGCAGTGCACCAGATCGGGTTTGGACGACTGCAGATACTGCGTGAGCCGATAGGCAAACGGCAGATCCAGGTCGCCCGCGCAAAAAAGGTTGCGCACCGGGATAGCGGCCGAACGGGCTGCCGAGTCGACCCCCGAATCAGGCGGACAGACGAGCGTACAGTCGTGGCCACGATCGATCAGCGCGGAACCGAGGTAAACCACCTGCTGCGGGCCACCGTAAAGATGGCGTCCGGTTTCGACATGCAGTATTTTCATCGTTACGAGTAAGAACAGCGCCCTAAGCCATAATAGCTCGAATCGACGCACACTGGAGACTCATGCGCGCCGGCAGATTGTCCACCTGATGATGAATAAGACCCTCTCGATCTTCTGGACGCATGCAAAAGGGAGTATTCGCGATCTTGCACCTATCGTTCTGGTCATTGCTTTCTTTCAGTTCCTGGTTCTGCAGCAACCTCCTGACGGTGCGTTCGGTCTCGTCCTCGGCGTCATCATGGTCGTTATCGGCCTCACGTTTTTTGTCTACGGACTCGAACTCGCTCTTTTTCCAATCGGTGACGCGGTAGCGGCTGCGCTGGCGCGCAAGGGCAGCGTATTCTGGTTGCTGACTTTTGCGTTCCTGCTGGGTTTCGGCACCACGATCGCCGAGCCGGCATTGACGGCAATCGCCAAGGAAGCGTCGCTCGTCGCCTCGGCGGACGGCGCGATTCCGGATACCGCCGACGCACGCAGTGCTTACGTACTCGGCCTGCGGCTTACGGTAGCTTTGTCGGTTGGAACCGCGCTTGTCCTCGGCGTGCTGCGCATCATCCTCGGTTGGTCGTTACCGATGATGATCATCTCGGGCTACGCGATGGTCGTGGCGATGACCGCGATCGCGCCGACCGACATCGTCGGCATTGCGTACGACTCCGGAGGTGTCACGACGTCGACGGTCACGGTGCCGCTGGTCACCGCACTTGGCGTCGGCCTGGCTTCGTCACTGCGCGACCGCAACCCTATGACGGATGGATTCGGCCTGATCGCATTTGCATCGCTGACACCGATGATCTTCGTCATGGCATACGGCGGGATAATTCAATGGATTTGATTCGATCCGGACTTGCCACGATCGTCGGCACCGGCATCGACGTGCTACCGATCATAGTCTTTATTTTCGGCTTCCAGGCCTTCGTGATCAGGCAACCGCTGCCGAACATCCGCCGTGTACTCGCCGGCCTGGCATTCGTAATTATCGGGCTCGGCCTGTTCCTGATCGGACTCGACCAGGCACTGTTCCCGGTCGGCCGCCTGATGGCCGAACAGCTCACGGCGCCGGAGGCGCTGGTGGGCGACGCGGACGTTTCGCACTGGGGCGCCTACATGTGGGTTTACGTGTTTGCGCTGTCAATTGGCTTTACCACGACGATCGCAGAGCCGGCCCTGCTCGCCGTTGCCATGAAAGCGCATGACGTGTCGGGTGGCGCCATCCATGTGTGGGGCTTGCGCGTTGCCGTTGCGATCGGCGCCGCGGTCGGCGTCTGCCTCGGTAGCTACCGCATCATCGCCGGATTGCCGTTACAAACCTTCATAATGGTGGGTTACCTTATCGTTGTCGTACAGACGATCTGGGCGCCCAAGCTCATCATTCCGCTCGCCTATGATTCTGGCGGCGTGACTACGTCCACGGTCACGGTGCCACTGATCACGGCCCTTGGACTGGGTCTGGCAGAAACGATACCGGGCAGAAGCCCACTGCTGGACGGATTCGGCCTCGTTGCGTTCACCTGCCTGTTCCCGATCATTTCGGTACTCGCGTATGCGCAACTTGGCGCCATAATGAGTCGCCTAGGCTCTGCGCGGCGACGCAAAGGAAAAGATCGGCACGATCCTGATCTATTGGAGGAAAACTGATGCATTTCAAACTATTGATTGTCTTCGTCGAAGATTCAAAAACCGAGGAGGTCATCAAGGCAGCCCGTAAAGCCGGCGCTACCGGATGCACTGTCGTAAGCAATGCTCGCGGCGAGGGATACGATGCGCCAAAGAGCTTCTTCGGCCTGACGCTGAGCACACAGAGAGATGTCCTCATATTGCTGGTCGAACAGCACCTTAGCCGAGAGATACTGGAACGCATCGGCGTAATTGGCGAATTCGACGCCAAGCCCGGTACCGGGCTCGCCGTGCAATTGGACGTTGAGGACGCCATCGGCGTTTTGACTCAGGCCGAGCACCTTGCTGAAATCGTGGAGGAACAACTATGAGTAATCCTGAATGGGTTGCCGTGCGCAAGGTCATGCGCACGGAAGTTACACACGTTGATGGCCGCACTAATGTCTTCGAAGCATTACGGATAATGAAGCGTGTGCAAGCCACCTCCCTGATCGTTGACAAGCGACACGAGCACGACGAGATCGGCATGCTGCTGTTTTCGGACATCGCGAAACAGGTGATCGCCAAGGACCGGGCACCCGAACGCGTCAATGTCTTCGAGATCATGTCAAAGCCTGTGATTACGGTGCGTCCCGATATGGACATCCGCTATTGCGCGAGACTGTTTGACAGGTTCGGCATCAGCCACGCACCGGTTGTGGACCACGACGATGTCATCGGAATCGTGAGTTATTACCTGCTCGTGCTCCAAGGACTGCCCAATCTCGACTAAGCTTCCGATCGATGCGCACTGAGCCGAAAGCAATTCACACGCCGATGATGCGGCAGTACCTGGCCATCAAGGCCGAGTACCCGGATATGCTCGTGTTTTACCGCATGGGTGACTTCTATGAGTTGTTCTACGAAGACGCAAAAAGCGCCGCAAAACTGCTCGATATAACGCTGACCTCACGGGGCAAGTCCGGTGGCAACCCCATTCCCATGGCCGGTGTCCCGTATCACGCTGTCGAGGGCTATCTCGCCAAGCTCGTGCGCAAGGGACAGTCAGTGGCGATTTGCGAGCAAATCGGCGATCCGGCGACAAGCAAGGGCCCGGTCAAGCGCAAAGTAACGCGCATCGTCACGCCCGGCACGCTCACTGACGAAGCACTGCTTGCCGAAACGCGCGACAACCTGGTCGCTGCGGTGTTCGCCGACGGCGATCGCATCGGCATCGCCTGGCTCGATCTCGCCGGCGGGCGCTTTCAACTCACCGAGGTGCCCGATATCGAGGCGCTTGGCGGCGAGATCGAACGCTTGCGGCCGGCCGAACTCATCGTCGACGAAGACCAGATACTTGGCGACTCTTTCAAAAACGGCATTCGTGTCACACGGCGGCCACCGTGGCATTTCGAACTCGACAGCGCGACACGGCTGCTATGCGCGCAGTTTGGCACGCGCGACCTGAGCGGTTTTGGCTGTGAGGGCTTTTCGCGCGGCATCGCTGCTGCCGGCGCACTGATGCAATACGTCACGGACACGCAAAAAGCCGCCCTGCCGCATCTGCAGTCGATCGCTGTCGAACGACGTGAGGAGGCGGTCATCATGGATGGCCCGACACGGCGCAATCTCGAACTCGAGGAGTCATTGAGCGGCCATCACGAGCACACGCTGGCGGGCGTCATGGATCATTGTCAGAGTCCGATGGGCTCGCGACTGTTGCGCCGCTGGATGCAACGCCCGTTGCGTGATACGGCCGTGCTGCGGGGCCGCTATCAGGCAGTCGAGACGATGCTCACCACCGCATCGGCATGCGAGCTGCAGGCCAGGATCGATGGCATCGGTGACGTGGAGCGCATCCTGTCGCGTGTTGCGCTGCGTTCCGCGCGGCCTCGTGACCTGCGTCAACTCACAGCCGCGTTATCACGATTGCCCGAACTGCGCCGGCAACTTGGTGAACTCGACTCGCCATTGCTCGCCGCGCTGTGCGCACGAATTGGCGAGCATCGCCGGCAACATGAGCTGCTTGACAAGGCGATCATCGACAACCCGCCAATGTTGATCCGTGACGGTGGCGTCATCGCCAACGGTTATGACGACGAACTCGATGACCTGCGCGCGATCGCCTCGAACGCGGATCAATATCTGCTGGATCTCGAGGCACGCGAGAAAGAACGCACCGGTATCGCGACACTCAAACTCGGCTACAACCGCGTCCACGGTTATTACATCGAGATCAGCAAGACCCAGGCTGACAAAGCGCCGGTCGAGTACGTGCGCCGGCAGACGCTCAAAGCGGCGGAGCGCTATATCACGCCCGAACTCAAGGAATTTGAAGACAAAGTCCTCGGCGCGCGTGAGCGTGCGCTGACTCGCGAGAAGCTATTGTATGAAGACGTGCTTGACCAACTGCACGGGGTTCTCGCGGAGTTGCAGCAAACCGCGTTCGCGGTTGCAGAACTCGATGTCCTTGCTTGCTTCGCAGAACGCGCCGCAACCCTGAGCTTGTCGAAGCCCACAATTGCTGACACGCCTTGTATCGAAATCACGGCTGGTCGGCATCTCGTCGTCGAGCAGGTCATCGAGACACCGTTTGTCGCCAATGACGTATCGCTCGATGCATCGCAGCGGCTGCTTGTGATAACGGGGCCGAATATGGGCGGCAAATCGACCTACATGCGGCAGACTGCGTTGATCACCATTCTCGCGCACATTGGCAGCTTCGTGCCGGCTGAGAGCCTGCGTATTGGTCCGATCGATCGCATCTTTACGCGCATCGGCGCGTCGGACGATCTTGCGGGCGGCCGATCGACGTTCATGGTCGAGATGACGGAGACGGCAACAATTCTGCACAACGCCACAGAGCAAAGTCTCGTGCTCATGGACGAAATCGGCCGCGGCACGAGCACTTTCGATGGCTTGTCACTGGCCTGGGCCGCCGCGCATTACATGGGCGAGACGGCAACCGCGTTTACCTTGTTCGCAACCCACTATTTCGAGCTGACCGCGCTTGCGAAGGAACTGCCCGCCTGCAGCAACGTGCACCTCGATGCAACCGAGCACGATGGTCAGCTTGTTTTCCTGCATGCCGTCAGGCCCGGGCCGGCCAATCAGAGTTACGGCTTACAAGTGGCGGCACTCGCGGGCGTACCGAAAGAGGTCATCCGTCGCGCGAAGACATACCTGCGGACACTCGAGTCATCGCAGGTGGCCCAACGTGACGGCGCGCAAGGCCAGCTGCCATTGACGATCGAAGAGCCGGCGATCGATGACGCACTTCGCATTGCCGTAGACAATCTGGATCCGGATTCGATGTCCCCGCGCGAGGCGCTGGACGCCCTGTATAAGCTCAAGGAAGTTGATTAAACGCGTGCAGAAATGGGGACATTCCTGATTTCGGACATTAGTGCGCCAAATCAGGAATGTCCCCATTTATTCGTCTCGAAGAAACTCCCCACGCTTGAAAAACGCCGCGGCCTGATCAGCGACATCGCTCGAGATCAGCATGCCCTTGTGGCTGACCGCCATGCAAATATGGTCTCTGGCACCTTCGAGTCGCGTTTCCGACACGGCGACCGAGCCGTCACTGTCGCCGTCGAATGTCGTAACGAGTCGGCCCACACCTATCCCCACCGTTCCTGCAATCACACCGACGTCACGGACGTCGCACACATGTGACGCCCATACGTTGGCGGCCTCATGAATCACGCCCGCGGGCAGCGAGTTACCGAGAAACGGCTCGGCCCAATCTTGCTCGCTTAGAAAAGTCGCAGCCCGCGATCCTGTCAGGGGTGAGCCGATGCACACAACGCGACCCGGCACGGCGTCAGGGTCGTTCGCGAGCATGCGCAACGCGATGACACCGCCGAGACTGTGACCGATGATATGGGTCGCCTCGAGCCCCTGCTCATGAATGAAGTTTGTGAGTGCCGCTGCATTGTCGTCGAGCGTGCCTCGCACTGACGGATAATTAAACGACAGCACCTGCATGCCGTACTCTTTCGCAAGCCGACGCTTGATCATCGTCATCGCCACCGTGTGCGACCAGATGCCATGGATACATATGACGGTATGGATCGAATTCATCGTGTCAGCAATTGCAATGCTTCCTTGTTCGTCCAAGACCATACTCTCTCTTCTGCCTCTGCGATCGGCAGCCAGCGATATTCCGTGTGTTCCTTCGTGTCCAGCACAATATCCAACGTGGCGGGCAAGCTGAATCGCCATTCATGTTCGACATTCTCGACCACGCCAGGTTCGAAACGATTTCGCCAGCGTGGATCAATGACAAATGTTCGGCTCACGCCAGCATAGGTGAGCGTACCCTCATGCGTCAGCCCGGTTTCTTCAAACAGTTCACGAGCCGCGGCTTCCGCATGAGACTCATTTTCGTTGAGGCTGCCGGTTACCGACTGCCAGAAATCAAAAGGATCTGCACGTCGCAGCAACAGGACTTGGCCATCGTCGGTGTGAACAACAACGAGTACGGAAACCGGGCGACGATAAGACATCAGGTCAATTCTCGCCCGCCAGAGCAGTCTCCTGGCAGGCGGCTCCTACTCGGTGCGCGGCGTCCGCAAGCGGATGCCGGCTTCTTTGAGCTGCTCTGCAGACACTTCACCCGGTGCGTTCGTCAGTGGACAATGCGCCGACTGCGTCTTGGGGAACGCGATGACGTCGCGAATGCTCTCGGCGCCTGCCATCAGCATGACGATACGATCGAGGCCAAAGGCGATACCGCCGTGCGGTGGGCAACCGTACTCGAGCGCACGCAGCAGGAATCCGAATTTTTCCTCGGCCTGTTCCGCACTGATCCTGAGCAACTCGAAAACTGCCGATTGCATACGCTGATCGTGAATACGAATCGATCCGCCGCCCAACTCGAGTCCGTTTAGCGCCAGATCATAAGCGCGAGACAAGGCGTTACCAGGGTCGGCGAGCAAGGCTTCCGGATCATCATTCACTGGCGCTGTAAACGGGTGATGCAACGGATCCCAGGACTTCGTTTTTGGATCCTGCTCGAACATCGGAAAGTCCACAACCCAAAGTGGTGCCCAGCCGTCTGCGATCAAACCGCGGTCCTCTCCGAGTTTCACGCGCAGTGCACCGAGCGCATCGTTAACGACGCGAGCTTTGTCAGCACCGAAGAAGATTAAATCGCCCGTGTTGGCGCCCGTGCGCTCGAGGATGCCGCTCACAGCATCGTCCGGCAGAAACTTCAGGATCGGCGACTGCAAGCCATCGCGGCCGGCGGCTACGTCGTTGACTTTGATGTAAGCGAGACCTTTCGCGCCAAATCGTTCGACGTAGGCTGCGTAGGCATCGATTTCCCGCCGCGTCAGTTCGTTACCAGCGGGCAGGCATAATGCTGCGACGCGGCCCTCAGGGTCCGCGGCCGGCCCGGCGAAGACCTTGAATTCGACCGAGTCCACCAGATCGGAGACTTCGACCAACTCGAGGTCGATGCGCAGGTCCGGCTTGTCCGAGCCGAATCGTTGCATCGCCTCGGCGTAACTCATGCGCGGAAACGGCGACGGCAGGTCGACGTCGAGCACTTTCTTGAACAGATGTCGCACGAGCAGTTCCATCTCGCCAGTAACGCCTGCTTCGTCGACGAAGCTCATTTCGACATCGAGCTGGGTAAACTCGGGCTGGCGATCGGCGCGCAGGTCCTCGTCACGGAAGCAGCGCACGATCTGATAGTAGCGATCGAGGCCCGACATCATCAGCAGCTGCTTAAACAACTGCGGCGACTGCGGCAACGCAAAGAACTTGCCCGGATGCGTGCGGCTCGGGACCATGTAGTCGCGCGCACCTTCAGGCGTCGCACGAGTCAACATCGGTGTCTCAACATCGACGAAACCATCGCGGTCGAGGAACTCGCGCATCGCCATTGTCACTTCGTGCCGCAGGCGCAGGTTGTTCAGCATGTCCTCGCGACGCAGGTCGAGATAGCGATACTTGAGACGCAGCTCTTCGTTTGCCTGCTCATCGTGATGAAACGGTGGCGTTTCCGAACGATTCAGAACGGTCAACTCGTGTGCCAGCACCTCGACCTGCCCCGTCTTCATATTCGGGTTGATCGTGCCCTCGGGCCGCTCACGAACGCGACCTTTGACCGCCAACACGTACTCGCCGCGAATGCGCTCGGCCTCGGCAAAAATCTCCGCGCGATCGGGGTCGAAAACGACCTGCAAAAGTCCTTCGCGATCGCGTAGATCGACGAAGATCACGCCACCGTGATCGCGGCGTCTGTGCACCCAGCCACAGACCGCGACGTCCTGTCCGATCAGCGTTTCATCAACTTGTCCGCAATAGTGGCTGCGCATCGTAAGTTCCGAGAATCCGGCCCAAAAAAGAGGCGGAATGGTACGGCCTGAGCGGTGAATATACAACCGCCGGAGCGCCGGGTGTAACAGCCGCGACCGGGACGTTGCTTATCGGAAGTAAAGCGCAGCGCAGCGAGCCATGAAGATAAGTAGCGTCCCGGTCGCGGCTATTCCTCAGGCATTTTCAGTGGCAATTCAGCAGTCTGCTGCTTCGACCAGGTTGGTACGACCACCCCGAGCGACATGATCAGTTTTACGGCTTCGTCCACTTCCATGTCCAGTTCGATCGCATCTTTCTTTGGCACGATGATGATGAAACCTGACGTTGGATTCGGTGTTGTCGGTACGAAACAGCACACGACATCCTCGCCCGTGCGGCCTTGAATTTCACCGACATCGGTCGCGGTCTGAAACGTCAGCGTATAAATTCCCTTACGCGGGTACTCGACGAGCAGGACCTTGCTAAACGCCTTGCCCGAATCGGAAAACACGATCTCGGCAAAATTCTTCGCCGCCGAATAGATTGATCGCGCAACGGGAATCCGGTCCATCAGTGATTCCCAGCCACCAATGAATTTGCGGCCAACAATATTTGCGGCGAGCAGGCCGGTCACCAGCAGCACAATGATCGTCAGAATTGCGCCGAGTCCGGGAATCGATACTCCGAGCCACGTCTCTGGTTGAAAACGCTCCGGCACGTATCTGAGCGACCTGTCCATCAGGCCGATTAACACGCGGAACAGGAAGATAGTGATGCCCAGCGGCAACCACACAAGCAGTCCAGCGACGAGATAACGACGGAGACGTTTCATCATAGTGGTGTCAGGCCTTGCTCGCTTTTTTGTCCGATGACGGCTTTGGTTTCGCCTTGTCGTCACTCTTGTCCGTCGCCGCCGTGTCCTTTGACTTCGACGGCGCCTTTTCGCCATGCAGATTACGCTGATTGTCCTTCTTGAAATCGGTCTCGTACCAGCCTTCCCCTTTGAGCCGGAAACGTGGCGCGGACAACAGCCGTTTCAGGCCAGGCTCGCCGCACTCCGGACAATCCACAAGCGGCGCATCTGCAATCTTCTGCAGCGCGTCAAGCCTATGATCACATTTTTTGCAGGCATACTCATAAATCGGCATGCGCGAAACTCCTCGGGTGTCGCGGATTATAGTAGGGGCCCGCCGTAATATTAGTACATTGTGGCAATCGACTGGCGCCGGAGACACTATCAGAGCCGGGCGAATTGACTATGCCGCATTCTGGAAATCGAGGCGGTCATCGGCCACGCCCACTTCGATGACGTCACCGGGCTGGAACTTGCCTTCCAGAATCTCCTGAGCCAACGGATTCTCGACCTGTTGCTGGATCGCGCGCCGTAACGGGCGTGCCCCATAGACCGGATCGAACCCGGCCTCTGCGAGCCTGTCTCGCGCGGAATCGGACAAATTGATGCGCATGTCTCGATCAGCGAGACGGTCGTGCAGGTAGCCAAGCTGGATATCCACGATCAATCGAATATGTTCACGACTCAGCGGGTGGAACACGACGACGTCATCCACGCGATTGATGAACTCGGGCCGAAAGTGTGTGCCGACGATGTCCATAACGGCCGTTTTCATCTCCTCGTACTTATCTTCCCCAGCCATCTCCTGAATCATCTGTGAACCGAGGTTTGACGTCATGACGATGACGGCGTTGCGGAAATCGACTGTCCGCCCCTGGCCATCGGTCAGGCGACCGTCGTCGAGTACCTGCAGCAACACATTGAATACGTCAGGATGCGCTTTTTCAACTTCGTCGAGCAGAATGACCGAATAGGGACGGCGCCGAACCGCTTCGGTCAGGTAACCACCTTCCTCGTAGCCCACGTATCCCGGCGGCGCGCCAATCAACCGGGCGACGGAGTGCTTTTCCATGAACTCCGACATGTCGAGGCGCACCATCGCGTCGTCGGTATCGAACATGAAATTCGCCAGTGCCTTGGTGAGTTCCGTCTTGCCGACACCGGTTGGTCCGAGAAACAGGAACGAGCCGATCGGCCTTCTCGGGTCTGACAAGCCGGCACGCGAGCGGCGAATCGCATTTGCAACGGCAGTAACGGCCTCGCTTTGACCGACAACGCGCTGTTGCACGACGGACTCCATCTGCAGCAGTTTTTCTTTCTCGCCCTCGAGCATTTTCGACACCGGAATACCGGTCCACTTAGAGACAATCTCGGCAACCTCTTCGTCGGTCACGTTGTTGCGCAGCAGCGTCGTTTCCTTGTTTTCAGCCTGCACAGCGCCTTCGAGCTGCTTCTCGAGCTCGGGGATGCGGCCGTATTGCAGTTCGGACATGCGCGTAAGGTCATTCGCACGATGCGCGGTTTCAAGCTCCAGACGAGCGCGCTCGAGTTCTTCCTTGACGTGAGCGGCCCCCTGCATTGCCGCCTTTTCGGCTTTCCAGACCTCCTCGAGGTCTGCAAACTCCCTCTCCAGATCGCCGAGCTGCGTCTCGAGATCCTCGAGCCGCTTGCGCGATGCCTCATCGGATTCCTTTTTGAGGGCCTCACGTTCGATTTTGAGCTGGATGATGCGCCGCTCCAGCCTGTCCATTGCTTCAGGCTTGGAATCGATCTCAATACGGATGCGCGACGCGGCCTCATCGATCAGATCAATGGCCTTGTCCGGTAGCTGCCGGTCACTGATGTAACGATGCGACAGCGTAGCGGCGGCGACGATTGCCGGGTCGGTAATCTCGACACCATGGTGAACCTCATAACGCTCTTTGAGTCCACGCAGAATTGCGATCGTGTCTTCGACGGTCGGTTCATCGATCAGCACTTTTTGAAAGCGTCGTTCGAGCGCTGCATCTTTTTCGAGGTACTTGCGATATTCGTCGAGCGTCGTCGCGCCGACGCAGTGCAACTCACCCCGTGCGAGCGCGGGCTTCAGCATGTTGCCAGCGTCCATAGAGCCCTCTGCCTTACCGGCGCCGACCACCGTGTGCAGTTCGTCGATAAACAGAATGATCTGGCCTTCCTGCTTCGAAAGGTCGTTCAATACGGCTTTGAGCCGTTCTTCGAATTCACCGCGGAATTTGGCACCGGCAATCAGCGCGCCCATATCGAGCGACAGGATGCGCTTACCGCGTAACCCCTCAGGTACCTCATTGTTGACGATGCGCTGCGCAAGCCCTTCGATGATGGCGGTCTTACCGACACCCGGTGCACCGATCAGGACCGGATTGTTCTTGGTGCGGCGCTGCAGAATCTGGATCGTGCGGCGAATTTCGTCGTCGCGACCGATAATCGGATCAAGCTTGCCCTGCTCGGCGCGCTCCGTAAGATCAATCGTGTACTTTTCCAGCGCCTGGCGCGTGTCCTCGGCATTCGGGTCATTGACCTGTTGCCCGCCACGGAGGTCGTCGATCGACTTTTCGATCGCGCCGCGCACAGCACCAGCCTGCTCCATGATCGACCGCAGTGGCGACTTCTCGTCCATCGCCGCCAACACGAACAGCTCGCTCGAGATGTATTGGTCGTCGCGCTGCTGCGCGAGCTTGTCCGTAATATTGAAGAGCCTGGTCACATCATTACCGATGTGAACGTCACCACCAGCCCCTTCGACTTTGGGCAGCCGATCGACGGCATCTCCCAACTGGGATCGCAGCAAATTGACATTGACGCCCGACTTGGTCAGCAAACCGCGCACAGTGCCGCCCTGCTGGTCCAGCAGCGCAACCATGACATGTGCCGGCTCGATGAACTGGTGATCCTGGCCGACAGCGAGTGACTGCGCCTCGGCGAGCGCCAACTGGAATTTGCTTGTCAGTTTGTCCAAACGCATTGCAAAACCTCGTACCGGCCTCCCGGCGTCATAAACTTATCGAGAAATGACGTCAGGAGCCGGCTTTTTCAAGGGTATCTCAGGAAAATCCCTGTGCTGAAGGAGACGCAGTCCGCGATCGCGCATTGCCTCATTCGCGGCGGAAAATAAAGCTCAGCAAGCGGCCGGTCTCACCATCCCGGCGATAGGAATAGAAGCGTTCCCTGTCCGCGTAGGTACACAGGCCGCCACCAAAGATACTGGCGACGTGCGCATTACCGAGCCGCTGTGCCGCGAGCCTGTACAGGTCGGCCTGCCAGCGGCCACGCTCGTTGCGGACGAAGGCGGCCTCGGCAAGCGGATTTGCCACCAAAAATGCATCACGAACCTCGGCGCCCACTTCGAATGCGGGCTGCGAGATCGCAGGTCCAAACCACGCCAGAATTCCTCCTGGCGATGTCGACATTGCGGCGACAGTCTCTTCGATGACACCCGCCGCCAGGCCGCGCCAACCGCCATGGACGGCGGCGATCTCGGTACCATCCGTCGAGCACAGGAGAATCGGCAGGCAATCAGCCGTGCGTACGACGCAGATGCCACCGGCGCGATTCGCGACGACGGCATCGGCATCCGGCGGCCCGGTATCGAAATCCTTCGATCCGTAACGAACCACGCGTGCACCGTGCACCTGGTTGAGCCACTGCGGCTTCACGGGAAGCTCGAAGTCGCTGCCGCGCAGCGTCGTCCCGGCGACCACTCCGGCGGGCGCAGGCCAGTCCGCGCGAATCCATTTGTCACTCACGCGCCATTCTCACGCAATACAGCGAGCAGCTTCTCGAAGTCGGCTGGCGGCTGTGCTTCAAACGTCAGCGCCTCGCCGCTGTCAGGATGCACGAACTCGAGCTTCGTCGCGTGCAGTGCCTGGCGCCGATAACGGCGCAGCATGGCGACGAGATCGTCGCTGGCACCCGCCGGTAGTGCAAGACGTCCCCCGTACACAGGATCACCGACCAACGCATGCCGTCGATGGGCGAAGTGGACTCGGATCTGATGCGTCCGGCCCGTTTCCAGCTTGACTCTTACAAAAGTATGCGCGCTAAAACGTTCGAGGACCGTGAAGTGGGTGACGGCTGGCTTGCCGTCGTCGCGTATGCACATGCGTTTCCGATCTACACGATGCCGCCCAATCGGTGCGTCGATCGTGCCACCGCCGGTCAGCACTCCATTGCACACAGCCAGGTAGAAACGCGCGATCTCCCGATTCGCCAGCAAGCGTACCAGAGCCGTATGCGCGGGCAGCGTCTTGCCAATAAGCAGTAAGCCACTTGTGTCTTTATCGAGACGATGAATGATGCCGGCGCGAGGTATTTCCTCGAGTTCGGGTGCATGGTGAAGCAGGCCGTTCAGCAACGTCCCGCTGGCGTTGCCGGCACCCGGATGCACCACAAGTCCTGCCGCCTTGTTGATCACGATCAGAGAGTCATCCTCATAAACGACGTGCAAAGTGATTGCTTCAGGCTCTGCGGTTACACTGACCTCGGGCTCCGCCTGAAGGGTGACTTGCTCGCCGCCCTGCACCGGGTCCCGAGGGCGGGGGCTAAAGCCGTCGACACTGATCGCCCCATCGAGCAACCAGGCCTTAAGACGGCTGCGCGAATACTCCGGAAACAACTTCGCCAGCGCCTGGTCCAATCGTTGACCGGCCAGCTCAATTGGAATCGTCCTAATTGTCGGGTCTGCGTTCATCGCAACGCCAAGTCTACGGTATACTCGCCGACTTGGCCGACCCGGGCGCACAGGTAATACGGCGATAAGGGCGGCATTCGGTACAACACCTTCGTATGAATACAGCAAAAATTATCAGGCTAATTGGTATGCGCACACGGCAACTGCTGCGGCTGACTGCCGTTTTGGCGGCGCTGACCGTCGCGGCCGGTTGCGCCGGCAACGAGGAGCAGGACACCGTTGTCGACAATCTAACCGAGGCATACGAGGCGGCAAAGACAGCGATCGAACGTCAGAATTACCGTCGCGGCATTCAGATTTTCGAAGCGATCCAGGCTCGCTATCCGTTCAGTGAACTGAGCCGACAGGTCCAGCTTGAGCTCATGTACGCGTACTACAAGTCAGGTCAGAACGAACAGGCAGTTGAAGCGGCCGACACGTTCATGCGTGAGAATCCGATTCATGAACGCGTCGACTACGCGCTGTACATCAAGGGACTTGCCTACTTCGAGGACGAGGCAGGATTTCTTGAGCGCCGCTTCAAGAAAGACGTAACGGAACGCCCGCCGAATGAAGTCGCCCAGTCGTATTCCGCGCTGCGGCGCCTGGTGGATCGATATCCTGCCAGTCAATATGCGCCAGACGCCGAACAGCGCATGGTGTATCTGAAGAATCGACTGGCCACCTATGAGAATCACGTTGCTGACTATTATTTGCGACGCGGCGCGTACGTCGCGGCTTTAAATCGTGCCAAGAGTGCGCTTGAGGAATACAACGGTGCGCCGGGCAACGCCGAGTCGTTAAGGATCATGGCCGCGGCCTACGAGGAACTCGGCATGCAGGATCTCGCCGCCGATGCCAGGCGCGTCCTCGAGCTGAATTTTCCTGGGGGGGGTTAGCGCGGGAAGCGATAACCCGATGTGATCGGGTAGCGCCAGTCACGACCAAAGGCGCGGCTACTGATCCGAATACCGGGAGGCGCCTGGCGTCTCTTGTACTCGCTACGTTTTACCATCTCCAGAATTCGTATCACCGTGTCCCGGTCAAAGCCACGCTCGACGATTTCCTCAACGGACAGATCTTCTTCGATAAACCCTTCAAGGATTGGATCGAGAACATCGTAAGAAGGTAGCGAATCGCTATCCTTTTGCTCGGCGCGTAATTCCGCCGATGGCTCGCGCGATATTACGCGATCGGGAATGACCGGGCTCAGCGTATTTCGATACCGCGCCAGGCGATACACTAGTGTCTTGCTGCAGTCCTTGATCGGTGCAAAGCCGCCGGCCATGTCACCGTATAGCGTCGCGTAACCAACGGCCATCTCGCTCTTGTTGCCCGTCGTCAGCAGCATTCTGCCGGTCTTGTTGGAGATCGCCATGAGCAGCAAGCCGCGGCACCTTGCCTGAATATTTTCCTCGGTAACGTCTTCCTTGCGGCCCTCGAAGATCGACGCGAGTTGCGAGACCGTCGCGTCGTAGATCGGCGCAACAGGAATGACATCGTAGCGCACGCCCAGCGCCGCTGCCTGCTTCGCAGCGTCCTCCTGACTCATCGTCGAGGTATAACGAAATGGCATCATCACGACACGTACCTGGTCTGGCCCAAGCGCGTCGCAGGCGACGGCGAGGACCAACGCCGAGTCGATGCCGCCCGACAAACCGATGACGACACCAGGGAAACCGTGTTTGCCAACATAGTCACGCGTGCCGCGGATCAAAGCACGGTACACACTCTCCTCGACCGACAAATGCCCGGCAATTGGAGCAGTCCCGGGCTCGATACCGTCAGCGCAGGCCGCAAGGACGACCTCGTGCAGTCCTTCATCGAACGCGGGCGCACGGAAGCGGATTTCGCCATTGGCATCCGCGACAAAGCTGCCACCGTCAAATACGAGTTCGTCCTGACCGCCGACCATATTCAGGTAGAGGATCGGAATACGCGACTCCAGAATCCGGGCCCGCACGGCTTCCTCACGCCGCTCTTGTGTATCGAGCTCAAACGGCGACCCGTTGATGACGATGACGCATTCGGCACCAGCGCTGCGGGCTGCCGCAATCGGGCCAGGCTGCCACACGTCTTCGCAAATGGTCAGCCCGATGCGGACACCATTCAGACGGAATACCGCAGCGTCCCTGCCGGCCGTGAAATACCGCTCCTCATCGAATACACGGTAGTTCGGTAATAGTTGTTTGCGGTAGCCGCAGAGCAATTCGCCGTCAGAGAACACGGCACAACTGTTGTAGATCTTGTCGTCGACGTACTCGGGAAATCCAATCACAAGGGCAATACCACGGACGGACTCACGAATCTCCGCAACCGCCTGTTCGGTTCTCGTGCGCAACCCGGCGTGGAACAGAAGATCTTCGGGTGGATAGCCGCAAACGCTGAGTTCCGGGAAAACGACAAGATCTGCCTGCATCTCATCCCGCGCGCGGGCCGCGTAGTCGACAATCTTCGCCGTATTGCCCGCAACGTCGCCGACGGCAAGATCGACCTGCGCCAGGGCGACTTTCAATTTGTTGTTCATTGCTGCAGCGCCGCCTCGCGGTTCGAATTAGCCGCCAAGAACCTCCTGCATCTTGCTACCGAGTTCGGCCGGCGACCGTACGGTTGCCACCCCGGCTGCGTCGAGCGCCTTGAACTTGTCCGCCGCCGTGCCCTTACCGCCCGCAACAATGGCACCGGCGTGGCCCATGCGCTTGCCCGGCGGTGCGGTAACACCAGCGATATAGGCAACAACGGGCTTGGAGACGTTGGATTGTATGAATTCGGCAGCTGCTTCTTCATCGGTACCGCCGATCTCACCGACCATAATCACACCGTCGGTGTCGGGATCCGCTTCGAACAACTCGAGACAATCGATGAAATCCATGCCGCGAACAGGATCGCCGCCGATGCCAATACATGTGGTTTGTCCGAGGTCGTTGATCGTCGTCTGATACACGGCCTCGTACGTCAGCGTGCCCGATCTCGACACAACGCCGATTCGTCCGGGTTTATGAATGAAGCCCGGCATGATGCCGATTTTGCATTGTTCAGGTGTGATGATGCCCGGGCAGTTGGGGCCGATCAGGCGACAATCGTAATCACGCAAAGCCGACTTGACCTTGACCATATCAAGCACCGGAATACCTTCAGTGATGCAGACGACGAGACTCACACCGGAGTCGGCCGCTTCGAGGATTGCGTCAGCGGCAAACGGCGGCGGCACAAGAATCATGCTGACGTCGGCAGCGGTCTGATCCACGGCATCTCGCATGGTATTGAATACCGGCACACCGAGATGTTCGCTGCCGCCTCGACCCGGCGTCACACCGCCGACGACCTGCGTGCCATAGTCGATGCATTGCTCGGTATGAAACGTTCCCTGGCTGCCCGTTATGCCCTGGCAGATGATCTTGCTGTCTTTGTTGACCAGAATACTCATACTTTTGCTCTTCAGGTCGCTGCCGCGACCACCTTCTTGGCAGCATCGGTCAGATCTTCAGCCGCAATAATATCGAGCCCGCTGTTGGCAAGAAACTCTCGGCCTTTATCGACATTGGTACCCTCGAGTCGAACCACGACGGGAACACTAACGCCGATTTCTTTCACGGCACTGATGATGCCCTCGGCGATCAGATCACAGCGAACGATGCCACCGAAAATATTGACCAGGATTGCGGTGACATTCCTGTTCCTGAGGATCAGTTTGAATGCCTCGGCCACTCGTTCCTTGGTCGCGCCGCCGCCGACATCGAGGAAATTCGCCGGTTCGCCACCATGCAACTTGATCAGGTCCATCGTCGCCATCGCAAGCCCGGCGCCGTTGACCATGCATGCGATGTCTCCATCGAGCGAAACATAGTTGAGGTCGTGTGCCGCTGCCTCACGCTCTTTGTCGTCTTCCTGTGTAATGTCACGCAGCTCTACGAGTATCGGCTGCCGATACAGCGCATTGCCGTCGATGTTGATCTTGGCATCAAGCGCGATAACGTCACCGCCCTTCGTGACGATCAACGGATTGACTTCGACGAGGCTCGCGTCAGTCTCCATATACAACTTGTACAGACGCTTAATCAGGTCACCGAACTGGCGCATCTGCTTCTTGTCGAGCTCGAGACCGAACGCCAGCTGCCGTGCCTGATAGTCCTGTAGTCCGGCATCCGGCGCGATCGTGATTGTAAAAATTCGCTCCGGAGTCTCGGCGGCAACTTTCTCTATATCCATTCCACCGGCGGCCGAGGCAATGAACGCGACGCGACTGACTTCGCGGTCCACGAGCATCGACAGATACAACTCGCGATCGATGTCCGAGCCCTCCTCGACATAGACCACATTGACGGGCAAGCCTTCCGGTCCGGACTGGTGCGTCACTAGCTGTGTGCCGAGCATGGCCTCTGCGTAGCGGTGAACCTCACCCCTGGTACGAGCCAGTTTGACACCCCCTGCCTTGCCACGCCCGCCGGCATGCACTTGCGCCTTGACGACCCAAAGATCACCGCCGAGCTCCTTGGCCGCGTCCACCGCCGCGTTCGGACTCTTGGCAGGAATGCCCCTTGGCACCGGTATGCCGTAGTTGGCAAACAATCGTTTCGATTGGTACTCGTGCAGATTCATGGAATTGACAGTCAGTGACGTGCAGCATGCTGCACAAAGCACGGGATATTTTGGAGCAAAGCAGGAGTGGACGCAAAGCGGATTTAGGCCGCAATGATGCCGACCTTCGTCTACAATCGGCGCAACCCACACGACAGGTGGTCGATATTGGGCAGAGAGCATCGGTGAATCAGGCGACGACGGACAACTTTGGCCGGCAAACACTGCGTCAAAGCCGCGACATATTGTTGCAGCGTGCGGCCGAGGAACCCGACTTAACGTGGCGAGTACTTGGCACGCTGAATACGTTTCGCGCGTTTATCGCCTTTGCGCTGCTGGTAGTTTTCTTTGCGAGCGGCGAGCCGCGGGTCTTCGGCGATGATTTTCCTACTGCGTTTTGGCTTACGGCCGCTGCTTACCTGATCTTCGCAGTTCTCTCGGCGGTCACGCTCAAGCAACGCTGGCTCCCCGTCGCTGTCCAGGCCACCTCGCAATTGGTGGTCGATATTGGCGCCATCGTCATCCTGATGCACGCCAGCGGCGGTATTTCGAGCGGCCTTGGCGGCTTATTGATCGTATTTGTGGGCGCCGGCAGCCTGGTGCTTCCAATACAGTATCCGACCGTGCTCGCAGCGATCGCCACGTTCGCGATACTGGGTGAACAGGCATTGGCTCAGTTTGGCGGTGTCAGTTCCGCGTCCAACTACCCGGCAGCCGGCATTCTCAGCGCAGTTATTTTTGCGATGGCCCTTGCGGCACGGCCGCTCGGGCGCCGGATTCAGGCCAGTGAAGCACTGGCAACGCAACGCGGTGTCGATCTGCAAAACCTGTCGGAGCTTAATGAGTACATCGTGCAGCATCTGCGCGAGAGCATCGTGGTCATCGATGAGGACGACCGGATTCGTTTGAGTAATGCGTCGGCGACACAGCTACTTGGCGCGACGCAGGAAGTCCGCGGATTGCCTGTGCGTACTGTTTTCGAGCCGCTCGACGACTATTTGCGCAAGTGGCGCTCGAACCCCGATCAATCCGCGCATCATGAATTCACGGTTATTACATCCGGCGACAATCTACACATTACGGCGCATCTGGCGCCGCTCGGCAAGGATGGCGTGCGCGGCGGGCCCGTGCTTGTCTTCCTCGAAGACGCGAGCCGTCTGAATGAGCGCGTACAGCAGTCGAAACTCGCTTCGCTGGGTCGATTGAGCGCGAGTATTGCGCACGAGATTCGCAATCCGGTCGGAGCAATGAGCCATGCCGCGCAGTTGCTGCGCGAGTCGGAGGGACTCACCGACGATGACAAACGGCTGACTGAGATTATTGAGTCGCACTCCGGCCGCGTCAGCCACATCATTGATAACGTGCTGCAGTTATCGCGGCGCGAATCGAGCCAGCCTGAGATATTGTCGCTTCGGCCATGGCTCGAGGATTTCGCGCAAGAATTCACGCGCACACTCGAACTGCAAGAGGGTGAGCTCACGACCAACGACGTACCACAGGACCTGGAAGTCCGCATGGACCGGTCTCACCTGCGGCAGGTGCTTTGGAACCTCTGCGACAACGCCGTTAAGTACGCAAGTGAAACGGGCGGAATTCTCGTCGAAATACAGGCGGGTCGTATGCAAGGCCAGGGTCGGCCGTATGTCGAGGTTCTCGATCACGGACTTGGCGTGAACGAATCCACGGCCGACAAGATGTTTGAGCCGTTCTACACTGAGCGGTCCGGTGGCACGGGTCTCGGCCTGTATATCTCGCGCGAGTTGTGCGAACTTAATCGGGCAACGCTGTTGCATCTTGACCGGACCGGTGGAGGCAGTATCTTCCGTATCGTCTTCACCGACCCCGAAAGATGGGAGGCTGACTAAAGCATGAGCGAACCACTGGCACTGGTCATTGATGACGAACCGGATATCTGCGAACTCCTGACGCTAACGCTGGGACGCATGGATATCCGTACGAAGACTGCAGCAGATGTCGCCGGCGCCAAGGCGTTGCTCGGCCGCAACCAGTTCGACCTCTGCCTGACTGATATGCGCCTGCCTGACGGGGACGGCCTCGAACTCGTCGAGTGGATGCAGACAAACGCCGCGGGCGTACCCGTGGCTGTGATAACGGCGCATGGCAATGTCGAAACTGCCGTGCAGGCGCTCAAGCTTGGCGCGTTCGATTTCATCTCGAAGCCGCTCGACCTCAACAACCTCAGAAATATCATCGCGAGCGCGCTCAAGGTCAAAAAGCCAAAGGAACAGCAATCGCGGTTGCAGGGTGACTCGGCACCAATGCAGGCCTTGCGTGACATGGTCGACAAAGTCGCCCGCTCGCAGGCGCCGGTGCATATATCGGGTGAGTCAGGCACCGGTAAGGAACTCGTAGCGCACCTGATTCATGACAGCGGACCACGGGCAGATGGCCCGTTCGTACCCGTCAACTGTGGTGCTATTCCCGCGGAACTCATGGAAAGTGAGTTCTTCGGCCATCGTAAAGGCAGCTTCACGGGTGCCGTCAGCGATAAGCTCGGCCTTGTGCAAAGCGCCGACGGCGGTACCTTGTTCCTCGATGAGATCGCTGATCTGCCGCTTGCGATGCAGGTCAAGCTGCTGCGTGTCATTCAGGAAAATACGGTCCGCCCGGTCGGCGCATCCCGGGAAGAACCGGCCAATGCCCGCATACTCTCCGCCACCCACAAGAAGCTCGGACAAATGGTGAAAATCGGGGAATTTCGCGAGGACCTTTACTACCGTATCAATGTCATTGAACTGCCGGTACCGGCGCTACGCGATCGTGCTGATGATGTTCTGCTGTTGGCGGAACACATTCTCGAGAGACTCAGTTCGAGCGTCTCGCTCGATGACAGTGCCAGGAAGGCGCTTCTGACCTATCCCTTTCCCGGCAATGTCCGCGAACTCGAGAACATGCTCGAGCGTGCCGTCACACTGTGTACCAGCGGCACAATTTCCGAGTCCGACCTCAATTTGCGGCCGTCTGCCTCGAACGAGGATAGCCCGGCCTCGTTTACGAGCACGGATCTCGGCAATCAGGTCGAGGACGTGCAACGGCAGGCGATCATGGAAGCACTCGAGAAGACCCGTTATAACAAAACGGCTGCCGCCAAACTGCTTGGACTCACATTTCGGCAACTGCGTTATCGCATCAAGAAATTGGGGATTGAGGCATAAAGCCACGGGCAGGCTTTGCCATAAGCAGCGTCTTCATAGACCGACGGCACTGACAATAATTGTCAGATTGTGACAGGTCGTGACCACCGCGCGTGATTATTGCAACACTCTCGTCGCAGTAGAAAATCACTATGATTTCTAAAACTGCATAATAAACAATAAGTTAAGGCGGCATCCCCTATCTTGGCATGGGGATTGCTTTATCTACAGTACAGGCAGGAATGCCGTTTGTAGACAATCCTCATTTTCATGGAGAACGACAAATGAAGAAGCAACAAGGTTTTACACTTATCGAACTGATGATCGTTGTCGCGATTATCGGTATTTTGGCAGCCATCGCTATTCCTGCTTACCAGGACTACACGATCCGCGCTCAGGTTTCTGAAGGCCTGAACCTGTCGGGTGGTGCAAAAGCTGCTGTAACGGAATATTTCCAGGATCGTGGCACGATGCCGACCAACAACTCGCTGGCTGGTCTTGAAGCCGCTGGAGCTATCCAGGGCAAGTACGTCACATTGGTTACTGTGCTTAATGGCGTTATCACGGTTACCTACGGTAATTCCGCGCACGCGACAATCGCTGGCCAGACCATTAGGCTGACACCCAATACAGCTCAGCCTGGTAGCGTCCAATGGGATTGTGACAGCGCGGCGGCGTCTATTGCTAACAAGCATCTGCCGGCCGCTTGCCGCACCTAAGATTTCATTCGAGCTTTATGCTCAACCAAGAAATCGAAAGAGCCCCGGCATGCCCGGGGCTTTTTTTATCGAAATGCAGATTGTGAACTGTGTCACATTGTTTCAACAGCCTGCGCAATCATTGCGGCGGTGGCACCGGCAAATGTCGTATCATGTGCGAATCTGAAGGGGCCCAGGGAAGCCATCGGGGTGAAAGCGTGAACAAGAAGGACAGTGGATTTACCTTGATCGAATTGATGATCGTCGTCGCGATCATCGGCATTCTCGCATCAATGGCCATGTCGGCTTACCAGACCTATATCGTCAGGGCGCAAGTCGCGGAAGGCGTCAACATGGCAGGTTCCGCCAAGACGCCGATCGCGGATGCCTATAACATGACCGGCGTGCCTCCCGCCGATCGGGCCGCAGCTGGTATGACGCCATTGGCGACCGATACCCAAGGCAAATATGTTGGACAGGTGGCTGTTGTTAATGGTCGCCTCGACGTTACGTTCGGCAATGACGCTCACCAGGACATCTTTGGTCAGACTCTTTCGGTAACCCCGTATTTGTCCGGCACCGGCAGTGTCGTGTGGCGCTGTGGCACCACTCCTATCCTGCCCGGCACGACCGAAATGAGCGGCGGAGGCGTCGACAGCGTACATTTGCTGCCAACGGTCAGCCCGCGTTACCTGCCCACGAGCTGCCGCAACTAGAGCGTCCAACGCGTTCAAGAATGCCTGTTTCAGGCAATTTCCGGGGTTTGACTTAATCAAATCCCCTAACTGTGAACGGCCGCACAAAATGCAGTTGATCCGGGGTCTTAGATCAGTGAGACTGTGACGCTGAAAGAAACCCTTGAGCACCCTGGACCCTATGGCAGTAACGGCATCACAATCCAATCTCGCAGGCTTGCCACGGCGGCTTGTGCAGGACGGGCTGATTTCGGAGGCACAGCTTCTCGAGGCGACCGACGGCGCCAAGAAGGAGAAGGTGCCGCTCGTTGCGTACCTGGTAAATCAGGAACTGGCTGACGCGCGCTCGATCGCTGTCGCCGCCTCTCACGAATTCGGTGTGCCCTTGCTGGACCTTGATGCCATCGAGGTCGATCTCGAGGTTGTTCGATCCGTTGATCAGAAGCTTGTCAACAAGCACCGCGTCTTACCGCTGGTCAAACGCGGTCAAAGGCTGTTCCTGGGCATCTCTGATCCGACCAATCTGCAGGCAATCGACGACATCAAGTTTCAGACGAGCCTGCGTATTGACCCGGTCGTCGTTGAACAGGACAAGCTCGAAGAAGTTATCGTCAAAGCCATTGAAGCTGTCGACACCAGCATGTCGGGCATGGATGACGATGACTTTGACCTCGAAAACCTCGACGTAAGCGGGGAAGACGAGCAGGACGATGAGGTTCGTCGCGACGACATCGAAGATGCGCCCGTGGTTCGCTTTGTCAACAAGATTTTGCTCGATGCGATTAAGCGCGGCGCGTCGGACGTGCACTTCGAGCCCTACGAGAAGTTCTTTCGTGTCAGGACACGTCTTGATGGCGTGTTGTCGGAGATTGCGCAGCCGCCGGTGGTGCTGGCGAACAAAGTCTGCGCACGCCTGAAGGTCATGTCGCGCATGGATATCGCTGAGCGACGTGTGCCGCAAGACGGCCGCATCAAAATGCGCCTGTCAAAGAACAGAGCGATCGATTTTCGAGTCAATACCTGCCCGACATTGTTCGGCGAGAAAATCGTATTGCGAATTCTCGATCCGTCAAGCGCCAAGTTGGGCATCGAGATGCTCGGCTACGAAGATCAACAGCGGGCAATGTATGAGAAGCACCTCGCGAAACCGTACGGCATGATTCTTGTGACCGGCCCGACCGGTTCGGGTAAGACGGTATCGCTCTATACCGGGCTGAACATACTCAACACCGCTGAGCGCAATATCTCGACGGCCGAAGATCCGGCGGAAATCAACCTGCCCGGAGTCAATCAGGTCAACGTCAATCCGAAGGTCGGACTGACGTTTGCGTCGGCGCTCAGAGCGTTCCTGCGCCAGGATCCCGACATCATCATGGTCGGTGAGATTCGTGACCTCGAGACCGCAGAGATCGCGATCAAAGCCGCTCAGACGGGTCACCTTGTGCTGTCGACGCTGCATACCAATGACGCGCCGCGCACATTGACGCGCCTTGTCGACATGGGCGTCAAGCCCTACGCGATCGCGACATCTGTAAGCCTGATCATTGCGCAACGCCTTGCGCGGCGCCTTTGCGATAACTGCAAAGAGGTCAGGGACATTCCTCGTGAGGCCCTCGAGAAAGAAGGCTTCGAGGCCGAGGATCTCGAGGCTGGACTGAGTATTTACGGCCCCAAAGAATGCAAGAGCTGCAATGGCGGCTACAAGGGTCGAATCGGCATTTTCCAGGTCATGGAAGTGTCCGAGGCTATGGGCAGACTTATAATGGAAGGCGGCAACGCCATGCAGATCGCTGATCAGGCGGCAGCTGAGGGGGTATACGATTTACGACGTGCGGGATTGAACAAAGTCAAGGAAGGGGTTACCAGCCTTGAGGAAATCAATCGGGTTACAATTGAGTAGGTTAACACCTCGCTATATGGGTTAAGAGAAATGGCTGAATCAGCAGTTGCGAGCAGCATGCCCTTTGTCTGGGAAGGTACGGACAGAAAGGGACAGAAGGTCAAGGGCAAGAGCATGGCGATCAGCGAAGCTGCCGTGCGTGCCGATTTGCGGCGTCAGGGCGTTGTCCCATCCCGCATCAAGAAACAAAAGAAAGGCATGTTTGGCGGTGGCGGTTCAATTGCACCCGGTGACATAGCGATCTTCATGCGCCAGCTTGCGACGATGCTCGGGGCCGGTATCCCACTCGTGCAGTCCTTCGAAATCGTCGGTACCGGGCATGAAAATGCGGCCATGCAAAAGCTGATCATGGCAGTCAAGGGCGATGTCGAGGGCGGTAGCGCACTTGCCGAGGCCATGGCCAAGCACCCATTATATTTTGACGACCTGGTCATCAACCTCGTTGAGGCTGGCGAGCAGGCCGGTGCCCTCGAGACCTTGCTCGACAAGATCGCGACCTACAAGGAAAAGACCGAGGCACTGAAGAAGAAAATCAAAAAGGCGCTGACGTATCCGGCAGCCGTTCTCGTCGTCGCTTTCGTCGTTACGACGATTTTGCTGATCTTCGTTATTCCGGCGTTTGAAGATCTGTTTAAGGGCTTCGGTGCGGACCTGCCGACATTTACGCGCATGGTAATCGACTTGTCGGTCTTCGTGCGTGAGAAGGGCTGGTATATCGCCATACTGATGGGTGCCGGCGTTGGCACCTTCTTCTATTTCCATAAGCGTTCACGGACGATGCGTCATTGGATCGATCGGATGTCCCTCAAGATGCCTATCATCGGCGGAATACTGCAGAAAGCCGCGATCGCACGCTACGCGCGCACGCTGTCGACGATGTTCTCTGCCGGTGTGCCGCTGGTCGAGGCGCTGCAGTCGGTTGCTGGCGCAACTGGTAACATCGTTTACGAGGTCGGCGTATTGCAAATGCGTGACGAGGTATCGACCGGCCAGCGCCTGCAACAGGCCATGGAAAACACAGACCTGTTCCCGAACATGGTGATCCAGATGATCGCGGTCGGTGAGGAATCCGGTTCACTCGACGATATGTCAGCCAAGGTCGCGGACTTCTACGAAGAAGACGTAGACAACGCCGTTGACAACCTCTCGAGCTTACTCGAGCCCATGATCATGGCAATTCTCGGCGTGCTTGTCGGCGGCCTCGTTGTCGCGATGTACCTGCCGATCTTTAAGATGGGTTCGGTTATCTAACGCAGCAAGCAACGCGTTTGCATCTAGGCGGCGTTCCGAGGAAACTCGGGACGCCGTTTTCTATTGCGCCAGGGACGTGAAGCCGGAGGAATCGAATGGTCGAACTGTTCACTCAATCGCCTACAGTTTTCATTGGCGTAGCGTTTGCCTTCGCATTGATGATTGGCAGTTTTCTCAACGTCGTGATTTACCGGCTGCCGATCATGATGCAGCGTGAGTGGCGTGAACAGTGTGATGAGCTGCTGAGCACACCGGCGCCAGACCTTCCCGAGGGCCACTTCAATCTTGTCGTGCCACGCTCGCGCTGTCCGGCCTGCGGCAAGGAAATAAAAGCCTGGCAAAACATACCAGTGCTGAGTTACCTGCTGCTCGGGGCACAATGCGCGAACTGCCAGGCGTCGATATCCGTGCGCTATCCGCTGGTGGAGACTTTCACGGCCGTGGCCGCCGCCGTGTGCGCCTGGCACTTCGGCTTTGGCTGGGAAGCCCTGCTGGCGATCGGCCTGAGCTGCGTCCTTATAGCAATCAGCCTGATCGACGTCGATCACCAGATCATCCCCGATTCGATTGTCATTCCGCTGCTCTGGGTCGGGCTCGTGATGAGCTTGTTGCACCCTCTCGCAGGCGCCGAGACGCTGTTTATTGCCCCTCAGGACGCCATCATTGGCGCTCTGGCGGGCTACCTGAGCCTCTGGAGTGTCTATCAACTGTTCAAACTCGTCACCGGTAAAGAAGGCATGGGATACGGCGATTTCAAGCTTCTCGCGGCACTTGGGGCCTGGCTTGGCTGGCAGGCATTACCGACGATCATCCTGCTGTCCGCGATTGTCGGTGCCGTCATTGGAATTGCGATGATCGTGTTCCGTGGTCGCGACCGCCAGTTGCCCATTCCGTACGGCCCCTATCTTGCAGCCGCGGGCTGGATCACGATGCTCTACGGCGAGACCATCAAGAACACGTATCTGGACATGTTCCTGTAAGTGGCGGTCGATACGCAGAAAGCCGACAAGCCGCTGCGGGTCGGTCTGACCGGCGGTATCGCGAGTGGCAAATCCACGGTCGCGGACATGTTCGCCGCGCTCGGCGTGGCCGTCGTCGATACAGACGTCATCGCGCGCGAAGTCGTCATGCCGGGCCAACCCGCGCTGCGCGAGATTCGGCGGGCCTTCGGTGAATCCGCCATCGACGATGACGGGGTGCTCGATCGCGCCGCAATGCGGCAGCTCGTGTTTGCAGACGATGCTGCGCGCCTGCGGCTCGAAATGATCTTGCATCCACGCATTCAGGAAGAAACGCGCCGTCAAGCCAATGAAGCCGGTGGTGAGTATCAGATCATCGTAATACCACTTTTGGTCGAATCGTCCCTGAAATCGTTCGTGGATCGTATTCTGGTCGTCGATTGTGACGAAAGTTCACAACTCAGCCGCTTGCTCGAACGCGATGCGGAATCCGAAGCACAGGCACGCCGTATCCTCGCGGCTCAAACCAGCCGGAGCGAGCGTCTGGCTATCGCTGATGACATCATCACGAACGACGGCACGCTCTCCGATACCCAACGGCAGGTACAGACCCTGCACAAGCGATATCTGGACTTGCAGGGCCGTGGCCGGGATGCCTCTCATCGGAAGTAAAGCGCAGCGCAGCGAGCCATGAAGATGAGAGGCATGCCGGGCGCGGCTTTTTTGGGCGTGACCGTGCATTTGCCTGATAGGGTGCTGTAGCGCAAAATACGGAAATGGTGAAACCTGCCGAGAAAATCGAGCCCCACACAGCCCACAACGGGCCTATGCATTACGAGCAGCCTGTATCAGAGCGTATGCGGACATTCATGCGGCTCGAGTTTCTCTATCAGCAAATGCTCTACAACAGTGAGCTCGATAACAATTGGGCGACACGAGCCACTGTCTCTGGTCTGCTCGAGATCATGGCTATTTTGTCGCGCGGCGACTTGCGCAGCGAGGTTCACAAGGAACTCGATCATCAGCTTGACGAATTGCAGCGATTTCAGAGCCAGCCTGGCGTAGACGCACGCCGCCTTGACACGTTGATTCGCAATCTGATCGAAAGTCGTGCCGAGATTGACGGGATCGGATCTCAGTTCCTGCAGCCCCTCAAAGAGTCTGATTTTCTCAACTCGATCAAAAACCGCAGCGCCATTCCAGGTGGTACCTGCGAATTCGATCTGCCCGAATACAGCCATTGGTTGCGGCAGCCGCATCAGAGGCGCCGGGAAGACCTGGCGCGGTGGATCGGCTCGATCCGGCCTTTGTGCGACGCGGTCACCGAAGTGTTATGGCTGATTCGCGAAAGCGCCCGACCGGTCGACAAACTCGCGATCAACGGCATGTATCAACACAACATGCAAAAGGACGCACATTGCCGCCTGTTACGGATCAATCTACCGGATAACAATTCGCTTTATCCTGAGATCAGCGGCAGCCAACACCGTTTCACGGTGCGCTTCCTCGAGTGGTCAACGATAGACAGTCGTGCTGTGCAAACCGGGCACGACGTGCCCTTCCAAATCAGTATCTGTTAGACGAACACACGACCATTCGACCGGGAACCTCGTCGCGGTCATGGCTCGCGGTGCTGCGCTTTACTTCCCTCGACGAGGTTCCCGGTCGAAGGCCCTAAGACCTGCAGTGCCTGCACCACCGGCTTGTCCGCAGGCAACAGCACGTCAGCATCCAGTTCATCGGTCGTAATCCAGCGCAGGCCTTGAGACTCGAGTCCTTGTGGTTCGCCCTGCCAGGCGGTGACGAGGAAAAACTCGAGATCCACCGTGCGGTCGGGGTATTCGTGGTGCAGATCCATAAACGGCAGGCTGGACGTGACTTCGATGCCGAGTTCTTCTGCGAGTTCGCGTCTCAGCGCGTCGAGCGGACTCTCCCCTGCTACGATCTTGCCACCGGGAAACTCCCAGAGGCCATTAAACCGACCATCGCAAATGCGTTCGGTAATCAGGACACGGCCTGAGGTATCGCGCAAAATGCCTGCCGCGACGTGAAAATGCTTCATCGCAGCGAGGTGCTCAGCTCAGTTTGCCGTGGCACTGCTTGAATTTCTTGCCTGACCCGCACGGACACGGCTCGTTACGGCCAACTTTGCGACCCTCACGCTTGAACGGTTCGACCGGTGCTGCTGCCGGCGCAGCACCTGCTTGCGGTTGGCCAGGCTGGGGCTGGGCACCAAGGGCTGAGGCCTCAGCGTGCTGGTATCTCATCGCCTCGGCCGCACGGCGCCGCTCAGCGGAATCGTCCAGGTCCTGCTCGCCCTGGATGCGGATACGCGTCAGGATACTGATCGTGTCATGCTTGACCTGCTCGAGCATCGCGCCGAACATCTCGAATGCCTCGCGCTTGTACTCCTGCTTGGGGTTCTTTTGCGCATACGATCGCAAGCCGATTCCCTGCCGCAGGTGATCCATCGCGGCCAGGTGCTCTTTCCAGTGCAGGTCGAGCTGTCGTAGCATGACCTGCTTTTCGACGTTGCGCATCAGCTCGGCGCCAATTGAGCTTTCCTTGGCTTTATAGGCGCCGTCACTCTCCTCGACACAACGCTTGAGAATGCCGTCCTCATTGAGTGTCTTGTCCTCGCGAATCCAGCGATCGATATCAAGCCGCAAACCGAATTCGGACTCGAGTTCCTGACCCAGACCGTCAATATCCCACTGTTCTTCAAGACTCCCTGGCGGTATGTGCGACTGCACCGTCGCCGCCACGACCTCTTCTCGAATCGCAGCGACGGAATCCTCGATCTCATCGGCTGCCATGAGTTCGGAGCGCTGATGATAGACGACCCTGCGTTGATCGTTCGCGACATCGTCGTACTCGAGCAGATTCTTGCGGATATCAAAGTTATGCGCCTCGACCTTGCGCTGCGCACGTTCGATCTGGCGCGACAGCAGCTTGCTCTCGATAGCCTCACCCTCGCGCATACCTGCGCGTGACAACAGCGCTTTGGTACGGTCCGGGTCACCGAAAATGCGCATGAGCGTATCTTCCATGGAGAGGTAGAATCTGGACGAACCTGCGTCACCCTGGCGGCCGGAACGGCCACGAAGTTGGTTATCGATACGGCGTGACTCATGGCGTTCGGTGCCGATGATATGCAGACCGCCTGATGCAATGACCGCCGCGTGCCGCTTCGTCCAATCAGCGCGGACCGCATCCGGATCACCATCCTCGCCGGCTTCCACCAGTTCAGCGTCCAGATTGCCGCCGAGCACTATGTCCGTGCCACGACCCGCCATGTTGGTGGCGATTGTGATGGCGCCGGGGCGTCCGGCATGCTGCACGACGATGGCCTCCCGTTCGTGTTGCTTGGCATTCAATACTTCGTGAGCGACCTTGTGCTTTTTGAGTAACGACGACAGCAACTCGGACGTCTCGATCGACGTCGTGCCAACGAGCACGGGCTGACCGCGTTCGCGACAGTCAGAGATATCCTCGATAATCGCCTCGAACTTGTCCTTCTCCGTCAGGTAAACAAGATCCGCGGCGTCGTCGCGGATCATCGGCTGATGCGTCGGTATGACGACAACCTCGAGTCCGTAGATCTGTTGGAATTCGAACGCCTCGGTATCCGCCGTGCCTGTCATACCGGACAGATTGTTGTAGAGACGAAAATAATTCTGGAATGTGATCGACGCAACCGTCTGGTTTTCGCTCTTGATCGACACACCTTCCTTGGCCTCGATTGCCTGGTGCAAGCCGTCCGACCAGCGACGACCCGCCATCGTGCGACCTGTAAACTCGTCCACGATGACGACCTCGCCATCTTTGACGATGTAGTCGACGTCCTTTTGGAATATCGCATGCGCCCGGAGTGCCGCGTTCAGATGGTGCAGGAGACGAATATTGGCGGCATCGTAAAGACTATCGCCTGCTTCGAGCAGACCGGCTTTTGCCATTAGCGATTCGATCTTCTGATGACCGTCTTCAGTCATATAGGCCTGCTTTGCCTTCTCGTCCGTCGTGTAGTCACCGCGTTTGGCGAGCTTGCACACGGCGACGTTCTTGCTGTCGTCCACGAGTACAACGTCAGCCAGTCGTGAATCGCCGATTTCGACGGCCTCGTCGATGCTCATCACGTCTTTTTGCTCGCCATCCTCTCCTGCAACCGTGACGGCTTTGCCGTTTTCATCGACGAGCGTAACGTTCTTGACAAGGATGTCGTAGTTCGTCGCTGCTTCTGTCTCGATGTGTCGATTAAGCTTGGGAATCAGCTTGTTGATCTGTGCATAGAGATCGGTACTGGCTTCAGCAGGACCGGAGATGATCAAAGGCGTACGCGCCTCGTCAATCAGAATAGAGTCGACCTCGTCGACAATTGCGAAGTTCGTGTCGCGCTGTACTTTGTCGTCCAGCGAGAAAGCCAGGTTATCGCGCAGGTAATCGAAACCGAGTTCATTGTTTGTCGCATACGTAATGTCGCTCGCATAGGCCGCACGTTTCTCTTCCTGCGTCTGGCCGCTCTTCGATACGCCAACGTTCAACCCAAGAAATTCATACACCGGGCGCATCCAGTCGGCATCGCGTTGCGCCAGGTATTCGTTAACGGTGACGATATGGACTCCCTCATCGCTGATGGCGTTGAGGTAAGCAGGCAGTGTTGCAACAAGTGTCTTGCCTTCACCGGTGCGCATCTCGGCAATATTGCCGTCGTGCAGGACCATGCCACCGATCAACTGCACATCGAACGGCCGCAAGCCCAAGGCTCGCTTACCTGCCTCGCGGGCTACCGCAAATGCCTCAGGGAGCAGATCCTCGAGCGTTTCGCCGTCATTGTAGCGTTGCCTGAATTCGTCAATCTTGGCGCGTAGCGCAGCGTCATCAAGCTCCTGTATGCCCGCTTCGAGCGAGTTGATCCTGCTGACGATCTTTGAATATTGGCGCAGAAGTCGCTGGTTACGACTGCCGAAGATACTGGTCAAGAAAGTGGCCACTTGGGCTCCTGCAAGAGATTCCGGTGATCGCCCGACTGAACGCGGGCATGCAAAGCCCGCTATTCTATCTGAACTAGGCACCGTCTCAATGATTAGGGGAGCCGTTCAGAGTTCTCAACGGGATACGATAGACCAGATTAGGGTGATTTCCGGGATCACAAGTCGCCCGGAGGACAGAACGTGCCGGGACGCGACTATTTGGACGATTCGCGGATGAAGTTTACGGGATTGACGCGGCGGCCGTTTTTCAGCACTTCGAAGTGCAGGTTCGGCCCGGTAGCGCGACCCGTCTCACCCATGTGGGCTACGGCCTGTCCTTTCTTGACCTCATCGCCGACCGCGACGAGATTCTCGGCATTGTGGGCGTAACGAGTCGAATAGCCGTTGCCGTGATTGATCTCGACCATCACGCCGTAGCCGTAGCGCTTCGCCGACCACGTGACAACGCCGTCGGCGACAGCTGCGACCGGGTCGCCGAGCTTGCCGGCAAAATCGATACCGGTGTGGTTCGCAGGCTTACCGGTGAATGGATCCGTACGTTTGCCGAAATAGGACGAAATCCAACCTGAATTTACCGGGCGTCCCTGCGGATACACGCGGTCTTTGAGATTCTGACCCATCAGCACGCTCTCGAGCACGCCAAGCTGCGCCTCGCGATTGTTGAGCTGATCGCCAAGTGATTGCATGGACTCGACAATCTCCGGGATCGCGACATTCGAACCGCTTGCCACTGGCTCCTCGGGACCACCGAGAGCCGGCGCGGAATCAAAGTCGAACTCGCCATCCTCGAGATCCGCCATGCCTGTGAGTCGGCGTCCGAGCGCATCCAGCCGGATGATGCGGGCGTTCATTTGTGCGATGCGTATCGCCAGCGCATCGAGCGTATCTTCGTTGCCCTGCCGAAGGGAATTGATGCTGTCGCGCTCTAGTTGCAACTCCACCGCCAACTGCTCGACTTCGTTGCTGCTGACACCTGAACCATTGACCGTCGAGTACCAGTAGCCGCCGGCAAATCCGAACGCAGAGAGAATGCCGGCAGAAACGACGGCAACAGCCCAGACCGACAAGCCGGACAGGTTAAGTTGCCTGGGCTTGCCAAAGCCCTTGCCGAAAATCACTACATTCATCGAGTACGCCCCAAATGCGCTTGCATCGATTCGTTATTCTGCATATCTCTCTGTACTGAACGGCTGGCGATTGACCATCCCTGGCACTTGCTTATAGTTGTTGGCCTGCGTTCAATAATCACTTCGGTAGCCCCGCTGTCTTAGGACCAAGTCCCTTAGACCGGTGGTTTTGCGACCCCGCCTTTCAGCGGGTTTGCCATTGTCGAGACAGACAATATGCATAATGTCGGTTTTTAATACAAGATAAGCGCCTCCGAAGGGTGATCTGAGTCGCCCGGAATCGGCCGAAAATGCCAACTACGTCACATTCTTATGTCCATAAAACGCCTCCAAAATCTGCTTAACCCTAATGAAGACGGGGGCTTAGGCGAGATCGTCCGACATGCCCAGGATATGGGCGAATTGGTTCAGATGCTGCAGGACTCGTTGCCGGGTGATGTGGCCATTAGCGTCAAGGCTGCCAATATTCGCGACGACGGCGGCCTGGTGGTGCTCGCCAGCTCACCGGCCTGGGCCGCCAAACTGCGCTTCGAGGCCGACACGTTGCTCGAAGCGGCCAGGAAAACGGGTGTTGAAGTTACGAACTGCACTATCCGGGTAAGCAAAGACGCTTAGCGCTGACGAGGAGAACAATGCCTGCGGGCGGGATGTTCTTCGACCGAAGTAAAGCGCAGCGACAAGATGGCCTGGAGCGATCTTGGACGCACGCATTGCACCCGAAGGGCCGGCAACAGGATGTTGCGGGTCAACCGAGCCATGAAGCCGACTACGTGCCCTCGGGGTAGCAATACGCCGCCGGCCATTCGCTGATCGCTGTACTCAGTCGTCGAGGTGGATATTGACGCGTCGGTTGCGTTTGCCCTTTTTCTCGACTTTACCGATACGGATTTTGCCGACCTCAGAGGTGGTCCGCAGATGCGTGCCGCCGCAGGGTTGCAGATCCACGCCCTCGATCTCAAGCAGGCGAATACTGCCCTTGCCGCGCGGCGGCTGGACTGACATGGTACGCACGAGGTCGGGCTGAGCATCGAGTTCCTCGTCGCTGATCCAGCGACAAGTCACGGCGTGGTCCTCGGCCACCAGCGCCTCAAGGGCGTCAGCAACGGCTTCTTTATCCACCGTGTCTTCCATATCGAAGTCAAGACGGCTTTTGTCGGCAGAAATATTGCCGCCTGTAACGCCGTACTGCAGAACAGAACCCAGAAGGTGCATCGCCGTATGCATGCGCATGTGTCGATAGCGGCGATCCCAATCCAGTACCGTGTGCACGTCGTCACCGACGGCCGGGCCTGCTTCGCCGTCTGCCAGAATGTGGCGAATCGTGCCGTCGTCGCCGTACCGTGTAGCAACGATTGTGGCGCTGCCACCATCCCAGCTGATCTTGCCGGTATCCCCCGGCTGGCCACCGCCCAACGGGTAGAAGACCGTCCGATCCAGTATCACAGCCGTATCGTCCACTGCCACAACAGTCGCATCGCACTCCCTGATGTAGGAGTCCTCGCGGAACAGCTCAGCAGTCAAGATTGAAATCCGGTCAGGCGTAAGAAGGCGTCGCGTAGGAGATCGGCGCTTGCTGTGGGTCTTCGAAGGTCACTTCGTCCCAGGCAGACTTTTCTTCGAGCAGCGCCCGCAACAACTTGTTGTTCAGATCATGGCCCGACTTGTAGGCACGGAACTCGCCAATCACGCAATGGCCGAGCAGGTACATGTCGCCAATGGCATCGAGAATCTTGTGAATAACAAACTCGTTCGCGTAGCGCAGACCGTCTTCATTAAGAATTCGATAGTCGTCGAGAACAATCGCGTTATCCATACTTCCGCCGAGCGTCAGATTGCGTTCGCGCAGAGCTTCGACATCGCGCAGGAAACAAAACGTCCGGGCGCGGCTTACTTCCTTTAGAAACGACGTCGACGAGAAGTCGATCGTCGCGTCCTGCTTCAGTTTATTGAATACGGGGTGGTTGAAATGCACCTCGAAGCTGACCTTGAAGCCGTTAAATGGTACGAGTTCGGCCCACTTGTCGCCATCCTCGACACGCAGTTTACGTTTGATGCGAATGAATCGCTTCGCGGCATTCTGCTCTTCAATACCGGCCGACTGCAGTAAAAAGATAAATGGACCAGCGCTGCCGTCCATGATGGGCACCTCCGGTGCCGACAGGTCAACATAAATATTGTCGATGCCCAGACCGGCAAGCGCCGACATCAGATGCTCGACCGTCGCGACCTTGACGCCGTCCTGCACGAGCGTTGTCCCGAGCATGGTCTCGCCAACGAGGCGCGCATCGGCTTTCAGGTCAACGGGATGGTCGAGATCGACACGACGAAAGGTAATTCCCGAGTTTTCCGCGGCCGGACGAAGGGTCATATAGACCTTTTCGCCAGTGTGCAGCCCGACGCCGGTTGCCCGGATAGCTGTCTTCAGAGTTCGTTGTCGTAGCATTGGCGAGTATGGGAATCCGCGAATTTCGGGCGCAAGATTACCACATCACCGAAAAACTTCAAGAATTCAAACTCTTAGAGAAGATCGATCAGGTGGTACGCGAAATCGGGGGGCCGGTGACCAGTCAATCGACGGAGTCGGTGATCAGTCAATCGATGGAGCCGCCGGGAAGGAAACTGCCGGCCCGGATGACCCGGGCCGGCGAGCGGAGGTTTTGCGCTGACGGCGTCCTTCTCGTCAGTCAGCCTGGCGACGCAGGAACGCCGGAATGTCCAGTAACTCTTCTTGCAGTCCGGCATCTCCGAGACCGTCACCAACCGCGCGTTTGCGTTGCACGGTTGGTTTGTCGAGACCGTGATAGTTCGGCTCGGCAGCTGCCGCAGTAGCGGGACGACGCACGATTCGCATCGGCGATTCGGCATTCGCGGCAGCGTGGCCAAGACCTGTCGCAACCACAGTCACGCGAATCATGTCCGTCATGTCAGGATCAATCACCGTACCGACCACGACGGTCGCATCATCCGATGCAAACTCCTTGATCGTATTGCCGACTTCCTGGAATTCACCAATAGACAGATCCATACCCGCCGTGACATTGGCAAGAATGCCGTTCGCGCCGGCAAGATTGATGTCCTCGAGCAGTGGACTCGAAATGGCAGCCTCGGCCGCCTCGCGGGCCCGGTCCTCGCCGGACGCCACTCCCGAACCCATCATCGCCATGCCCATTTCAGCCATGACGGTTCTGACATCGGCAAAGTCGACATTGATCAAACCGGGCCGCGTGATCAGTTCTGCAATACCCTGCACTGCACCTTGCAGCACCTGGTTCGCCGAACGAAACGCGTCGAGCAACGTCGTTTCGCCGCCGAGTACGGTCAACAGCTTCTCGTTTGGAATCGTGATCAGAGAATCAACATGTTTGCCGAGTTCGCCGATGCCATGATCGGCGATCGCCATTCGCTTACTACCTTCCATCAGGAACGGTTTGGTAACAACCGCAACGGTTAGAATCCCAAGTTCCTTGGCAACCTGTGCGACGATGGGTGTCGCCCCGGTGCCTGTACCGCCGCCCATCCCCGCGGTGATAAACAGCATGTCGGCACCTTCGATGACCTCGTGAATCCGGTCACGGTCCTCCATCGCTGCCTGGCGGCCGATATCAGGATCGGCGCCCGCACCGAGTCCTTTGGTGATGTTGCAGCCGATTTGTAACGCCGTCCGCACGCGGGCGCTCTTCAGCGCTTGCGAGTCGGTATTGGCGCAGACGAAATCGACACCTTCGATCCCGGCATCGACCATATGAGCAACGGCATTACCACCGCCACCGCCAACGCCGATCACCTTGATGACCGCTGTCTGGCTATGCGCATCCATTAATTCAAACATCTGTACTTCCTCCGCTGTTGGTCCCTTAATGGGTAACTCACTGTTTCCCGTTCTCATTTCCTTGCAACACGTTGCAAGGACTCCTAAAACTGTCCGCCGAACCAGGTTTTCATGCGATCCCACACATCGTTCAGGTTGTGGCTGATTGGCGTCGCGCGCGTGCTGCGGCGTGTCAGGTTTTCATAGCCGTACAGGAGTAAACCCACACCTGTCGCATGGATCGGGTTGCGTACCACATCCATCAAGCCCTCCACATACTGGGGTGCGCCGAGACGCACCGGCATGTGGAATACTTCTTCGGCTAACTCGACGGCACCTTCCATCTTCGCGCTACCACCTGTGATGACGACACCGGCGGCAATCAACTCTTCAAAGCCTGAGCGGCGTAATTCATCGCTGATCAGACCGAATAGCTCTTCAAAACGAGGCTCGACAATCTCGGCGAGTGTCTGACGTGCGAGGCGCCGTGGCGGTCGCTCGCCGACGCTTGGAACCTCGATCGTCTCGTCGGGGTTCGCGAGCTGCGATAACGCGCAGGCATATTTGATCTTGATCTCCTCCGCATACTGCGTCGGTGTGCGCATCGAGACTGCAATGTCGTTGGTTACCTGGTCGCCCGCGATCGGAATGACGGCCGTGTGCTGGATAGCGCCGCCAAGAAAAACCGCAAGGTCGGTCGTGCCGCCGCCAATATCGACAATGCAGGATCCCAGCTCTTTTTCGTCGTCCGTCAGGACCGAATAGCTCGATGCGAGCTGCTCGAGAACGATGTCGTCGACTTCGAGTCCGCAACGCTGTACGCACTTGACGATGTTTTGCGCCGCGCTTTCGGCGCCTGTCACCATGTGCACTTTCGCCTCGAGGCGCACGCCGGACATGCCGACCGGCTCGCGAATACCTTCCTGGTTATCGATAAGAAACTCTTGCGGCAGGATATGCAGGATCTTCTGGTCGGCGGGAATCGCGACAGCGCGTGCTGCATCGATCACACGATCGACATCGCTTGCACTGACTTCCTTGTCACGAATAGCAACAATGCCGTGTGAATTGAGGCTACGCACGTGGCTGCCGGCGATGCCGGTATAAACAGAATGAATGTCGCAACCGGCCATCAGCTCGGCTTCCTCGACGGCACGCTGAATCGAATGTACGGTCGATTCGATGTTGACGACAACGCCTTTCTTCAGGCCACGCGATGGATGCGAGCCAATGCCGACAACTTCGATTCCGCCTTCCTCATTGATCTCGCCAACAATCGCAACAACTTTCGACGTACCAATGTCGAGCCCTACGATTAGATTCTTGTCAACGCGCTTGGACATTCAGCGATCACCTCGCGACGCGAGCATTTCGTCGATTTCTTTTTGCGGATCCTCAACCGGAGTGCGCGAGCCGTTATTCCAGCCAATCGTGAAGCCATTGCTGTAGCGCATGTCGACGTATTCAATCTCGGCCGCACGACCGGTAATGATGTCCGCGACGATATCGAGGAACAGTTCGGTCCGCGTATCGACTTCACGGCGCCCAAGGCGTACCTCCACGCCGTTCTGTAAAGTCATATCCCAGGCACCGCGCGGATCGAGATGTACACGACGCAGATCAAGACCGACCGGTATCAGGCGATCGCGAACCTCGAGGTAGCGCTTCGCCACATCAGCGGAACGATTTTCCGGACCGCTGAGTCGTGGCAGTTCTGCCGGAACATGTCTCGCATTCCTGACGAACAACTCACCGCGTACGTTCAGCAACCCGCGTTTACCCCAGATTGCAGCTGGCACCTGCTCTGTCACGTCAATCCGCAGCCGACTTGGCCAACGCCGGGCAACCATCGCCTGATCAATCCACGGCAATTCGACAATGTGGCGTTGTATGCCGCCGAGATCGGCACTGACGAAACCGTCCTCGAGTTCATCGCTGATCGCCTCTTCAATCTGCAGCGCTGTAACGCGCTGAAATGGTCCATGGATTTCAATGGAGCGGATCGGGCGGTCGAGCATGCTGGCACTCGCAAGATAGGTAGCGATTACGGCTGCCACCGCGATGACTGGCGTCACGATATGCGCTACACGAATCTTCGGCGTCGTGAACCGTGCCGCTTTTTTTTGCTTTCTGCGTCGTGCTTGTTTACGCGTCATTAGCTGCCACCTCGATCTCGTTGGACCGAACGCCCTCGCTGACGCTTGTCTCCAGGATGCGCCAGCAGAGCTCTTCGAAATCTATGCCCGCCTGTTTGGCCGCCATTGGCACCAGGCTATGGCTCGTCATACCGGGGATCGTGTTGACCTCGAGCACCTGCGGTTGACCGTCGTCACCGGTCATGAAGTCGACGCGACCCCAGCCCGAGCAGCCCACCTCATTGAAGGCGGCGATCGCCAAATCGGCGTAAAGCGCCTCAGTTTCCGCAGTTACGGTGCCCGGACAGTAATATTCGGTGCGATCGGATTCATATTTAGCGCGGTAATCGTAGAACACGCGTGGTGTCTCGATCCGAATGCTCGGCAGAGCCTGGCCCTGCAACACAGCGACCGTGAATTCGTCGCCAACGATGCAGCGTTCTGCCAGCGCAACACCACCGTAGCCCAAAGCGAGACCAACAGCCTCGGCCAGATCATCCTGCTCAAATACTTTCGACATACCGACACTGGAGCCCTGCTCTGCAGGCTTCAGGATTATCGGAAAACCCAGCGACTCGGCAGCAAGAATGGCATCCGCATCGTGCCGCACGACGGCATAGTCGGGCGTCGGAATTCCGCAGGCCTCGAAAAGATGCTTGCTGCGAATTTTGTCCATCGCGAGCGCCGATGCCATCACGCCACTACCCGTGTACGGCATGTCGAGCCATTGCAATGCGCCTTGCAGCGTGCCGTCTTCGCCGCCTGTGCCATGCAAGGCGACCCACACACGATCAAACCCGGCCGCTGCGAATTCGGTGAGGCTGTGTTCGGCGGGGTCCCATGCACACGCATCAACACTTCGTGCTTGCAGCGCTTTGAGTACGGCACTACCCGTATCAATTGAGACATCGCGTTCGGCCGACGTGCCGCCAAGCATGACAGCGACACGACCAAAGTCACGCGCATTGCCAATCACGGTGCGTTCCTCGCGCACTGTGGCTATGCGGCTCACTGCGCCACCTCGCCGACAATGCGAACTTCGTGTACGAGTTCGATGCCGTGTGCTTCGATAACCGTCTGGCGTACGTGTTCGATCAGCTCTTCGACATCTGTCGCTGTTGCGTTGCCTTTGTTGATGATGAAGTTGGCGTGCTTCTCAGACACCTCGGCACCGCCGATCGAATATCCCTTTAGTCCCGCGGCATCAATCAGGCGTGCCGCGTGATCACCGCGTGGATTACGAAACACCGAGCCGCAGCTCGGCAGGCCGAGAGGCTGCGTCGCCTTGCGCCGCTCCAGCATGCTATTCAGGGTGTCCATACTTGGCGTAACCTGCGGATCGAAGCGGAACATCGCCTCAATGAACCACTCGTTCGTTGGTCCCGTCACGCTGCGATAGGCAACTGAGTATTCTCTGGGCGCACGCTCGTGAATCTCGCCGCACCGATCGATCGTGCGTACCGACTCAACACGCTCCCATGTTTCTCCGCCGTGAGCCCCTGCGTTCATGGCAAGTGCGCCGCCAACCGTTCCGGGAATTCCCCCGAAAAACTCGGACGGTCCCAGTTCCCAACGAATGCACTGTCGCGCCAGTTGCGTGCACGGCACGCCGCTGCCTGCGCGGACGACATAGTGGTCAACCTTTTCAAGGTTTCGCAATATGCGCGCCGCCGCAATAACGACACCGCGAATGCCGCCGTCGCGGACCAGCAGGTTACTGCCCACGCCGAACCAGAACACGGGTACGGATGGATCGAGTTCCTGCAGGAACAGCGACAAGTCGTCGATGCTGGCCGGCACGAAGAAACTGTCCGCCGGCCCACCAACGCGCCAGGACGTGTGCTTGCTCATCGGCTCGTTTGTCCTGAGCTCGCCGTGCACGTCTGTCTGCTCCGCGGTCATCATGAGTGCACCTTGAGGGTCGGTTTCTTGCTCAGAAGACCGGCCAGGCCAGCCGCATAGGCACCGATATCGCCTGCGCCCATTGTCAGGACGAGGTCACCCTCTTCAATTACGCTCTCGAGCACTGGCTGTAGTTCATCCAGCGTCTCCACGAATACCGGCTCGACCGCACCGCGAGTTCGAACCGCGCGCGTAATGGCCCGGCCGTCGGCCCCCGCAATCGGTGCTTCCCCGGCGGCGTAGACATCGAGCACGATCGCCACATCGGCTTCCGACAATACAGTGGCAAAATCGTCCATCAGGTCACGAGTTCGTGTGTAGCGGTGAGGCTGGAATACGAGTACGACGCGGCGTTCGGGCCAGCCGGAACGAGCGGCTGACAATGTCGCTGCAATCTCTGTCGGATGATGTCCATAATCGTCGACGAGCATGACCTTGCCAGCCACAGTGTCGACCTCACCCAGGGTTTGGAACCGACGTTCTATGCCTTCAAATTTGTCGAGGGCGCTGACCAGGGCATCGTCACCGATCTGCAATTCGTCGGCGACGGCTATCGTGGCCAGCGCATTGCGGACGTTGTGCATTCCGGGCAACTGCAAAGAGACGTGGAGCGCATCACGAGCACCAGGGCGTACGACATCAAAACGCGCAAGCCCTTCTGAGAATTGAACGTTTTCGGCACGCACGTCTGCTTCATCATTCGTGCCGTAAGTCACGACGGAACGGCCGATGCTGCCAAGCACCTCGTTGACACCAGGGTCATCGGTGCAGACAACCGCGAGACCGTAGAACGGCAGGTTGTGCAAGAACTCGACAAAACCCATGCGCAGCTTTTCGATATCGCCGTCATAGGTCGACATGTGATCGGCGTCGATATTCGTGACTATCGCGAGCATCGGCTTCAGATGAACGAACGACGCATCGCTTTCGTCCGCCTCAGCGACGAGATAGTCACCCTGGCCAAGTCGCGCGTTGGCATCGGCGCTCTTGAGCCGCCCGCCAATAACGAACGTCGGATCGAGGCCGCCTTCGGCCAGCACGCTTGCGACAAGGCTCGTTGTCGTGGTCTTGCCGTGCGTACCTGCCACCGCGATCGAATAGCGAAAGCGCATCAGCTCGGCGAGCATCTCGGCTCGTGGCACGACGGGCATCAGCCGTTCGCGCGCTGCGGCTACTTCGGGATTGGTTTCATCGACCGCGCTGGATACGACAACGGCATCAGCATGCTCGATGTTTGCAGCAGCGTGGCCGATGAATACGGTGGCGCCCTGATTTTCAAGACGCCGTGTCTGTTTATTGGCTTTGAGGTCCGAACCCTGAACTTTATAGCCGAGGCTCAGCATGACCTCTGCGATACCGGACATGCCCGAACCGCCGATGCCAACGAAATGCACACAGTTAATTCGACGCATGCGCTTGATCATGCCGCGCCTCCCGCTTGTTCGAGGCAAAGTTCAGTGATGCGCGCCAGTGCACTCGGCTTGTCCAGCCCGTGTGCCCTCTCTGCCTTGCCAAGCAAATCCGCGCGAGAAGACAGCCACTCTCTGAGCTGTCCGGCGAGGACATCCGCAGTCAACATGCTTTGATCGATGATCACAGCGGCGCCCGCGTCGGCCATCGGCCGCGCGTTGGCTGTCTGATGGTCATCGACGGCCCCCGGATAGGGGACGAACAGGGCGGGCAGGCCCACGGCACAAAGTTCGGCGACCGTCAGCGCCCCAGCTCGACAAACGACGAGGTCGGCCCAGGCGTACGCAGACGCCATGTCGTCGATAAAGGGCATGAGCTCGGCGTCGACCTCATACTTCTCGTAACTGTCACGTGCGGTATCGAGCGTACGACTGCCACACTGGTGACGAATGACGGGGCGCTCGTGCGCTGGCAGTTTCGATAGTGCTTCGGGAACCGTTTGGTTAAGTGCCAACGCACCTTGGCTGCCGCCGAGAACCAGCAAGCGCAGCGGCCCATTACGGCTGTTGTAACGATCAGCCGGCGATGCCACGGCTGCGATGTCCTCGCGAACCGGGTTGCCCACGGTTTCCGCGTTGACACGGGAATTAAAACTGCCCGGGAAGGCTTGCAGCACAACCCGGGCAAGACGCGCCAGAAGACGGTTTGTAAGGCCGGCAGCCGCATTCTGCTCATGAATCACGAGCGGCCGACGGGTAAGCCAGGCGGCGAGTCCACCCGGCCCTGAAACGAAGCCACCCATGCCGAGCACGGCAGCGGGACGACGACGCAAGATAACGCCGAGCGCTTGCATGAGCGCCCAGCCAAGCTGGAAAGGTGCGATGAGCAACGAAGTAATGCCCTTGCGGCGCAGACCTTTGACGCTGATCCACTCGACGTCGATACCGGCGGCCGGTACGACCGTCGATTCCAGACCCCGATGCGTGCCAAGCCAGACAACGTCCTGCGAGTGCGCTTTGAGAGCGCGTGCGACCGCAAGCGCCGGGTAAACGTGTCCGCCGGTGCCGCCCGCCATCACGAGAATTGGCCGGCCGCTCATCGTTTGCGCTTCCGTTTGCGGTTGACGGGTTTCGCGTCAACTACGAGCTCGTGATGAATTCGCAGCAGTAAGCCAAACGCTATCATCGTGACGATAAGGCTGCTGCGTCCATAACTGATCAACGGCAGCGTCAGCCCTTTCGTCGGCAACAACCCCATGTTCACACCAACATTGATAAACGCCTGCAAACCGAGCCAGGTACCCAGACCGATCGCAAGATAAGCTTCGAAGAACCGCTCGGAATCGGCTGCGCGCATCGCGAGTTTGAAAACGCGCCAGAGAAGTGCCAAGAACAACGCGATCAGCACAACCGAACCGAGCAGCCCGAATTCTTCGGCAAACACAGCGAACACGAAATCCGTGTGTGCCTCGGGCAAGTAAAAGAGTTTTTGCACGCCGTCACCAAGGCCGACGCCGAACCACTCACCGCGACCAATAGCGATGAGTGACTGTGTCAACTGAAATCCGGAGTCGAACGGATCCGCCCACGGGTCCAGGAATCCGGTGAGCCTTTTCATGCGATAGGGCGACGTCAATGCCAACGCCAGCATCGCAATCACGGTCGTCGAGAAAAACAACAGAAAATCGCGAATGCGTGCACCGGCAACAAACAACATCACCAGCGCGGTCGCGAGCAGCACAATTGCGGCACCAAAATCGGGCTCAGCGAGCAACAGCGCGCAGCCGAAACTCAGCACGAGCATCGGTCGCAGGAAACCAACGAACTTCTCTCTGAGGGCTTTTTGTTGGCGCACGACATAGCCGGCGAGATACACGAGCAGACACAGTCGCGCCGGCTCCGAGACTTGCAGATTCACGATGCCGAAACGTACCCAGCGCCTGCTGCCATTCACTTCGTAGCCAATACCGGGAAGCAGCACGACGCACAGGAGCGCGAGTCCGACCAGCAACATCAGCGGACCGAGGCTTTGCCACACGCGCATTGGAATAAACAGGCACGACAGTCCTGCTGCGATGCCGATTGCCGCCGCAATCAGCTGGCGTTCGACGTAGAAAAACGGATTCCCGGTCGCGTTGTCCGAGATTGTGATTGACGCCGATGCCAGGATCACGAGGCCGCCGAGTAGCAGCGTCGTGACGATCGTCAGCAAGACCGGGTCGAGCTTGAGCTCGGTCTTGAGGCGCGCCGGAAATGGCATTGTTATGCTTCGCGTTGTCATCTCGGCAGCGCCCCAACCGCGTCGCAGAACGCATCGCCGCGAGCACCGTAGTTCGCGTATTGATCGAAGCTTGCACAAGCCGGCGCCAGCAGTACTGTGTCATCCGATTCTGCGTATGCAGATGCCTGCGACACGGCATCGACCATGTCCTGCGCGAAATACACCGGCATGACCGTGTCGAGCGCAGTGGCGATAGCTGCGGCATCTTTGCCGATCAAAACAGCGGCACGCAGTTTTCCTTCGAGCGCCGTTGCGAGGTCACCAAATTCACCACCTTTGCCATCACCACCCGCTACGAGAACGACGTTGCCATCGATCGATTCGATCGAAGCGACCGCGGCCGCCACATTCGTCGCTTTGGAGTCATTCACGTAATTCACGGCTGCCTTGCGCGCGACGAACTGCATTCGATGTGGCAATCCCGGGAACTCACCGACGACCTGCAGCATCGCCGGCATTTCAAGTCCCAACAACTCGCCAGCCGCGAGCGCAGCCAGTGCGTTGGCCTGGTTGTGCAGACCAACCATGGCCATGTCGCTCGTTGCGATCAGCAACGCGTCGCCGCGCGCAAGGTACACGACATCGTCGTCACGCCGTATACCGTACTGGTCTTGCCCAGGCTCATCGGATCCGAATGTAATGACCCTGTCTATGTCCTTTGCGTACCTCGCCGCCTCATGATCAGCGCGATTGACGACGGCCGCACGCGCCTCGCGATAGACGCGATATTTCGACTGCCGGTATTCGTCTTCGTCAGCATGCCAGTCGAGATGGTCCGGCGAGACGTTTAACAACACGGCGACTTCAGCCGGCAAGGTCTCAGTGCGCTGCAACTGAAAACTCGACACCTCGAGTACATAAATGTCGGGTTCGTCCTCTTCAAGAAGATCGAGGGCGGGCTCGCCGAGGTTGCCACCCGCCAGTGCCCTGCGACCTGCCGCGCGGCACATGTGATAAAGCAAAGTCGTTACCGTGCTTTTGCCGTTTGAGCCCGTGATCGCAACAAATGGCGCGTTGGCTTCGCGCGCGAACAATTCGATGTCGGACACAATCTCGATATTGTCTTTGCGCGCCTTGACCAGAAGCGGATGGCCGTCAGCAATACCGGGCGAGGCGACGATACGGGTGATGCCTTTGGGTAATTCCGATTTGCCGATCGTGATCGAAGCATCCGGCCACACACGCGCCAGCTTGGTAATGCCTGGCGGTCGGTCGCGAGTGTCGAGAAAAGCGGCATCGAGCCCATTCCTTCGCAGATAGCGCGCAACTGACAGGCCCGTCGCCCCAAGACCCACAACGAGGTCCTTATGTGTCGACTTGGTTTTTTTCACGGCACTCATCGTATTTTCAGGCTCGCAAGACCGATCAACACCAGGATGACCGTAATAATCCAGAAGCGAACGATGACTTTCGGCTCCGCCCAGCCTTTGAGTTCGAAGTGATGGTGCAACGGCGCCATGCGAAAAACGCGTTTACCCGTGAGTTTGAACGAGCCAACCTGGATGATGACCGAGAGCGTCTCTACGACGAAGACGCCGCCCATGATCGCCAGCACGATTTCCTGGCGGACGATGACAGCCACAACACCGAGCGCAGCACCGAGCGATAAAGCGCCAATGTCGCCCATGAAAACCTGCGCAGGATAGGTATTGAACCAGAGGAAACCCAGGCCGGCGCCCGCAAGCGCCGCGCAGAACACGAGAATTTCGCCCGTGCCAGCTACGTAAGGAATCCCGAGGTAGCCCGAGAAATTGACATTGCCCGTTACGTAGGCAAATACACCAAGCGCACCGCCAACCAGCACAGTCGGCATGATCGCCAGGCCATCCAGCCCATCGGTCAGGTTCACGGCATTGCTAAAGCCGACGATGAATATATAGGTAACGAAGATCTGCAACACGCCTAGCGGAATGCTCAGGTCTTTGAAGTACGGAATAAGCAGCGCAGTTGCGGTGTCGAGCGTGCCGTTTTCTCTGGCGAAATAATACAGCGCGATCGCGGCTACCGTCGCTGCAAGCGATTGCCAGAACAATTTTTGTCGCGCCGAAATTCCCGCCGGATCCTGCAGCACGAGCTTCTTATAGTCGTCGACATAACCGATAATGCCGAATGCCAACGTGACGAATAGCACGATCCACACGAACTGGTTTTCGAGATCGGCCCACAGCACGGTGCTGACCGCGATTGCGGTTAAAATCAGTGCACCACCCATCGTCGGCGTACCCGCCTTGAGCAAATGCGTATCGGGCCCTTCTTCGCGAACGGGCTGGCCGACCTGATTGACACTGAGCTTCTTGATCATGCGCGGACCGATGACGAATGACAGCACCAATGCCGTCAGCGCACCGAGAATCGCGCGCATCGTCAGGTAGCTGAAAACGTTGAAGCCTGATTCGAACTGCGCGAGATAGTTAGTGAGATAGAGAAGCATAATCAGGCGCCTCTTCTCTGCTGCTCTGGAGCACGCAGTGCATCGACGACGCGCTCCATGCGCATGGAGCGCGAACCTTTGACGAGCACATTGACATTCTCGGACAGCCCGGTCGAAGCGTCACTGACCAGGGCTTCGATAGAATCGTATGACGACGCACCGTCGCCGAAGGCTTCGGCTGCGTTGCCACTCAGTTCGCCATACGTGAAAAGTCGCTCGACACCGGCGTTGCGGATGGCGTCACCAACATCGTGATGCAGCTGTGCGGCATCCTCTCCGAGTTCGAGCATGTCTCCGAGCACGAGGCGACTTTCCCCGGATAGCGACGCCAGAAACTCGGCCGCAGCGATGACAGACAGCGGATTGGCGTTGTAACTGTCGTCGTAGAGTGTCGAACCATTCTGGCCTTGTAGCGGGTGCATGCGCCCAGCGACCGGGTTTACGGATTCGAGTGCCTCTTTTATCCTGTCTGACGGGACATCGAGCGCCACTGCGATGGCAGCCGCTGCGCAAGCGTTGCGCACGTTGTGCGCACCCGCGAGCGGCAAAGTAAGATCGATCGTCGAGTCGAGCAGGTGCAGGGTGAAGTGCGTTTCACCCTTGCCGGTCTCGATATCCTCCGCACGAATATCCGCATTATCGCCAAGTCCGAAACTCAAAACGTCAACGCCCTCGACGAGTGATATCCAATACGAATAGAACTCGTCATCTGAATTCAAAACCGCGATCTCGGGTCCTGGTTCTCCGAGGAGTATTTCCGCCTTGGCACGCGCGACGCCCTCAATCGAGCCGAAGCCCTCCAGATGTGCGGCGGCCGCGTTCGTGATCACAACGATGTCGGGTTTGGCGAGTGACGTCAGATAAGCAATTTCGCCCGCCTTGTTGGCACCCATTTCCAGTACCGCAAAGCGATGCGAATCATCGATACGCAGCATCATCAACGGCATGCCAATGTCATTATTCAGGTTGCCCAGCGTCGCAAGCGTCGGCGCCGTCTTCGACAGACACGCAGCCGTCATTTCCTTTAACGTCGTCTTACCATTGCTGCCCGTGATGCCGATGACCGTCGCCGAGTGTTGGCCGCGCCACGCCGCTCCAAGCTGTCCAAGTGCCAACCGCGTATCGTCGACGGTGATTTGCGCAATATCCGTGTCGACCAGCGAATCGACGACGGCGCCGGCAGCACCTTTGCCACGCGCATGGCTAACAAATTTATTGCCGTCAAAATTCGGCCCTGACAACGCAACGAATAATTCACCATTTTCCAGGGTGCGCGAGTCCGTGCTCACACCATCGAAATTACGATCATTGCCGTGCAAGGTTCCTTGCATAGAATCTGCGGCGAATGACAGCGTCGCGTTCATTCGCCGGTCTCCACCTTGCGCGCCAGATTCGCCTGTGCCACACCGTAGTCGGAGAAATCGATTCGGTCAGCGCCTATCAACTGATAGTTTTCGTGGCCTTTGCCCGCGATCAGGACGACATCTTCTGCTGCAGCTTGTGCGATGGTCCAGGCGATTGCGGCTGCTCGATCTTCGATAATCGTGGCGCGCTCCGGACTACCCAGGCCTGTAACAATCGCGGCTATGATGTCGGCAGGCTCCTCGTTGCGCGGATTATCGCTGGTCACGACGATGCGATCGGCGCGACGCTCCGCCATTTTTCCCATTTGTGCTCGCTTGCCGGCGTCGCGATCGCCACCGCAACCAAACACGCACCAGAGTTTCCCTTTGCAATGCGTTTTGAGTGCGCGCAGAGCGACGTCGATCGCTGCTGGCGTGTGGGCGTAGTCGACATAAACGGACGGCGAAGCATCCGGCGCGGCAACTCGCTGCATGCGACCCGGTGGTGCGCTGACGGTCGACAACACGTCGCAGGCCTTGTCCATCGGCACGCCTTGCCTCAGCAGCAGCGCAAGGACGATGACAGCATTAGCGACATTGAAGTCGCCGGGCAAGTGCAATGCGAATTCTCCGTCGCCCCAGGCAGTGTTGACTCCGACTTTCGAGCCACCATTCTTCGCGATGACAGAGCGCACGAAGACATAGGGTCTGCCGTTCTCGACGCGATCGAGTTTTGTGGAAACGGTAACGACATCCTGACCACACCGGTCAGCAAGTTGCGTACCAAACTCCGAGTCGAGATTGATGATGCGGTGCTTCGCGCTGTGCTCCAGGAATAACTTCGCCTTTGCTTCTGCGTAGTTGTGCATATCGCCGTGATAGTCGAGATGATCACGGCTCAGATTTGTGAACAGCACAGAGTCGAAAACAACACCATCGACACGATTCTGCGCCAGCGCGTGCGACGACACTTCGATAACGGCAGCAACTGCACCCTGATCTCTGAAATCTGCCAGGCTGCCGTGGAGCTCGACGGCCCCTGGCGTTGTCATGCCTGCACCGCTTTCGATCTCGCCGATACCGGTGCCGAGCGTGCCGACATAACCGCAGCGGAAGTCCAGCTGCTCACAGCATTGCGCGATCAGCCATGCGACAGTTGTCTTGCCGTTGGTTCCGGTAACGCCCGCAACGCGCACCGTCGCAGACGGGTGGCCGTAAAACCGATTGGCGATGTCGCCGAGATGCCGGGCCAAGCGGGGGACGGCGACCAGCGGAATACCCACTTCGACTTTGGGCGCCGCAGCGGTCGATGAGTCCCAGGCAATCGCCGCAACGCCGGCAGTCAAAGCGTCGCTGACATAGTCGAGTCCGTGATTGTTCTCACCGCCGCAAGCAAGAAACAGATCGCCGGGTTTGAGCGATCGGCTATCGCTGGCGATGCCAAATACGTCGCACGCCGGCGCATCAGCGAAGCCTCGCAGTAATTCGGAAAGGCATCTCGTTGTTGTCAATTGTTCGGCCGGCATGCTCATTGACTCATTGCCTGCACGATGCTGCCGGGATCTCTGGCCTGCAGTGCATCGGGTGGCACTGCGAGCAGACGCAGCGACTCTGACATGACGCCTGCAAAAACGGGCGCCGCAACGTCGCTGCCATAGTAGAATTCGCCGCTCGGCTCATCGATGACAACAACGGCCGCGAGGCGCGGATCGCTCGCCGGCGCCAACCCGGCAAAGATCGAGATGTACTTGTCCTCAGAGTAGCCGCCCGCCGCAAACTTCCAGGCAGTGCCGGTCTTGCCAGCGATGCGGTAACCCGTCACAGCCGCTTTCGTACCCGTGCCGCCCGGCCGGACGACCTCCTCGAGCATGCGACGCACTGCGGCTGCCGCGTCGTATGACAGGATGCGATCGCCGTCGCTTGGCGCGTCCATTGCGACGAGGGAAATGGGCCGCAACACCCCATTACTCCCAAGAACCGAGTAAGCCTGTGCTAATTGCAACGGTGTTACCGAGACACCGTAACCGTAAGCCAGCGTCGCCTGGCTGATCGGCCGCCAATGGTTGTAATGGGTCAACAGGCCGGCCGATTCGCCCGGGAACCCGCTGGACGTCAGCGACCCCAGGCCGAATTGGGTCATCGTGCTCCACAGCTGATCGGGCTCCAGAGTCATCGCGAGTTTCGTCACACCGACATTGCTTGAGCGCGCAAGTACTGTTGTCAGGCTGATACGACCCAGATTGCGACTGTCCTGGATCGTCTTTGGGCCGACGACAATCGAGCCCGGTGCCGTATCGATGATACTGCTCGGTCGATACTGGCCACTTTCGAGCGCTGCCGCGACGATGAGCGGCTTGATACTCGAACCCGGTTCAAAGATGTCAGT
>Ga0224508_10000180_pt1 | contig 66786 bp, 72 predicted proteins | sample SF_Jan12_sed_USG_4_FD_170157 | JGI IMG/M metagenome (GOLD analysis project Ga0224508, IMG submission 170157) | Sediment microbial communities from San Francisco Bay, California, United States - SF_Jan12_sed_USGS_21 | ecosystem: Environmental > Aquatic > Marine > Sediment | place: USA... | reverse complement strand
GCCAGCGGCTGGCGCGTCATTACTGAATGTGTAAGCGCCATCGCCGCCAGATGCCGTAGCCTGACCGATGTCGACTGTTGTCATCGGGCCAGTCGCCTCGGCGCTGATTGCTGCTGGCGCCGTTATCTGAAGCGTCGCGACGCAATTTCGCGAGCGCGACACAAAGTCGGATAACGTAACGTAATCGGGATCGTTAACGCCGTTCGGGAAGCGATCGCCGCCTACATGGTTGTCACCGCCGCGTGCTTTGACAGTTATCAGCGATTCTGTACCCGAATCAATCAATGCGACTGTGCGGAACACGTCGAGATCGGCGGCATTTGGCGGATCGTTCGGGAACGCGAAACCGTTCGGGGTTGGCATCGGTGCCGCGCCCGTATGACAACCGTTACAGGTGAGCGGATTCACTCGATCCATGATCGGGTAAATCGTATTCTGAAAGTCGGGCAATAGTGCCGAACATTGTTCGGCGACATAGGCATTGACGGTTACTTCTTGGGTTGCCGTCGACGTATTGCCACTAACGTCGGTAGCCGTCCACGTCACTGTTGTCGCGCCAACCGGGAATCCGTTCGCCGGTGCATCATTGCTGACAACCGGGGCCGGATCGGCAACATCGCTTGCGGTCGCCGTGCCAAGATTAACCATTGTGTCGCCGAGATTCGGGCCCTGATCGGCGGTGACGTCCGCGGGTACTATAAGTTGCGGCGCGGTCGTATCGGTGACCGTCACTTGTTGAACGGCGGTTGCTGTTGCGAGCATCGAATCCGTCGCGGTCCAGGTAACCGTTGTCGCGCCAACCGCAAATCCGTTTGCTGGCGCATCGTTGGTAATCATTACAGGCAGTTCCCCGCCGGTAACAACGGCCGCCCCAAGCATGATAACCGACAGCGGCGCAGTGGCTTCCTGGGTGACATTGGCTGGCGCAGTTATTGCGAGCGGTCCATTCGACGGTGCCGAAACGGTCACCATCTGCATTGCCGTACCGGCGTTGCCGCTGCTGTCCGTCGCGGTCCACATGACGGCCGTCGTGCCCATTGGAAATCCTGCAGCCGGCATGTCATTAGTAATGGCCGGGTTCGCATCGACCATATCGCTGGCCGTCGCCGTTCCGATGTCGACTATCGTCAACATGCCGGTCGACTCGACCTGCATGTCGGCTGGCTCGTTAACCGTCGGAGCGGTTGTATCCGAAACTGTAATATTCTGTGTCGCGCTAGCGGCCGCGCCGTTGCCATCCTGCACAATCCAATTGACGACCGTCATCCCCACGACGAATCCGTTCGCAGGTGCATCGTTAGAAAATGTATATGAGCCGTCGCCACCGATCGCCGTCGCCTGACCGACGTTTACCATCGTGATCGGGCCGGTTGCCTCGGCGCCGATCGCCGTCGGCGGTGTTATCTCAAGCGTGGGGTCGTTGCCGATCGGGGGCGATCCATTTCCCGATATCGCCTCTTCTTCACGCACACAGCCTGAAATCGCCAGCATTACTGCCAACACGGAATAGGTTAGACGCCACATGCTCATTTTTAGTCACTCTCCTGCAACCATTGCATGCCTGAGAAGCTCAGATCGGACTTCTCCGAATTCTTCGCTGGCGTTGCGGTCGCTGCCCAAGTTTGGTTTGGCTGTGGCGAAAGTAACTGCTCGTGCGTTTGCAAACGGGCGATTGCTACATAATTATCGAATCAATATGAATACCGTGAATGGGCTCACAGAAATGAGCGTGCATGAGTTGCCGCCCACGGCACCGCTTCCGCAATATCACTAGCAAACTTAGAAACTTACGAAATCACTTGAGCAACCGTCACAAATTACAATTTTGGGATTCAGCAAGCGATATTTTCTGTAGTCGCGCTGATGAATCCGTCTGCGTTTTGCGACAGCTATATTAAGGTAAAATTTTCTCGTCGTTTCGCGCAAATCGAACCGTCTCCTTTCGGCGACAGCATCGAGATTACGTTCAAGTGATGAGAAGATTAGTGTTGTTCTAGAACATTAAGAACAGTGTTGTGTCCCATTCGTTCGGCAATGTCGTATGCGTTTAAACGTTGTTGGTTTACGGAGCGGGGATCGGCACCGATTCTTAAGAGATGTTGCACGCTAAGCGCATCACCACGTTGCACACAGATATGTAACGCCGTGTTGCCGTTCGCATTCTCGCGCTCAATATCATGCCCAGCGGCACGCAGCGCATCGACGATGTCAGTATGGCCATTGATGGCTGCAACCATGATCGGAGTTAGGCCGGCATAATTAGTTTGGTCATTTAGTGCATCAACTTTCAACAGCGCTCGCACGACGCTGGTATAACCCCGAATTGCAGCACGATGTAGCGGCGTGTCTCCGTTCGAATCTGCCTGCCACAAGTCGACATTGGCCTGGCTAAGCCGCTCAACGTTTTTGCTCGATCCGGCGTCCGCCGCGTACCAACCAGCATTGCGCTCTTGATTGTCCACGGCATTTGGATCGGCGCCAGCAGTGAGTAACTGCATGAGCATTTCGTCGGCCGGCTCTGTTGCGGCGAGCATGGTCGCGGTTTCACCGCTACGACTACTCGCCTGATCAGTAAAACCCTCGGCTAACAATTCTGCCAATGTCTCAGCGGAACCGCTTTTGACAGCGAGTCGCAACAGCCGCCCTTGCTCGGCGGCGTCTGGTAAAGAATGACTCAGCAGTGTTGCGACGGTGGACACTTGCCCGGCCGCAACAGCAAGCTCCAATGCTGTTTCTCCGTCGGCATTTTCCAACCGCGGATTTGCGCCGCCGTTGAGAAGTACGTTGACCGCCCCCAACGATCCACGTTCCGCCGTAATCATTAGCGCCGTCATAGAAGTGCTGTCACGTTGATCTGGGTTTGCGCCACCTGCAATCAATGCCGAAACAGCATTAGCAATGCCCCGTTCCGCGGCGATAAACCAGATAGACCTGCCGTTGCTGTTTCCGGCATTTAGCCGCAGCCCGCTCAGCGAGGAGCGCCGTTGCGACTCGAAGCCCTGAATGGTGCCGCCGCGAGACCTTAATCGCGCTGCGACTCGTTTATGCCCACGCACTTCTGCAATGCCCAGCGCGGATTGTCCGAGTTCATTAGTCGCGTTAACCTCCGCACCAGCCTCGAGCAATACCGACACAATGTTACCGAAATTCTTTTGCACTGCCACGATCAACGGAGTAGCGCCGCCAAATCCCGCGGCGTTAACGTTTGCACCTGCTGTAATTAAAGATTTCGCCGCCGCCTCGTTGCCTCGCTTCGCAGCCAGGATCAATGCGGTATCGCCCCAGTTGTCGCTACGATCCGGATCAGCGCCTGCGTCGACAAGCTGTTTTACGATTTGCGGCTGATCACCTTCGGCCGCTTCAATGAGCGCTGTGCGGCCGAATGTAAGCGGTGAATCCACCGGTACATTCATCTGCAATAGGTCAGAGACGATGTCTTGAAACCCCCGTTGCGAGGACCAATGCAGCGCCGCAATGAGATCAACATGTTGCGGCGAAAACCACCAGTGATCGTCAATGCGTCCTGCCAACGCGAGTGTCGCTCGCTTATCGCCTTCGAGGGCGAGCTGCCGATAGATGTCGTTTGCTTTGTCGCGGTCCTCGTTTACACCGAGACCGCGACGATATAAGCCCGCCAGGCGATAAAGCGCGTCCTTATCGCCGCTCGCTCCACGCTGGTCAAGTGACTGTGCGGCAGCCGCAAAATTCTTGAGACGCAGTGCATCCAGCGCATCATCGGATACCTGCGCATTCGCAGGCGACATTGACATGAACCAGACCACAGACACAGCTGTAACACCAACGAGAATATTGAGCCTATTTTTGACCATTCAGATTCCGAAAAACCCACGCCCGCGACGGGCGAATCCGCGCCAATCGCCAGTGTAGCGAATGGCACTAAACTTAATGTGACACTGATCACGGGAATCGACCGGGCCCTCCGATAGAGTCTTTCTAGCCCCCATGGACGATGGGAGTCGGGACCTTGCCCGACAATCTGGCATGTCGCTTAGAGCGGCGCTTAGCCGGAGAAGCAAATGGAGCGTGTCCATGCGGTGCGTAGCGAAGTATCAGAGAGGCGATCGGTATGTACAAAATATTATTGGGGGTTTCGACGCTGTGGATCCTGGCGGCGTGTGACGCGTCGTCTCCCAGCGCATCAGCAGAAGAACCTGAAAGTGTGGAAGCGAACACCGATATTGTCGGTGAATGGGCGGCAACACAGTCACCCTCGCAGTCCGACTCGCAAATGACCAATGACCTGCACGCGCAATCGTCGTCGCAGCCTCCGGTTGCCGACATGATCGCTGGCCTCGAACAGCGTCTTGCGGCGAATCCAAATGATCTCAAAGGTTGGACACTGCTCGCCACATCGTATGCGTATGTAGGGCAAATGAGTGACGCACGGCGCGCCAAGATGAAGGCAGTCGAACTTGGTGCCGATGCCGAGCAACTCGAGCGACAAATTATTGACGCGCATGATGGGCCGCAGTTCTAGCTTGGCCGAATTCGAGATGGTTGCAAACCCAAAAGACGTGAACGCGCAGGGCAGGTTTCGCGAGCTGATTGCAGCGAACGATCAACGAGCAGGACGCAAAAAGAAACCGTTGCCGTTTTGGAGGCAACTCTATAAGGACTGGGGTGGTCTCGCAGGTCTGATGCTCGCCGCCGTTGTCGTTTATATCGGTTACCAAGGACGCGATTCGCGCCGGTTGTTTGCGGAACACGGACTTGGCTATGCATTGGGCATAATCGGTAGCCTGCTGATACTTACACTCCTGCTGTACCCACTAAGGAAGAAATTTAGATTCCTGAAGGTTCTCGGACACGTGCGCAACTGGTTCCGTGTGCACATGATTCTGGGTGTTGTTGGACCGATCGCTGTTCTGTACCACGCAAACTTCGCGTTTGGTTCTATAAATTCTACTGCGGCGCTGGTAGCAATGCTGCTGGTTTCAGGCAGTGGGCTGGTCGGACGCTTTCTTTATCAGAAGATACATCATGGCTTGTATGGCCGAAAAGCGAATCTCAAAGAGCTGCTGGCCAGAGTCAAGCTGACCACCGCAGGCGCTGGTGGTGCCGCGCAATTCGTACCTAATCTACTGAAGATACTGTCTGAGTACGATCGCCAGGTTCTCAAACCTCCGCCAACTCTGCTGCAGTGCATGACGCTTCCGATTCGTCTCTCGTTCAAAACCAGAAGCGGATATAAACGAATAGTTCGACAGATTGGCGCACAGCTGGATATGCAGGCGCGTACGTCTCCGGTGGTTGTCCAACATCGCGATCGACTGGTCGAACTCACGTCGGCATTTGTAAAAGAACACCTGAATAGGGTACGCCGCGTCGCGAATTTCGTCGCCTACGAACGCTTATTCGCGCTGTGGCACAAAATACATTTACCCTTTTTCTACTTGTTGCTCGTAACGGCGATCGTTCACGTGGTTGCTGTGCATTCCTATTCGATATGAAATGTGCCGGCAAAAGTCCAAATGTGCTTCGAGTTCTACAGGCCGCTTGTGTCATCCTGCTATCACTCAGCAGCAACTTAGCGTTATCGGCGGGTCTCGAGAAACTGCTGATGCCCGGACGAGTTATCGAGGGTCACGCCGATATCGAAGACGATTGCAAAGCCTGTCATGACGTCGACTCTGACCGCGCTATCGCATCGCTGTGCATTAGTTGCCACGAAGACATTGGCGCCGACCGGGAATCGAAGGGTGGTTTTCATGGCCGCTTTCCGGCGTCGCAGCGCAACGAATGTGTTGTCTGCCACACCGATCATGAGGGCCGCAATGCGGATATCGTCGCGATGAACTCAGGCCTGTTTGATCACCGCTGGACCGATTTCATATTGGACGGCGCGCACATAAGCGTTGCTTGTGGCGATTGCCACGACGCGGACGAAAGGTATCGTGTAACGCCGTTGAGTTGCGTTGGATGTCACAAGAAAGACGATACCCATGACGGCGGACTCGGCCCGAATTGCGACAGCTGTCATTCGACATCTGCGTGGCAAAAGGCGGAATTTGATCATGACGTGACTGGTTATTCACTAACGGGCCGACACGCGAAAGTCGAATGTAACGACTGTCACCGAAATAACAATTTTGAAACAACGCCGAGACGATGTGCCGCATGTCACAACATTGATGATGTACACGCGGGTGAAAACGGCAACGCCTGTCATGATTGCCATTCGACGACATCTTGGAGTGGCATTCTATTCGACCACGCCACGACAGGCTTTCCGCTAATCGACGCACATGACGATTTGCAGTGCAAAGACTGTCACAGACGTGATGATTTCAAAGATACATTTGCAAATGGCTGTGCCGGCTGTCATCGCGTTGAAGATGATCACCAGGGACGCAATGGCGAACAATGCGACAACTGTCATAAACCGACGGTATGGTCTGACACAGAATTCGATCACGCCGATACGGCGTTTCCATTAGTCGAATCACATGCAGATCTGAACTGTTCGGCCTGTCACAAAGCGTCAACGATGGAAGCAGTTCCCGCGAGCTGCGGAGAGTGTCACGCGATAGATGATTCGCACGCCGGGCAGCTCGGACAGGAATGCGAATCTTGCCACGCGCAAGCCAGCTGGACCGAATCGATACGTTTTGATCACGATCTGTCGACTTTTCCTCTTACCGGTCTACACGCCACCGTCGCCTGCGGCGCATGCCACGAAAGCAATCGCTACCATGACGCTGGAACCGATTGTGTTTCCTGTCATCGCAAGGACGACACGCACAAAGGCGCGCTCGGGGATAGTTGTGGCAACTGCCACAACAGCAACGATTGGGCGCAGACTGTGTTTGACCATGACACCCACACCAGTTTTCCACTTGATGGAGGACATGCGAACTTAAATTGCGTTGCCTGCCACCGCGACGCGTCTTCGGTTGCTGCCGACGTGCCGTCAACTTGTGGCGGTTGCCATGTAACCGACGATGTTCACGTAGGACAGTTCGGCGCTCAATGTGATCAATGTCATTCGACGACTTCGTTTGATGGTGTTGAATCCTTGTCGGGACAGATGCCATGACAGAGCGTCCAACACGTGGTCTGCCGCTCTCGTTAGTATGCGGACTAATGGTCGTCGCGATTCTGTGGTCCGGCAGCGTTAACTCACAAACTGCGATCCGATCCGATTTTGACCATGATTCAACTAGCTTCCGCCTCGACGGCGGGCACCTCACGACGGGCTGCGGTGACTGTCACCGGCGCGGCAACTTCGCAAGTACGCTGCGCGAATGTGAGGACTGCCATACGCAGGGTGGGATAGTCACGGCAACCGCCAAACCGGCCCGCCATATTCAGGCCACACAACGCTGTGATTCCTGTCATGCCACGCGAAGCTTTGTTCCGCTTGAACGCATGGATCATAACGAAGTGTACGGTGACTGTGTCAGTTGTCACGACAACAATACAGCGATCGGAAAACCGGTCGATCATCCGCCCGCGGGCGATCAATGTGACAATTGCCATCTCACCGTTGCGTTTTCTCCGGTATTGCGCTTTGACCATACCGGCATCACATCGAACTGCGTTGGCTGTCATGACGGCGTCACCGCGCAGGGAAAACCAGCAAACCACATACCAACAAGCAATCTTTGTGAAGATTGTCATCGGGTGAACACGTGGACCGGCGTCATGTTCGATCACACGCAGGCGATCGGCACTTGCTCGAGTTGCCACAACGGCGTTATCGCGCGCGGCAAGGATGCTGACCATATTCCGACGGTGTTAGAGTGCGACGCCTGCCACAACACGACGGCGTTCTAATGCTATCTCGCTGCCGAACTCTTGTCCTTTTCGTGTTGGTGCTCGCAGCATGGCCTGGCACAATTTTCGCGGCCGCGAATGTCGCTCTCGACAATATTCTATTGTCAAAAGTAAACGGCATCTCGACCGTGCAGATATGGCCGGCGTGTCGCATGCGTTATGTCGATCACTCGCCGTTTAGCTCGGGCATCGAAGTTCGCATTCGGGTAAGTGTCGGACCTGACTGTGACGAAATACTCGGTGAAGTCGTCTCTGAACGTTATGCGCCGCCGAGCTTGCATTTGGCCAACGTCGACGAAGTGGTCTTTGATCAGCTGAACCCGAGAGATATTTTTATCACTTTGCGCTTTAGTGAACCGCAGACCTTCGAAGTACGCCAGCACACGGTGGGTTGGATAGAAGTGTACGTTGACACTAACGTTGACTCAGCCACGGTGCCGTCGGCCAGTGCGAAGCCATTACCCGGTGCAACGACGCCCGATGAATTTACGCCACAATCGTCTTTGCCACGATCCTCCGTGCCACGATCGTCCTTGCCACAATCGTCCAGACCTACGCGCAGACCAGCACCGAGCAGTGCCGTGCAACCCACAACTCGCGTCAATGTACCGCCGTCATCAAGCGGTGACTTCGTCGTTCAGCTCGGGGTCTTTGAAGACGCAAGCCGCGCAGAGCGTACATTGATGGGAAGCGCTACAAAGCATTTTGCGTATCGCACGGAACTTCTCGTAAACGGCCGTACCTGGCATGGACTGCAACTCGGCTTTTTCGATACCGAGGCTGCGGCAGAACAGGTTGCTGGTTCACTTCGACACAACTTTCCCGATGCCTGGGTACGGTACGTCGACCCAGATGAGGCCAGCGTTGCGCGCGCGAGCGGCGACTTACGCTCCATAACTGCCGATACCGTTGTTGCCGTCGGCGTGCAAACAGATAGCAAAATGACCGATGAGCAATTGACAGCGCTGATGTCGGATGGTCGACGCGCCTTGCTCGAGCGACAATATGCGGACGCAATTCGCCTTTATACGCGAGTACTTCAGATCCCGGAGCACCGCCACCGCGCCGAGGCTCGGGAGATGCTCGGCATCGCATTCGAACGTGGCGGCCGTATTGAAAACGCGATCGCCGAGTACCGAGCCTTTAACGACGAGTTTCCTGAAAACCTAGGTGTTGCGCGCGTTAGCGAGCGCTTGATTGCACTCGAGACGGCCTCTACTCCGCCTTCCACCATGTTCCAGCAAGCATCGGTCGAGCAGCAGACATCGGCCGGCTGGCAAATCCACGGTGGCCTGTCGAACTACTACTGGCGCAACCAGGAACAGCTTGTTCACGACGGCAACTATCTGGTGAATTCCTCCGGCGTATTGGCGCTCGGTGACATTAGTGCCAGCCGCCGCGGCGAACGATTTGATGTTCTGGCGCGCTTTAATGGCGCCTACCAGCTCAATTTAGTCGATTATGATCGTACCGGTGATGTCGGCTGGGTTTCTGATGCTTTTGTCGACGTCCTCGATCATCAACTTGGGTTGCAAGGTCGAATCGGCCGGCAGAAACGGCGATCAGACGGGGTGCTCGGACACTTCGATGGCATTGGACTTCGCTATCAGTGGCGGCCCGATATTTCCTTCAGTGTCAGCAGCGGACTTCCTGTCGACTCGCCCCGCTACATAAGCGACAGCGATCGGTTTTTCTTTGCGGCCAGCGCCAGCGTAGAAAATCTCCTGGACGGTCGTCTTTCCGCAAACGCCTATACACACCAACAAACCGTTGACGGCATTTGGGATCGACAGGCCATCGGTAGCGAGGCGCTTTATCGCGGCGACGCCGTTTCTGTTTTCGCGTTATTGGATTTCGATGTTTCTTATGAAGTATTGAACACCGCGCTTGTCAATGCGACGTGGCGTCTGGAAAACGGCTGGTCCGTTAGTGGTCGCGTGGATTTCGGTGCCCAACCTTACTTAACGACGCGAAACGCCTTGGCGGGTCAGTCTGTCACCACCGTCGATGCATTACTCAACAGTTTTAGCGAGGGACAAATACGAACGATAGCTCGAGATCGCACAGCCCAGTCCACGACCGTTTCGCTTGGCGTATCTGCGCCGCTCGGCGAGCGCTTCGATTTGTCGCTGGATGCAACGATGCGACAAGCCGACGAAACCGTTGCGTCCGCGGGCGTTGTGGCACGGCCGGACACTGGCAATGAGGTCTTTTTAAACGCGACGTTGGCCGCGACCAGCCTGTTCCGCGACAATGACTTGATGTTGATTTCCTTACGCTACGACGCGCTGCAGTCACGTGACACCGCATACGTCATGCTCGACTCACGCTTACCGCTATCCCGATACCTGCGCATCAACCCACGTGTGACCGTAACCCACCATGACATGCTAACGAGCACAAGTACGCAAACGATTGTCTCACCGGCGTTACGCATACTATTTCGCTACAAAGATATTCTATTGGACATCGAAGCCGGCGCGCGTTGGTCGAATCGCGATCTACCAGCCGGCGAACTCGACTTGTTTACCCCGGACGGCACGGAAGAGTTGCTCGGCGGGTTTGTGAACATTGGCTACCGCTGGGAGTTTTGACCATGCGCCCCGTACTTCTATTACTCTTAAGTTCACTGACGATGCTGATAGCGGCGTGTGGTTCGCAACCGCCAACGCCGTTCGTGCATTCGGTTGACGATACGTCAGGCGAGTCATTTACGCGTTCGAGAGAACCGTTACGAATGCTCGCGCCGCGGCCAGCATTATCGCGCGTCGGCAAGGATTACTTGTTCGTTGCGCCCGTATCGGTCGCCGGTCTGGGTGTGCCTCAGAACTACCTTTGGTTCGGCTTCGGCAGTACGCTTGACCGCCGTTTGACCGGCGCACCGCTACCGAACATCAACGCGATCGTGCTCGTCGTCGATGATGTCCCAATGACATTCGATATCGTGAATTGGTCGGATATTGCTTCGTCTGAACCATTCGATCTCGACGTCGAATCTTACGAGACTTTTGGCGCCAAGATTACTCGGAGCCAATTACGCCGCATAGCATCGGCGAGCAAACTCAGTGCGTTCGTAACAAACCTCGAACATCGATCGCCGATTTACGCAATGTCAGAGGGTGAATACGCCGACTGGTCGTCGCTATAGACGAACGTTGTCGAAAACTAATCGCATAGCCGGCCATAAAAAAAGCCCGGCGATAGCTCGCCGGGCCTTGTTCTTGCGACGAAAACGCGAGAGGCATTACATCATGCCGCCCATGCCTCCCATGCCGCCCATGTCAGGCATTGGCATTGCAGGCTCTTCCTTCGGCGCGTCTGCGATCATGGCTTCAGTGGTCAGCAGCAGACCCGAAACCGAGGCTGCGTTTTGCAATGCAAAGCGCGTTACCTTGGTCGGGTCCAGAATGCCCTCCTCGATCATGTCACCGTACTCGCCGGTCGCCGCGTTGTAGCCGTAGTTACCCTTGCCCTGGACAACAGCGTTCAGAACAACGCTGGGGTCACCACCTGCATTGCGAACGATCTGCCGAAGTGGTTCCTCAACGGCGCGCTTTAAGATGTTGATGCCGACGTCTTGGTCGTCATTGTCACCCTTCAACGTGTCGATCGACGATACGGCGCGGATAAACGCGACGCCACCGCCAGGAACAACGCCCTCTTCGACGGCTGCGCGAGTCGCGTGCAGCGCATCTTCGACGCGAGCTTTCTTCTCTTTCATTTCGACTTCGGTCGCAGCGCCGACCTTGATCACCGCAACACCGCCGGAAAGCTTCGCTACGCGCTCCTGCAGTTTTTCCTTATCGTAGTCGGAAGACGAATCGGCGATCTCTGCGTTGATCTGCTCAACGCGGCCGTGAATGTCTTCGCTACGACCAGCGCCGTCGATAAGTGTGGTGTTTTCTTTCGTGATCTGAACCTTCTTGGCTTCACCGAGATCCTCGATTGTGGTTTTCTCGAGCGACAGGCCAACCTCTTCCGAGATAACCTGGCCGCCGGTCAGAATCGCGATGTCCTGCAGCATGGCCTTGCGGCGATCGCCGAAGCCAGGCGCTTTGACAGCCGCGACTTTGACGATACCGCGAATGTTGTTGACGACCAGCGTAGCAAGTGCTTCGCCTTCGACATCTTCAGCAACGATGAGCAGCGGACGGCCAGCCTTGGCAACGCCTTCGAGAACCGGCAGCAGATCGCGAATGTTCGAGATCTTCTTGTCGTACAACAGGATCAGCGGGTCGTCGTGCTCGACCTGCTGGCTCGCCGCATCGTTGATGAAGTAAGGCGACAGGTAACCACGATCGAACTGCATTCCCTCAACGACGTCGAGTTCGTTCTCCAGACCGGAGCCTTCTTCAACGGTGATGACGCCTTCCTTGCCGACCTTTTGCATAGCGTTGGAAATGACCTCGCCGATCTCAACGTCCGCATTTGCAGAGATTGAACCAACCTGTGCAATCGCCTTTTCGTCTTCGCATGGCTTGGACTGCTTTTCAAGTTCCTTGACGATTGCAACGCTGGCCTTATCGATACCGCGCTTCAGGTCCATTGGGTTCATGCCTGCGGCAACCGATTTTAGGCCTTCGCGCAGAATAGCCTGGGCGAGAACCGTCGCGGTCGTGGTGCCGTCACCGGCAATGTCGGAAGTCTGGGAAGCAACTTCCTTCACCATCTGAGCGCCCATGTTTTCAAACTTGTCTTCGAGTTCGATTTCCTTTGCGACCGAAACACCGTCTTTGGTGACAGTCGGTGCACCGAAGCTCTTGTCGAGTACAACGTTGCGGCCTTTGGGACCCAGGGTCACCCTTACTGCGTTTGCGAGAACGTTCACTCCCGTAAACATCTTTTGGCGCGCATCGTCGCTAAAACGTACTTCTTTAGCAGCCATTTCTATTTCCTCTGTTTCTTGAGAGCCGCGGCATCACCGCAGCCAAAATATTAATAAGTGAGTTCATTTGCGTGACGGGCAATCAGCCTTCGATCACAGCCATGATGTCGTCTTCCTTCATGACTAAGAGTTCTTCGCCGTCGACCTTCACTTCGGTGCCGGCATACTTGCCGAACAGCACCTTGTCACCAACCTTGACGTCGAGGGCACGAACGTCGCCACTCTCCTGAATCTTGCCGTTGCCGGCGGCGACAATTTCACCTTTGATCGGCTTTTCCGTCGCAGCGTCGGGGATGACGATCCCACCTGGCGATGTGCGCTCTTCTTCCATGCGCTTGACGATGACCCGATCATGAAGCGGTCGAATCTTCATGGTTCATTTCTCCTCTAATTGATTGAATTATAAATAAATTCTGTTACGTCTATCGACCGAATTGTTAGCACTCGGCCTTAGGGAGTGCTAATTATGGGCATCAAGCGTTAAATTTCAAGCACCTGAGGTGGTGGCGATCGCAAAAAACTGGACCTGAGTCGATGACATCGGTCGGGTTCCGGGTAACAATCGCCCTCGCTTCGGGGTCTACATGTTCCTGTAGCGCCAACGAATTCAGCTAATTAACGGTGACGATGATTCGAATCTCAAACTGCTTTGCCTGCGTGCTTCTAACGTTCTGGTCGCTTGCGCCGGCGCTTGCGCAACAAGGTCAGCCGCCGCCGCCCGAAGAAATCTTTCGCTACGTCATCTTTGATGCCGGCGATGCGCTCGAGATTGATTGGGCCGTCGACGACGGCGCTTACATGTACCGCGATGCGTTTGGCTTCGTAAGCGGTGATCCGACAGTCGTGTTGGGGGATGCCGAATTGCCGGAAGGCAAGGTATACACCGACGAGTTCCTGGGCGAGCAAGTTATTTATCGAGGAAATTTTTTCGTTCGTATCCCGTACACAGTCAGTGGCGACAAACCGGACGCGTTAGCATTAACGATCGAGAGCCGCGGCTGCCTCGACGAGGGCTTTTGCTACATGCCGCAGACGTGGATCGAGACGGTCGATCTCCAAAAGCCAAAATCATCCAAACCGAAATTGGATTTCGGATCGCTGGCCAGTAGCGGCCAACAAGATTTTCCACCGCCGGATGAAGTTTTCTTTCCCGATGTGCAAGCAATCGATGGCAACACCGTTGAACTGATCATTCGCGTAATTCCCGGTTTTTATCTTTACAAACACAAGATCTCGGTCACGGTGCTCGGCGACAACGCACGCACTGGTCAACTCGACCTGCCGAAAGGCAAAATTAAAACCGACGAATTCTTTGGAGAACAAGAGGTTTATTACGATGAGGTCGTAGGACGTGTTGCGATCGCACGTGCTACGCCTGCGGCCATGGACGTCGAGCTTGAAGTTGCTTACCAGGGTTGTGCCGATGGCGGGCTGTGCTATCTGCCGCAAACCAAAGTTTTCACTGTCAGCCTGCCCGAAGCCACGTCGATCATGGATCTGTCGTCGCTGCCCGATCACGTGACTAGCGCTGCGCCCGTTTCTGAGCAGGCACGCCTCGCCAGCATTATCACGGAATCGAGCATTTGGGTTGCGGCCGGGGTTTTCTTTCTCGCAGGCCTTGGCCTCGCGTTTACGCCCTGCGTCCTGCCGATGATACCGATCCTGTCCGGCATCATTGCTGGCGAAGGTGATGGCGTCAGTCCAATGCGCGGCTTCACGCTCGCGCTTTCGTATGTCATGGGCATGGCATTGATATACACGGCTGCAGGCGTTGCCGCAGCGGCAGCTGGTATGCAGTTGCAGGCGACGTTTAACCAGCCGTGGATACTGATACTGTTTTCTGGACTCTTCGTGCTGTTGGCGCTTGGTATGTTCGGCGCCTATGACCTGCAGATGCCTTCCAGCATTCAAAGCAAACTTGCAAACGTTAGCGGTAATCAAAAGAGCGGCACGATGATTGGTGCATTCGTCATGGGCGCATTGTCTGCGCTGGTTGTTACCGCCTGTGTCGCGCCGGCATTGATCGCTGCACTTACTGTCATGGCACAATCCGGCGACATGTTGCGCGGCGGGTTCGCGTTGTTTGCAATGAGCCTCGGCATGGGTGCGCCGTTGTTGTTAGTCGGTGCCGCTCAAGGACAACTGTTGCCGAAGGTAGGCCCGTGGATGGTCGCCATCAAAGGCGCGTTCGGCTTTATGATGCTGGGTCTTGCGATCTGGATGCTATCGCGCATGTTGCCCGGCAGTGTCACACTGGCAATGTGGGCAGCACTGATTTTTATGTGCGGCGTATTTATGGGCGGCCTGACAACATTGAGTGCCGATTCGTCCGTTGCGCGGAAACTTGGCAAAGGTTTCGGCCTGCTTGCGATACTTTACGGTCTCGTTCTTTTTCTCGGCGCTTTCTCCGGCGGCACCAACCCACTGAAGCCGCTTGCCAGCATCACAATGGGCGGCGGGATTTCGGCCAGTGACGAAAAGCACCTCGAGTTCACACGAATAAAGACCGTCGACGACTTTGATCGCGAACTCGCCGCAGCGGTCCAGGCCGGCAAATCCGTGATGCTCGATTTTTACGCCGATTGGTGTATCTCCTGCATTGAGATGGAGGAGTACACGTTTATCACGCCCGTGGTACAAGCTGCGCTTGCGAATACGGTCACGTTACAGGCCGACGTTACAAGGGCGGATGACGAGGATCGCGCGCTGCTGAAACGTTTCGGTTCCTTTGGACCTCCGACGATCGTCTTCTTCGGCCCCGATGGCCAACAACGTGATGGCTACGATGTCGTTGGCTTCATGAAAGCGGAAGACTTCGCTAACCATATTCGCAGGGCTTTTCAAGTATCATCACCCGTTACCGCATTATAGGCGGCGAACGAAATATAGTTCATCGGAAGTAAAGCGCAGCGCAGCGAGCCATGACGATGAGCTGTGTTTCGTTCGCCGCCTATACAGTCTAACGATGGGTTAATTCGTGCAACGCTCATTCATTATTTTTACGTTTGCATTTCTTTCGCTTATGGCCGGGGCGCTTTTCTATGCGGCGCGCATCCCTGTTGAGAACGAATCAGCGCCGGAACCAATGGCGGTCGAAGCTTTCGATATCGTTCAGTATCCGGCGTTTACGCTAAAAGACCTGGACGGTGTTGACCGCGATTTTTCCGAATGGCATGGCCGCCACCGCCTGCTAAATTTCTGGGCCACTTGGTGTGCACCCTGCCGCCGCGAGATTCCGCTACTGAAAGAATTCCAGGAAGAACAGGGTGATGACGGCATTCTTGTTATGGGTATCGCCGTCGATTTTGCTGAAGATGTTGCCGTGTACGCGAAAGCTGCTGAATTCAATTATCCGATTCTGATTGGCCAGGAAGACGCGATGGCCGTCGCGGAATCCTCCGGCCTCGATTTCATCGCGATGCCATTCACGATGATCGTGTCGAAAGACGGAGAGTTCCTGAACGCCTACCTGGGCGAATTGCACCGCAGTCAGTTGGACGACATTCGCGATATCCTGACGCACCTCGACAACGGCGACACCGACGTCGAGTCCGCGAAAAAGGCCCTGGATCAGCTGTAATCCTACGGAAATTTGCACCAACGTGGTCGAAAAGGGTTAGAATTGCTGCCATCTTCGGCGATCTGGCTAAGAACTATCAGAAATGGCTGCGTTTTTGCTGATCAACGGGTCCGACCTGAATCTTCTCGGCTCCCACGAGCCGGACGTTTACGGCGGCACGTATCTTGACGATATAGAAGCAAGCTCGAAAACGATTGCGGCGGAGATTCCCTTAATTGAGCTACATCTAAACAACACGTTTGCCCGCGAAGAATTCCCGCATTCAAGCCACTGCAGCGACATCGCACAAAGTTGCCTGTTTGGTTTCGGAGCTTACGGCTACGAACTCGCGTTGCCTGTCGCGAACCAGCATATGGCGGCACAAGAGGGACAATAATGGACATCCGAAAAGTAAAAAAACTAATCGAGCTGCTCGATGAGTCCGGCATTGCCGAGATCGAGATTACCGAAGGTGAAGAAGCCGTGAGGATCAGCCGATATGCGCCAGGTGGCCCGGCTGTACAGGCGGCACCTACCCAAGTTGCTGCGCCTTTGCCGGCCGTGGCGCCAGCTGCGCCTGAGGCGGCGCCTCCAGCCGCACCTGCCGCTCCAACCGCAGCTGACGAAGATGGCTTCGATATCACGGCTCCAATGGTTGGCACCTTTTATGCTTCGTCATCACCGGGCGCGGCACCTTACGTCCAGGTTGGCGACCGCGTTAATGAAGGCGACACCTTGTGCATTATCGAAGCCATGAAGATGATGAACCAAATCGAGTCGGATATATCCGGTGTTGTCAAATCGATCCGAGTGCAAAATGGCGAGGCCGTTGAATATGGCCAGACCCTGTTCGTTATCGATCAGCGTGAAGGTTGATCCGGCGGATTAACGATGCTCGAAAAAATAGTCATTGCCAATCGCGGTGAAATCGCGCTTCGAATATTGCGCGCATGTCGTGAAATGGGCATCAAAACGGTCGCCGTGCATTCGACCGCTGACTCCAATCTGAAACATGTCCTGCTCGCCGACGAAACCGTCTGTATTGGGCCGCCGGCGTCGGCCGAAAGTTATCTCGACATGCCTGCAATCATCAGTGCGGCGGAAGTCACGGACGCCGTCGGCATTCATCCAGGTTACGGTTTCCTGTCCGAAAACGCTGACTTTGCCGAACGCGTCGAGACGTCCGGATTTACGTTTATCGGCCCGAAAGCCGATGCGATCAGGCTCATGGGCGACAAAGTCTCGGCCATTCGTGCAATGAAAGCCGCGGGAGTGCCGTGTGTGCCCGGATCGGACGGCCCGCTCGGCGAGGACGGGGACGAAAATATTCGACTCGCTCGCGAAATCGGCTACCCGATCATTATCAAGGCGTCAGGCGGCGGCGGTGGCCGTGGTATGCGGGCTGTCCACGCCGAAGCCTCACTGACGGCAGCGATCACAGTGACTAAGGCCGAAGCACGAGCGGCCTTCGGCAACGACACAGTCTATATGGAAAAATTTCTCGAGCATCCGCGCCACGTCGAGTTCCAAGTGCTTGCGGATGGACAAGGCAACGCAATTCATCTCGGCGAGCGCGATTGCTCAATGCAGAGGCGCCATCAGAAAGTCATTGAGGAAGCGCCCGCACCAGGCATTACAGAAGAGCAACGTAATCGCATTGGCGAACGGTGTGTCAACGCTTGCCTTGAAATCGGTTATCGTAGTGCCGGTACATTCGAGTTCCTGTATGAAGATGGCGAGTTTTATTTCATCGAAATGAACACGCGTCTGCAAGTCGAGCACCCGGTAACTGAACTAATTACAGGCGTCGATATCGTTCGCGAACAGTTGAACATCGCCGCAGGTGAGACTCTCGAGTTCAAACAAGAAGACATAAAGATCCGGGGCCACGCGATCGAATGTCGCATCAATGCGGAAGACCCTAAGACGTTTATGCCGTCACCGGGAATCATCACACTCGCGCATCAGCCCGGCGGTCCCGGCATTCGCGTCGACTCGCACCTTTACACTGGTTATAACGTACCGCCGTTTTATGACTCAATGATTGGAAAGTTAATTGCACACGGTCGCGATCGTGACGCAGCGTTTGGACGGATGCGCACAGCACTGACTGAAATCGTCATTGAAGGCATCAAGACCAACGTGCCACTGCATCAAGAAATTTTCCAGCACGCAGCCTTTCAGGCTGGCGGCACGGATATTCATTACCTGGAGAAGCGGCTGGGACTGGCCTAAGCCTATTTGTCCTAGTTAGATTTGTCATAGTCAGATTTTTCTAAAGAGTCGCGTCGTCGACGACTCTTGTGCGAATAGAACACCTTAGGATGACGATGGACTGGCAACAATTCGTCATGGACCTGAAAAGTCTAAATGCAGAGCACGTCGAAGAAATTTTCGCGCGCCACGGCGCTTTTTCGGTGACACTTACTGACGCGGCAGATAATCCGGTCCTCGAACCCGCCGCTGGTGAGACGCCGCTTTGGAGCGATACGCGCATCACGGCGCTTTTTTCGGCGGACGCTGATCTTGTCGCGGTCACTGATGACCTTGTCGCAACTCTCGGTGTTCGTCGGCTGCCGCCGCATCGCATCAAAATCCTCGCGGACCGCGCATGGGAACGGGAATGGCTGAAGGATTTTGCGCCGATGCGGTTCGGCAATCGTCTGTGGATTTGTCCGGGCGATACGACGGCGCCGGATGATTCGGTAGTTGTGCACTTGGACCCGGGGCTTGCGTTTGGCACGGGAACGCACCCGACAACGGCGCTGTGCCTCGACTGGCTGGATGGCCGAGATCTCGACGGGCGAACTGTGCTCGACTATGGCTGCGGCTCAGGAGTATTGGCGATCGCCGCAACAAAGCTCGGTTGTCGCTCGGCAACAGCCATGGACATCGACCCGCAGGCAGTCACAGCCACGCTTGCCAATGCCGCTCATAATGGGGTCGCGAATTCGATACAGGTTCTTGCAGACGATGCCACGATCACGGGCCACTACGACATCGTTGTGGCCAATATCCTGGCCGGTCCACTGATCGAGCTGGCCGAATCCATCTCAATGCGACTCAGTTCCGGTGGTGAATTGGCGCTGTCAGGCATACTCTCGGACCAAGTTAACAAAATACAAGCGGCCTACGGCCCCTGGATTGAGCTTGACGCGCCCGTGTACCGATCTCAGGGCGACCAGACCTGGGCGCTCTTGAGTGGAAATCGAAGAGACAGCTAGTTCATGTACACACAGTGTCCAGATTGTGCAACAGCGTTTCGAGTCACTGCCGACGTCCTAAAGCAGGCCTCGGGTAAGGTGCGTTGCGGCGGCTGCGGTAACGCGTTCGACGCACTGGCCTATTTATCCGAAACCAAACCGGTGGAGCTGGTGGGCGCCGACACTGAAGAGGCGGCGCCAAAGCTCGCGCCGGAATTGACGGACGAAAACACGGGAGCCGCAGCACCGCAGCCAATTACCGCTGAGCAAAGTGCCGCGCTCTTGAAGACGCTCGACGACCTCGCGGGTTCTGATATTCGCCTTGAGGACACCGGCATCGAATGGCGCTTGCTTCCCGATGGCGGCGATGAGTTCGAAGATGACGAGGTGTCAAGCGTATTCGCTGATGTTACTACGCACGTCGATGCGGAGCTTTCCGCCAACGCTGGTGACTCACGAATTGACGAGTTGCTTGACGACAACGCAACGTACGTCGATGAGATTCTGACTGACGCACCAACCGAAATTGAATCCTCGGAAGTCTTTGAAGAAACCAAGATCACACCGGACGATGAGCTGCGCTTCGACGACGATACTGGCCTGCCGGATGACTTCGATTCGGATGATTCCGTACCGCGGCCATCGGCCTCCATGCCGGAACCTGTTCCCAAACTGGAGCAGCCTGCTGCAAGACATATTGAAGAATCGCAAGTCGATCTTGCGTTCGGCGATCCGGATGAGTGGGGAGAATTGCTCGAAGAAGTCGACGCGGAGGAAGGAGTCGCCGACTTGAGCGCGGCCGTCATCGCCCCAGTAACGACCGAAGACCGAGATGAGGCGACCGGGCTGACGTTTGCCGAAGAACTCGAGGCGTTACCGGACGACGAGCACGAGGACCAAGACGAGCACGACGTCGACACTCCACCCGATATTGATACGCAGTTCAACTTACAGGCCGAGGCACTGGGTATCGACTTGAGTGGGATGCGAAATACGACGGACGAAGACGAAGTACCGGATGAAGAGCCTACGGAGGTCTTCACGCCGACCGGCGAACACACGTCGCTCGACAACGATCTCATTGCTGCCGCATTTGAAGCAGAACAAGCGGCCGAAGCGGCCGCAGAGGCGTCAGCACGGAATCTGGCGCTTTCGCTCAACGAAAACGCTGAAATCGACGAAGACGTCGATGAGGACGCCGACCGCGAAGAACCCGAGCGAGGCGAGGACGTCACAGAACCCGACGAGCCAGACGAGGTAGTTGAAGCAGTAGAAGCAGTAGAAGCAGTAGAAGCAGTAGAAGCAGTAGAAGCAGTAGAAGCAGTAAAAGAGGATATCGAGTATTTCCCGGACTCGACCAGCAAGTTGGAGGCCGAACTAGCGAGAGCGCAGCAACTGCATGACGAGAAACTTGATTCGCGGGAGAGCGATTCATTCGAAACCGAACCGGCCGATGATCAGCTTGTACTCGACGAACCGGAAATTGACGAAGCCGAAAATGCCGTAGCAGACTATGAGGGAATTGACACCGAAACGCTCGCAATGCCCGAGTCTGAGGAAGAGCAGACGATCAACCGCATGATCGACCAGGATCTTTTGCGCCTGGCGATCGAAGACGATGAAGGTGTGACGTCGACAATGGTGCTGCAGGGCAATGGCCCAACAAACGGCACAGAATCGAAGGGCGTGGACGACGCGGACGCTGAAAACGATGCCTTTGCAGATTTCGATGATAGTACTGGCGTCGAAACGATCATCATGGAAGGTGAATTTGTTCGCACGGCATTAGAACAGGAAGCGCTTGAGGCAAGTGCGAAAAACGTAGCGATCGATGTAGACGACACGGACGACGCCCAAGTCGGCTTCATCGCAACCGCCAAGAAAACCTTTCGGGGACATATGCCGGGTGCTGACTCTCCCCGCTCGTTTAATACTGGAATGACTGCCGGCCTCGTCGTCCTGGCATTGCTCCTCATCGGACAGTTTGTGCATCAGTCACGCGCCGAGCTCGCGACCATTCCAGCCGTAAACACTGTCATTGGACCCGTTTACAGGGCCGTTGGCGCGCCAATAACACCCGAATGGGACGTCACGGGATGGCGATTCGAGGTGACTCGCGGCAGTACGAGCGGCGGCGAACTGGCTGAAGAGCTGGGCGTGCCCAGTGCCGCTGTTGGCGACGAAGTTACCGAAGACCTGCTTGCCGAGGTCGAGGACATCGCCGAATCGGCGAAGACGCCGCCCGAGCCGGAAGTTCTTACGATATTCTCACGTCTTGGCAACAAGTCATCGCAGCCATTGCCATATCCTTTGATTAGCGTGTCACTGACGGATCGCTTCGAAGAAACCATCGGCAGCAAAGTGCTCGAACCCAGCGATTACCTATCCGGCAGTTTTGATGTCGCGCAACTTGTGCCGCCAGGCACTACGTTCAATGCGGCAATAGCGATCGAAACGCCGTCGGCCGATGCCACTGGGTTCAAGTTAAATGTGTGCTATCGGCAAACGGGCGGGCGGTTGCGTTGCGCGATCGAGGATTTCAAGTAAGTCCACTTTCTTGGCTGCGGCTGGAAGGATTTTCAGCCGAAGTAAAGCGCAGCGCAGCGAGCCATGAGGCTGAGAAACCTTCCAGCCGCAGCCAGATTATCTCGTCCGCTTACAGGTACAATCGCGCAATGCAGCGCCCCGCCCCCCAGATCGGCCCCTATGTCCTGTCCAGTCCGTTTGTGCTCGCCCCGATGGCCGGCGTCAGCGACAAACCGTTTCGGGCTTTGTGCCGGCGCTTTGGTGCCGGCATGACGACCTCCGAAATGACGACCGCCGATACAAGCTTGTGGCAAACCACGAAATCACGCCGGCGGCTAGATCTCGACCTCGATGCTGAACCGGTCGCCGTGCAGATCGCCGGCTCGGATCCCGAGCAGCTCGCTATTGCCGCGCGCGCTTGCGTCGCTCGCGGTGCACAAATCATTGATATCAACATGGGTTGCCCGGCAAAACGAGTGTGTCGTAGTCTGGCCGGGTCAGCTCTGTTGAAAGACACACATCTGGTCGAAAAAATTCTTTGCACTGTCGTTGCGGCAGTTGACGTCCCGGTCACGCTAAAAATGCGTACCGGCTGGGACCCACAGCACCGAAACGGTGCAGCCATCGCCCGAATTGCCGAGGATGCCGGCATCATGTCTTTGGCTGTTCACGGTCGAACCCGCGCGTGCCGTTACCGCGGCGATGCGGAATTCGAGACGATTTCGCGCATTAAAGAAAGCATCGACATCCCTGTTTTCGCAAATGGCGATATCACGACATTAGAGAAGTCGCATGAAGTATTGCGCCTAACTAATGCTGATGGCTTGATGATCGGTCGTGGCGCGCAGGGGCGCCCCTGGATTTTTCGCGAACTTAAACAAATTTTACATGATGGCGGCAAGATAGTGCCGGTGGCAAAGATAGAATTGCGTGATACTATGCTGGCCCACTTGAACGAACTACACCGGTTTTATGGGGATCAAACGGGCGTTCGGGTGGCACGCAAGCACTTAACCTGGTATTGCGACAACCTCGCAAGCGCAGACGAATTTCGTTATCAGGTGGTGCGCGTCGACAGTGCTTCTGAACAAATTTGCCTTACGCGGGAATACTTCGATCGTCCTGACGGGGGAATATCCATGGCGGCGTAGTTTGGCGGAAGCGATGGGAGACTGGCTCGCAAGGACTTGTTGCGCTTTCGCTTTAGGATTGACGGACGTGGCCCAAAAAAACAGTTATCACGGCTCAGAATTAAAAGCCTCCAAGAGCAAGAAACCGCTCTGTAGACATACTGAAGATGCACTGCATAATTATTTCGCCTGCTTGAATGGCGACCGACCCGGCGATCTTTACGAACTCGTCATGGGCGAAGTCGAACGCCCATTGTTCAAAGCGGTCATGGACTTCACGGACGGCAACCAAAGCCAGGCCGCCGGTATCCTCGGCATCAACCGAGGCACGTTGCGCAAGAAACTGAAGACATACTCCCTGATTCGTTAGAGGACACACATGTTCACAGTGCGTCGCGCACTCGTCAGTGTTTCTGACAAGAGCGCTCTTATTCCTTTTGTTGCCGGACTCGCCAAGTGCGGTGTCGAAATTATCTCGACTGGCGGCACCGCGAAGCAGCTGCGTGATGCCGGCATTGACGCAATCGACGTCTCTGACAAAACAGGATTTCCTGAGATCATGGATGGTCGGGTCAAGACGCTGCATCCGAAAATTCACGGTGGGCTGCTCGGTCGACGCGGCACGGACGAAACTGTCATGGACGAGCACGGCATCGAGCCAATCGATTTATTGGTGGTCAACCTGTATCCGTTTGAACAAACGATTGCACGCCGTGACGCAGCAATCGCAGACGCAATTGAAAACATCGATATCGGTGGCCCAGCGATGATTCGGGCGGCGTCGAAGAACCACGAAGACGTTGCCGTCATCGTCGATCCCAGCGACTACGATAATGTTCTTGCAAAACTCGAGGCCGACGAACTCAGTCTCGACGAGCGCCGCCGACTTGCTGCGAAAGCCTATGCACACACCGCAGCCTACGATACGGCGATCACGAAATATTTGTCAGGCGCCGTGAGCGATGAACCCCTCGGCGAACGCTTTCTGTATGCGGGATCGCTAGTCGAGAAAATGCGTTATGGCGAGAATCCGCACCAGGACGCGGCGTTCTATATCGACCAACAAGCGCCCGCCGGGTCGCTCGCGACCGCGAATCAACTGCAAGGTAAGGCCTTGTCCTACAACAATATTGCTGACAGCGACGCTGCGCTCGAGTGCGTCAGGCAATTCGAGGCTCCCGCCTGCGTAATCGTTAAACACGCGAATCCGTGTGGCGTCGCGGTGGCCAGCGACATTCTTACGGCGTACGAAAAGGCCTTCAAGACGGACCCGACTTCGGCGTTCGGCGGCATCATCGCGTTCAATAGGCCTCTGGACGCAAAGACGGCGAAGTCTATTATCGACAAGCAGTTCGTCGAAGTGATCGTCGCACCGAAAATTGATGCTGATGCAGCAACGACAACTGCTGCAAAGAAAAATGTTCGAGTGCTTGAGACCGGCGATTGGGAATCTTCGCCAACAGGTTTCGACTTTAAGAAAGTCAGCGGTGGTTTGTTAGTGCAGCACATTGACGTCGGTAAATTGAGCGGGGACCTCCAAATAGTTTCCGAAAAGACACCCACATCGGCACAGATCGAAGACCTGCTCTTCGCATGGACGGTTGTCAAATACGTCAAGTCAAATGCCATTGTTTTCTGTAAGGACAAAATGACTGTCGGCGTCGGTGCAGGCCAGATGAGCCGCGTTTACAGCACCAAGATCGCAGCGATCAAAGCCGCTGACGAAGGCCTGGATGTTGAGGGTTCGGTGCTGGCATCCGATGCGTTCTTTCCATTTCGCGATGGCATCGATGCGGCGGCAGAAACAGGGATTGTGGCGATCATTCAGCCAGGTGGCTCAATACGCGATGACGAAGTAATTCAGGCCGCGAACGAGCACGGCCTGGCGATGGTGTTCACCAACATGCGGCACTTCCGGCATTGATATAAGCTTCCGGAACGATTGCTCGTTGGTGGCCTTGTAGGCGGCGTACGTGGGCATCCTCATCGTCATGGCTCGCTTCGCTGCGCTTTACTTCCGATGAAGACGCCCACGTACGCCACTGAAAGCACACAATAAGACAGACCTTAGACTGAGAGCTTTATCAATGCGCGTATTAATTATCGGTTCCGGCGGTAGAGAGCACGCTCTCGCTTGGAAGTGTGCCCAGTCGGGGCATGATGTCATTGTTGCGCCAGGAAATGCCGGTACCGCGCGCGAGTCGAACGTTCGCAACGTGGCCGTCGATGCCGACGATATTGATGCGTTGCTCGACCTGGCCAAGACTGAGAACATGGACTTAACGATCGTTGGGCCCGAGGCGCCACTGGTCGCCGGCATCGTCGATCGTTTTTCCGGTGCCGGTCTGCCCTGCTTCGGCCCGACCGCCGCCGCGGCGCAGCTCGAAGGCTCAAAGGCGTTTACAAAAGACTTCTTGGCACGACACGATATACCGACGGCCGACTATCAGAACTTCAGCGAGCTCGAACCGGCGCTTGCCTACATTCGCGATAAGGGCGCGCCTATCGTCATCAAAGCGGACGGCCTAGCAGCCGGCAAGGGCGTGATCGTTGCAATGACGCTCGACGCAGCCGAACAAGCCGCAATGGACATGCTTGCGGGCAATAAATTTGGCGACGCCGGGGCACGGATTGTCGTCGAAGAGTTTCTCGACGGCGAGGAAGCCAGTTTTATTGTAATTACCGACGGCACGACGATTTTGCCGTTAGCGACGTCGCAAGATCACAAGGCGCGTGACGAAGGCGACGTTGGGCCAAACACCGGCGGCATGGGCGCGTACTCACCAGCCCCGGTTGTCACACCCGACATCGAACAGCGCATCATGGAACGCGTCATTCGCCCGACGCTTGAAGGCATGCGCAAGGATGGCGCGCCGTATCTTGGTTTTTTGTACGCTGGATTAATGATCATGGCAGATGGCACGCCGAAGGTGATCGAATTTAACTGCCGTATGGGTGACCCCGAGACGCAGCCGATCATGGCACGACTAAGATCGGACCTGGCCGAAATCTGCAAAGCGACACTCGATGGTTCGCTTGCCGACGTGAACGTTGAGTGGGACCAGAGAGCGGCGCTGGGCGTCGTTCTAGCCGCCGGCGGTTACCCGGAAGCTTACGCAAAAGGAAAACGGATCGAGGGACTCGACATTGCCGACGGTGACACGCGAAAAGTCTTTCACGCTGGCACGTCAAGGAGCGGTGACGACGTATTGACCAGTGGCGGCCGAGTCTTGTGCGTCGTCGGGCTCGGTGACAGCGTCGCGGCGGCGGCCATCCAGGCCTACGACTCGGCCGACAGGATTTGCTGGGACGACATCTACTTCCGCCGCGACATCGGCCACCGCGCCATCGCTCGCGAACAGGCCTAAAGACAATGATAACGACGGCCGAGGCGACGCAACGCATTCTGGCCGCGGTGCAACCGCTCGGTTCTGAAACCGTTTCAATGGAGAACGGCATCGGCCGGATACTGCAAGAATCCGTTAACGCCGAGCGCGATCAACCACCGTTCGATCGCGTCATGATGGACGGCATCGCAATCGCTCACGCCGAGTTCGCAACGGGCCAGCGCACATTTGAGATTCAGGCGATGCAGGCCGCCGGCGATGAAGCACTACAACTGGATGCCGGCAAAGCAATCGAAATCATGACCGGCGCGTCGCTGCCAATCGGCGCGGACTGCATCATTCCAATCGAGCGCGTCACAATAAATGAAGCCGGCGCACATGTTGAGGCGAACTACGCAACTGAAGTTAATCAGTTCATTCATCCGCGTGGGTCGGATCACAAGAAAGATACCGAGTTGCTCAAGCCAGGCACACGTGTCACACCGATGGACATCGCGATTATCGCGTCGTGCGGATTGCCGGAAGTAACCGTCGCCAAGCAACCGGCAATCAGCGTCATTTCAACGGGTAACGAACTCGTTGCCGCCGGTGAGCCGATCGAAGCGCATCAGGTTCGATTGTCAAACGGCCCGGCCGTTATCGCCATGCTCGAGAGTCACGGGTACACCGATTCGGCGCACGAGCACATTATCGATGAACCGGCGCTCCTTAGAGACAAGCTCACAGCACACCTAAGCAAATCGGACGTTCTTATCCTGAGCGGCGGCGTATCGATGGGCAAAGCCGACTACGTGCCGGAAGTGCTGAGCGATCTCGGCGTCACCGTGAATTTTCACAAAATCAGTCAGCGACCCGGCAAGCCGATGTGGTTTGGCATGGGCCCGGATGCTCAGGCGGTCTTCGCTCTGCCCGGCAATCCGGTATCGACACTGGTGTGTTGCCGGCAGTATGTCATCCCAGCGCTGCATCACATGTCAGGCATGAACGCCGCTGCTCCGCAGTTCGCATCCCTAACCCAGGATATTTCATTCAACCCGCCATTAACCAACTTCCTTCCAGTCCGATTGCTGTCGAATGCGGCCGGCCAAGTCTTGGCCATGCCCGTGCACACGAACACGTCTGGCGATTTTGCATCGTTATCGGGTACCGACGGCTACGTCGAACTCGCGCATGAACAAACAGAATTCACGTCGGGAACGACAGTACCGCTGCATCGATGGAGGCAGTAAGAACGACCTCCGCCTAACAATGCGCTGCACTTGTACCGCTGGCTTTCGTCACACTTCTTGCAGTCGCAACAAGCGCGCCGTAAGCTGAGTTCAAGTTAGCTTAGATGTTAGGCAGCAATGCAGAATGTACTCGCAGGGCTAGGAGTGAAATTGAGTACGCTGTCCCACCAAGAAGCGAGGCAAACGTATAATCGAATCGGTTCGCTCCAAGACTCGCAGTGCTTTTACGAGGATCGTGCCACTGCTTTAGTTCTGCTGCATGGAAATTTCGCCTCCGCGGTGTCCGTCTTCGAGTTCGGCTGTGGAACAGGCCGCTTCGCGCGGCGGCTGTTCGAGGACTATTTGCCCAATACGGCGCGTTACCGAGGGGTAGACGTTAGCCCAAAGATGGTTCAACTGGCCGAGACACACCTCGCGTCATACTCGTCGCGGGCGGAGGTAATCCTTACTGAAGGCGGTCCACCAGTTGATGAATCCGCTGAGTTCTATGATCGCTTCGTGTCAAACTACGTCTTCGATCTACTTTCCCATGAGGATATTCGGGCTGTGCTTCGCGAAGCCCACCGAATGCTTAGCCCGGGCGGTTTGCTCTGCTTGTCGGGGCTATCCAGCGGATTTGGTCTTACATCGCGGATCGTGGCGGCAGTGGTGGGCTGGATTCAAGCTCATCGTCCCTCTTTGGTCGGCGGTTGCCGTCCAGTCGATCTTCTGCCGTTTATACAGGACTCGGAATGGCAACTGCAGCACCACTCGAAGGTGGTGGCTTTCGGAGTACCATCCGAAGTGCTTGTGGCAAAGCGGTGCTAAGGCCGCCGTCTAACAAATCGCTGCACTTGGCGCTTGCGTCTCTGTCACGGAGTTTGCTTAGGCAAGCTTCGCGCCGGATACCGGCTGCAAGTGAGCTATAGCGATAGGCGACAGGAGAAACAATGGCTGAAACCGACCACTTCCCTGACCTAATCAAGTCACTACCGCCCTTCGCTGGTCCATTTGACGCCTACCAACTCAACGCATCTAACTGCGAGGTTTTGTTCGCTTCTTACCCTGCGGGGACCGAAATTGATACACATACCCACCCGACGGAAAACTGTGGCGTAATTACGCAGGGTGAGCTTCTCCTTACTGTTGACGGTACGGAGAAACGCTACGGCCCAGGCGATTGGTACCATTTGTTACGCGGACAAAGGCATTCAGCGAGGTTTCAAATCGATACTTCGGAAATAGAATTTTGGTTTGAAGCCAAGAACCAATCTGCAACCTAACAATGTGCTGCACTTGCCGCCTTATCGTATCTGTCACGGCTCTTGCAATCTCCTCACATTTGCTTTCGCAACAACCGCGCCAGATACTGGGCGCAAGTTAGCTTAGACATTAGAGCGCAGGAATCATGACCGCAGTTCTGAGACACATCGGCATATTTTCTGCACTTATATTTCTCGCGAGCTGTGCGGCACCAATTAATCGGTACAATGCTGATCGTTACTACGAAATTGGCCTTGAGAACGAATTCTCGGGCAATTACGCTCGTGCGCGCGAGGCCTTCAATCGAGCCCTAATTAATGCCGATTTAGCGGGCGCACCGCCTAGTTACATTTCCGCAGTCCTCTATAACCTTGGTCGGATGCATGGCTATACCTGTGATTTTGAATCTGCGGAGCAGTTGTTAATGGAAGCTCTCGCTACCGAGCGGGCCCTAGAGACGCCCGATCCAGTCAACATTGCGAAACGATTGTCTGAGCTTGCGCGTCTTTCATTCGATCTCGAGAAATTTGAACAATCGGCGAACTACTACAGCGAAGCAGTTCCAGTAGTGGAGCAACTCGGCATTCTACGGGACGATCCGGTCGGGTACGCGTATTTCCTCGAGGGATACTCGGACGCACTTAGACGACTTGGAAGAACTGATGCGGCGTCTGCTGAATCGAATCGCGCCAAGTTGCTTAAGTCAGAGAACGAGGGAGTATCTGCAAATTTCGTTCCGATTGAGTATCGCGATGTTTGCGTCGGCGAAACTGCACTCTAACAATGCGCTGCGCTAGCACGCCCGCGACCGTCACGCATCTTGCATCGGGCAACATGCGTGCCGTACGCTCGGTGTCTCGTTACCTTAGACGTTAGGCAACGCACGGACAATGAGAGATTTCAGTCTTTTTCTGCCGATCCTAGCGGCGGCTTTACCGTTGCCTGCGTCGGGACAAATAGCGCTAGCCGATAGTCCAATCGACAATTTTGTGAGGGAAACGCTGGAGATTCATACCAGAACGTCGACGTGTCGAGAGGAATTCGATCCAAATGAGGCATTGATTAAGTTCGATTACGCCAAGGGAACGATGCGAAAGTCGGAGGAATTGGATCACAAGGAACCCAGAGTAACCAATCACATAATGACCTGGCAGTTCCCCGGGTTTTCGCTAACTTCATTTACTTTTTTCTCGTTCTACGGACCTTCAACGTGGCTTCGCCGATTGAAAATATCTGAACCTTCCGAACTGGCCCAAGGCGTCAAGTTCGGCGACAGCGTCAAAAAGTACGCGCAAGTATTGGAAGTCTCAGAGGAGTTGATACGGCTTAATCGAGTTCATGTCTATCGGGCCGATGTTACTTTTGACGTCGATGACAATGACGCTGTTGTTTCAATTATCTTTGAATGTATTGCAGACTGAACGTATGAAAAAGGCGCTGCCTAACAATGCGCTGCACTTGCCCTCTTGCCTATCTGTCACACATCTTGCAATCGCAACATGTGCGCCAGATACTTGGCTACCCGTTAGCTTAGACGTTAGGTTGCAGTAGAAAAAGTGCCGCAATGCGTAGCACCGCCGAAACGATAGAACTTGATTCGTCGCTTAGACAATCCCGAACGATTTACGTGACGTTGGCGGTTATCTTGTTTCCGTTCGCAGTCGCCGGCCTTGTGTACGTCATGACTGCAGTGACGGCGATAATTCAATCGATCTCGGACGGCTACTTTCCCTTCGGCGCAGCGCGGTCAATCTTCGTAGTCCTGGTTGGATCCATACTAGCGGGAGCTGAAGTCGCAGTTATAGCCCAGTGCCGCGAGGCAAACCGTCGTCTAAGAGTGTTGCGAGAACAACCGGAGCAAAAAGTCCGGAAGCTGCCGGCGCCGTTTCAGTCCTCACTTTTCGGTCCGTACCACTAGAAACCTAACAATGCGCCGCACTTGCCGCCTTCTCTATCTGTCACAAAGCTTGCATCAAGCAAGCTTTGCGCCAGATACTGAGCGCAAATTAGCTTAGACGTTACGCGGCTATCCAATGCTAATCCTCCGCCATGCACATGAATGAGCGATCCCAGAACCTGCTCGCCGAGGGCATATTAATCGTTGCGAGTATTTTGGTGGCGTTCGCCATCGATGCTTGGTGGGAAGAACGCCAGAACCGCGTTGAAGAACGTCGGATTCTCGAATCGCTCAGAACCGAGTTTCAGGCCAACGTGGCGTACTTTCCTAATTTCATTGAGGCGCATCGGCGATCTGTCCACTACGCAAAGGCGCTCAACGATGCGATGAAGGCTGCCGGACCCGGCGGCACATTTACCTTCGATACCGCGCAGCTAGCGCAAGTGATTCAAAATAGATCGACCGACCCACAAACTGGTGCTCTGGATGCCATCCTGCAATCCGGAGAGCTGCGCTACATCAGCAATTCACGCATACGAGAAGCACTGGCCCACTGGCCTCGATTGGTGGTAGATGCTACGGAAAATGAGCAGTTGCTCCGTACTCAATGGGGCCCCATGCTGCACGCGGCATTGGTGAAAAATGTCGATATCTCGCCCATTCAAGATATGGATGAAGCATGCTGGGCAAACCCGATGCTTGAAAAATGCGGAGCGAGTAGTATCACGCTGATCTGGGATACAGAGGTCATCGGTTACCTGAGTCCGGTCGGAGGATATGCCGCCGAGGCAGCTCGCGAGCTCGAACTATTACTGCAGGAAGCCGAGGACGTCGTGGCTTTGCTCGATCAGGAGTTGGCCAGGCAGTAAATCGGCTGTCATAAGATCGCGCGGGGCGAAAGCAGGATTTTTTACGCTAAGCGTATTCGTACGGAGGAGTTAACTGAACGTCATGGCTGTAGTCGGTCTCCGTATGGTTTTCGGGTATCAGCCGCCTAACAATGCGCTGCACTTGCATGACCGGCTTCCGTCACGGTTTTTGCAGTGGCAAGAACCCCACCGTAAGCTGGTCCTCAAGTTATCATTGACGATTTAAGGCGCCTGAGGTCCACGGCTAGATATTCGAGCGTCGTGGCGCCGCTTGGACACATTATGCCTATGATTCGGCTCATGCGTTTCCCCAGTTCAGTCAAGCGAGATCCTGACATCGAGGCTTGGATGAATGAGCACTCGGACGAGTTGGGTGCAATCGCGAAGTATTGGTTTGATGTCATGCGCGACTGCGGAGACGATGTTAGAGAGCTATTGCATGACGGCCATCCGACCGCCTGCGTAGCTGACGCGGCATTCGCCTACGTAAACGCCTTCAAAGCTCACGTCAATGTCGGGTTCTTCCGTGGAGCCGAGCTTAACGATCCGAACGGTCTGCTGGAAGGCACTGGCAAGTTCATGCGTCATGTGAAGCTCAGGCCAGAAGGTGAGGTTGACGCTGCAGCTCTATGGAAGCTAATCGATACTGCATACATTGACATGAAAGGGTGTCTCAAGGCCGGTTAATCAATCCAGGTAGTCGAAGCGCCGTATAACAATGCGCTGCACTTGCAACTTGGCTTTCGTCACACTTCTTGCAACAGCAACAAGTGCGTCGTAAGCTGAGTTCAAGTTAGCTTAGACGTTAGGTAACACAGATGCATGCCGTAATTTTCGACATTGACGGCACGCTTGTTCATTCTGCCGAAGTTGACGATCAACTGTATCGACAATCAGTAAGCTATATTCTCGGCCCGGTTCGATTTCGTCCGTCGTTAACTGATTATGAGTACGTATCAGACTCCGGAATCCTCTCCCAAATCCTCGAAGATAACGACATTTCCATTGATTCGGACCCGACGGACTCAATCAAAAAGCACTTCGTTCAAGCATTGGAAGGGCACATACTCAAGAATGGGCCATTTATCGAAATTCCAGGCGCCAGAAATCTGCTGAAGTCGCTTCGTAGTTCCAATGATCACACAGTGGCGATCGCGACAGGCGGATGGCGAGTCACGGCAGAGCTCAAACTCAGATCGGCGGGGTTTGATACGTCCTGTATCCCAATCGCGACATCGGACGCCGAATACGATCGAACACGTATCATGTTAACTGCCCTTTCCCACCTTGGAACGTCATTTGATTCAGTCACATACTACGGTGATGGACCATGGGATCGAGATGCTTGCAACGCACTGGGCTGGGGCTTCATACCTGTCGGCCCAAAGCTCGGCGGCTTAGAGTCGTTCTCCGTAGCAAGTGTTACCTAACAAGTCGCTGCTCTTGTAGCTCTGGCTTTCGTCACAAATCTTGCAAGCGAAACTTCCGCGTCGTAAGCTAAATTCAAGTTAGCTTAGATGCTGAGTTCCATGTCTAGACACGATAAACAACGAGAATTGCTACGACTGCTCGAACTCGAATTCTCGTCATCGCTCAATGCAGCAACGGTCGCCGCGATTGGCAATAAGCACAGTCAGTTCTTTCTTGCGGAAGAATATAATCCTTGGCGGGAGTTAGAGGGTCGGACTGACGAGACAACAAATCGTCTTGTGGCCCAAGCAAACCAGATTATCAAGATCAGGCACGAGGTAGGCGAAACACGCGACTGCGTAGCGTCCATTTTCTTATCCTATTGTGAGATGTTTTGTGACGCTTCGAATGCAAATCGTGCTGGAGTTCAAAAGCACGCGATGTCATTACATGAAGAACTTTATGCCAATATGCGAGCGCGCAATGAGTAGGTTGAGTGTCGGGCACAAGATGGACCCTAACTATGCGCTGCGCTTGCAATCCGGGCGTATCTGTCGCTCGCCTTGCAGCCGCAACTCTGGTACCAGATACTAGGTGCAAGCTGGCTTGGATATTGGGTGGTAGGAATGATCGTGAGTGAAACCAAACGCCTCATTGCCGCTATCTTGATTGTTTTGGGCATAGGAGCCCTTCTCAACCCCTATTCTCCTCGGCTAGACGCGGAGCTGAGCAACTTCGATCAAGTTGCTCTTTGGGCGCAAATCAACTCAGCAATCAGATATTTTTTCGCCGTCGCTGTCGGTGCTGTAGTGGCGCGGCGAAACTTCATCGGCCCAGCAGTTTTAATTGCAGTTGTGATGTGGGGTATTGTCACTTACATTCTTTACGATATTGCACGCGCCGCAACTGATATCAGTTTCGCAAAAGTTGCGGCGGACGGAATAACCGGGTTAATTCTGATGATAATTGCAGCGATATCTGGCGCATTGATTGGCAAGTGGTTCTACCAGCATGAACTTGCTCAATGCACAAGTGCCACTTGACGATACGCAAAAGAGGATACATCAAAAACGATACGAAATTTTACTTGATCAACGATCTCGCGGATGATGATGACCTGATGCTTGAAATGTTAGACAAATATGAGGGAGGGAAGACTTAACTTTGCGTTGCACTCGCATGCCGTGCTGGATTCACAGATCTTGCAATTACAACGATCGCGCCCTACGCTGTGCACAAAGCTAGCTTAGACCTTAGCGTGAGGAGTTGAAGTGGCTACTTGTCCATCTTGTTCCCACACCGGGCTAAAACACACGCTCATTTCCGAGACTCTGCCCGTGCATATGTGCCCAAACTGTGAGGGGCTGTTAGTTAGCCTAGTCGCGTATCGACGATGGCGAGAGACCAGCCATCCGTCCCAGGAACCCGACCAGCCCCCCACCAATGTGTCAGTTGACGACTCCAAAGATGCCATCGCCTGCGGCAAGTGCCGCGCGTTAATGACAAAATACCGAATATCGGCCGACTCTCCCAATCGTATCGACTACTGTGCTAGTTGCGAAGACATTTGGCTGGATGAAGGAGAATGGAATCTAGTGGAAGCGCTGGCAGGGTCCGATCATTTAAATACAATATTGACACAACCGTGGCAACGAAAAATCGTAAACGAGTCTTTGGAGAAAATGAAACGAGAGCGACTGAAAACGCTGTTGGGCTCCGACTACGAGAAAGTCGTTGAGTTGAACGACTGGCTAGCTGGCCATAACTCTCGTGATGTAATTCTCACCTACCTACGCCGAAAGTCACACTAATAGTACGTTGCACTTGCCGCTTGGATTATATCTGTTACTCGCCTTTCAGCCGCAACAACCGCGGTATTGTTACTTCGAACTCGGCCGGCTGAGGAGTAGGTACAGCGCCGAAGACATGCCTATTGCGCCAAACAGCATGTTCATGACGACGATCTGATACTTCGCTGCAATCAGCGGCGACACGCCGCTCAGAATCTGCCCCGTCATCATGCCCGGCAATGAAACCAGACCGACCGCGAGCAGTGAATTGATGATTGGGATCATCGACGCCTTGAATGCGGTTCGTCGCGCGACAATGTATGGCTCGCCACGACTAAGTTCGACCTGCATGCGCTCACCGGCAAGGCTAACTGCATTCATTGAACCGGCGATAATCATGCCGGCCAGCGGCACCACGTAACGTGGACTGAACCACGGTTCTACGCCAATAACCGCCTGAGTAACGAGTCCTAGCACAATCAAGCTACTCAGAGTTATCGCGATCAGCGCCCGATAGTACGTACGCATCGACTTGTTCGCGATCGGTCGTATCGCGATGCCACTAGAAACAAGCAACATGACCAGCAAGACCGCGGCAATAACCAATGGCTGATTGGTCTCAAAGATGAATATAAGAACGTAGCCAATCAGCAGAAGCTGCACGAGCATGCGAATCGTTGCGTAGATGCCCGTGCCAATATCTGCCGCCCAGAAGTACATGATTGTAAAAACAACGACTGTGGGCAAGAACGCCAGAGAAAGGCCTTGAAAGCTAATTTCCGTCAAAACTGATCCTGGCGCTTGGCTTCAATAAAATGAACTTTATTATATTCAATATGGCTTTCGTGAAGGCCCGTATTTTCAATCCCCTCGTTAACTGAAACTCATGTTATCCTGCTTTTTCAACGGCTACTCGTGATTTTTGGGTAACGACTAATAGATAGGGGGCACGAAAAATTGGCGCAGGAAGTCTCGCGTAAACCCGACGAAGAACTGCTAAAGACATACCCGATTAGGGGAAAGACTACGGGTTGGTTCTTTCGGCTCGAAGAAACTTCTGCAGGTGCCTGGTCGATTTACGGCACGGATCCTTGGGGACGCACTATTAGTCTATCGGGGACTGACCAAGATGATCTGTTGATGCGCGCAGAAGCGGACGCGCAACGAATCAAGGATGACGTAAATGCCACCTAACAATGTGCTGCACAAGAGAACCGGCTACTGTCGAAATGCTTGTATGAGGCACCCTTCGAACCGTAAGCTGGTCATCTCGTTAGCGCGGACGATTAGAACTAGTTAGGGATGTAATTATGACAATCAAAGGTGGCTGTCTGTGTGGCGGCATTCAATACGAGGTTCTCGGTACGCTGCATGACGCCGGAAACTGCCATTGTTCCATGTGTCGTCGAACGCACGGCGCTGCGTTTGGTACCTATGCGCGCGTTGATAAAGACGAGTTCAGATGGCTGTCTGGTGAGGATCTCATTACTACTTATGAATCGTCACCTGGCGGCTTTCGCTGTTTTTGCCGTCAATGCGGATCTCCTTTGGGGGCTGTCAGCGAAGGTGGAAAATTGGGTTGGGTTACGCTCGGCACGGTCACAGGTGATCCAGGATTACGTCCCAATGCACATATTTTTGTGGGCTCAAAAGCGCCATGGCATGAAATAACAGACCGTCTCCCGCAATTCGACAAATGGCCACCGGGCTTCGGGCCTGAGTCCTTTTGAGATGCCGTCTATCAAGTCGCTGACTCGAATGATTTTGCGACCTTTGACGCTTTCGCGATAAATGGTTTCGACGTTAGTAGGCGCATTTGGGTTTTTCAGCGATAATAGGATAATGAGCAATAAACAAATTCGACAACTCCTGGCCAAACTACAAGACGAGATCAAAAAAACAGAGTTGGACGACGACACACAATCCTTGGTTCGGGAACTTGATTCTGACATTCACGATTTGCTGGACTCAAGTGACGAGGAGTCGGAGGCAGAATCCATCTTGAAACGAGCCAAGTCGCTGGAGGCGAACTTCGCGACGGAACACCCAACCGCCGAGCGCTTTATGAGAGAGGTTATCGAGGCGCTTGCCCGCATGGGAATTTGAAGAAAGATACATCCATCCGAGGATTGCGCTTAGGTTTCGATATCGCTTTGTTTGACGTTGGGCGGCACACATGGAGCACGACTTCGCATTTCTTCTTGCTGCCGATTTGCTTCTATTCGGCCATGTGTCATTCGTCGCATTCGTCGTCTTCGGCTTGGTACTGATTTTTGTTGGCAAATTCCGCGACTGGGACTGGGTGCGAAATCCATGGTTTCGAATCGCACACCTAGCAGCGATTGGAATTGTCGTATTGCAGTCCTGGATCGGCGTTATTTGCCCACTCACGACGTGGGAAATGGCACTCCGGGAACGTGCCGGTGAAGTCGCATACTCTGGGTCCTTTATTTCACACTGGCTTGAGGCCCTCTTGTATTATCGAGCTCCTGCATGGGTATTTACCGTTTGCTATACCGTTTTCGCCGCCATTGTCATTGTTAGCTGGTATTGGGTTCGTCCACGGCCATTTAAAAAAAACTCAACGCGTGCCATTAGCTAGCTATCCGCTCCGCTCGTAATTCTCGATTCCTCAAGCCGCTTGCAGCAGCGACATGTGCGCCGTATTCTGTGAGACGATCATGAACCGGCACAGTCAATGTCCTCAGTAAATCAAAGCCGCAAAATTCTGCCCCCGGTATATTTATTGGCGGCGACATTATTTATGATCGGCCTCAACTACTTCGCTCCCATAAAGACAATTTTGCATGCTCCTGTCACTTATGTGGGCGCCGTATTAATCGCCCTTGGTCTATTCATAATGATTTGGCCTGCTGTCGCGTTTGGAAAAGTGGGAACGGCGATAAAGCCGTTCGATGATTCGACACATTTATTAACTGATGGGATGTACCGGATTACGAGAAACCCCATGTATCTGGGTATGACCACAATTCTTCTTGGTATCGCCACACTCTTTGGAACCGCCAGCCCGTTCGTGCTGGTTCCGGTTTTCGTTTGGATTATTCAAACCAAGTTCATTAGGCATGAAGAAGCGGCCCTGGAAAAGACATTTGGTGATCCGTACATCGAATACAAACGAAGTGTCAGACGATGGCTTTGAAACCGCCGTCTTACAGCTCGCTGCACTCGCCACCTAGCTTGGTTTGCGCCTTTGGCGGTTGCAACAACAGCGCTGTACGCGGGCTATCTTGTTAGCGTAAGCGTCGATTTTCGCCAGCAGGTCATCACACATGATTCGCAATGTATTTTTTGGGAGTGCTGTCCTTTGCCTGCTTTGTATTGGCCTATCACTGGTGTCCGATCCAAGCGTTTTTGGAATCCAAGAGGAACCTGAGCGCATCATGTTTTACGGGGGCTCCGGCTTGCTTGCGGGTCTCTCAGGATTTGTCGCGATTGTCAGCGGCATCTACATTGCTGCGGTTCGTTCCACCGGCTTTTCTAGCGGCCAACGGCGATTCATATACGCTGCCGTTCTAATCGTTCTGATTGCGGTTTTGATCGCTGTTTTCATCCGTTCGTCTCCGGCGTTTTAGGATGGAATTAACCGTAATTCGGTTGAATGAGCAGCTTCGAAGTTGCAGTGCTCAATCGCATAACGAGATTCTCGTTGTGTTTCAACTGCCCAAGGAACATGGAATTGGGCTAGGGGACAAGCTGACTATTCCCGAATTTCGGATGGATGCTGACGTATCAATTCGCCACAACCCTACCGAGCAGACATTTCACGTGTTCATTCGCTCCGACAATGTCCACGATCTTCGCCTTCCCACACAGCATAGCGGTTCAAGAACGCCATCGGCTGATAGAATAAACGATACCTAGGCAGTCGTTGCACTTACCATGTGCTCATATATGTTACATACCTTGCGACCGTGACGCTCGTGCCAGATACTAGACACAAGTTAGCTTAGGCCTTGGGCCGACAGTCGACAAATGGAAGCGCCCAATGAATGCGGTTGAAGCTGCAACGAGGAAAACGTCGAAGTAGATGTTAAAAAATAGCAGAGTTTGTCCGGCCTGCTCGCAACCGACTATTCCGATATCTGGCCTGCTTTTATCGAATGTCCAGTGTGTAAATTGTGGCAACTTGGTCGGGCCGCACTGGTTTTTCGGCACGGCATTCTTTGTTGTCATATTCCTAGTGACCTTGATCAGCACGATCGCTGTGTTATCACAGTTTGGTATTTACGCTGCGATTATCTGGTTTTCCTTTCCGATCGGAGCGATTGGTTACGTCAAGGCTAGATTCTCACCCTTGGTAATCAAGCATGGGAATTTGGAGCCATGACGCGGCACCGTTTCGTCCAGTTACTGCAGCATTTCTTGCACGAGAAACACTTACGAATCCGAATCTTAGTAAGCCTCGCGTCGTTACTTATCGTCGGCGCCTGTAACGAGAGCGGCGGTACCAATGCCACGGAAACTACAGGGGCTGCCCCGTCGATCTGCAACGGTTTTGGAATTTGGCAAGATTCTGACTATGTGCTCCCGTACGCCGTTGGTGAAATGTATCGAGTCAACCAGGGCAACTGCTCGGGCTTTGGTCATTCGGATTTCTGGTCATACGGATACGATTTTGAAATGCCAATCGGAACGGTCGTCACAGCGGCAAGAGATGGGATCGTGGATCATGCGCAGGATGGCGCCCGTGATGGGGATCGAACGAGAACTAACTTGATAACCATCCAACATGATGATGATACAGTCGCGTTATATTCACACCTTACGTTGAACGGTGTGCATGTGACGATTGGTCAGCCAGTTCTTGCGGGCGACACCATCGGTATGTCTGGAGATACTGGCAACACGGGTGGGCTTCCGCACTTGCATTTTTCCCTACATCCCTGCGGTTCCCTACCGGGCCTCCCCGGAAGCGACAACTGTCCATCGATTCCTGCAAATTTCCGCAACACCGACGCTAATCCTGACGGGCTAATCGCAGGCCGAACTTACATCGCAGGAGCATTTTGATGGTCCAACGATAAAAACAGCAGCCGTGCCCGGTATCATGCTTGGATAGACAATAGGTACTTCGAGACATCCATCATGGCCAATAAATCGACATTGACGACGGGCGGCTGCCTTTGTGGCGAGGTCCGATTTGAAGTAAGAGGGCCGCTCCGCGACGTGGTTAATTGCCACTGCAGCATGTGCCAGCGCCTACATGGCAACTTTGGTCCACATACCAAAGCTCGAAAAGCGAACATTACGATTACGAAAGACGACGGCCTTGGCTGGTACAAGACTTCGGAAATCGCACGGCGTGGTTTCTGCCGTGAATGCGGCTCAAGCTTGTTCTGGGAGCCATTCGACCTGGATGCAACCGGTATTATTGCCGGCGCGCTTGATGGGCCTACCGGGCTCGAGACCATTGGGCATATATTCGTCGCCGAAAAACCGGACTTTTACGACATCGTTGATAAATTACCACAGTTTGACGCATCGTCGGACGGTGAGCTCGTAGACGATTACAAGTGATCGGAGATATCAGTGGTCGGATATTCGGGCACGCCGCTTGCGAAAAAACTCGGCATCAAAGAAGGACATCGCATTCGAATTTCCGGTGCCCCTGCCAACTATCTCAATTTGGTCAGTCCATTACCAAAGGACGTAATGATATCTGGCCGCATTTCACAACGAATCGACATTTGGCATTTCTTCACTACGTCATACTCGGAGCTCGCGTCAAAACTACCGGCAATGATGGCAACGATTCAACCGACCGGCGCAATTTGGGTGTCCTGGCCAAAAAAATCATCCGGTGTTCGATCCAGCGTGACCGAGGACTCGATTCGCACGATCGCACTTCCTTTGGGTTTGGTGGATATCAAAGTTTGTGCGGTGGACGAGACTTGGTCGGGGCTTAAGCTAGTGATTCGAAAAGAACATCGGAAATGACGCCTAACAATACGCTTCAACTGCTTGCCCGCACTTATCGCACATCTTGCAACTGCAGCACCCGCGCCGTAAGCTGAATATTCGATAGCGCACCGTATGGTGGCAAGGTATGCGCGCCGACATACTCACTGTTCTGGCAATTTCAACGGCCTTTTTTTCATCGTACGTTCAAGCCGCAGACGAACCCGTGTGCCAAGTCACTGCTTGGGACGGCGATATGCTGGGCGATCCATTTCCAGAAGAGAATATCTGGTACGGAAGCGAGGCTCTCGCAACCGTTGTACCGAAGGACGGTATTTGGCCGATCACTGCAGACCGTGCTTTGATTGCTGTGAAAAGCTTTTGGTGGAGCCCGGGCTACGAGCCTGGAATGGAAAGCAACTTTACCGTCACCGTTGAAAATTTATTCGACTCATCCAAAGTGGCGCATGTATCACGAGTTACCAATGCCGGAGAAATGGACGGTGACAAATGGTACATGCTAGTCGGAATCGATATCCCTCACGTCGGATGCTGGAGGGTCACGGGTAGTTATCTCGGACAAGAACTGACCTTTGTCGTTAAGTCGATTGATTTCGAATCCACCGAGTGACATGGACTTAAACCAAATTACTGTTCCCTGTGCTGACTACGAGGCATCCGTCGAGTTTTATCGGCAACTCGGACTACGCCAGATCGTGAACAGTCCACCACGCTATGCCCGGTTTGAAACGACTCCGGGAACGACGTTTTCGATCTATTTGGCAGACGTGGACACCGACACATCCGATATTGTTGTGTACTTCGAAGTCGACGATGTTGACGCGACTGTCCTTGCCTTACAGGAAAAAGGCATTGAGTTCGATTCGGAGCCACACGACCAGGACTGGCTCTGGAGAGAAGCTTATCTTTCAGATCCAGCGGGAAACCAACTGTGCATTTATCATGCCGGCGATAACAGGAGGTCCCCGCCCTGGAGAATTGAGGACGATGCTGTCTAAGAGACGCTCACTCGTTTTTCTGGCACTGCTTGCTCAGCCCGCTCTGGCCGCGCCCCCTCCATTGCCTGCGTTCGCACTCGCCTATTTGGACACCGCGAATCTAAAATACGAGTTGCCGCGCGCACATTTCGAGTCTTACATGCGCGAGTATTTCAAATCTGAGAATCAACCCGAACCGTGGGCGATCAACGAGGACTTCAATGGCGATGATGTTACGGACTGGGCAGGACTGTTAAGAAACACTAACGGCCGACTTGATTTGGTCGTAATTTACTCTGATGAATGCGACTATTCACATCAAGTCCTTACTTCTGCGGCCGTCGACCAAGGCGAGATATCCGCCGGCGTCGTCGTTGAACCGCCAGGTCAGGTGTCTGGATTTCCGTTCGAAGATGGAGCACCCGTTCCGACGATAACGATGATTAATCATGGCATTCATCTCTTATACTTCGAGAAGGCCAGCGTCTTGTACTACTGGGATCAAGGCTCGTTTAGTGAGATGGTGACGAGCGACTAAATTATGACCGCTCTTTTGCGATTTCTCACCATAGCTTGCATTTTTGTCACCGCGGTGGGTGTCGCGGAGTCGACGCTAATCTTTGCCACAAATTTCGATCTGAAGCTCACGGTCGGCGGAGAAACCAGCGAAGCGCAAAACAGAGTTAAAGTCCGCAACGGAAGCACAATTCCGATTGAATTTCAGAGGCACCGAGTCGACGTGGCGATTGCCGAGGCCTCGGCCGATGAATTCCGCGCAAATCTCCGTATTTACGAGAAGACCGAAGGTGAATGGTATCTGCTCAACGCCGCAAGCCTGTCATTTGTCGGCTCGTACGGCTCTCCCACGGCGTACGAATGGAATATCGGCGAAATCTCTCTTGATCTCGCAATTGTTGTCTCGATTGCGAATCAGTGACGCTGTGACAGATAAAAAGGACCCGATAATGAATAAGAAGACGCTTAGCGGATTGATCGGGCTAGTCGTTGGCGGGGCTTGGCTGGCATACAACCTTCAATACTTCGACGAACAAGGATTCGTCGCGATAGGCATGCCTCTACTGATTACAGCGGCCGGAGCGATCTATCTGTTTTTGGGTATCAAAGGTCCGGGCGATCCGTAGCCTACTTTTGCCCTCTAATTTGGGATCACGGAACCAAATCTGCCCCCAAGATAACTGACCATTTGTTCAATTTGCACGCCAAAATCCTTGCGATAACAGGCCCAATTTCCTCGCTTTTCCCGCCTAGTTTCTTTATAGTCCGGCCAGCTTGAACGTTCGGCTAGTATTTATGCTTACCATTTCGATGTCTATTTTAGTACCTCGTCCTGAACTACATAAGTAACAGCAATGCCTTCAGCTTCATCGTCTTATTAAGGCGAAATATCAATTGAATGACGAGGAAATATCTCAATGTCTACTATTACAGGCACCGTTAAATGGTTTAACGAATCCAAGGGATTCGGTTTTATCGCACAAGAATCTGGCCCCGATGTATTCGCGCATTTCAGCGCAATCCAGGGTGACGGCTTCAAGACGCTGACCGAAGGCCAGAAAGTTGAGTTCGAAGTAACTCAAGGCCAGAAGGGTCCGCAAGCGAGCAATATCGTTCCCCTCTAATATTCCTTCCAGGAATTAGAAAACAAAGGGCGGGACCTTCGGGTCTCGCCCTTTTTCGTTGCGGAGACTTGCATAGACGAGCATCCGGTCAGATACTCATTTCGATATGACGACGAAGCATCACCTCGCACAAGTTAACATTGCGACGGGCCGGGAAGCACTCGACGATCCGCTGATGGAAGGCTTCGTCGCGCGGCTCGAGCCACTCAATGCACTTGCCGACTCGATGCCCGGTTTTGTCTGGCGGTTACAGACTGACGACGGCGATGCAACAGCTATTCAGGCGTTCAACAATCCTCGAATTCTCTTTAATCTGACTGTTTGGGAGTCGATTGAAGCGCTGGAGGCCTATGTTTATAAGACCGAGCATATCGAAGCAGTTAAGCAGCGCCTCGATTGGTTCGAACGCCCGACGAAGTCACCATTCTGTATGTGGTGGATTGACGCGGGTCACCTGCCAAGTGTTGAAGAGGCCAAAGAGCGCCTCGAGAAACTGTGGCGCGACGGCCCGACCGCAGATGCATTTACGTTTCGGCATCGATTTCCTGTCCCGGCAGCGGACTAACGATGACGACAAAAGCCGCTGGAGATCAGTCATGATGTTACCCCAACCTCGCCCGACCTTAACGATTATCCCGATTGCAATTCTCGTCTTGTTCGGCTGCTCCGGGACTACAGACGAGCCGTCTGCAACTGACAAAGCGATCGAAGGCCTGCAAGACAAATATGAAGATCTAACCCAGGGCGAACTCGAAGATCCGATGCAATGGGCATCCGACGACATCAAGAAAATTGGTGATTGGCAATACAGAGTCCTCGAGATTGGCAAGATGTCCGGCCCGGAACTGGAAGCCGCATTGAATGAGGCCGGCACCGACCGCTGGGAAGTCATCTGGATGGAGAAGACCCTGGAGGGCCACGCCATTGTGTTGAAGCGGCCGTCAATCAGTTATCTCAGCAAGATTCCGCTGTCACAAATCGGGCGCATTGTCGTTGGCGACGCGGAGCCGCAGGAATGAGCACCTTACCGGTCACCGGCCGTTGCTTTTGCGGCAACGTACAATTCGAAGTGACCGAATGGCCGTCGTATGCCTGCCATTGTCACTGTGAGAGTTGCCAGCGCGCGAGCGGCGCGCCGTTCGTCACGTGGACGACCTTTCCGACCGCGAGCTTTCGAGTCACGGGCGGCAAACTGACCGAACATCACTCGTCACCGGGTGTTACCCGCGGACACTGCTCCGACTGTGGTTCTTCGATTACATACGCGCATCAGGGCCGGCCGGGCGAAATTGATATTACAGCCGCCTGCTTCACAGACGCCGCATTTGTCGTTCCACAGGCGCACATTTGGCTGGAAGACAAACTGCCGTGGGTGGAAATCAACGACGAACTACCGAAATATCGACGGCGAGTGACGTAAGCATGGCGGCGCATCGATAGCCTGTTGCGCGGCTTTACCGCATCAATAGCATTATCGGAGAGAACGCACTACCGCTTCATTGCCTCGAAGAACTGCGCGTTGGTCTTCGTATCCTGCAGCTTGTTCAGCAAGAACTCGATTGCGGCGAGCTCGTCCATCGGATGCAGCACTTTGCGCAACACCCACATTTTCTGCAACTCATCGGGTTGAGTTAATAGCTCTTCCTTGCGAGTTCCGGAGCGGTTGATATTGATCGACGGGAATACTCGCTTCTCACTGATGCGGCGATCCAAATGAATCTCCATATTACCGGTGCCTTTGAACTCTTCGTAGATGACTTCGTCCATCTTGGAACCGGTGTCCACGAGCGCCGTGGCCAAAATCGTCAGGCTGCCGCCTTCCTCAATATTGCGCGCCGCGCCGAAAAAGCGCTTCGGGCGATGTAAGGCATTCGCATCCACACCACCAGTCAGAACTTTGCCCGACGACGGCACAACCGTGTTGTAGGCGCGCGCAAGACGTGTAATCGAGTCAAGCAGAATCACGACATCGCGCTTATGCTCAACCAGGCGTTTGGCCTTCTCGATAACCATGTCAGCAACCTGGACGTGGCGGCTTGCCGGCTCGTCGAATGTTGACGACACGACTTCGCCACGAACGGTGCGTTCCATTTCGGTGACTTCTTCCGGACGCTCATCGATGAGCAGAACCATTAAGTCGACATCCGGGGCGTTGGCTACGATAGCGGATGCGATGTTCTGCAGCAGCATCGTCTTACCGGCCTTCGGCGGCGATACGATTAATCCACGTTGGCCTTTTCCAATCGGCGCCACCATATCGATGATGCGAGCAGTCAGATCCTCGGTACTGCCGTTGCCCTGTTCCAGCACCAAACGTTCTTTCGGGAACAGCGGCGTCAGGTTTTCAAACAGGACCTTCGAGCGCGCATTCTCGGGGGCATCGTGGTTGATTTGGCCAACTTTGAGCAGTGCAAAGTAACGTTCGCCGTCTTTCGGTGGACGAATCAGGCCGGAAACGGTGTCGCCGGTACGCAGTGCGAAGCGACGGATCTGGCTGGGACTGACGTAGATGTCGTCCGGGCCAGCCAGATAGGAGCTGTCCGATGAACGCAGGAAACCGAAGCCGTCCTGCAGTATCTCGAGCACGCCCTCACCGTAGATGTCTTCGCCATTCTTGGCGTGCGCCTTTAGGATCGAAAAGATGATGTCCTGCTTGCGCGATCGCGCGAGGTTTTCAAGCCCCAGCTTTTCACCGAGCTCGACGAGCGCTGTCGCTGGCCGAGTCTTAAGCTCGGTCAAATTCATGACGCTTTTGCTCGCTTCGAGTTGCTCTGGCGGAATTACCTCGAGACTTCCCTCATCATCAGGGTACTCATCCTGTGGCGGACGACGCCGACGGCGGCGATTCGAATTACCCTTGCTCTTGTTGCCGGTTTTGGTTGGCCGACTCTTCGTTTGATTACCCAAGTACCCTCTCACAGATTGCTGTCCAAGAATTCAGTTAATTGAGATTTCGACATGGCGCCAAGCTTCTGAGCCTGCGGTTCACCGTTTTTGAAAATCATCAACGTCGGAATGCTGCGAATGCCGAACTTCTGTGGCGTGTTCGGGTTTTCGTCAATATTGATTTTGACCACATTCATCTTTTCAGCATATTCGTCCGCCGCCTCATCAAGTAACGGCGCGATCATCTTGCACGGGCCGCACCACTCGGCCCAAAAATCCAAAAGGACTGGTTTGTCGGACTGCAAAACGTCCGCTTCAAATCCACCATCACTGGTGTGCACGATGTTGTCACTCACCGGCTGCTTCCTCCAACAGAGACACGAATTGAATTGATGTTGGTAATGCTCGTTACCGGCCCCCGATGAACGAACATTTCAAAATGGATGACGCTGTCCTAACTATCAGGCAATATGTCGCAGCTCTATTGCGAAAGCATTCCGGCTTCTTTCTGGATTCAGTCTGGAATTGGCTGTTGCGAAACTGGCGGATGCGACGACGGTCGCGTCGAATTAAGGCTAATTTGACCGCTTCGCGAGCCAATTTGCAAGTCTTCTGCCCACATTTTTTGGTTCTTTTTTTATGTCTCTAGACCATCTGAGCGACCTCAGATTCGACGCCCTGGCGATCGAGGAACGGGTACAGGCCGGAATCCGCGATGCCGGCTTCGAGTTCTGTACGCCCATCCAGGCCAGCACTCTGCCTATCGCCCTGGAACAAAGGGATGTCGCTGGCCAGGCGCAGACTGGCACGGGCAAGACCGCGGCATTTCTGATTGCAACCTATCAGCGCCTGCTGGCGTCGGAGCCGCCGTCTGAGCAGAAAAAGCAGCCGCGCGCCTTTATGCTGGCGCCGACCCGCGAGCTGGCCGTACAGATTGCGAAGGATGCTGAGGACCTCGGTAGGCACACCGGGCTGGTTGTAGGCCTGGCCTTCGGCGGCACCGACTACGACAAGCAGCGCGATCATATTGCTGCTGGAATCGACATCCTGATCGGTACCCCCGGACGCATCATCGACTATTTCAAGCAGGGTGTATTCAAGCTCGATCAAGTGGAAGTCGCCGTCCTGGACGAAGCTGACCGGATGTTTGATCTGGGCTTCATAAAGGACATTCGGTATTTGCTGAGACGCCTACCGCCCCCGGAAAAGCGACTCAATATGTTGTTCTCGGCGACGCTGTCGCACCGCGTCATGGAACTCGCTTACGAGCACATGAACGAGCCGGATCTTGTGCGTATCGAGCCCGACAAAGTCACCGCGGACCGCGTCCGGCAGGCGATATTCTTCCCGTCGAACGAGGACAAGATGCCGCTATTGATCGGTCTGATTCGTGAAATGGGCGAGGCACGCATCATGGTATTCGTCAATATGAAGCGCGAAGCGGAGCGAGTACAAGCCTACCTCGAGGCCAACGGCATCAATGCCGCTGCTATCTCGGGCGATGTCCCGCAGAAAAAACGCCTACGCATGCTGATGGATTTTCAAAGCGGCAAACTACCGGTATTGATCGGTACCGACGTTGCGAGCCGTGGCCTGCATATCCCGGATGTGCAATATGTCATGAACTATGACCTGCCACAGGATGCCGAAGACTACGTTCATCGAATCGGTCGCACGGCACGCGCCGGTGCGTCCGGCGACGCGATCAGTTTCGGTTGCGAGACCTATGCAATCTCGTTACCGGACATCGAGGAATTCATCGGCCACAAGATTCCGGTGGCCAAATACGATGCGGCGAATTTGCCGGAGCTCGCCAAACCAAAATATAAACCACGGCAGAAGCCGCAAGGACGGCGTGGCGGTGGTGGTGGAAAACCGCGCGGGAGATCGCGTCGGAAACCGTAGACGGGCTGCTGGTGAGGCTGTTCAGCGGAAGTAAAGCGCAGCACAGCGAGCCATGACGATGAGCAGCCTCACCAGCAGCCCGTACTAGAGTAACTCTCGCAAACCCTTGACACTCGGGTATTTGCCGATCTCTCTTTCTGGTTCGGAGGTATCCGGGTGGGTTATCTCGACAAGCATGGAGACGCCGTATTCGTGAGCGCTGTCGAGCACATGTGCCGTGTCGTCGATGAACAGCGTGGTCGCTGGATCGAAGCCCTCTTTTTGCTGCAATGCCTCCCAGAATTTCTGGCTTTCCTTCGGCACACCGAACGTATGCGAGCTGTAGATGCCATCGAAATGCTCGGTCACGCCGGTCACCTCGTCTTTGATCTCAAGCGTATCTTTGTGGGAATTGGTTACCATCAATATTCGAATATCGTACTCTTGCACGGCCCTCAGGAAGCCCTTCGCGCCCGGCAGGTAGTCGATACGGTGGTTTTGTTCGCGGTGCAGGCCAGCAATATCGAGACCCAAAAAGTCACTCCAGTGGTCCAGGCAGTACCACTCGAGCTGGCCCTGCATTTCGCGAAATTTGGAATACAGTCGAGTGCGGGCCTCATCGAGTTCGATATTATTGTCGGCCGCATATCGCTCTGGAACATGATGCAACCACATGAAGTTGTCAAAGGCGAGGTCGAGAATGGTGCCATCCATATCGAGCATCAGCGTCTCGCAACTCTCGAGGGCTACTTTGGGATCAATTTTCACTGTTTTATACTGCGCGACCTGTCTGCCAATAGGATGAACGGATGAATTATCGAGAGCTTATCGAACCTGTAATTGCACTGGCCTCGGAGGCCGGCGACAGGATCCTTGAAGTTTACGCCACTGACTTTGACGTTCAAAGTAAAGAAGACGAATCGCCGCTAACGCAGGCAGATCTTGCATCACACAAGATTATCGTAGCAGGGCTCGCGGTATTAACGCCGCTCATTCCAATCATATCCGAAGAAGAAGGCTTGCCCGATTTTGCCGAGCGCCGCCGATGGCGGCGTTACTGGTTAATCGATCCGCTTGACGGCACGAAGGAGTTCGTTAATCGCAACGGCGAATTTACGGTCAACATTGCACTCATCGAAAACCACCGACCGGTATTTGGCGTTGTGCGCGTTCCGGTGCAGAAAAAAACCTACCTCGGCTGCGAAGGGTATGGCGCCGAACGTCGTGAAGATGGAAGCGCGGCTAAAACAATTCGCGTAGCCGAGACCGTAAGCGAACCGGCTCGCGTTGTCGGCAGTCGCTCGCATCGCGGCGCGAGTCTCGACGCTTATCTCGACAATCTCGGAAAATTCGACCTCGTGCCTATGGGCAGTTCGCTGAAATTCTGTGTTGTCGCAGAAGGCGGTGCCGATGTCTATCCGCGCCTGGGCTTAACGTCCGAGTGGGATACCGCAGCCGCACAGGCCGTTGTCGAACAAGCCGGCGGTTCGGTCGTCGAACTTGATGGCAAACCATTGTCCTATAATAAGAAAGAAGACATTCTAAATCCGTGGTTTATCGTCATCGGCGCCGCCGATCGCGATTGGCTGGCGCTGCTGCCCGACGGCGAGTAGCATGACCTGCATATGACCGACAAAGTCGAAACTAATACGTTTAGGCAGCTTGAGCGACTCAAAGAGTTGCGCGTCAGTCACAGAGACCTCGACTACCTTATCGATCGACTGCAACACGACCCCATGGTGGATCAATTACGCATTCGCCGCCTAAAGAAACGCAAACTCTTGTTGAAAGATATGATTGCCTCGTTGGAAAGCGAGTTGATTCCGGATCTTGATGCGTAAGTCCCGTCGCGAGTTCATTGCACAGACTTTTAAGATTGCAAGCGCCGGTGGCCTTTGCGCCACCCTGCCGTTACCGACGTGGGCATTGCAAGGCGCCAGCCTCGGACACGACGATGTCGTTCGTGACATCTGGGACCTAACGATCGGCAACACGCCCATCATACTGGGCGATCGACGAGCAACGGCCACTGGCATTAACGGCTCAGTGCCTGGGCCACTCGTTCGCCTAAGAGAAGGGCAACGAGTCGTACTAAATGTCACCAACAAACTCGCAGAAAGTTCCTCGATTCACTGGCACGGATTGTTACTTCCAACCAACATGGACGGCGTGCCAGGCCTGAGTTTTGACGGTATCCGAGCTGGAACTACGTACCGGTACGAATTTGACGTTCGCCAAAACGGTACTTATTGGTATCACAGCCATTCGGACTTGCAGGAACAAACCGGCGTCTACGGGCCATTGATTATCGATCCGGCCGATAAGGATCCCGTCGATTTCGACCGTGAATTTGTTGTGCTGTTATCCGACTGGACGTTTGAGGATCCACATCGGGTCCTGGCAAATCTAAAAGTGGGCGAAGATTATTACAATCTTAATCGTCACGCAGGCCAAGGTGTGCTCGACGAATGGGCGCAGGTGCGCATGTCAAAAACTGATATCGCGGATGTCACTGGTGCAACCTATACGTATCTGATGAACGGCCGCAATTCGGACGGCAACTGGACCGGATTATTCAAGGCTGGTGAACGCATTCGCCTGCGCTTTATCAATGGCTCTGCGATGTCGTTCTACAATGTACGCATTCCCGGGCTCACAATGACGGTTGTTCAAGCTGACGGCCAATACGTAGAACCCATCGACGTCGACGAATTCCAAATTGGTACGGCCGAGACCTACGATGTTGTCGTAATGCCTGGCGACGGCGCATACACGATCATGGCTGAATCGATGGATCGCAGCGGCTATGTGCGCGGCACGCTGACAACCCGGCCAGGCTTGCAGGCCGACGTGCCGTCTCTGCGTGAGCCGCCACAACTAACGATGATGGACATGGGCATGAATCACGGTGAGATGGCTGACCACGCGCGTCACATGCCGAAGGTCGAACACAATCATCGTCGCGGACCCGGCGTTGCCAATATCGCCGAGATGCCGATGAATCGGCTAAATCATCCAGGCATTGGTCTCGAAAATGTCGCGCACAAAACCTTGCGTTATGCCGACCTAAAAAGTACCAGCCGGAATAAAGACCCACGCAATCCGGGCCGCACGATGGAATTGCACCTGACTGGCAATATGCACCGCTATATGTGGTCGTTTGACGGTATCAAGTTTTCTGAAGTTAAAGGCCCGATCGAATTCGACTACGGCGAACGCCTGCGCATGGTCTTGGTCAACGATACGATGATGTCTCACCCCATACACTTGCACGGCATGTACGTCGAGCTTGTGACCGGTAATGGCGCGTTCAATCCACGTAAGCATACTGTCGTCTTGAAACCAGCTGAGCGACTCATGGTTGATATCACTGCGGATGAACCGGGTTTGTGGGCGTTTCACTGTCACCTCTTATATCACATGAAAGCTGGCATGATGCGTGCGGTGCGCGTCGCGCCTGGCGGTAACGCAGCATGAACCGAGTTTTGGTGGCACTGATCGGTGTTGCCATTTACTCAAGCGTATCGGCAGAGACCCGATACGGCTTTGTGCAGGTTGAGCGACTCGAATACCGCGACGATTCGAATAACACGCTGTGGGACGTGCAGACCGGGTACGGCGGCGACTACCATGCGTTTCGCCTAAAAACCGAAGGTGAGCTCGACGGCGGCGCCGCGGAGCGTGCGGAGCTACAGCTTCTCTATAATCGCGCATGGACCGCCTATTTCGATTTACAGTTTGGCATTCGACTTGCTGATTTCGACGATAGCGACGTTGCGGCGGCCGTTGCCGGAATTCAGGGAATGGCGCCTTACCGCGTTGAAATGGAAGCCACCGCGTTTCTATCGGACGATGGTGATTTGTCGTTCCGGGGGGAGTTTGAACGTGATTTCTTGCTGAACGAGCAACTGATTCTGCAGCCGCGCGCGGAGATCAACGTTGCCTTTCAGGACGTACCGGAAATTCGTGTCGGCAGTGGTCTTACCGAACTTGCGATTGGCTTGCGCTTGCGTTACGAATTTTCGCGAAGGTTCGCGCCGTACCTTGGCGCTGAGTGGCAGCGAAGTTTCGGAGACACAGCGGACATTATTCGTGCGCTGGGACAGGATACCAGCGACACAACATTGATAGCCGGCGTCAGATTCTGGTTTTAATCCTGTGGTCCAATATGTTTATCGCCACGCTCGGCGGCCAGCGCCACTTGCTTACGCCGTTCTTCCAAGCGCTTGGCACGCTCCGGGTCCAGTTCGTTGATGCACTGCGGACATGAGACTCCTTCGCGGTAGTTCGGCGAGAGCAAGTCTTCACTGGATAATGGTCGGCGGCACGCATGACATTGCACGTAGCCGCCTTCCGCCAGATCGCGATCAACGGCGACCCGTGTGTCGAAGACAAAGCATTCGCCGTCCCAGCGATTGTGTTCCTCCGGCACGTTTTGCAGGTATTTTAGAATTCCCCCATGCAAATGATGCACATCATTGAATCCCAGTTCGAGCATCAACGCGGTAGCCTTCTCACAACGAATGCCGCCGGTGCAAAACATTGCAATGCGTTTATCTTTCGAGGACTCGCCGAGCTCGTTGGCAAGATCGTCAGCGAGCTTTTCCGCGAAATTCGCAAATTGCCGAAAACTGTCAGTGCCCGGGTCGATCGCACGAGGAAATGTACCAACCTCGACTTCGTAGTGATTACGCGTGTCGATAACTAATACATCAGGATCGTCGATAAACCTATTCCAATCTTCGGGCTCGACGTATGAGCCGGACTTTTCCTGCGGGCGGATATCAGGCCGCCCCAATGTGACAATTTCTTTTTTCAACGGCACACGCATGCGCCGAAACGGCGCCCGTTCGGCGTTCGTCCAGCGTGCGTCTATAGGTTTGTCGAGCGACAGGCGTTTCTCGATCCACATCAAAACATCAGATATTGCGCCCTCACGGCCGGCGAGCGTGCCGTTAAAGCCCTCGGTGGCGATCAGTATCGTGCCAAGCAGCGATCGTTTTCTACATTCGGCGAGCAAATCAACGCGAAAGGAATCAATATCCTCGAGATCGAGAAATCGGTAGAACGCGACGACCTTCATGCGTCACCACGACCCTCGACGACTGTCAGTGACAAGATCGAATGACGGATCTCCTCACCCAGCACCAGACGGGCATCTGCACCGATACCTACGACGTCTTGATCAAACTCCAGTTTGCCGTCAGCGTTTCTGCGTAGAACTTCTTGTTCCTGCAATTTGCGAATGAAGTCATGAAACAACGCCTTGTTGAAAAAGTCCGGCGAATGCAAGCCGTAGATTATTGATAGCCGTTCGGCACTTTGTTGGCAAAGCGTCTCGAGGCGCGCACGTGACAGTGTGCCCGAGCCGTTTCGAATCAACAGCGCGACAACCAGGTAGAAGCGCTGCAGCATCGGTACCATCGACTGCCCAAGCATCAGCAACTGATACGCCTTCTCAGATCCAGCGGGTGGTCGTTCGAGCATTTTCTTGTTGCGGCCGCGAGTCAGTATGCCCAAGTCAATTAACGCTTCAATTGCTTCCGTTGTTACGTCATCAATATGTGAGTAATCCCACTTCAGGCACAGCTCTTTTCTCATGAACGGGTAAATCAAACGAATCAACCGCTGCAGTTCCGCATGTTCGAGTTGTCGGCCCTGGATGAAACAACAGGCGACTGACGCCGGCACCGCCAGCAAGTGCAAGATATTGTTTCTGAAATACGTCATCAACACGGCTGTGTGTTCGGTCATGTTAATGACCTCGCCCATCGGGTGTGACGAGCGGCCGATGACGTCCAGGCGCTCACCATGCGCGATGATTTCATCCGGTGTCATGTCTGGAATCGTTACCGAATCCGAATAGCGGAACCGCGTTAGCAGGTCGACACTAAGCTGAAGTTGTCGACGAAGCTCGTCAAGGCCGATCTTTTGCTTCGGCGTCGCAAGCAACGCATAGGCCAGCAAGCTAATCGGTGTAACGGCAGCCGCCGCATTGATGCCGTTCATGATCTCGACGCCCAGCTTGTCGATGATACCGCCGATCCAATCCGGCCGTTCGCCGCCACCGTTAGCGGCATCACGCCAATCCGGCTGCGACGCATCTAGCATCGCTTCAAGCTCGATGGGCTTGCCAATGTTCACGTAAACCTTGCCAAAATTCTCGCGCAGGGACTTAATCGAACGAATGAGGCCGAATAGCGATTCCTTCTGTTTTTTTGCACCTCCTAACTCGCTGATAAACGAGTCGCCTTCAATCAGCTTTTCATAGCCGAAGTAAATCGGCACGAATACGACGGGGCGTTTCGGTTCTTCGATATATGAGTTGACGGTCATTACCAGCATGCCGCCTTTCGGCGACAGCAGGCGACCGGTACGACTGCGGCCGCCTTCGACGAAATACTCGATTGAATAACCGCGTGCCAAAATTTTTTGCAGATAGGCATCGAAAACCGCAGCGTAAAGACGGTTACCTTTGAAGCTTCGGCGCAGAAAGAATGCGCCACCGCGCCGCAGTATTGGCCCAACAATCGGCATATTCAGATTAATACCGGCCGCAACGTGTGGAATGTGCAGCCCCTCTTCATAGACGATGTAACCAAGCAACAGGTAGTCAAAGTGGCTGCGATGACACGGTACGTAAATAACCTCCTTGTTCTTTGCGACTTCGTGCACGCGTTCAACATGACTGAGTTCGATACCATCGTAAATTCGATTCCACAACCACTTCAGAAACCGCTCTACGATTCGAATTGTCGGATAGGAAATATCTGCGGCGATTTCAAGCGCATACTTACGCGCCTGCCGCTGCGATTTTTCCAGTGCTTCGGCGTCACCGCCTCCCTCAGCTGCAATGACTTTCTGCACGGCTGGCGCCATCAACACTTGGTTGACTAGTGTGCGTCGATGCGAGAGATCGGGGCCGAGCGTTGCCGCACGTCGCTGCCTGAAGTGAACCCGCAGTATGCGCGACACTTTGCGAAATGCGACCGATGGTTCAAGCCCATCGGATACGATCGAACTAATCGGCAACGCATGGCTAAATCGCAACAGTGTATTGCGGCCCTGAAATATCGTCGTGAAAAATTTGCGCGTACGGCCGACGACTTCCCAGTTTTCCGAAAACAACAGCTTGAATACCGAACGCTCTTTGTCAGGCGAGCGACCCCAATAGATCGCAACCGGGATTAGTAGCAGTTCCTGTTGGTTTTCGCCGCCGGAAGCGTCGATCAAGCGGCGCAGGCGCCGCGATCCCGTGCGCGACGGACGACGCGCGAAAAATCCCTCTTTGTGCCGCAAGGTAACGACACTTTTCGACTCCCGAATGTCGCCGTAATGCAGTGAGCTTGTCGGCGATGGCATGCCTGCACGCGAGCAGGCACGCTCCAGCGCCAGGTGGTCAGCAAGTCCGCCAGTCTCCAACACGTAGCAAACTGCGGCATCCGAGAATGTGTAGAGATCGGCCGGGGAATCGGGTTGGATCGCCGGCCGGGCCCATATCGAAAAGATTTTGCCCGCCAGCCAGTACAGCGGACGGGCAATGAGACCCGCAATGTTCATGGCGAGTCAGTCTACCCAAAAATATGGGCGTGATCGGACAGATCTAGTTGTCGAGCGCGTCGTCGAGCTCGTCTTTCTTGTCCATGATCTGATCTTCGGCGTCTTCTGCCTTATCCAGCGCGTCATGATAGGCATCGCCGAGCGCATCTTCGCCGTCCTTGACCATGTCGCCAGCCGCATCCATAGCATCACCAGCTGCGTCGCCGGCGGCCTCCATAGCATCGCCAGCCGCGTCCGTAGCATCGCCGGCAGCTTCAACTGCCGCATCGGCCGCGTCGTCCATTTTGTCAGCAACGTCCGACCCCGTGGCGTCGTCGGATGACCCTCCACAGCCTACAAACGCCAAGCAAATGGCTAAAAATAGATACCTCATAGTTTTCCTCCCAATTTCTTCGATGGACTCGCCAGGCCGTCTGTCGCGTTGTTATTTTGTCTTGCTCATCTTGATATGCGCTCGACAAATGCCGTCAGGTAGCCACTGATTTCTTCAATATTCGACGTTAACCGGTGGTCGCCGTCGATCAGGTGCAATTCGGCCCGACAGTTTCTAGCGAAACGAATACTGTTTTCAACCGGCACAATATCATCACGCCAGCCGTGCACAATGCAAATTGGCATGCTGGGCGGCTCCGGCGTCAGCGCCTCAAATCCGGGCATATAGTAGGCTGGCGCCAGCACGAACAGCCCTGCTGCACCCAATGCCTCGGCTGCCGCCGTCGCGACATATCCGCCCATACTAGATCCCACGAGTATCAACGGGTCGTCGATATCCGCCGCCACGGCAAGCAGTTTGTTGACGCGCTCGGTTGGATCAGCGATGCCCTGGTAGTCGATACTGTCGGCCGCGCAGCCTCTCGATTTGACAAGATCTGCCATCGCACGGATTTTCGTGCCCCACGGGCCACTCTCCTGGCCATGAGAAAACAAGACGGTGGTCATATCAGTGTCGTCCTATCAATTCCGTCATATCAATATCCCGTCTCCACTGTCACACAATTCCTCGAGATGTCTTGCGATTAGCCAGTCGCGATCCTGGCCCCAACAAACCCAGTCGCCGATACGTACCGTCGGCACACCCCAAGAACCCGAACCCATCATCGCCGCACGATTTTTCTCGGCACGCTGCCGCCAGCTGTCATTTTCCAGCGACGCCAATACTTCCGGCCAGAAAAGGCCGACTCGTCCCGTGATTTTGCGCAATCCCTCATCAGTCGTGACATCCATCGCCTTGCTCCAGATCGCTATGCCGGCGTGCAGCACGAATTCGCGTTCGCGACGCTCCGCCTTAGCGTAATCAAAGACTGCCATCAATCGTTCGATGCCAGGGCCGACCGGGTCCGACATTTTGCCGAACGGAATGCCGCGGCGATGCGCCTCGCGGCTTGCGTCCGTTGCGATGTAAAGCAGCTTGGACCGCGGTACTTGCATGCCGCGCATCACCATCGGCATAACGGGCCGAATCTTGATCGTAACGCCGAACGCATCTGCAATCTCAAACGTGCGGGTCAGCGAAAGATACGAGTACGGGCTTCGAAACGAATAAAATAATTCGAGCGGCGGGAGCTCCCTGGCCGCTGCCAGTGGTTTAACCGGGAGGTTGGCTTGCATCACTTGGCGAATCGACGCGATCCGTGGTGCGAGCCCAGGCTCTCGCGCCGCACCGAGGCTATCGAGTCGATCGGCCAGATAATGCAATCGATCCACGCCCCAATACCACTCACCGCCGTAATGCATCATTGCCGTGTTGTAGTGCCCCAGTCGGACTAAGCGTTGCTGATTTCTTTTCAGCATTTCGTCGGCGCCACCAGTGCCAGTCGCTTCTTCGGATCGCCTCGCGACGGCCTCCGAATCCCCACGCCAATATGCCGTTATGGCCTGTATCAGTTCTTCATCGAGATCGTCGCTTGATTGCCGTGACGCGAGCGCGTCGAGTAATGCACGTCGATGCTCGACCGGAGGGCTGCCGCCACGATCCAAGAACGGGATGCCGAGCTCGCGCGCCAGCCGCCGACTATCGAGCAACGCATACTCCGGATAGAGCTGTGGTGCCGGGCGAAACCCATCCTTGATAGCTTCGGTCAAGAACAGCTGCAACTCGACATTGTAGTGATCTTTGAATTCATGCAGATAGCTGCACAATAGATACGAATATGGGTCATCGAGCTCGATGAATATCGACACTGTATGGGGGCGCCCGCCAAGCTTGCGACGCAGCTCGGTCAGCCAGCGTCGAACGTTTAGATACGCATTGCTAAAGACCAAATTTAGGACAAATGAGCGTAGTTTATTTTTGAAGCTCAAGATTCATCCCATGCTGACGTGGGCTTCCACAGCAATTCGTCGAGATCCGGCTGCCAGCGGTACCTGTTCATGTCGATGCGGCCGGCGGAGACTGTCACGCCCTCTATGATAAGGCGGTTCTGCTGTCGTTCAAATTGCGGGCCGTTCTTGTCGAACGCAATCCGTCCTGATGACTGCACGACCCGGTGCCATGGTACTGCGTGCCCTTTCGGCAAGTGCCTTAATGTGTAGCCCACTTGTCGCGCGCCACGATGAATGCCCGCGATTTCGGCGATTTGACCGTAGCTCGCCACTCGACCCTTCGGGATTTCGCAAACTGTCTCACGAATACGCTGCATACGAGTAGACGAATCCAAACGCTTACTCCGAACGCAGCCGCGCCTGAATTTCGCGCTTGGCGTCGCTCAAAACCGTATCGCGATCGAGGCTATCGAGAATGTGTTGTACAACCTTTTTCGGACCCGACTCGCCCCAGGATTTGCCCTTCGAAAGGTACTCCGCGGCAACTCGACCAACAATTAGCGTACTGTAGTATGCGACGGCGCCTTGCGCGGCCGCCGTAGCAACCGTCGATAGACCGGCCGTGCCCAGCTTTAGTGCTGACGAACCCAGATGTATCGCCCACACAGTCGCCATTATCGCCGCGGACTCGGCCGCAATCACTCCGACGAGAGAACCTGCTTCTCTTTGGCTCAGTGGTAAACCGTAAACACGTGACAAATGTACAACCATGCCAACATCGATGAATGCGGCGGCGAACAGATCGGCGACTGGAACTGGATTAAAAGCAACCGCAATTCCTTTGCCGACGCAGTAAGTCCGAACAAGCTTGTCACCAATCTCGCGTCGTGCAGCGAGTATTCGCTTGCCGACTTGATCGCTTAAATCCGACGCGAACAAACTCGCGTTTAGTGCCGCCAGCGTTTTTCCCTCGGCATCGAGAATGTCCCAGAGCTTTATGCGCAGCGCTTCGATGTCGGGCGTGCGCTGCCGCTCAGTGGTCTCCTCCGCCCCATTGACATCGACCTCAATGACGGTTTGTGACCTCGGTTCAGCAGCGACGGCGATAATATGATCTGGTTGTACGATTCCATCGGTTCGCCGACGCAGTGTCTCGAGTAGCCGCCGCGTTTCCTCTACTGTAAACAGGTCTACCTTGTTCAACGCGACGATGACGGGTCGCCCCTTCGATAACAGTGATTTAAGCGCATCGAGTTCGGTCTCAGTAATGTCGCCGTCAACAACGAAGATGACCAGATCAGAGCGTTGCGTGACTTCGCGCGCAAGCCGCTCGCGCTCCTCGCCGCCGGCTTCATCGAGGCCGGGCGTGTCAATCAAGTACACGCCGCCGGCCTGCACCTCGTCCCACGGCTCGATCGCCGAACGTCGCGTTTCGCCGTGCAGTGGACTGACAGCAAATGCCTGCTTGCCGATCAGCGCGTTCAGTAGCGACGACTTGCCCGTGCTAACACGGCCGAAAACAGACAAATGAATGTGACCATGCTCGAGCTTGTCGAGCATGCTCTTAACAGCGTCGTAGTCGTGCGACAGCGATTCCCGAACGCCGGCCGGCAACCGAGTGTCGTTGATCAGTTCGCGCAGTGACTCCCGAGCGAGCGTCAGATGATCCGGTTCATCGCCGTCACTCGCGACTGGGCTTTTCTTCCAACGCCATTTTGGCAACATGGCGAACGCCCGCTTCAAGATGTTCATTAATGCCTTCCTCGAATTCCTGTGCCGCTTTCTCCGGTACAAGTTCGCCGTGTTTCGTCAGTGTCAGTACCAAACTTCGCCCTAGTGCATCGAATATCAACCCGTACGCAACCGCGTGCACGAGACCGCCCGCAACAGTACCGATGCCCGGGAACGCTTTGAGTCCGTTACCGGCTACCGCAAGCGACAGCGGCAATGCACGGCCAACACGACTTTGACTGAGCGTCAAGAATTCCTCAACATCCAAATCGCGGGGCACGGCCCCGTACAGTTTGCACAGCTCCTGCGTCATTGTCGTACCGATGTAGCCTTGAATCAGTATGTCGGTTCCAGGGCTAACCGCCGCCAGCGACCCGACGATCGCTTTGCGCGTTGAGTTTCGAATAATTTGCTCCGATCGCTGCTTACGATAGATCGCCTCTGCGTCGGCAAGTTTATCCGCGGCTAATTGAAAAACGGCGCGGTCGCGAAGCGCGTCGAGTGGCTGTTCGCCGTCCTCGAGTAAATGATTGATTGCGACGACTAGTACTCCGATATCCGCCGATCGCTGGCGGCGCGTTTGGATTTCGGAACCATCATCTCTGCGCTCGACGACATCAACCTCGCCGCCGGCAGAAACCGCCACGACACGATCTCGCGTGACCGTACCGCCAATATCTTCGAGGCGCGCCAACAGCCGGTGCATCAAACTTGCCTGTTCGTCGACATTGAACCGATCCGCTTTGTTCATTACCAGCACCATCGGCTTGCCGAGTGCGAGTAAGTGTCTTACGGAATCAGTTTCGGTGCGCGTCAGATCGCTGTCGCAAACGAACATCACGACATGCGACCGCCGCGCCTCTTCCAGGGCCATTTCGTCGAAACCCTCGTCGTGACCCCCAGTACCCGGAACGTCGGTCAGCAATATTTCGGCTCCGGATTCATTGCGCCAACGATAGTGATGAATGTCGTCCGTTGACCCGCCGACGACGTCTATCTTGACGTCGGCCTTGGGAACCAATGCCTTGATCAGCGAGCTTTTCCCGGTGCTGACTTCACCAAAGAAACAAAGGTGAATTGCACCGCTTTCACGGCGTCCTGCGAGCTCCTGTAATTCGGCCTGCGCATGGCTGACGTCGATGCCGGCCGATTCGGCCTCCAACAGCCGCGACTCGATGTCCTCACGTGACAGTGGCTTCGCTGACGCCGGTTTTGATGGTTTGATCTTGCGGCGGATGACCAGGCGCCAGATCAGCACTAACGCCAAGATGACGATAGCAGACATTACGCCGATATAGGCATACAGCAGCGCCGGTGGGCCCTTGGCAAGTCGATCCCAAATGTTCAGGGCCGACTCGGTCACAAACAGCAGCGCACCGGTCGCAATAACAAAGACAACCAGAATTGCGATCGTAAGCGCGATTCGAATAACACGATCTAATTTCATCGACAGCAGGTTGCATTATTCTAGGCGGCAAGGCCAGCGACAGAAGCGACGGATCGAGGCTTCGACCGCTGTGACTGGCAGGCTCCGCATCGGAAGTAAAGCGCAGCGTAGCGAGCCATGAGGTCAAGAAGCCCCACAACCGCTGTCGTGCCAGAATTTCGCTACTGGGTAGAATCGGCTGACAGCAGCCTGTGATTGACTACACCATAAAGCCGAGGTCTCTCGCAGCGAAGTTATTGATGTTGGGCGCGACAACGCCGAGATCTGCATCATCGACACCAAACCATTTCGCCAGCGTGGCGGCAAACTGATCCGCCGATGTAGACGGAATTATCCGACCACCGCCGACGTCTTCTGGACCATCGATTTGCAGCAGTGGATAGCTGCCGTACATGCGCTGACCGAATACCGCGTCGCCGACAACGATCTGGTTGCCGCCCCAAGCATGGTCGGTACCGTCGCCGTTCGACGTTAGCGTGCGACCGAAGTCAGATTGGGTGAACGTGGTGACGCTGTCGGATATGCCGAGCTCGACCGTCGCATCGTAAAACGCCTTGATGCCGTCACTGATGCCGCCGAGCAGGCCCGGTTGATTCTGGATTTGATCGTCGTGTGAATCGAATCCGCCCATTGCGACGAAGAAAATCTGCCGCTGCATTTGTAACTGATCGCGGACTGCGATTAAGCGTGCGACTGTACGTAGCTGTGTGCCGAGCTGACTCTGCGGGAACACGGTGTTGAGCTGCGGCGCCGACGCGATCGCCGCAGTGACGGTTTCTGCCGCATCGATCGCACGCTTCTGCACGTCGGCAAAGCCACGCTCATAGATCGAATCATATTGTGCGTCGACGACACGCCGAAATGCTTCGCGCTGCTGGAACAGAATATTGTTCGGATCCAGTGAGAAGCCTTCAAACTGAATCGGCCCGCCGGGCCCCATCACATAAGCGACCGTTTCGTCCGCCGACTGGAACAGGTTGGATCCGAACAACGAGGCGTTGGTCGCCATCTGCTGATCAGCAACACTAGTTCGAATCAGGTCCGCCATGCGCCCTGCCCAGCCGGTGCTACTCGGGGCATTGCCACGCAAGGACTGCCACTGATCCTGTTGATCGTTGTGCGAAAAGAGCTGTGGCGGCAACGTCACCGAGCCCTGGAAGAATTCATCTTTGGTCGTTGGCTCCACCAGCGGGCCGACATTTGCAACGAACGCCGCAGCGCCGTTTTGAAACAGCGTTTGCATGCCAGTTGCAGACGGATGCAGACCGAAATCCACGACATCGGGGACCGCCGGCGTAATCGGCAATAGATCGGCTTGCGCCACCGCGAGATTCTGTCGCGCCTGCGCATAGACGTTGTATTCAGCGTCGCTGCTCGGAACAAGTAAATTGAACGAGTCATTGCCACCGAACAAAAACACACATACCAGTGCTCTGTAATCCGTGAAGTTGCCGCCGCCGCCAACAACCTGCGAGTAAGCTACGCCCGGAGTTGCTGCAAACGCAGCTGCTGCCGCGCTGCTCTTTACCAGAAAGTCTCGTCGATTAATTTTTTTCATCGTCTTTCTCCTTGCAGCAGCGCTTACATTTGATAGGCAAATTCGGGCGACGTGACGACAAAATATATCGTCTCCGCAGCGCGAACCGCCGAATCTTCGAGTGGAATTAATGCAAGCATGCCGGCGATTTCCGTTCGCAGCGTGTCTGATATCTGCCCCGCCAGCAGTTTCTCGGCAACCATGTCGATCAACGCATTAGCGTCATCGGCAATCGCCATCTCCTCGGCGAAGTCGATATAGATATCGTCATCCTGAAGGTCTGTATTCGTTTGATTCAATGCGAAACACTGGAAGAACATGAAATTTGTAAACAAAGTATTCAGGTACTCCGTTGCGATCTGGAGTTCCGGTGCGACGAGGCTCGCATTGCGAATCTCACCGGGCGGCGCATGAAACGGACTAAAGAAATTGAATACGGACGGTGACTGTAGCGGGCCCTGCCCAAACAGAATGTACGCTGCTTGCAGCGGATACCGGCCACTTATCGATACCGCATCGTAGGAACGCCACAGCTGCGTCACGCGAAGTATCGGCTCTTTCACCTTACCGTCGATTTCCATGTGCAACGCCGGCCGCGCTTCGGCATCCATCAGAATCGCCTTGACGACCGCGCCGATGTCGCCACGTACACCGGTGCCGTTGTTATTGAACACACTCGCGACACGATCGACGTATCCGGGCGACGGGTTGCTGGTCGTCAGTCGCTGTATCAGGCGAATCGCGATGAACGGTCCGACGTTCGGATGATTAAATACGTTATCCAACGCGTCGCTAAGGTCTTGGTCACCGAGCTGCCCTGCCGGGATCATTTCACCGTTTAGCACCTGCTTCGCGCCGGTGTCGTGGAAGGCCGGATACAGCTGCATTGGAATGACTTGGTTCGAATCCGTCTGCCTTGCCTGCTGGAAGCTCGGTGATCCGGCGTAGGTCCAGCCGGTGTAGACGTGTGCGAATCCTTCAATGATCGCCTGATCATAGGTCGGTATCGGCTGATTTTGCGCATCGAGAACTTGTGTGCCGTCGTTGTTCAAAGCAACCAGACCGATCGAGAACAACTGCATTAGTTCGCGTGCGTAATTTTCGTCGGGGCGAATATTCAACGCCGGATTCGGCTTTTCGTTACCGAGCATGCTCAGGTACACGCCCATCGATGGATGCAACGTCACCTCTTCGATCAAGTCTCGATAATTTCCAAACGCGTTCTCTGCCAGCATGTCGTAGTAGTCGGCGAGCCCGTAGGGTGTGTTCGTCAGCGCACCAAGCTGTGACACGACCATGATTTCGGACAAGGCGAACGCGACACGCTGGCGAAGCTGATCTTCGCCGTGCAGCACGTTTCGAAACCAAATGTCTACGCGATCGGGTTGCAGTTGAAACAAAAATTGTGGGCGCGGCAATGCCTGCAAGTGCGGCAGTTGTAGCGACGCCGGCTTCGTCAGCTGGTCGTCGATCCACGCCTCGATGCCCATGTCGATAACTACCTGCGCGTCAGCTTCGGTCGCCCCGAAGCTGCTCTGGTTCAGGAATTGGTATGCCTCTAATTTCATGACAGGCGGCGGCGGTGGCGGGGGTGGTGGACCGGGTGGTGGCGCATCGGCGCCGCCACCGCCACAACCGGCCAGCGTAAGAGCAAAGGAAACTGTGATCGATATCAGTCGTAGTATTCGCATAGTCCTGTCCCGTCTGCGAGCGTCGAGAGCAAGCGAGTTGTGCCGATCTTATTCGTTCTGGCGCTGCCGCTTCCGGTACTCAGTAGCACTTTTCCTCTATTTATTTTCAGTTGCCTCGAGGACGGCAATCTGTTCGCTCGTCAATAGGTTCTTCAGCCGCACCAGCATTGCCATTTGCTGTTTTTTGACCTGATTTTCAGCCAGTAGTGCGGCGTTCGCGTGCTCGATAACGGAGTCCTCGTCAATCGGCGTTTTGTCCAATTCTTCCATGATTTTCAGATAAGCCTCACGCATGTCCCATTCGTGTTCCGCAACGTTTGACTGTACTTCGACGACGGCTGCTCGGATTTTCGTGAACTGCTCCTTGCTAAGATCAAGCTCTGCCTGATTCTCGAGGATCACGTTTGGCGGAAACAGCTTGCCTTTGAAGACATCATCCTTGTTCTGAGCCACCGCGGCCGTTGCGATGCCGAAACACGCTATCAACGTGAAAATTAATCCTAAAACCCTGTGTCCCTGTTTCATAGTAACGCTCCTTCGGCCGGTTTGGTTGACTCGAGCAACACCGGCAATTCCTGATATATGTCAAATTCGTGAGTGGGTAGCAGCACGTCACTGGGCGCCGACCAATCGGTTGAGTCCATCAGTTCGGCCACCTGTAACAATTTCGGCAAAGCGGGGGAATCTGGCGTCGGCGCGCCGGCGTTAATCATGAACACTACGGCTACGGCAACTGCCGCGACCATGGCCGCACCCGCGAGTCCGGCATATTGCCGTTTTGAGTCCCTGCGCCGACGTTCGGCAGCCGCAAACACTGCGTCGAACGGCGGCGTTTTGTCTTTGCTTTCAAGCGAAGATTTGAGCGCGGTTGCAAGTCGCTTCTCCCAGTTGCTGGTGTTTCCGTTTTCGTCATTCATTTCATATCGTCCGCTAATGATCCGAGTGCGGCTCGCAATGCCTTTTTTGCGCGGTCGTAATGCACACGCCCGGTGCCGGTGGTGATACCCATGACCGATGCTGCTTCTTCGATCGTCAGCTCGCGGCAAAAGACCAGTTCTATGATGTCTCGCTGTCGGACCGGCAAATGTCTGACGGCCAGCCACACGTCGCTGTTGCGATCCGGCTCTTCCGGCAAGAACGAGTCATCGGCGTTCGCCGCATGTTCGCGGACCAGTCGCAGTCGCGTTGCCAGGCGCCGGTAACGACTTCGCGCCAGATTTTGCACGACCGAGAACACAAAGGTTTTCAAGGTCGACTTTTTCCGAAAAAGCGCGTTGCCACTCAAGAGCTCCACATAAGCCTGCTGCATTATGTCCTCCGCTGCTGCCCGATCGTAATTACAGCGGGAGAGGGCCCAGCCGAATACCTGGCCGTGAATCGCTTCCAGTGCCGAGCGCGTGATCTCAGGGTTATTTTCCAGAGCATCTGCGTCTCTCATGACCCCTCCCACAAGCTTGGTGGCATAGGACCGATGCTTATATGACAGACTTCGGTTGCGACATTGCCGCCGGCAAGCGACTTTACATAATAAAAATGTTTCAGGCGCAGTCCTGGGCCACCGGCGCAAATGCTGTGGTGGCTACCCGACAGCCCAGCACCGTTTGGTGCAGCGTGAACGAGATTGGCTCGCCACTACCGGTCGGTTGAAAGACCAACAGTATCGTCACGCCATGCTCCAGGCGATTTTCTCGATTCGCGAGACCGGCATCGCATTGCACGACATAGCGTTCCGTCGCGAACGCGCCGATGTCATACAGATCAGCAAAATAGCGCCGCACCTGTCTCTGAATGCGCTCGGTCAGCTTTTTGTCCGCTTTTTCGAACATCGTCCAGCGCGTCGCAAGATCGATGGTATTAATCACGCGCAGACACAACCTCCGTACCGACAAGCTGGCAAAAACGCGATGCGACTCACTACCACGACTCATCGTTATCGAACTATAGAGACGCGACCGACCAGCCGTCGTGGTTGTGATCGCGTTTATGCCAGCGCGCGACAAACTCAGTACGTCTTTTTCACTGATCTCATGACAGGGCTCGATGTTGCGATCGAAGCAGAGTGCATCGACATCGAGTCTATGCCACGGCCCATAAGTTCGGTCGAGTTTGCACAGCAATCCAGCAAGTGCGCCGCCGACAACGCGTGGCGATTGATCATGGTCACGACGCAAGCGCATGCGTGGAAAGTAACTGACAATATTCGGACTATCGTAACCGAGCTTGGAAATGCTGTTCACGGCACCATCGGCATCGTCTGCAGCCACAGGTGGATCAACGATCAGCATCGCACCCCGCTGCCGGCAGTAAAGTTCTGCCGCGAGTATGGCGGCTGGCCCCGGATCGACGC
>Ga0224508_10000179_pt1 | contig 66894 bp, 69 predicted proteins | sample SF_Jan12_sed_USG_4_FD_170157 | JGI IMG/M metagenome (GOLD analysis project Ga0224508, IMG submission 170157) | Sediment microbial communities from San Francisco Bay, California, United States - SF_Jan12_sed_USGS_21 | ecosystem: Environmental > Aquatic > Marine > Sediment | place: USA... | reverse complement strand
CGTCTCTTCTTCTGGACCTATTCCTACCTTAAACATCATGTTAAATTTCTTAGTATTTTCGAAATCACCTTTGCATCTGGGACATTTAATGCCATTTTCCCTAACAGCATTATCAAACTCTTCTAAATCTGCACTCTCAGGAATCTCTATTTCAGAAACCTCAGCTATAGTTCTATCAGCTCTAAATGTTGCTTTACAATCTTTACATTTAATGATCGGATCTGCAAAGCTCCCTAAATGTCCTGACGCTTCAAAAACTGACTTTGACATTATTTGTGATCCATCTATCTCAAGCATTCCGTCTCTTCTTACCAATTCTCTTCTCCATAATTCAAGAAACTTATTTTTCAATCCTACACCAGATGGACCATATTCCCAAAATCCAGCTTGCGCGTCTCCATAAACCTCACAACTTGGAAAATAAAATCCTCGTTCAAGTGCCAATTTCATTACATCTTCATAATTCATTTAATCACTCTCCAATTCTTTAGGTTAGCTCCTTTACAATACGAATATTTTCAAAGTCATCTCTAATATCATCTATAGGAGTTTCTAATATTATTGGAATGTTCTTCTTTGTTATCAATTTAATTATTGTAGCCATTCCTTTTTCTCCGATATTCCCTAAACCAATATGATAATGTCTATCAAGATTACAACCTATTTCTCCTTTAGCATCATTAAGATGTACAACTTTTAGGTTTTCCATTCCAACATATTTTTCAAATTCCTGAAAAGTTTCTTTTACACTTTTTTCGGTCCTTAAATCATAACCTGAAACAAATGCATGACATGTGTCAAAACATACACCAAATTTCTTCACTGGTTTTAACTGTCTAAAAATTTCACCTAATTGAGCAAAATCTGATCCAACTGAATTTTTCTGTCCTGCTGTATTTTCCAATAAAATCATTACATCATTTTTTACTTGACCAGCTTTTGTTAATCCTTTTACTAGTCGTTTTATCCCTACTTCTTCGCCAGTTCCTAAGTGACTACCCAGATGAGTCACAAGGTACGGTATACCTAACTTTCCACATCTTTGAACCTCCTCAATTAATGAATTTACTGATTTTTGAAATCCCTCTTCTTTAGGAGATGAAAGATTTGGTAAATATGGCATATGAGCACAGGTGGCAAATCTATCAATTTGACTATTCTTTAGCTTCTCTTTGAAATTTTTAATGTCAAAATCTGCCAATTCCTTTGCATGCCACCCTCGTGGATTTCGGGTAAAAATCTGAAAAGCTGAGCATTTTCTTTCAATTGCATTATCTATTGCCTTGTCTATTGAACCTGAAATTGAAACATGACATCCAATCTGCATATTGAAGGATCTCAATCAAACATTATTTAAATCAGCAAATAACCTAAAACAGAAATCAGATTTTTAAGTCTATGTTATTAATCATAATTCATGATTACTCTAGGAAAAGATGAAATTGCAAAATATCCATTCTTAGCAGATGCAGGTCAATATCTAAAAGATAAGGGTTTTACTCTTCAACAATTTGGAATTGATCCTGATCTAAAATTATCAATAGATAAAGCTTTCAACAGAGTTCAAGTTTCTACTGAGGGAAAAATATACAAATCTGACTTGATAGATGGTGAAGCTTCAAAAGACTTTGTCCTTGAAAGAGAAGTTTTTTCTTTTCTCTTAGCAATTGTTTTGCTAAAATTAACTGGAATGACTACCTTAATCAAAAGATTTGCTCTTGCAGAAGCTAGACGTGCAGAAAAATATCTTGAAAAAGATCTTGCAAATATTTCTGATGGGTCAAAAAAAGAATTAGCAATCAGAATTATTGACGATTTATTTTCTATTCAAATTAAAGAACAGAATAATCATTTTATAATTCCAGTTTCTAATTACCTCCAACATTCTATTAATTTCCATGAAAGAGAATGGAAGTTAATCAATCGACACGTAGAAAAGGGGTTTGTTTTTCTTACTCCACATGAAACGGTTAGATTAATAAGAAAAGAATTAGGTAACTATATTACTACAAAAATTTTTAATGCAAAAACTCCCACTATGATTTCAGGATTTGAAGAGCCAGTTGATAAATTGATTTCATTATCTAAAAAATTTGTAACTCACACAATTACTACCGGCGAATATCCTCCTTGTATTAAACACGCTATTGAAGTTCTAGAAAGAGGCGAGAATCTTCCACATTCTGGACGATTCATGTTAGCCACCTTTCTTTTAGCCAGAAATCAATCAGTTCAACAAATAGCTCCATTATTCAAGAATGCACCTGATTACAATGAACGAGTTACATTATATCAGTTAAATCACCTTGCAGGAACATCAGGAAGTGGTACTCAATACTCTTGCCCATCTTGTGAAAAATTAAAGACTCAAAATCTATGTTTTGCTATTCCTGAATGTGATAATATCTTTAACCCTCTTCAATTTGGAAAAAGGAGAAAGTAATGAGAGCAAAAGAAATAAAATTTTTAGAAGAATCCTTCAAAAAATATTATTTTGATCACTTTGATCTTATTCATGTACCTAAACGTACATCTGAACGGGAATTTGGATTTCAAAAATTTAATTCTGGCATGATTCGACATATGTCATTAAAAGACAATAAAGAATTACACTTACTACTTATGCAGAACATTCCTTCTGATATTTATTGTTCCAATGCTTATTACTCATTTCCAAACCTACCTATGAATGAAAAAGATTGGAAAGAAGCAGATCTTATTTTTGATATTGATGCTAAAGACCTTCACTTGGAATGTAGAAGTAACCATTGTGTTACAAAGTGTAATGAATGTAATGAAGTATCAAAATTAAGTGATTATTGTCCAAAATGTAATTCTTCAAAAATTAACATCAAATCTTTACCATGCAAAACCTGTATTGAAGAATCCAAAAAAGAAGTTTTTAAACTATCAAATATTTTAATAGAAGATTTAGGTGTAGAGAAAAAAAACATTCAAGTATATTTTTCCGGAAATGAAGGATTTCATGTTTATGTTTATGAATCTCAATTTCAACAACTTGGTTCAAGAGAAAGAGCAGAATTAGTAGACTATCTGATGTTTAAGGGTACTATACCAGAAACCTTCGGAATGAAAAAATTAAAACCAAACCGATCATTATTTCCTGAAATTGAAGACAAAGGTTGGCGTGGAAGATTTTCTAAAGAAATTTTTGGGTTAAAATCAAAAAGATCAAAAATTGTCTCTGAATTAATTTCAGAGGGATATTCAAGTTTTCAAAAAAAATTAATAGATATTTCCACCACAATTGGAGCACAAATTGATCCTAATGTTACTATGGATATTCATAGAATCTTTAGACTTCCTGGTTCATTGAATAGCAAAAGTGGGCTAACAAAAATTTTGTGTAGGGATATTCAAAAATTTGACCCGTATTTGGAATCTTCTTTTTTAGATGAAAATACTGTAGAAATCATGGCAAATTGTCCAATTGAATTTAAAATAAAAAACAAGAAATTTGGTCCTTTTGACAATGAAAATACCACAGTTCCAACTTACACTGCTGTGTACATGATCTGTAAAAATTTAGCAACAATATCTTAGATTTCTTAAATTTTAGAAAATTAAAGCAGAAAATTTGATTTTTTACTCACTTATTTTGGAAAAATAATGATAAGAATTAGTTTATTCTGGTAAGACATTAATTTACCAAACCATAACAAAGTTTGATTTTGTATAGCGCCACTACTGATAAACAAGCTCCACCTCCTGATGCTGGGAAATACATTCGGTTAGGGATTTTAGCAATTATTGTAATTGCAATTGTCGCCATTGTAGGAAATCAGGGAGTAATACTTTCAATGAATTTCACTGAATTTGGAGAAAAATTTACCAAACCTCTTTACTATTCTCTTGTATCAGCTATGATTCTTTCAACCATAGCACTTGTAAGAGTAAATATAGCATCTAGATCCTCGATCTTCTGGTATTCAATAAAAACTGCTATAGGTTTTGTTGCTCAGGGACCACAACAGTCGATATCAAATACTATCTCTAGCTTTAAAGATTTCAAACTAAGTACGCCCCAATTTATAATATGGCAAATTACCAAAATTTTGCTTTTTGGAGCCTTTTTTGTAAATACAATGTTTGGATTCGCAGCAGTATCTTTCATTGATGGAAATTCTTTAGGAATTGAAAACTTGCCAACATTATTCTCTTTACCATTTGTCACTCCAGATACAAACCCCAATTATGCTACTGAGCAAGTTGTTCCAATGATTCCAGCTCTGATAATCTTAATCCCATCAATACTAGCAGCAATTGGTCTACGTTTAGTCATTTATGTTGGTATTCATAAAATAATAGATGTTGTCACATCATTTATTCAGGATTCAAATGAAGGAAAACCTAGATATCTAAATTATGTATCTATTATAGAAAGTATTTTAGGTATTGGAATTATTTGGGTAGGTTTTAATCTATTTTTTACAGATCAACTTGATTACAATTCAAGATACATAATCGGTGGTGTTCTAGTAGTTGGCTTTGCATTTTTAGCCTTTTCATTTGCAGATAGAATAAGATCCAGAGTTCTTACTCATATGTTTAAGAGAGATGTTTACATCAGAATTTTTACCATTTTAGTAATTGTAATTCTAGTTATAGCTGTTATTTCGGTAAATAACAGTATAGCAGATTCTAGAAAAATAGAATATTTAGGACCATATACCGCTCAACAAATTGGAGTCAACCGATATCTTGGAGAACTAAATAGTATTCAAGAAAATGATCATGATGTTAAATTGCAAAATATTTCTCCAAACAATATTAACAATTATGTTGAACAAAATAGCGATGTTTTAGATGTTATTAGAATTTGGGATTGGCAAGCAGCTTTTGCCAAATTAAAACCTGAAATTGGTTTAATACCATACGTAGACTTTGAGGATAACGATATTCTTCGTTTTGATAACAATTTGTTTTGGACGGCCTCTATGAAACCAGTTTTGCCATCAACTGTGGCTAATGAAAATAGGTGGTATAATGAACACTTAGTATATACTCATGTCCCAAATGGATTTCTTACACTAGATGCCACAGGAGGCCAAATAGTAGACAGTAGCGAATTTTTCAGTGAAAGAGAAATTTATTATGGTGAAGGAGGCCTTTTCGAGCAAACCTGGTCAGCATATCCAAATTCTAGAGGAGATGTAAGTGCTGAATTGGGCGGTGTATTTTATGAAGGAGATGGAGGATTAGATGTATCTCCTCCGTTAAGTTGGATTTTTGAACCCAATTTCTTACTATCATTTCCTACTGAATCTGTACATATTATGAGATACAAAGATGTACATGATAGAATGGAAATTTTGTATCCTTATTTCTTATATGATTTATTTGGAAAAGAACTAGATTCTCTTCCAGTAACTGACGGAGAAAATTCGTATTGGCTTGTTCCATTAATCATCGGATTTGATACAAGTGACGTTCCATGGTCTGTTGGAAACCCCTATCTGCGATTAGTAGGATATGCATTAGTTGATACCCAAGATGGTGGAATCCAATTATTGAAAACAGGTGATGATTTCTTTACGGATATGTTCTCTGAGCAATACTCTGAACAATTTGTACCCATCCCAGAATGGCTTGAGGAACAAATCCGATACCCATCGGAATTATTTAATTGGAAAACAGAAATGTATAACATCTATCATGTAACTGATGTCGAGACTTTTATTCAAGCCAATGAATTTTATGAAATTCCAACTGGCTTGGACACATATTATATTCAAGCAAAACCCCCTGGATTTGAAACCACCGAGTTTGTAGGCTTACTTTCACTGGAATTAAGAGGATCTCAAGGAAGAAACCTTGCAGGTTATATGGTTGTTGAAAATGATCTTGCAAATCTAGGAAATTTACAATTCTATGAAGTTCCATTAAACTCAACTACAAAATTAATTGGTCCTACCGCAGTCAGAGAAGCATTAGATAGAGATCCGGAATTTGCTCAATTAAAGACTTTACTGAGAAATCCTAGAATTGGTGATAATATTTTGTATAGAGTGGGCGAGCATGATGTATACTTTATTCCAGTATACACCGCAGGAGCTGGAGGAGTAGTCGCTCAGCTTGGTACAATTGCAGCTGTTGGAGCAGCATTTACAGGAGAATATTATGTCGGCTTAGGTAATACACAAGAAGAGGCCTTTGAAGCCTACCTGCAAAAAGTTTCAGGAGTGACTGATCCATCATTTGTTTCAGATGAAACGTTTGTAGAATTGGAAAGACAAGATAGAATTGATATAATAAAATCAATATTTGAAAATGAAGGAATAGAGATATCAGAGCCAACTTCTATCCAAGTTCCACTTTCATTTAGAGAAGGAGAAATTTTCTTCTTCACTGAAAAAGATCGTGAAGAGACTGAAGTATTCTTGTCAGAATTCATAGATGATTTGGTAAAACCAAGAAGTGAAAGAATTTTCATGTGGGAAGAAGGAAACCGAATTAATATTGGTACAATAATTGTCATAGATAATATTCCGGAAATGCATTTCATTTCAATAGAAGTGGGTGTATAGAAACCATTGAAAATATTATTTGGGTTTAGAAAAAATATATTGCAATGATAAAAGAACAAAATTTGCACTAAAAGAAAAAATAGTAAAAGCTTCCAAAGAAAAAGGGATTTTTATTTTAAAAATGAAAATAGTCTCTTAAAAAAATGAACAATCAAAATAAGATTGACGATTTAGAGATATTTATCAAAAATTTGGAAAATTAATTCAGTTCTGCTAATTATTTTTCCAAATTTTATCACAGATATTGACAATATAACCTCAAAAAAATTTAGGTTAATTATATTTTCGAATCTTAAAACTATCATTTTATTACTGAAAACCTAAATTAACAATAACTCTACTTTTGTTTGTTGCTACTAATTATTGATAATGGTTCTATTTACACACAAAATCTATTAGATTTTCTTGAAGAGAAGAAAATTAGATTTGAAAATATATCTCCAAAAGAATTAAAACTAAATTCGCTTGAAAAATATGATTCTTTTATTTTATCAGGCCGTCGTAGAAATGAAAAAAAAATTAATCAAATTAACTCTAAAGTAATACTACATAGTGTCAAAAATAATAAAAAATTATTTGGTATTTGTTATGGTGCTGAAATTTTAGCTCTCACATTAGGGGGCACTATAAGAAGATTAAATGATAGTCAAAAAGGAACAAAAGAAGTTTTCATCCAACGAAAAAATGTTCTAACAAATAAAAAAATAAAAGTTTTTGAAAGTCATTTATATGAAATTTCAAAATTACCTGATATGCTAGTTCCAATAGCTAGTTCTAAAGAATGTAAAAATGAAATCATCTATTATAATGGAAAATTTATCTTTGGAACACAGTTTCATCCCGAAATGTCTACTGACGGTAAAGATCTAATCCATAAATTTTGTTTACTCTGATTACTTTTAATAACTCTCAAAATTTATTTTATTTATTGGAATCTTCAAATCATCAACTTTTACTCCCTATAGTTGAAGAAGAAAATATTTGCCTTCCATTACCGATAAACGTTGTTTCAAAATATTGGAATATAGATCTTTCAATGGAAGAAGCTTTAGAAACTGCTAAGCAATATCCTAGCACCACTGGAAGTATCTTAATAGAAGGAATAGAATTGGCTGAACGGAATGGTCTGATTTGTAAAATACGTCATTCCTCACTATCTGAATTAAAAAAAATAATAGATAGTGGAATACCTCCCATAGTAATTTTACCAGGGATTCCAGAAATAACACAACATGCATCAGTAATATCAGGATACGATGATACTGAAAATATTATTTTTCACTATGTTCAAAAAGGAACTCAAGAAGGAGAACAACAAGAAGGTGTAATTCCTCAAGAAATATTTGATAAAGAATGGTCTGAGGATGGTAGACTATTGATAATTTTGGCACCAGAAGATATCATCTCATCCTTAAACATAGAAAATAATCAAGATGAAAAATCAAATCGATTATGCTTTATCTCCGAAAAATTGAATATACAAAATAATTATTCAAAAGCTTTAGAATCATTAAACAAAGCTATTGAATTAGATAAAAACAATTTTACTGCATTATACCTGCTAGGCGGGATGCTTAGTGCTCAAAATTCAGAAGACTGTATAATATTTTATCAAAAAAGTATTGATCTCAATAATAGATCTTTCCTTTCCTACAACGGATTAGGCAATTTCTACTTAAAATCTAATCAATTTGAAAAAGCTGAATCCTTCTACACCAAAGCCATTGAAGTTAATCCTAAAAGATCAGCAAAAATATACAAAAATCGTGCTTATCTTAGAGAAAAGCAAAAAAAGAATTCAGGAGCAATAGATGATCTAAAAAATTATTTAAAATTTGCACCAAAAGCACAAGATAGAGGAATTATTGAACAAGCGATTCGAGAATTATAAGAAATGCGGAGTGCGGGATTTGAACCCGCGGCCTTCAGCTTGGGAAGCTGACGTCATACCAGACTAAACTAACTCCGCCTAAATTCAATGATTTAATTATGATTAAATATCTTAACCACATATTCTTTACATGGATGCACGTTGTCCTGAATGTGAAAAAACTGCTGTTTTAAATGAGGAAATAACCAAAGTAAAATGTCCTCATTGTAGCTTTGAAACTGATTATGAGACTTACCTTGAAATTATGAAGGATCAAGCTATTAACATGTCATCTGATTATATACCAAAAAGACCTGGTTTTTAATTACCAAAAACTTCCTTTATCTGAGCAATCTAAATGTGCTCCACATTTAAGACAAAACATATGACATGCTTGCATATCTATCATTTTATTGTCGCATCGAGGACATCTTATTTCCTTGTTCATATACCCTAGAGAAAATCTAGATTTAAAAATAATGTCAAAACGTTAATTAGTCGTACGACTTTGTCTTCGAATAATTGACAAACTTCAAACTAACTGTATCAGACATTCAAGGAAAATCTGTAACCAAAGAATTGAAAGATAACGATGGTAACCCATTGCTTGGATTACAACTTGGAAACGAAACAGATGCAATAATCGTTGGATTGAAAGGAAAATTGAAAGTCACTGGTGGAAGTGACAAATCAGGAGTTCCTATGAGAAGTGATATTCATGGTGCAGCCAGAAAAAGAGTGCTTCTCTCTAAGGGTGTTGGATTACAAGATGCAGAGATTGGACAAAGAGTAAGAAAGCTTATGAGAGGGAACACAATCTCCGAAGAAATTTATCAAATCAACTGTAAATTTGATGGAGAATTACCAGTTGCAGCTCCAGAAGAATCACCTGAAAATTCTGAAGAAAAAAAAGAATAACTTAACATATACCGATTCTACATTTTGACTCATGCATTGGCGAGATACGCTTCCTGATTGGTACATAAAAAAATATGGATCTCAACCATGTATAAACATTGGAACTGCAGGCCACGTTGATCATGGAAAAACAACTCTAATTCAGTCATTAACTGGATCTTGGACAAGTGTTCATAGCCAAGAATTAAAACGTGGTATTACAATACGTGTAGGATATTCTGATACTGCTTTTTACAAATGTGTTGATTGTGAAGAACCTTTAGGATATTCAACCACTCCCAAATGTAATAATTGTGGAAAAGAAAGTGAATTATCTAGAGTTGTGAGTTTTGTAGATAGTCCAGGCCATGAAAGTTTAATGGCAAACATGCTCTCTGGATCTGCATTAATGGATGGAGCATTATTGTTGATTGCAGCAAATGAAAAAGTACCCAAACCTCAAACTAAAGAACATCTGTTAGCTCTTCAAACACTCAACATACAACAAATTGTAATTGTTCAAAACAAGGTAGATTTAATTTCATACAAAGAAGCTGTATCAAATTATCAAGAAATAAATAAATTTGTTAAAGGAACTCATGCAGCAAAAGCTCCAATAATTCCTATTTCAGCCCAATCTGGATTAAATATTGATGCATTAATTGGCTCTATCGAATCTACCATCAAAACTCCTGATAGAGACGAGTCCAAGGATACAATAATGCATGTCTTAAGATCTTTTGATGTTAATAAACCTGGAACCAAATTAAAAAATATCAAAGGTGGAGTAATAGGAGGAAGTCTTGCTCAAGGAATTTTTAATGTAGGTGATGAAATTGAAATCAAGCCAGGAATAATGGATGACAAAAAGAAAACCTATGAGTCATTATTCACTGAAATTACTTCATTGGGCACAGCTGCTGGGATTGTCGAGTCAGTTAAACCAGGAGGACTGGTAGCAATTGGTACTAAACTAGATCCAGCATTAACTAGAAGTGATTCATTTATAGGATCAGTTATCGGAAAACCTGAAACTTTACCAGAAAATTCCAATAAAATATCTCTAGAAGTAAGTCTTTTTGATTCTGCAGTTGGAATAACAGAAGATACTAAAGTACTTCCAATACAAAAAGATGAACTTTTAAGATTAAACATCGGAACAGCACCGATTCTAGGTAAAGTATCTAAAATAAAATCAAAAAATGTTGAAATTGAACTTAGAAGACCAGCTTGTATTTTTGAGAATGGAAATGTGGCAATTAGTAGACGAATCTCTGATAGATGGAGATTGATTGGGGCCGGCGTAGTTGGTTGAAGTAATCTGTGATACAAACTTCTTAATACATTTAGCTACAAAAAGAATCAAAAATATTGATAGTGTTAATATCGATATTGGACAAATTTCATTTGTTATTCCAAAAGTAGTTCAAGATGAATTATTTACTTTGAAAAAGGATAGTAAAAAAAAACAAGATATTATAACTACCCTTAATTTTATCAAAAATTTTAAAATCATTCCAATTGCTGGTAAATTTGCGGATAATGAAATAATAAACTACGTAAAAAACAATGGAGGAATAATTGGAACAATGGATAAAGAATTAAAAAAGGAAATTAAAAAAAATGGTGGTTCAATCATTTCATTTTTAAACAATAAAATGATCTTAGAGTCTTAGTAAAATTTAACTGGAACAATTTGAATTGAAGACATATCAATGAAACTAGAAAGCAATGCATTTCAAAATGGAGGAGAAATACCTCGAAAGTATGGATATAATAATGACAACATAAATCCCCCACTAATATTTTCAGATGTACCCAATACTGCCAAATCTTTAGCTCTCATTATGGATGATCCTGATGCCATGGGAGCTGTAGGAAAAATATGGGTTCATTGGATTGTTTGGAATATAGAACCTAATGTTCACGAAATCAAAGAAAATTCGATTCCTCCAAATTCTATTCAAGGAAAAACTGACTTTGGCAAAACTAATTATGGTGGACCAGCTCCACCTGATAAAGAACATACGTATGTTTTCAAATTATATGCACTAGATGATAAATTGAATTTAGATTCTGGATCTACCAAATCACAATTAGAAAAAGCAATGAAAGAGTATATAATTGCTGAATCTAAGTTAGAGGGCCGATATGCTCCATAAAGGAGTAAAAAAATATTTTTTATTGATTATAACGCTCAGCTAGTCTATATTTCATATACTTGTCATCAGGTGAAAATTTTGCTGGATGAGCTGAAATAGTCTCTTCTTTACATAAAGGACATTTTTCTTTAAGGGTATAATGATAACATTTAGTACATTTTCTTAATAAAAATCGCAATTTAATTTTCTCTGGTTTTCTTGGAATCTTCTCTTGTAAATGTAAACTCTCCTTTCTTTTTTTCGATAGATTGTTGAATTTCCTGTACTATTGGTTTCAATTTTTTTTCTGCAGACTTGAAATCCTCCGACTTGATTGAAAGGCGATATTTTGGAGCTCCTACATATGTAATATCAATGGAAGAATCTTTTTTTATTACATCTAAAAGAGTCTTTTTAATAATTTCTATTCCATTGGATTTACTATTTGTAATTTTCATAATTCCTCTTATTTCAACTGAAGGTAGTTTAATCTTTGAACATATTTCTTCAATAACACTAGCAGTGTTTTTTGAAAGTTTAAGGTCCTTAATTGAATCTATTCCATTTCTTCCAATTTCAATAAAAGCATCATAAACTGAATCAAATTTAGAATAAATATCATCTTCTAGTTTTTCAATTTCTTTATCTGAAAGGTTGGTTTTTTCTTGAACATTTTTCAAAAGAGTTTTTCCTTTTTCAAATTTTTTAACTTCTTTTAGTTTATGCTTTTTTTGATCTTTGGATACCTGTTTTAAGGACAGATCAATATCTCCCCTTTTCAGATTAACTTTTTTTACAAGAAGAACTTTTTTCTCATTTTCTTTCACAAATCTATTGATTGATCTGATCCAACCTGGTGCAATTTCCGAAATATGTAAAAATCCTTGAATCCCATCATATTCATCTAATGTTACATACGCCCCGTGATCCATTACTTTGGTTACTGTAGCAAGAACAATTTCTCCTTGTTCAGGCATTTCTTGAATTTCTGCAGGCATTTCTTCTTTCATTTTATTGTGCGTAATTTAATGTTGCTAGTTAGAAATCAATTCCTTTTTTGGCTTTTTTACCCTGTTGAAATGGATGTTTAATTTCCTTCATCTCCGTTACTAAATCTGCCAATTCAATTATCTCCTCTTTAGCATGATTTCCCGTTAAAACAAGATCTAAGGAAGCAGGTTTAGATTTTATTAAATTCAGAACATCCTCCAATTTTACTAAATCTAAATTGATAGCATAATTTACTTCATCTAGAATAATAATATCGTAATTTCCTGATTGAATTTTTTTATTACTTATTTTAATAGCCTCATTTGCTATTTTCTTATGTTCTTCTATAGGACTTTTATCATCAATTATTCCTACGAATCCTTTTCCTACCGCAACCATCTCAAATTCTGGTTCCAATCTTTTTGAAGAATTCATCTCCCCATAATGCCATGAGCCTTTAATGAATTGAATCATACAAATTTTTTTATCATAACCTGTCGCTCTTAACGCAATTCCTAGTGCGGCCGTAGTTTTTCCTTTACCCTTTCCGGTATATACAATTGTTAGACCATCTTCACTCATAGTATTTTTCTTTTTTCTCACGGTAAAAACATTCAGATTTTTTTTAAATGCATCATTTAAATAAAAAAATACAATTACACATTCAAATTGAAAATTCCAAGACTTGTTTTAGCAGGTACTAATAGTGGAGTGGGAAAAACATCAATTACATGCGCAATTATTCATGCATTACAAAAAGAAGGTTTTTCGGTACAACCCTTTAAGGTTGGTCCTGACTACATCGATCCCAGCTATCTTTCCTCAATTGCAAAAAAGGATGTGTTTAATCTTGATGTTTGGTTAATGGGTAAAAATCGTCTTTTGGAATGTTTTGTTTCAAATTCAAAGTCAGATATTTCAATTATAGAAGGAGTAATGGGATATTATGATGGATTTGGTGGAGATTCTAATTTTGCAAGTACTCATCATGTTGCCTCAATAACAAAATCTCCAACAATATTGGTAATAGACGCCAGTAAAGCAGCCAGATCTGTTGCTGCAACGGCTTTAGGTTTTCTTAAATTTCATAGCAATTCACGAATAAAAGGAATTATTCTAAATAAAATTGGGAGTAAAAAACATGAAATTCTATGTAGAAAAGCAATTGAAAAGACAAAATTACCCATAGTTGGGATAATCCAGAAAAATCCTGATCTTGATTTGCAGTCAAGACATCTGGGATTAATACCCACAAAAGAAGATACAACTCTTAATCAAAAAATTAAACAAACATCAAAAATTATTTCTAACTCCTTAGATGTTGAAAAAATTCTCCAAATTATACAAACTCCTATTCTTCTAAAAATTTCAGATACAAAACTTTACCAAAAACCAAAAATCACAATTGCAGTAGCACTTGACAATTCTTTTAATTTCTATTATCGTGATAATCTAGAAGCATTAAAACGAGAAGGGGCCAATCTTAAATTTTTTAGTCCAATTAAAGATAAAAAATTACCAAAGTCTGATGGAATTTACATTGGAGGAGGATTCCCTGAAATTCTTGGAGGATGTTTAGAAAAAAATCAATGGATGAGAAAAAAAATTAAACAATTATCCGAAGAAAATGTACCAATCTATGCTGAATGTGGAGGATTAATGTATCTAACAAAATCTATTGATTATGGTAAAAAAACGAACAAGATGGTTGGCATTTTTGATGCGGAAATAAAGATGACAAAAAAAATGAAGTTAAATTATACACAAGGAAAAATAATTTCAACAAATATCTTATCTGATAAAAAACACACACTTCAGGGTCATGAATTTCACTATTCTAAACTAGAGTCCATATCTTCTGATTCAAAATTTGCTTATGAATTAAAAATTGGTGAAGGGATAAAAAATCAATTTGATGGTATGATTCAAAATAACACTCTAGCTTCTTACGGACATCTGTATTTTGATAGTTCAGATTATGCAAAAATTTTTGTAAAAAATTGTATTAAATCATCAAGACGTTAAATCTGACCTAAGAAGTTTATATAGTGCATTAAGGATTGCAGAGGCTGAAGAACTACCTCCTTTTCTTCCAATATTTGTAATAAAGGGAACTTCTGTGATATGAGAAAGTTCTTCTTTTGATTCTGGCGAAGAAATGAAGCCTACAGGAATGCCAATAATCAATGCTGGTTTGACCAGACCTTCCTTGATCATCTGAATTACCTCTAAAAGTGCAGTTGGGGCATTTCCTATCACGACTATTCCACCCTCCATATCAGAAGAAGCAACTCTCATTGACACCTGAGAACGTGTTTTTCCCTGTTTTTTAGCTAATTCCATAATTTCAGGGCTCGAAATATTGCAAATTATCTTATTTTTGAAATCTTTGGGATTTTGTTTATTCATTCCTCCAATAACCCCATTAACGTCAACTATTACACTACAACCATTTTTGAGCGCATTAATTCCACTTTCAATTGCATTTTTAGAAAAAACAATTTTATTTTTAGTTACAAAATCAAAATCAGCTGTTGAATGAATAATTCTCCTAACGATTGGCCATTCTTTTTCACTATAATCATGATTTCCAATTTCGTTTTCAATAATTTCCATACTTGCATCTTCTATTGATTGACCCTTTTCAGTTTGCATTTTCAACCTCTTTTGCTCTTTCAACTATCAAATCAATCATTTTCTCATCTGTTCCTAAATGTTTAGTGATGCATATTTTTTTTAAATTTGATTTTTCAATGGCTGGCTTAAGATCATTATTAATATCTGTTTTAACATGTGCACCTTCATGTAAAAAATAAAAAACGATTACAAGAACTTCTGGATTATTTTTTTCACAACTTTTTATTCCTTCAAAAATATCTGGTTGTTCAATTTCTAAGAAACATCTACTAACATTTCTATATTTTTCTTTTAACCCATCTACAACATAATTTAATGACATTTGAGCATTTGGATCTTTACTACCATGACCAATTATTAAAACATCAATATTTTTTTTAGAATTTGTAATTTTATTTTCATTTAAAGAAGTTGATATTCTATTTTCAACAAGATTAATCAAAGTTTTATGCATACTCATTGGTTTTGTTACAAGAAATTTTACATCAGTATTTTTCTGAAATTTCATCACATCGGAAACTGCTAGTTTTACTTTTTTTCCAGGATAGAGAAAATATGGCACGATAGTAAGTGATTCTATATCTTGCTTCAATGACTTTTGTATGCCATCTTCAATATACGGAGGCTCAACCTCAAGAAAACAATAGTCTGTAAAGGTATAATCTCCTTTAGCCTTGACTCCTTCACATATGACTTCTAGTTCTTCGGATGCTTCTCTTTCTCTGCTTCCTCTATCTATTAGCAATAAGCCTCGTTTCAATCTAAAATCCTCGCTATTGCTATGGTCAAATTAGGCGGGAATTTTTGCTTTTCCACAATTAATTTGCCTCCAGAGGCTTTGATTGCAGCAGCTTCAGATACACTTGAAGTACCCTCAAATGCTTTAACTGTATCAGAGGGATTAGGTGTTGGAACTTCTGCCAGGTCTTCTCTATCTACATATTCAACTGGAATTTTCATTTCTTTTCCAACATCCACCAAACCTTGAACATCTTTTGGTTTTTTTATTGAGACTAATTTAGAAATAGATTTTTGACTTAGATTGTATTTTTTTAGGCAAACATCAATTCCATCCCTGATTGTTTGTTTTGATGTATCCCTATGCAAACCAATTCCTATTACTAAACTAGGTGGACGATAAATCACCGAATTATCAATGAAATCATAATTCACGATTCGGTCAGAAATTATTAAATTTCCTTTGGAATGTGAATTTTTCAAATCATCCATGCTTTCATAAATTTTCACATTTTTTGGCAATTCTTTAAGCAAATTTGTTTTTCCTGCATCTTGATACACTCCAATTTTTTCTTCATTTACCATATGGGCACTTATTTTTGTTACTGTGGAATCATCCTCAATTTTCCATCCAAAACCCTTCCCTAAAAGATCAACTGCAATGGTTTTGTTTACATCTGCTGCTGTGGTAATTACTGCTTTGGAATTTAATTTTTCAGCGATAGTCTTTGTTAGCTCATTAGCACCACCTAAATGACCTGATAACACGCTGATTACAAAATTAATTTTGTCATCAATTACAATAACTGCAGGGTCAGTTTTTTTATCTTTCAAATGTGGGGCTATTAATCTAATTACTGCTCCTAATGAAAATAAGCAAATTAAGGCATTACTATTCTTAAATAACTCGATAATTTTTTCCGATGTAGGATTAAAATACCAATTTATTTCCTCATCATTTGAAAATTTTGATGGAGCATAAACATTCCAATGAGGAAAAATTTCTTTTAATTTAGATCCAATAACAATTCCATTTTTAGTAATTGCAAGAACCGAAACTTTTTCCACACTTGGAAAGTTCTAAAATTAATAAAATACCTTGCTAATAGGATTTTCTTGCTAGAATTTTCCCATCAAAGTCAAATAATATCACTTCTAAGGAAATCTTTCCGTCTGAATGCTTCTTCATTTGTTTGAATGTTTCTTCACAAATCTGCTCAAAAAACCCAACTATTTGATTTTCTTTAATTATTTCTAATACATGTCTGGCCGTATTTGCTTTTTGAATGGTATCAATTATTGTTTCATTGGCCTTACAATTTTTAGCTAACTCTGACAAAAATTTCATATTTACTTTAGATCCCTTGACGTGAGTCTGTTTTACTCCTGCCGCCATTTTTGCTAATTTGCCAATAAATCCCACAACATATGCTTTCTTGATATTTTTTTTTGAGCATTGTTGGATAGAATATCCTGAAAAATCTCCCATTTGAACAAAACAATGTTCTGGTAAATCAATTATTTTTTTAGCAAAATCTTCGCTTCTTCCGCCAGTTGTAAGAACAACTGTATCATTTCCCATTGCAACTACAACATCTAGATTTTGTCTGATAGATGCTGCATATGATGCAGTAGAAAATGGTATGACAATACCACTTGTTCCTAAAATAGATATTCCATGTAATATTCCAATTCTAGGATTATCTGTTTTTGGACCTAATTCTTTTCCCTTTGGAATAGAAATGGTAATTTTGATCCCTTTTTCTGATAGCAGATTACCTGCAGTCGACATCAAGTTTTCTTTAATCATTTTTTTTGGAACGGGGTTAATTGCAGGTTTATTGATTTCTAAGCCTAATCCAGGTTTAGTTACAATACCAACTCCTTCTCCACCTTCTATCTCGATTTCATTTTTCTTTTCTGTTAAGATTAAATCAACTATAATTTCAGCACCATGAGTAACATCTGGATCATCCCCCCCATTTTTGATTACAGAACATCGGGCATTATTTTTATCAAATTTGCATAGATGAATTGGAATTTTTAAAAAATTCCCTTTAGGTAATTTAACGTCAATATTTTGGATTTTTTTTTGTTTAATTATTGATAAAAGAGCAGCTATTGCTCCAGCCGTAGCAGAAGTTCCTGTGGTAAATCCTGTTTTTAATTTTTTTTTATCTGATTTTTCCACGATAACCATGTTCCTATTGATGTATTAATTCTTGTTTACTTTTTTAGAATATATTTAAAATCAAATCCTTTTAGAATTGAGTATGACGAAAAATTTTCAAATAGTTGTCACTGGAGCAAGTGGATTTGTGGCAAAAAATGTTAGAAAATATCTCTCTGAAAATAATATAGAGTTAATTTCAATATCTAGGAAGAACTTTAAGAAATTAAAAAATGAAACTAAAATTGTTTCTAAGGATTATAATGAAAAAATAATTCTTCCTAAAATAAAAAATTCAAATGGTCTAATACATCTTGTTGGAATAGGAAAACAATCTATTAAAAATAATTATAATTTAATTAATGTAGAGTTTACAAAAAAAATTATTCATTTATGTAAAAAAGCAAACATAAAAAAAATTGTTTACACAAGCGGATTAGGAGTTTCTAAATCAAGTTCAATGAGTTATTTTGTTTCAAAATATCAGGCAGAAAAATTGATAATTGAATCTGGCTTAGATTACACCATTTTCAGACCATCTTATATTATTGGAAAAGATGACCTTTTTACAAAATATCTTAAAAAACAAATCAAAAAAGGAGAGATCCAAATTCCTGGAAGCGGAAAATACTCTATTCAACCAATCCACATTAAAGACGTTTCTCAAATAATTTCTAAGGCAATATCTGAGAATAAATTCAATAAACAAATTCTCGATCTTGTAGGTTCTGAATCAATTTCATTTCAAAAATATGTTACACTTTTCTCAAAGAAAACTAAAGCTAAAATAAAAAAAATAAATCTAGAATCTGCTTATCATGATGCAATATCAAATCCTCATAGCGAATTTGGAGTTGATGATCTAAATCTTCTGGTTGGAGATTTTTCGGGTGATCACAAAAAATTACAAAAGATTTCAAAAATCTCTTTTCAATCTATCCAAGAATTATTAAAGTCTGGCATCTTGCTTTAATTTATCTGCCTTATCGGTCTTTTCCCAATTAAATTCTGGCTCATTTCTTCCAAAATGACCATATGAGGCGGTCTTTCGATAGATAGGTCTTTTTAAATCTAAACTTGAAATAATCCCTGAGGGTTTCATATCAAAATTCTTCCTTACAATTTCCTCAATCTCTTTTTCAGGAATTTTACTTGTTCCAAAAGTATTGACATAAAGAGATACAGGTTCGGCTACTCCTATCGCGTAGGCTAATTGTACTTCACATCTTTCTGCTAATTCTGCAGCAATAATATTTTTTGCAATATATCTACACATGTAACATGCTGATCTATCAACTTTTGAGGGATCCTTTCCTGAAAAAGCACCTCCTCCATGCCTTCCAAAACCACCATAAGTATCCACAATTATTTTTCTTCCAGTAAGTCCGGCATCACCATGTGGACCTCCAATAACAAATTTTCCTGTTGGATTGATATGGATTATTATTTTATCATTCCAAAGATTTCCCAATACCGGCTTGATTACTTTTTCTATCATCTCTCTTGTTATTTCTTCTTGAGAAACTTCTGGAGAATGTTGAGTTGAAATTACAATTGTTTCTATTTTTGTTGGTTTATTATTCTCATATCTCACAGAAACTTGGGTTTTTCCATCTGGTCTAACCCAAGGTAAAACATTATTTTTTCTTACTTTAGCCAACTGTTGAGCAAGTTTTTGAGAAAGCAAAATTGGCATTGGCATAAATTCTTCTGTTTCATTTGTTGCATATCCAAACATTAGGCCTTGATCTCCTGCCCCTTGTTCTTTTTCTTCTGTTGCTGTAACTCCTTGGCTAATATCTGGACTTTGGGAATGAAGTCTTAAGGTAATTTCACACGAATCAGTATCAAACATCAAATCTTTATTATTGTAGCCAATTTCTCTAATGGTTTTTCTCACTAATTCTTCCTGTGCTTTTTTATCAAAATCTGCCTTTGAAGTTACCTCTCCAGCAACGGCTACAAAATCAGTTGTGACAAGAGTTTCAACAGCTACTCTTGAATTTGGATCTTGTCTTAAAAATTCATCTAAAAAAGCATCTGAAATCTGATCACATATTTTATCTGGATGTCCTTCAGTGACTGATTCTGATGTAAACAGAAAATTGTTAGTCATAGGGACCACTAAATCTTAGAGTTCATTTTCGATTTTGATAAATAAAACGTTATTACCTCTGACTATTACTCTACCATAATTTGCAATTACTTTGTCTTTTTGAAGTTCCTCTGCATCAGTCATAATCAGATTCATATAAGAATCAACATTATCCATTTTGCCCTTGTACTCAACTTCATTTTTCAGTCTAACAGTAACTTTTTTCTTTGTGCTTTTTTGAAGCATGGTCAATGGTCTTTTTGCGCTACTTTGTGACACTAATTATTCACTTAATTTGGCATCGTTGTTATCTTGAATAAAAGCCTTGCCTCTTTGCGAAATAATGAAATTCCTTAAATTTTTCCCCCGTTTTTCTTTAATTAAATAAATGATTTCTACAGGTTTACAAAAATTAGATGAATTTCTATCAGGTGGAATTCCTTCAAGCGTCATCACCGATATTTATGGTGAGAATGGAACGGGTAAGACACAATTATTGTTCCAAATCTCAATCAATGCCATAAGAGAAGGTGGAACTGTTCTTTATTTAGATACAACAGGTGGATTTAGACCAGAACGTATTCTAGAGATGAAGAAAAATCAAAATTTTGGTTTTGATATTTTAGATAAAATTACCGTTTCTAGAGTAACAAATACATCTGAGCAGATAAATTCCATTAAAAATCTAAGAAAAGGAAATTATTCGCTCATTGCAATTGATAATATTACAGATTTATTTTCTTATGAATACAAAACTGGAAATTCTACATATAAAAAAAATGCTTTATTCATGAAACACCTTCATGATCTTTCTTCAATTGCAATTACCGATAATATTCCAATTGTTATTACCAATATGATTAGAAATATTGGTGATAAACAAGTGGAAAATATGAAAAAGGCTGTAGATATTTTTACACATATCAAAATTAAATTATCTAAAAATTCATCAAAATATAACGGAGAAGTAAATTGGTTATTAAACCACCAAACCTTTTCTTATATTATAGACACGCATGGATTATCCGAAAATACTGAAGATTTTTAATGATGATGGAAATAATTAACCTATGGCGGGAATTTTTGATTCTATTCCAGTAATTACAGTAATTTTATTTGCAATTGGGCTAGTCGGCGTAATGGTTTATGAAAAATCAAAATCAAAAACAGTCGAAAGAACTAGTTCCTAACTCCAATCTTCACTCCCTATTTGGCAATCTAGGATTTACCACTCTTACAGAAATTCAAAAAAAGGCATCTCCAAAAATATTGAGAAAAAAAGATTGTCTGGTTATTGCACCTACCGGTTCGGGAAAAACTGAATGTGCTGTAATTCCAATTTTCTCCCTAGTTAAAACTTCTAAAAAACTAGGTAAAATTAAAGTTCTTTACGTTACTCCATTAAGATCTCTTAATCGAGATGTTTTTAGAAGAATTACAAAATATGCAAAAAGTAAGGAGCTTTCAATAGAAATTAGACATGGCGATACTACTCAGCAAGCACGAAGGAAAATAACTGAAAACCCTCCTGATATTCTTATTACCACACCTGAAACTCTAGTAATTTTACTTACTCAAATTAAGATGTTGAATGCATTATCTGATCTTGAATGGATTGTAATAGATGAAGTTCATGAATTACTGGCAAGTGAAAGAGGTTCTCAACTATCATTAAGCTTAGAGAGACTTCAACTAAATTCAAAGTATCCTCTAACAAAAATCGGACTATCTGCAACTGTAGGTAATTTTGAAGAAGCTGGTAAATTTGTTGTTGGAACTAAAAGAAAATGTGAAATAATTAGAGATTCGTCAGTAAGAGATTATGATGTAGAAGTAAAATTTGTAGATGGAACAATTTCAGATGTTGCTGATAAAATTATTGAATATGTTATAAACTTGAATCAGAATTCTCCAATACTACTTTTTACTAACACCAGAGGTGAGGCAGAATTTTTGGCTTCAATTTTAAAGGAAAAATCTTCTATTAACATTGAATTACATCATGGTTCATTATCAAAAGAAGTAAGAGAAGATACGGAAATTTCACTTAGGGAAGGCAAATCAGGTATCGTTGTTTGTACTTCTTCACTTGAATTGGGATTAGATATTGGTTCAGTAGAATTGGTGATTCATTATGGTTCCCCAAGACAAGTTTCAAAATTAGTGCAAAGAATTGGGAGAAGTAAACACAATAGAAATGAATCAGCTAGAGGTTTGATTATTACAAATAATTTTGATGATGAATTTGAAGCTAAAGCAATACTTGATCGAATAAAAGAAGGTTCTATTGAACCACAAAAAATACATTCTGGTTCTTTAGATGTACTAGCTCATCATCTAGTAGGGATGACCATGCAATTAGGTGAAATGTCTGTAGATACAGCATACGAAACAATAACTCAATCATATTCTTTTAGAAATTTAAAACTGAAAGACCTGGTAAGTGTTTTAGATTTACTTGATTCAAATTATCTGATATTTTTCGACAGGATTGAAATGAGTTTTAGAAAAAAAGGTGGTGCGTTCAAATATTATTTTGAAAATCTGTCTACAATACCTGATATTCTTAAATTCAAAGTTTTTGATAGTGTAGGGAAAAAAATCATAGGATCATTGGACCAACGATTTGTAGGAGATTTTGGTGATTCTGGAAATATTTTTGTTCTCAAGGGATCACAATGGAGAATTCTTAATGTTGATGAAAAATCATTTACCGTAAATGTTGAACCATTTAGAGGAGGTGGAATAACTGTTCCCTATTGGGAAGGAGAAAGTATCCCTATTGACTATAATACAGCAAAAAAAGTAGGCCATTTTAGAACAAAGGTAAAAAATGGTTCTTTGAAGTTAATCAATCAAACTATTGAAAAATTAACGCTTAAGGATATCCCAGATGAAAATACTATGGTAATTGAATCTTGTAGATCCCAAGGTGCAATAGTTATTCATTCATGTTTTGGAACAAAAATAAATTCAACACTATCTACTTTACTTTCTTCGATGTTATCTTCAATCCTTGGATTTTTAGTTGATTCTAGATCTGATGGTTACAGAATTGTTTTATCTTCAAGGTCAAGAATCTCCGAAAAACTATTTCTTGAAGTAATAAACGATGATTATGATTTGTATTCAATGGTCACAGTCTCTTTAACAGGAACACATAATGTAAATTGGAGAACTTGGTGCGTTGCAAAAAAATTTGGCGTAGTAAGAAGAGGTGCAATTTATGAAAAAAAATCAGCCCATTTTTTATATGAACGATATTCTAAAACTCCATTAGTAGCTGAGGCATTAAGAGAACTATTTCATGATAAATATGATCTAAAAAATACTGAAATGATTTTAAAAAAAATTAAGGAAAATATTATCAAAATTAAATGGTTAGAAGTTGATAAGTTTTCAAAATTAGCAGAACCTATTTTAGATCACACCGCAAAATATTACTCATCTCCGATTAATCTCGATAAAAGTATACTTGATCTTGTTAAGGCTAGGCTTGCAAAAACAAAACATCGATTAATTTGTGCAAGGTGTGGAAAATGGGAAAGGGTTGTGGAAACACGAGAAGTAAAAAATCTTCTAATTTGCCCATACTGTAAATCAAGACAAATTACCACTACCTTTTACTCAGATTATGATCTCCCAAAAATTATTCGTAAAAAGCATCAAGGAAAAAAACTATCTGGAGATGAAAAACACAAGTATGACCGAGCCTGGAAAGTGGCCTCACTCATAGAAAATTTTGGAAAATTAGCTATTATGGTACTATCTGGATATGGTGTGGGTGCCGATACTGGTGCCCGAATCTTACGAAATATGGTTGATGAAGAATTAATATTTAAACAAATCTATGAGGCAGAAAGACAATATGTAGTAACGAGGGGATTTTGGGATTCTTAATTTTTCTTTGTAATTTTAGAAAAAGCTGTTAAGAACAAATCTATTCTACCTTCAAGTCCAGCTCTACCACTAAGTCCAGTTATGGAAATAATTTCTCCAAGCTCACATTTTTCAATTAGTCTTGCTTGATTTCTCCAACCTTTAACCCAGATTTGACCAGTATCGTCTTCAACAAACATTTCAGACAATGCAATAGATTCACCTGATTTAGTTTGGACTTCTCGTCTTTCTGGAACCTTCAAAACTATTGCCTCAATACAATAATTTCCATCTACTTTTACATCATTTATTTTTGTTCTAAGTTTTGACAGTGAAGGGATTGTATTATCCTCATCTAGTTTTCTAACAAATGAATTATCATCTAATGTAACAGAATTTCCATAAGCTTTTGATGGCATTAATTCTATTACATCACCTTCATTGAAAATTCCTATAGAATTTGAGAGATCACTAATATTGAATAATTTTTTATTTTTGTCAACTCCTAATATCATTTTATTTCCACTTTCATTTGTTGAAATCGAAAGTATTCTGTTGATAATGGGTTCTGCTTCTTTACCTCCTTCAATTTCAACTATAGTTGACTCATTACCATGAATCTCTGTTCCTTGATTCCCTGATCTTACTTTAACACCAAGGAGTCTAACTTTGGCATCTTGAGAAATCATATTTGGGATGCTAGATTCATCTTGTCCCCACAGTACCACCTTCATAGCATTTCCATCTTTTCCTTTCAGCCTCATTCTAAGAGCTTTACCAGGCTGTCCTCGAGAATTTGTAAATTCCATACCGGTAATCATTCCATCTATTATTCCTGAAATTACCAAATCTTTTTGTCCTTCTTTTAATTCACTTACATCTTTTGTTATATTGTCTATATTTGGAATTTCACTTTCAGTATCTACAGTTTGTAAATTAGAACCTGATCCGATATTGATAGTGGGATCTCCATTGAGATCTGATTTTACATATGCCTTGATAATTTTTACCAGATCACCAGGTTTGATATTTTCAATTCCAGGAGTATTTGCTTTCTCATCCCACAATTTAACACTAGCAGTAGAGTTAGTATCGTAAACTGTCATGGTTCTCAGGTAAAATGGAGAGCCATCTTTTCTGGAAAATTGTTTTGCTGGGGACATATTAAGAACCCTAGTTTCTAAGGAAATTTCTTTTGCACCGGCATAAAGATCCTTTAACCCCATTTCTACTTTTAGTGGTTCAGAAAGTGATATCCCAAAATCAGAGGCAATTAAAAAAATTGCCCCTTGGTCAGTTAGATACCCTGCACCAATTTTTTCTTTTTTCTGTTGAATCATTTCTTCAATATCAGACCTAGATAGTTCTGGTTTTTGTTCAAGTAATTTATTCAAAAGATTTTCAAATTCAGACATTTCATTGGTTGTAAACATGGTCTATTAATAAAAATTTCATTACCTAAATTAGTAAGCAGATCGGAACTGGGTCATGTTGTGTATCAATGCTGAAAGTTTATCGAAATCTTATGGATCTGTCAAAGCGGTTAATGATATCACAATGTCTGTAAAAAGTGGCCAAGTTTTTGGATTTCTGGGACCCAATGGGGCGGGAAAATCTACAACGATCAAACTTCTTACAACTCTGATTCAACCTTCTAGTGGTTCTCTTAATATTTTAGGTATAGATGCCATAAAAAATCCTCTTGAATTGCGTCATAAAATTGGAGTAGTTTTACAGCAACCAAGCTATGAACCAACATTAACTGTAGAAAAATCTCTTGAGAAATATGGAATGATGTGGAATGTGCCCAATATTGAGCGCAAAAATAGGATGGAAAAACTCTTGGAGGATTTTGATTTAATCGAAATTCGGAAGAAAAGAAATGAAGATTTGTCAATTGGGCAAAGAAGACGAGTCCAAGTAGCACGTGAATTTATGCACGATATGGATCTTTTATTTTTAGATGAACCAACTGTAGGTTTAGATCCTAGTGCACGAAGAAAATTATTAGATTATTTGAAAAATAAGGTAAAAACCGGCTTAACAATATTTTTTACCACACACATTCTAACTGAAGCTGAATATCTTTGTGATGAAATAGCAATAATTGACAAAGGTAAGATTCTTGCAGTTGATACCCCTAATGCCTTAAAAAACCGATTTGGTAAGGAAAAAACAATAAAAATTCACCTATTAAAAAATCAACAAGAAATTAAATCATATCTTTCTGATATTCCTGACTGCAAAATCGATTTCGATACTGGGACAAATATCATAATACATTCTGAACAATCAGAATTGGTGTTAATGAAAATATTAAAAATTTTAAATGAAAATGATATTGAAATCGATGATCTTTCTGCGGTTCCAACAAACCTTGAAGAAATTTTCTTAAAAATGGTGGAGGACAATGTATCCAATAATTAGACTTGTAAATAGAAATTTAACAATTTCTATTAATCCGGCATTTTTACTTTGGCAAATAATTTTCCCAGTGATTTACATCTTTATTGCTGGATTTGCTTATTCTTCGTTAATACAAGAAGTTCCTTATGGTATCAGGGGGTTAGCATATCCAGCTTTTTTGGCGTCTGGAATGATTGGATTTAACATTATGAATAGTACCTTAGTTTCCGGTATCATTATTTGGAACGATAGGAAATACGCAATGTTTGAACAAATTATGTCTGGACCATTTACCAGAGCAAATTATATTTTGAGTAATATTTGTACAATCGGGATTATTGGTTTGGTAAGTGCAGCATTGATTGCACTAATTGGGTATCCAGTATTTTTTGATTCTATTGAATTCTCTCTGTTTACAATTCCTTTGATAGTTTTTGCAGCAGTAACTGGATCAGTTCTGTTTGGTTCAATAGCATCAATAATTGCAACTAAATTACGATCTAGTGAAGGATTTAATGTAATCTTAAACACGGCATTTCTTTTCTTTGCTTTTGTAAGTACCGCATTTTATCCAGCCTCAGGAGCTCCAGAACCTCTAAAAACTGCTTTTTACTTGAATCCACTAACCTATTTAGTTGATATAATTCGGGCTGGAATTTTTGGAAATGTTAATGAATTTGTAATTATTGAAATGGGAATTCTTGCAATAATTGCGTCTATTTTATTTCTTATTGCAACCAAACTTCTTACTAAATTAGATTTTTGAAAAGCAGACTAGTAGCCCGGCCCAGACTCGAACTGGGGTCAAGGGCTCCAAAGGCCCCTATGCTTGACCGCTACACTACCGGGCTTACAAAATCCAGCAGACTAATTCCCTTAATGAACTTTTTATCATCTTAATTTTGGAAATAGAAAAATCATTTAACATTCCTAAATTACATCAAGTAATTTTAATAATTGAAATCTATAATTACTCTAAACTATTATTGTCTTTTTTATTCCATCATAAAATAATACTAGTAGTTTTTTGAGGAATTTTTAGGAATTTGATTCACTTTTAGGAGATTATTTATAAAATAATTCTTCTCAGGGATTTTTATTACACTTTCCAAAATTATGCACAAAGTAAATTAAGCAAATCTGAGTATTATTGTACTTCTAGGTTGAGCAAAATCCAAAAATTCATTGTATTTTTCCTCCTAATCATAAGTTCAATAAGTTTTTCTTAGTCGATTATGGCTGTCAATGTAATGGTTGGATCAAAAGTTGTCGTATATGGTCTAAGTACAGAGGGATATGCAATTGCCTCTCAAATGGCAATGAAAGGTGCAGATGTCTACATTATAGATGAATCTAATCCCTCCGCTATTTCGCTAAAAGCGGAAATCGCTAAAATTTATCCAAATGTTACTTCGCTAAAAGAAGATGAACCATTATTGGCAATGGAACCAATAGATGTTGCAATTTCAAAGGCTCAATATCTTTTTTTTACTCCCAGAGTAAGGAAAACTGGCCAGGATATAAAAACAGAAATTCACTCCAAATTTAAAGATGCAACAAATTCTCTAAAAAAGAATAGTTCTATCATCTACACCTTGCCAACAGGGTTTGGTGGAAACAATGAAAATATTTCATTATTAGAGCATATTACTGGTTTAGAAATTGGAAAACAAATCTCTTATTTTTACTATCCTTTAGAAGATCTAAATCAACAACCAAAAACAATTGGGTCATATAATGGAAAAGAAGATCCAAAATTAGCTGAGCTGTTATCTACAGGAAAGAAAGAAAAAAAATTTGTTGCAATTTCTTCGTCGGAACATTTTCATGCAATCAATGTTTTGTCTAACTTTTCAAGCCTTTGTAGCATTTTGGAAGTTTGTAAATACGCCCAAGATGATATTACAAAGAAGGATCTTTCATCTGATGTCTTTCAAGAAATATTCTTAGATGACATGGTTACCGGGTTACATGATCTAAAATCACTAGGTTCCTCCTTTGAAGGAGCAAATACTCTCATGTACCTAATTAATGGAAGTGTTAAAGGAATAGATGGATACATTAAAAGATTAATTGATGAAATACGGGCTACCTTAAAGAAAAACGATCTTAAAGCAAGTAGAACAAAGATTGCAATATCCTGGACTCTTGATCAACATGCAATGAGAGGGGATAAAATTGAAATGTTACAAAATCTAACTTCGCGATTACGGGATTATATTGGTGATGTTGAGGCTTATGAGGATCCTCATTTAGATCTATTTCATAGCGATAAAACTACTATAGTAGTAGCTTGTTCAAAAGGAGATTTTGAAAATATTGAAAAAAATAAAAAAGATTCTAATCTAATTATTGTTAAAGCAAATCCTTTATGTGAAACCATTCAATAAGAGTATAAATTAGCTTATCAATTACTGTGTTTGAAATGTCAGATGAAAAAACTTCGGATGAAATTCCAGTTACTATCATTTCCGAGCATAATAATAGCAAGGAAAAAAATCTGATCCTAGAAATTGATAAAAATATTTCCTCAGAAGAATTGAAAATTCTTTTGGAAAAAGAAAAGGAAAAATCACAAGATTTAGAAAATAAATTAAAACATGTTATAGCAGATTTCCAAAATTTAAATAAAAAAACTGAATTTGAAGTTAAAAATGGAATAAATATCAAATTAGCCCAGTTTATGTTAGAATTTCTTAAAATTTATGATGATTTTGTTAGAGCAAAAGAAGTTTTTGCAAATAATGAAGGAAATATTGAGGGATTGGATTCTATTTTAAAAAATATGAATTCCTTACTTGAAAAGAATCATGTAACTCCAATTGATGCCTTGGGGGAAATTTTCGATCCTAATTTACATGAAGCAATCTCCATAATCAGTGATCCTGAACTTGATGACAACACAATAACCAAAGAAATCAGGAAAGGATATATTTCTCATAATAAGATTATTAGACCAACACTAGTAGAAATTTCAAAAAAACAAGGTAAAGGTAAAAATGGTTAAAATAATAGGAATTGATTTAGGAACAAGTAATTCAGCTGCCTCTGTAATTATGGGTGGTAAGCCTACAATTATTCCAGCTGCTGAAGGAGCAACTGTAGGAGGTAAAGCATTTCCCTCAGTTGTGGCATTTACAAAAGAAGGGGATCTTTTGGTTGGGGAACCTGCACGAAGACAAGCTGTAACAAATCCTGATAGTACCATAATTGCAGCAAAAAGGAAAATGGGGAGTGATCATATCTTTAAAATTCAAGACAAAGAATACAAACCCCAACAAATCTCTGCTTTTATTCTTCAGAAAATAAAAAAAGATGCAGAAGCTTTTGTAGGGGAACCAGTAGAAAAAGCTGTAATTACAGTTCCCGCATATTTTGACGATAATCAAAGACAAGCAACAAAAGATGCTGGTACTATTGCAGGTTTAGATGTAGTAAGGATAATCAATGAACCAACAGCAGCATCATTAGCCTTTGGGTTAGATAAAGCTAAACAAGATATGAAAATCCTTGTTTTTGATTTTGGTGGAGGAACTTTGGATGTTACTGTCATGGAAATGGGTGGTGGTGTATTTGAAGTAATGAGTACTTCAGGCGATACCCAATTAGGTGGTACTGATATGGATAAAGTGATAATTGATTATGTCCTAGACGAATTTAAGAAAAAAGAAGGATTAGATCTTTCACAAGATACTACAGCAATGACCAGAATTAGAGAAGGTTCTGAAAAAGCAAAAATTGAACTTTCTACTGTAATGGAAACAGACATCAATCTTCCTTTCATTTCACATGATCCTTCTTCAGGTGCTAAGAACCTTGAATTAAGGATAACACGAGCAAAATTAGATGAATTAATAAATCCAATAATTGAACGTTGTAGACCTTCTATAGAAAAAGCTCTTGAAGACGCTAAATTAACAAAATCAAATATTAACAAAATAGTAATGGTTGGAGGACCCACAAGAATTCCCTTAGTTAGAAAATTTGTTAGTGAAGTTTTAGCAAAAGATGTAGAATCAGGTGTAGATCCAATGGAAGCCGTTGCAATGGGAGCAGCTATTCAAGCAGGCATAATTGCGGGAGATGTCACAAGCGATATTGTATTATTAGATGTGACTCCATTGACGTTAGGTATTGAAACAATGGGGGGAGTTCGAGAGCCTCTTATTGAGCGTAACACCACGATTCCAACATCAAAAAGTAAGGTATTCACAACTGCGGCAGATAACCAAACCGCAGTTACGATTCACGTAGTCCAGGGAGAACGTCCCATGGCCAATGATAACGTATCTTTGGGAAGCTTCAATCTAACTGATTTACCACCTGCACCAAGAGGTGTTCCCCAAATTGAAGTGAAATTTGACATAGATGCAAATGGGATAATTAATGTCACAGCAAAAGATTTTGGTACACAAAAAGAAGCTACAATTACAATTGAGTCTAACACAAAACTTTCCAAAGAAGAAATTGAAAAACTTAAAGAAGATGCAGAAAAATTCTCTGAAGAAGATAAAAAGAAAAAAGAAAAAATTGATCTTAAAAATGAGGCTGAAAGTTTCATTTACACCACAGAAAAATTAGTTAATCATGACCTTAAGGATAAAATTTCCCAAGAACAAGGAATTAAGGTTACAGATGCAGTAAAAGAAGTAAAAGAAGTATTAGATAAAGAAGTAGATGAACTAAAACCAAAACTAGAGGCATTAAAATCAACAGTAAATGAAATTACTACTGAACTTTACAAAAACGCTACACCACCTCCAGGTTCAGAGCAAGAAAGAGGTAAAGAATCACAAAACCAAACAGGTGAGGGACAAGAGCAAACAACAACTGAACAAGCTTCTGAATCATCTTCAACTGATGAAACAAAAAATAACTAATTCTAGGAAATTAATCGTTTATACAGCAATAACAATTAAAGATTAATTCATGACTGCCAAACGAGATTATTATGAGGTTTTAGGAGTTTCAAAAACTACTCCTGTAGACGAAATTAAGTCTCAATATAGAAAATTAGCTTTAAAGTTTCATCCTGATAGAAACAAAACTAAAGAAGCAGCAGAACATTTTAAAGAAATTTCTGAAGCATATGCTGTTATTTCGGATCCTGAGAAAAGAAAAATTTACGACCTATACGGTCATGCAGGAGTTGATGGGCGATATAGCTCTGATGATATTTTCCAAGGTGCTAGTGCAAATTTTAGCGATATTTTTGGACGAGGTGGAGGAGGATTTGACTCTATTTTTGAATCAATATTTGGCAGAGGAGGAGGTTTTGGGGCACAACAACAAAGAGGATCTGATCTTCTATATGAGACTTCAATCACTTTAGAGGATGTTTTTTCTGGAAAAAAAATGGAAATAGAATTAAATAAAAATATTGAATGTAATACTTGTAATGGTTCAGGTTGTAAATCTGGAACAAATCAAAAAACTTGTAGTAGTTGTAAAGGACAAGGTCAAGTTCGTAAAAGTAGAAGCATGGGATTTGCTTCTTTTGTAACCGTTGAGCCTTGTACTTCGTGTAGAGGTAAAGGATCAATAATTGAAACGCCCTGTACTGAATGCAAAGGAAGTGGTAAGAAAAAAGGAATCAAAAAATTATCTTTTGATATACCACCAGGTGTTGATAATGGCGATTACACAATTCCAAATGAAGGGGATGAAATTCCTGGAGGTATGAACGGAGATCTAATTATTAGGATTCGTATTTTATCTCATCAAAATTTTAAAAGAGATGGAGCAGATATTTTTTATGATCAAGATATTTCAATGATTGACGCTACTCTTGGAAAAGAAGTAACTATTCCAGTTTTAAATGGAAATGAAAAAATAAAAATTGAAGCAGGTAGTCAACCAAATACTATAATCAAATTAAAAGGAAAAGGATTACCACGAATGAATTCTCGAGGTCGAGGAGATCAATATATCAGAGTTGTGGTAAACATACCAAAAAAAATTAGCAAGCATCAAAAAAATATTTTACAAGAGTTTCAAAATTCATCTGAGTAGTTATTAAAAATTGAAAATTGCCTTAGATGTTGATGGAGTTATAGCAGATGTAATTGAATCTTGGTTAAGCTATAGTAATCAAATTAGGCCTACTATTTTTAAAGAAGAAATTACAACCTGGGATTTTTGGAAAAAATTCGACATAAATAGATATAATTTTTACAAAGAACTAACGTTATGTTGGAAAAATTGGCATATTCTTCCTCCAACTGAGCCTTATTTGTCTCAAATTACAAAAGAATTAGCTGAATTTGGTCAGGTAGATATTGTTACAGCAAGAGAATTGTCTACTGATATTTTTTAAAAAATTGCCCAAAACTACATGAAGTAAAATATGAAAATTATGTCTCTGTAATAGATGGAACAATGAAGGCAGATTTGGACTACGATCTCTTTATTGATGATTCTCCTCTAAATAACAAAAAATTTTTAGAATATAAGAAATTTTTTTTAATTTACTCCCAACCTTAGAATATGCATATTTCTATTTTAAAAATAATTTCTTCTCTTTCAGATGCTGTTAACAAATTAAATTCAATACCTTGATCATTCTTTGAAAAAATCTCTGAATACCACTCGATGACCTTTCCGCACATGTGTTGAATGTCTAGAATTTAATATTTCTTTAATTTTACCACTATCGTAGTATTTGGTATTATATCGACCTAACACCTTCTTGCAATTATTACAATAAATTTCTCTAAATTTCATTTTATCACAGTAAGTTACTTGGATCGATTTTAAAAAACTGTGTAATAAAGAAACTTATTCTAGATTTTCAAGTTTCAAATTGCGGGAGTCACCCAGCCTGGCCAACGGTGTAAGGTTCAGATCCTTATCTTCTAGGAGTTCGTGGGTTCAAATCCCACCTCCCGCATACAAATCATTACTAATTCTCCAAGATTTTCTTAATATTCTTCAAAAGAAGATTATTTATAATCTCTCCAGGAGCTTTTCCCCTAAGCTCCTTCATGGCAATTCCCATTAATGGACCCATAGCTCTTTCTTTTTGATTTTGGATTAATCCTTTGTTTTCATCTATTATTTTTCCAATTATTTTTTCCAATTTAATCTCGTCAACTGTCTCAATTTTGGTATTTTTAAGAGCCTGTTCGATGGTATTTGATTTTTCACCCATAATATTCTCAAAAATTATATCAATAGATTCTTTAGTTATCTTTCCGTTTTCCAAAAGTTCAAAGGCTTTTGTAATCTCTTCATTTTTTAACAATTTCGAGTTCAATCCATCTCTTTCTAATCTAGTTATTGAAGAACAAAGTACCGAAGCAATAAAAGTTGAATTAACTGATGTTTTTTTCACAATTTTTTCAAACAAATCAATATATGGTGAATCAAAAATTTGTTCAGCTAATTGTTCATTCAAACCATATTTTTTTCGAATTTCTTCAAGAGATTCATTCCAAGGTTTAGGAATATTTTTTTCGGCATATTCTAATTCATTTTTTGATAGAGTAATTGGTGGAATATCAGTTTCAGGATACATTCTAGAAGCCCCTGGACGCGGTCTAAGAAATACGGTATCCCCATTTGGAGTAGCCAATCTAGTTTCTGCAGGAACTCCACTAGAGGCTTGGTTGATCCTGTTGATTATCGAGTCTATAGCAAAGCCAATTTTAGATGAAGGTGCAGCTATTATCAAAAAGGCATCATTCTCTTTAATGTCAAGCACTTTTTTTACAATAATAATATCTTCTTCTTCTATTCCGTAATTTGGTAACTCGTCTGAATGAAAAACTCCCCCAATCCCATAAAATTTTACTAGTTGTCCTATCTCCTTTCCTAGTCTAATTCCTTCGTAGGGAGAATATCCAAACATTCCTACAAAATTCTGAATTTTTATTGCTTTGATAATGGAATTGTCTTTTAGGGCTTTTTGAATGATTTTTGATGGGCAATTTTTCCAATTATTGGTTATCTCATAAACATTATCTTTTGATATTCCCAGAAAATTTGAATCTTGTAATTTTTTAGCAATTTTGACCAAGCCATATTGTCTTTTAGCCTCAAATTCTACAATTTTTTCTAATTGGTCTAATTGTTGAACACCCTTAACCTCAACTACAGCTCCACCATCTTTTACAGATACATTTACATCTTGTCGAATTGATCCAATGCCTCTTGTTACTTTTTTAGTACTTCTTAACAATTTTCCAAGAGACAATGCTATTTTTTTAATTTCTACAGGTTTTCCTTCAACAGGATCTAATGCTATTTCAACTAGTGGTACCCCAAGTCGGTCAAGACTATATTCTCTAATAGTTCCCTTATCTCCGAGAAGCTTTGCTGCATCCTCTTCTAGACAAATTGATTGCACACCAATTTTATCTCCATTAACTTCAATATAACCACCTTGCGAAATTAAAATGGTTCGTTGAAAACCTGTTGTGTTTGAACCATCAATTACTGTTTTTCTCATTGGGTATAATTCAGGAAAAATATTTGATTTTAAGGAAGATGCAATAATCAAAGCTAGTATTCTTGCATCTTTATCCAAATCATGGGGTGGTTCTTCATCTTTTTCTACAAGACAACTACTTTGAGGATTTGCATAATACATTATTGTCTTTGATTTTGATTTTTCAAATAAAGCTGCAGGATCATACTTTCCCAATTCACTTTTTACTGCTCGCAATTTTCTTTGAAATTTACTAGTATATTCATCAGATTCAATTGGTTTGCAATTACAAAATAATTTTTTATTAGTAGCTAATTGTTGATGAATTTCCAAACCAACCTTTAATCCAACATTTTCAATAATAAATTCAGACAATTATCAAAACTTCCATTTTCTAATAAGATATCTCAGAGGAAATATTCTCTAACATAATTTTTTTTAAATCTTCATTATCTCTTGAATTTGCAACTGCCCACATAGTTTTAACTAGTGCTACTTCTGGAATCATATTTTCTAGTGGGATAATTCCTAAATTAAGTAAATCTCGTCCACTTTCATATACAGTCATGCGTACTCTTCCCTCAATACACTGAGAAGTCATACCTAAAAAAATGCCATTTTCATGTGCTTTTTTTATTGATTCATACATTGTTTTTCCAATATGTCCTAAACCAGTTCCTTCAAAAATTATGGCTTTATATCCCATTTCAATTATTTTTTCTATAATCTTTGAATCAAAACCTGGATAGTATTTTATCAATGCAACTTTTGTATCAAGATGAATTTTTGGACTGAAGACTTTTGTTTTAAAGAACTTCTCTCTAGTATTTTTCTGAATATTATTATTAAAGATGAGATATGCTGGAGAATCTCCAACTGTTTGAAATGCATTTCTTTTACTTGTGTGGTTTTTTCTTACTCTAGTACCAAAATGACAAGCTATAATTTCATCACTTTCATCATAATGCATGATTACATAGATTCCTTTAGTTTTAGATTCAACTAGAAATTTAGTTGCTCCAATTAAATTAAGAGCAGCATCTGAAGATGCTCTATCTGAAGATCTTTGAGAGCCAACTAATGCAATAGGAATTGGATATCCTGATAATGAAAAAGAAAGAAATGATGATGTATAATGCATGGTATCTGTTCCATGAGCAATAATAATTCCTGAATAATCCGAATTAGAATATCCTTCTAATTTTTTAGCAATTTTTAACCAATGGTCTGGCATAATATTTTCAGAATATTCTGAAAATAATACTTCAGTATCTATATTAGCAATTCTTGCTAATTCAGGTACTGATGAATTTAGTTCTTCAGCAGTCAAGATTGGTGTAACTGCACCTGTTCTATAATCCACCTTGCTTGCAATCGTACCACCAGTAGACAAGAGAAGTATTTTTGGTAATGATGGATTTGTTTCGAGTTTTTGTATTTTCTCAACATTTTTTTCAGCTGTGGATAATTTCTCAACATTTTCAATTTTGTCTATCTCTAATCCAACGTTATAACCACTGTTTAATTTTAGAACAACATGTTTATCGTCACTGTGCTCATATCTAGGCATAATTATCCCAGAAAAAGTTAGGTCTGATAAGATCTTGACTGAATCTCCAACTACAAGATCATTTAATTTTAGAAATTCTAATGATCTTCCTATATATCCGGTATATTCAGACATTTACCAGAACTACTTTTTGTCTATTTAATAAAAACTACCTGTAATAGGAAGCTACCAATTTTTCGCCTATCTTGAGGTCTTTTTGTTCGCGTACTTTCTTTACTGCTTCTTCAAAATGTTTCATTGTGACCTTGGCATTTTCAGAGCTCTTTTCAACGTCCTTAAGATCTGGCTGTTTATCCAAAAATTCATGAATAACTAACGAAACCGCAGTATTTGCAATAGCGGCAACATCTGCACCACTTAACCCATCAGTTAATTCTGCAATTTTATCGTAATCAACATGTTGTGGATCATTAACATCATCAATAACTGGAATTATCTTTGAGCCAATTTTAATTATCATCTTCCTACTTTCTTTATCTGGTAATGGAATTTGTATAATTTTATCAAATCTTCCTGGTCTAAGCAATGCTGGATCAATCATATCTGCTCTGTTAGTAGCAGCTAATACAACTACTCCATGCATATTTTCCATGCCATCTAACTCAGTTAGTAATTGACTAACGACTCTTTCAGTAACAGCGGTTTCGCCCCCTGCCCCTCTAATTGGTGCAATTGAATCAATTTCATCAAAAAATACTACGCATGGCGATGCTTGTCTTGCTCTTCTAAAAATTTCTCTTATTCCACGTTCTGATTCTCCTACCCATTTTGATAATAATTCTGGACCTCTAACAGAAACGAAATTTGCCTCACTTTCTGTAGCAACTGCTTTAGCTAGAAGGGTTTTTCCTGTACCACTAGGACCATGAAGTAAAATTCCTCTAGGCATTCTATGTCCTAATTTATCGTAAAGCCCTGGATATTTCATTGGCCATTCAACTGCTTCTTGAAGTTCACGTTTTACATCCTCTAATCCTCCTACATCATCCCACTTAACATCTGGATTTTCAATGAATACTTCTCTCATTCCTGACGGTGTTACTTCAATCAAAGCTTTTTGAAAGTCTTCATGGTTTACAATTAGTTGTTCTAGAGTCTCTGGAGGTATCTTTTCCTCTTCCAAATTTAATACGGGAAGTAATCTTCTCAAACATTTCATTGCAGCTTCTTTACATAGGTATTCTAAATCTGCTCCAACATATCCATGGCTGACACTCGCAATTTTGTCAATATCAACATCATCAGTCAAAGGCATGTTTCTACTATGAATAGAGAGAATGTCTTTTCTTCCCCTCTTATCTGGAACTTTGATTTCAATTTCTCTATCAAATCTTCCAGGTCTTCGTAGAGCAGGATCAATTGCATTTGGTCTATTTGTTGCAGCAATTACGATTACTCTTCCCCTTGCCTCTAAACCATCCATTAAAGATAACATTTGTGAAACAACCCTTCTTTCAACTTCTCCAGTTACTTCTTCTCTTTTTGGTGCAATAGAATCAATTTCATCTACAAAAATAATAGAAGGTGCTTTTTCCCTTGCTTCTTTGAAAATCTCTCGTAATCTAGCTTCACTTTCACCATAAAACTTACTCATAATTTCAGGACCTGATATGCTAATGAAATGAGCTTGACTCTCATTTGCAACTGCCTTTGCAAGTAATGTTTTACCGGTCCCGGGAGGACCAAATAATAAAACGCCTTTTGGAGCTTCTATTCCTAATTTTTCAAATATTTCAGGATGCCTTAATGGCAATTCAATCATTTCTCTTACTTTTTTAATCTCATCTTGAATTCCACCAATATCTTCATACGTTACTTGAGGAACGCCTCGTAATGTCTCTCCTTTTTCAGCAATATGAAAAACAGTTTTTTGAGTAACCAATACTGCATCAGCTCCTGGCGTTACACCAATAACTTGAAAAGTTAAACGTCCACCAAAATATGGAACCATTACATTATCCCCCTTTATCAAAGGTACACTTTCTAGTGCATCAGCTAAATATCTTTCATCAATTGGAGGAATTGCCTCTAATGGAGCAACTACCACTTTTTCAGCAGCTACTGCTTTAATTTTTCTCACTGTAATAGTGTCTCCTATAGCGATTCCAGAATTATTTCGACCTAACCCATCGATTCTAATAATTCCCTTTCCCTCATCTGAAGGGTAAAGTGGAAGACATTTTGCAACAGTTCTTCTCTTACCTTTTATTTCAATTACATCACCAGTTGATGCCCCAAGTGTATCCATAGAATCATAATCAATTCTTGCTACTCCACGACCAACATCTCGGGTATAAGCTTCTAACACTTTCAATGAAAGAGCATTCTGACTCATAAATGAAATTCAGTCGTCTAATTTTTATACCTTTGTGGTGTTTTCATCGAAAACAGCATAAAATCACAAGCTTAAAATCTACATTAAGCAGGAAACGATCTACTTGGGTAAAAGACCATTAGTAAGAAGACGTGGCCGTGGAGGAAATCAATTTAGAGCGACTTCAACTGGTAAAATAGGACATCAGGCCAAGTATCCACGTTTTCCCTTATCTGAGCAACATACCGGAGAAGTAATTGATTTAGTTCATGAGCGTGGTAGAGAAGCTCCCCTTTCCAAAGTAAGATTTGAAGACGGTTCTGTTTCTTTTGTACCTGCAGTTCTTGGAACAAGAGTTGGCACAATTTTGAATTTTGGTTTAAAATCAATTATCGAGAAGGGAAATGTGATTAGTGTCCAGAACATCCCTGATGGTACTATTGTTTGTAATATTGAAAGACACTTTGGCGATGGCGGTGCTATTGTAAAATCTGCGGGAACTGATGCAACCGTATTCTCACATGGAGAAGAAGGAGTTACCATAAAGCTTCCATCTGGAAAATTTATCACACTTAATCCTAAAAACAGAGCTATGATTGGTACTCTTGCTGGTGGCGGTTCTACTGATAGACCCTTTATGTTGGCAGGTAACAAATGGCGAAGTTTCAGATCTAAAGGACAAAAATATCCAATTGTAAGAGGTGTCGCCCAAGCCGCATATGTTCACCCTCATGGAGGTGGTAGACATCAACATGTTGGACAAAGCTCTACAGTTTCCCGTGATGCTCCACCAGGTGCAAAAGTGGGAAGTATTGCTGCAAGAAAAACTGGTAGAGCTAGAATTAAAGAAAGAAAGTAGATTCTACAAGTGTCTATTACAACCTAAAATTGATAAATAACTTAAGAATCCTAATTTCTGAATGACTAATCAAAGGATTAGAGTTTTTGTAAAAGGAAAGGTACAAGGAGTTTTTTTTCGACAAACTCTAAAAGTAAAAGCTAAACAAAATAATGTTTTAGGGTGGGTAAAAAATCTTGATGATGGAAGAGTAGAAGCCATTCTTGAAGGCAATGAAGAAAATGTAAGTACTATAGTAGAATGGTGTCATGGTGGGCCGGCTAACGCTAGAGTTGAAGACGTAGATATTAGAAATGAAAAATTTACAAATGAATTTTCAAAGTTTGATGTGTTATACTAGATAATAAATTTAGATTTTATAATATAAATTAAAAATCATAAATTAATGGTAGCAGGTCTGTTGGTTCCAGTCTAAACGGATAGCCCCATTTCAAGGCATACAAGATCCGCCACGTAGACGAGGAAGCGTGGATGCTCCACCTTAGGATTGCTCCCTCCCGGACCTCATCCCTTTCGATGGTTCGGTCTTAGAAGTTATCCCTTCGGATAGTTCTAGTCCTGTAACCACCCGCCTCGGCGTGATTTCATTTCCGCACACCAAGCGGGAATTACCAATCTAGAGATTTACCCAACAGTTACTGATCTCTGCATATAGCCGGTTTCAGAATAGGGCACGGCTGGCACCCTGATCCTCCCTACTACCATTTTTCTTTGAAAGTATTGTTATATTTGCATTAGGTTTTGTTTCCTTTTAGTTTTAAAACAACATTGCAGACAGAACAGGTAATGCCAGTACACTCACATCCACATTTTTCACAAATTTTTTTTTGCTTTTTATTGGAATCTTTTACAATTTGAGATACTCTAATTATTGATTGATATAGATTATTTTTTATTCCACTATGTTTATTCTCTAATGAATTTAGAAATTCTCTAATTTCTGTTCTAATACCTTCACTCATGTGTGGACATGGTTCAGATTGAAAGGGAATATTATTTGTAAATGCATAAAATACAATTTCTGATTCATAAATTTCGGAAAATGGTTTAATTTTTCTTAATGAATTTCCAGAAGTGTCTGGGTCCATCCAACCTACTTTACTTGTGTCGCCAGATAACATGTTTATGACAAAAGTTTGTAAAGTATCGTCTAAATTATGACCAGTAGCTATTACCTTTGCACCAATATCTTTTGCCGCATATTCCATTGCCCTTCTACGCAAAGTTCCACAAATAGAACAAGAAGTTTTTTTCTCATTTTCTCTTAAATCTAGTGCTTCATCTAATGTTAATTCAAATAATTCTTTAAAGGAAAACGTGCTTAATTCCACATTTAGATTTTGGCAAAACTTTTCTACAATTTCAAGGGCTTCATTTCTATATCCCGATATTCCTTCATCTATAGTAACCGCCTTAATTCTAAAATTATGATTTTTTGCCATTTTATTCATAATATTTAGGAGTGCAAGTGAATCCTTTCCTCCAGAGACTGCAACTGCAACAAGTTCATCATTTTGAACCATTTTATATTTTGAAATAGTTTTAGCTGTTTTACGCAATATTGAATTTGAAAAACATTTAGAACAAAGTTTCTCACCAGAATACTTCCTAGTAAATGCAATCTGATTATCGCATCTATCGCATTTCATTGATCTCACCCTAAATTTTTCATTAATTATTCTTTAGGAATTTTTTAGATTGTAAACCAACCCGATTTAATATATGATAATGCTATATTTAATCCAAACAAGGCAAAAGTAAACCCATAGATTCCCCACATTATTCCATTAACTAATTTTTCTGATAATCTCTGATCAATAATAGTATGAACAAATTTTCCACCATCCAAAATGGGTAGTGGAAGCATATTGATTATACCAATGAAAAAGGAAATCATCCATAACCATAACAAAAACATTGAAACACCTGGATCATTCCATTCGATAAAATTTAAAACAGGTTTGTATGCCAAAGAATTGTCACGCATTATTCCAATCAAACCTCTTTCAGCATCTTCAGGAGATGGCATGATTTCAACTGAAAAATCTAATTTTTCTCCACTTCTTAGAACAGAAACATCGGCAGTTTCTCCAGGACTTAGACTGGGAAAATCAACCGGACTCAAAATTGATATTCCATTTATTGACGTAATAATATCATTTGACAACAGTCCTGCTTGCTCAGCTCCTGAATTCTCAATTATGGAAAGAATCAAAACACCTTGAGGTAATTCATAAAAGATACTTAATAGAGGCTCCGGCATTATCAAAGCAAATAATGGATTTGTCAAGAGAATTGCTCCTAAAACAAATGCGAAAATTACATTTGCAGTAGCTCCTGCTCCAATAACTCTTAATTTTGAAATCTTTTTTGCTTTGTTAAACTCTTCCTCATCTGGTTCTACAAATCCTGCAAACATTGCAATAAAAATTGCAAATCCTCCAGTCTTTATCTTAATTTTTTCTAACGCTGCTACTATTCCATGTGCACCTTCATGAACAACTAAAACTATTGGAATTGATAAAAGAAAATATGTAATTGATGCTGAAGAGGTTAAAGTCACTCCAGGAATTAAAACAGTAAGTTCTGAAAAATCTGTAGGTGCTACAAAAAACTTTGAAACATTATCTAACAAAAACCAAAATGCAAATCCCATCATAATAAAACCTGCTATAACACTTACATCTGCAAATACTCTAATTCCTCTCCTCGTACGCCCCAGAATTTTTGTTAATACGGTTTGAACTTGTTTATTTTTGTAAACAAGACTATAAGCTTTGATTTCAACCCCATATTTTTCAAGTTTTAAACCCTTGGCTGTTACCACAATTACCACCCAAGCTATTAACACATAGATAATCGAATTTTGAGTAATAAAATCAAGTTCCAAACTAATTGTTAATTTTTTAAACCTCGGCCATTTATCGTTTACTATGAAGCCAACGATAATTGTCTCAACTTATCCCGACAAAAAATCGGTTATCAAAATTTCAAATGAATTAGTTAAAGCCAAAATTGTTGCGTGTGTTAACATTTCAAAAATTTCTTCTGTTTATGCATGGCAAGGTAAAATTAAAAATTCATCAGAATATCTGGCTTTGTTTAAGACCACCCACAAAAATAAAAAAATCCTAAAAGAAAAAATCCAATCTTCTCATCCCTATGATATTCCTGAAATAGCAGAAATTAATGTCCAATCAATTAACAAACCTTATCTTGAATGGTTGAAAGATTCTACTTAAGATTCAACAGGAAATCGTAATAATGAAACAATTCCTCCAAGACCAGTTACTCTAAGACCAATATCCGTGGAAGAATCAACACCATATGTCTTTACACCTTTACTTTCTGCATCATTGAGAAAATCAATTACTTTTTTTTCATTATATGTTTGAATTACTTTGTCTGAGAAAACAAGTGATTCAACTGCACCAAATTGATTTGCTTTGAATGTTTCTTCAAAACCCATTGTAAATTTTTTACTTTTTTTATTTGCCATGGTCATGATTTCATCAATAATGGAAGAAACTTTAGCTAATTTGCTTTCAGACATTATCTCTTTCATGGTTTGAGATTTAGTAAATATGTAAATACCATCTTCTCCTCCTGAATCTATTCCATCGATAACCTGAACTTTAAGTTTCTTGGTTTGAGGTTTTTGAAGAAAATTTGCAAATCGTTTTTTTGTTTCTCCTGGACCAAAAATGATAATGGAATCTATATCTTGAATGATAGAAAATATGGCCTGCTGAACTTGTTCAAAAAATTTTTCAAGATTAAAATTAGTTTTGTATCTTTTTCCTCCCCAACCTGAATAAATATTTGGAATAAACTGTAAATGCGTTCCTTTTAATCTTGCAATCCCACAATCACCTGTATCAATAGCAACTAGCAAAAAACCGATTTGTTTATTATTTGACTCAACTAAATTCTTTTCAACTGGTAACCAATTTTTTTTTGTAATTGTAATACCATCATTGACTTTTAGAATAAATGAGTGATGCGATCCATGCGGTACCAATTCATTGCTTGATTCAGAAATGGTTCCACCTATTCTTAATCTATCTAAAACATCATCAAGTGAAATTTTTTCTACATTAAGTGCAATTCGAACTTTGATCCTTTCCCCTTTATCGGGTCTTGAATAATCCTTTTCTTGTTTTATTACTCTAGTAGTGTCACCTACAACTGTATCGCCCTCTTTTATTATACGCCTAAGATTGAACAAATCATCTGAATCTTCAGGAATTATAGAGATTGAATTTTCATCAATAATCTTTGTAATCATAATAATACAATAGGAATCAAAGAAAAAAGAGTTTAGCTATTAACTTCTGAATTTTTATCGTTTGCTTTTTTCTTTAGATAATTTTCTACCCAATCTAATGTTAGAACACCTGATTCAGCTAAATTTGTTAATGAATTTGAAGAAGCCTCACCTGTAACTTTTCCGTTATCTCTTTTAATCTGACGCCACTTTAAGGAAGTATTTCCACTTTTTGAATTGTAGATTATTCCAAGCACATCTCTTGCATTGACAAAAGTAATATCTCGTATTTTTTTCAAGGTTACTTTATCTGCTGCCTCAACGTAAATGCTACCTAAACTCTCCTCTCTTTCAGCAAAAACCTCATAATCCTCTAAATAGCTTCTGGGAGCATATGATTTACATGTACTTGATATGATAAATTTTCTAAAACTTTCAAGTGAAGTAGCCATATCAATTGTAACCATTTTGAAAGATTGAGCAATTGGCCATTTATCAAGCTTCTTGAAAGACTCAATTAGTCTCAGAACAAATTTTCCTTTGCAGGCAGTGATGTTTTTATCCCTATGATTGATGATGAGGATCTTGAGTTCTGAGCCTGCTTTTAGAATTTTTATGATAGATCGATTATTTTAATTCATGAAATTCTCAACAGAATATCTTGAATTTAATATAAAAACTAGAAGAGCGTTGATTAACATCACTCCTAATATAAGAAAATTGGTTACAAAAAGCAAAATCCAAGAAGGATTATGTCTTGTAAATGCAATGCATATCACAGCAAGTGTGTTCATTAATGATAATGAAAGTGGCTTACATCAGGATTATGAAAAATGGTTAGAGGGTCTTGCTCCCCATGAACCAACAGAACAGTACAATCACAATAAAACAGGGGAGGATAATGCGGATGCTCATTTAAAACGGCAAATAATGGGAAGAGAGGTTGTAGTAGCAATTACAAATGGGGAACTAGATTTTGGTCCATGGGAACAAATTTTCTATGGGGAATTTGATGGGCGAAGACCAAAACGAGTTCTAGTAAAAATTATTGGGGAGTAAACAAACTATCCAAAGTCAGCATCTCTTTTTTGACTTTGTGATTCATTTTTTCTTGCGGCTTCTCTAAATTCATCATCATGATTTTGAAGACCATGACCACATTTTACACAAGCAACTTTGTAACCATCATCATCTTTTTGATAAGTTTCACAACCACAAAAACATGCCATAAGGATAAATAATTTATCTGACGATATATCTTTTGGGATAAACAGCTCTTCTTTAATTTTGAATTTCTACTTTACAACATTCTCCAACTGGGATATCATGATCATGAGGGCATTTTCTAGGATGTTTTAACATCGTACAAAGTGCATCTGTAAATTGTTTATTCATATGATGTTCAATACCACATACCATTTCTTCATCTATTTCCACTTTGAGTGCACTATCCATTAGGACTTCTAATAATCTACTATTTCTCATCATACTGGAACCGACTTTTTCACCTTCTTCGGTTAGAACGACTCCTGCTTTGTTGTAATTTACTAAATTTCTCTCATTTAATTTTTTTAACATCTGGACAACACTTGGTTGTCTAACATTAAGCATTTTTGCAATAGTGCTAATTTTTACTTCCCCACCACGTTCTTTAATGTGCCAAATGGCTTTTAGATACATCTCAACATGTTCAGCTTCCGCAGTTCCAACAAACAGAGTTTCGTCATCTAATATGTCCATATCAGACCTTCTTTGAATCTTTTAATAAATATTCAAAATATTCTCTTGCAAAAACTGCTAATCCGGCATGATCTGCCCAAATTGCAACTATTTCATTGGATTTTCCCTCTCCTCTTTCTGGACCTAATAAAATTACAACATATCTTTTATCAGAAATTATACCTCCTCCAAACAATCCTTTTTTAATTTTTACATTTGCCACCCTTTTGATAGCAGTTATTGCAACTTTATCCATTTTATCCGAAGTAAGAAGAGTAATTTTAACTCCTTTATCATGAAGTAATCTTAGCTTTGGCAAGGATAACTTAACCAGCTCTTGCCCAGCTTCTGGTATTGCAATCATTACTTCATTTCTACAAGATTCGACCATTTCTAAAATTTTTGTAGTAATATTTACTGCACCAGAAAGTACCCAGATATCTGGTTTCTCACTGGTTCCACTTTTTTCATATAAGGGAACTAATTCATTTAGAATAATATTTTGATTTTCTGAAAAATCTCTTTCTATCTTTTGTTTTGTAGTTTCCAGCCCCGTTGATGGCGACTTGGCGAAGTATTTTGTTGGCCTGGAATCATCCGAACCTATCCAACCTTTTTCCTCAAGTGTTCCTAACACCTCATAAATTTTAGAATAAGGAACTCCCGATTTTTGACTAAGATCGGATGCTGTAAGCTCCCCATCTTTTAGTAATGAAGTAAATGTCCTTGTTTCGTAGCTAGTTAATCCAATTTTTTCTAGGGCCCTTCTAGTTTTATCAGATATGTTCATGCGATCTAATCGATTGGATTTGATATTTAAATTAGATATGCCTAGAACCTAAATTCCACACGGGGGGTAGTGTGAAATGGATTATATACTATTTCAGAAGGTTTTCAAATATAGATGGCTCTAATTCAGATTTCCAATCAATCAACAAAAAACCTAGGTAAAAAATCTACCATAAGATTTACTCAAAGTATTTGCCCTGATTGTAATATGATTTTAGATGCTGAAGTTTTTGAAAGAGATGATAAAGTCTACATGTCAAAAATTTGTCCCACTCACGGAGAATGTGAGGAATTATACTTTGGTTCTTATCAAATGTACAAAAAATTCAGTACCTATTGGGTAGATGGAAAAGGAGCTCATGCCCCAAATGTAATGATTGACAAGTGTTCATGTCCAAATAACTGTGGATTGTGCTCAAACCACTTATCTCACAGTGGATTAGCAAACATGATAGTTACTAACAGATGTGATTTGACTTGCTGGTATTGTTTCTTTTATGTAAAGAAAGGACTTGAGGGTGCTTACATGTATGAACCAGATCATGAACAAGTTAGAGGAATGATGAAGACCCTAAAGGCTGAAAGACCAATTCCTGGAAACTCTATGCAAATTACTGGTGGCGAACCAATGCTAAGAGAAGACATTACTGATCTTATTAAAATAATGAAAGAAGAAGGCGTTGATCATATCCAAATGAACACAAATGGTATTAGACATGCCATGGATCCAGAGGCTGCAAGAGAAGTAAGGCTTGCGGGATGTAACAATTTGTATCTTAGCTTTGACGGTGTAACTGCCAGAACAAACCCAAAAAACCACTGGGAAATTCCTTATGCCCTTGATAGTTGCAGAAAAACTGGAACAACTGTTGTATTTGTTCCAACTGTAATCAAATCAATTAATGATCATGAATTAGGTGGTATCATTAGATATGCTCAAAAAAATATGGATGTAGTTCATGCTGTTAACTTTCAACCAGTATCACTAACTGGAAGAATGGGCAAAGGTGAGCGGGAAAAATATCGAATTACAGTCCCTGATTGTATTCAAAGAATAGAAGAGCAAACAAATGGTGAGGTAACTGTGGATGATTGGTTCCCAGTACCAAGTTGTATGCCACTAACCAATGTAATAGAAGCATTTTCAAGCAAACCAAAGTATGAGCTATCAATACACTTTGCTTGCGGTGCAGGAACATACATCTTTGAAGATGAAGAGACAAAGAAATTTGTACCATTAACAAAATTCTGTGATATTCAAGGAATGCTAGAATTATTTGAAGACAAATCCGAAGAAATCCGTTCTGGTAAAAACAAATACTTCACAATGCTTGAAGTTGTCCGAAAACTAAAAGGCTTTGTTGATACAAAGAAACAACCTGCAGGATTAGACCTAGCAAAGATGTTTGGAAACATCTTGATGAAAAGATCATTTGATTCAATTGGCTCTTGGCATGTTAAAGGACTATTTCTGGGCATGATGCACTTTCAAGACAAATACAATGAGGATCTTGAAAGATTACAAAGATGTGATATTCATTATGTGACACCAGATCTCAGAATTATTCCATTTTGCGCATTCAATGTAATTCCAGAATGGTACAGAGATAGAATTCAAAAGAAATACTCTATCACTGTAGAGGAGTGGGAAGAAAGAGAAGGTGTGAAACTTGAAGACGGTCTTTACAGAGGCCTTATGAGACGTGGTGCAGGTGATGAACTTGCTGCGGGTTGTGCAAAGAGTCAGATGTTCCATGATGCAGCACAAGCTACAATGTAAGACTAACCTTTTAAATCAAAAATTCTTTATTCAAAAGAGTAATAACCTTACAAATTGGTGCAAATTTGATGAATTCCCAAGCCCAAATATTAAAGATTGGCATATTTGATTTCAGGTTAAATCATCTATTGGTGATTGGGGTACTAGTTTTATCGTTTTCAATATCTTTTATGATTAGATCTCAAGGTGCAGATTATGGTTTTGAGCTAAACGAATTTGATCCTTTCTTTAATTTTAGAGCAACAGAATTCATTGTAGAAAATGGCTATTCAGAATACTTTGATTGGCATGATGATTTGAGCTGGTATCCAGAAGGAAGAAATGTATCTGCAACATCCCAAATAATGCTTCACTTTACAGCAGCCATTACATATCAAATTTTTGGGGGAGACTCTAGTCTTTATGACTTTACTATTTTATTTCCTGTAGTTTTTGGTTCATTAACTGTCATAGTAATTTTTGCTCTAGTTCGAGTAATAGGGGGAACAACTGCGGGACTTTTTGCAGCTATATTATATTCAGTATCTGTGCCAATTTTGTTGAGAGGAACAATGGGGTGGTTCAAATCAGAACCATTAGGTCTATTTTATGGATTATTGGGAATGTACTTTTTTCTTAGTGGAATAAAATCAGAAAATAAAAAAATTGCAATTATTAAATTAATTGTAGGAGGTATAATTTTGGCTTTTGGACTAGCTTCTTGGGGGGGAATACAATTTTTTGTAATTCCAATTGGAATGTTTATTTTAGTACTTCCCTTTGTCAGAAAAGATCACGAATTTATCATTTGGAGCATTCCTATTTTTGTATCCTCATTTTTGTTAACTGTACTAATATTTGAAAGACCTGGAACAGGTTTTGTATTTGGCATTGGCGGTTTTTCTTTAATTATCCCTACTGGATTTTTAATATCTTGCATATTTATTCAAAAAATCAGTAAAATCAAGAATAAAACAAGAAATGGGTTGATCTTTTTGTTTATGCTAATAATTATTGGTTCCTTTTCATTGATAATTAATGAAGAAGCTAGAATTTTGCCTTTACCCAGTTTTCGTTATTTAAACGCAATAAATCCATTTCTTACTACTGACAATGCATTAGTTGATTCAGTAGCAGAACACGCAACAACAACACTTACACAATCCTTTTTCTTTCATTCTATTTTAATGATTTTTGCAGGACTAGGAATTTGGATTATCCTGAGTAAAAAATCTGATAGCAGTTCTTATATCAGAAATGACATGATGGTATTTTCTTTAATAATAGGTTTAACAGGAGTTTATGTTAGCTCGGCGTTTATTAGGTTAGAAGTTTTTGCTTCTATTGCACTAATTATATTATCATCCATTGGATTATCAATTTTAACTAAAGAGATTTTTAATAACAAAAATTTTTATGAAAATCTACGTACAAAAAATATTTTAAAAATCTCATTTTTGGGAGTAATAATTATTTTTCTTTTAATACCTCTGGTATTTCCTACAAATTCAAATTGGATAAATAGTGCAAAGGCTCCTCTTACAATCCTGAATGGTGGTTCAAATTTTGGAGTTGTCACAAATGATTGGAAGGGATCATTTGAGTGGCTAAACACAAACACTCCTGAAGACTCAGTAGTCGCTGCATGGTGGGATTATGGGTATTGGATAACTACAATGTCCGATAGAGCTACTCTAGCAGATAATTTCACTGGCAATCATACGCGAATCAAAGTAATTGCGCAGACTCTGCTTAGTCCTCCTGATGAAGCATGGAATACTCTTCAAGAGATGGGAGCTGACTATGTATTGGTTTTTGTTGCTGGTCAAAGGGTTGATTCTGGAGTAGATAAACCTGTGTATGTTCTTAATGGAGGAGGAGACGAATCAAAAAAGCAATGGTTTATGCGGATTGCAGGAGAACCTGTTCAAAAATATGTACACTCTGATGGGAGAAGCGGAACAGATTATTTTTGGAATGACACCTTATTGGGAACACTATTTCCATTCTCTACCTTATCTTATGTGGATATAAGAAATACTGAGGTACAGGCTGAAACCTACAGGCCTGGACTCACTCCTTTATATGGTAAGGACATAAAATATCCTACAGATGGTGAAGGACCATTCAGATTTGTTTATGGTTCGCCATCATTTGTGAACGAAGATCGAGTTCTAATTGGCGTATTTGTTTATGAAGTAAATGATAATTATGTTCGATAACAAAAAATTAATAATTAATTTAAAATTAGATTTATTATTTATCTAATTTTGATTAATATGTAAATTTATAAAATTGTATGAAGTTACTGTGTTTCGCTAGATAAACAATTTGAGACGTTGATTAGCCTGTTCTTATTAAAATAAAGAATAAACCAATTTGTGTTTGTTTATTTTTTCAACTCGAATAAAACTAAACCCAGTCTATTTAGAAAGTCTGGGCCATCTAAACTGAAATGTATCTGTAATCTGTTCCAACAGGCCACTTTTCTCTCTGATAATAGGAACTGGAAATATTCGTTTAAAATCATCAACAAAGGGTTCTAATGCATTTTGATTAAACCAATCAGTTATCCACCTCCGTACTGCAAGGTTTGGCGTGACCATTTTTTTTATAATATTCTAAATTGAAAGGAACAATAAGATCTTGGTTTGCATCGTAATATCCTCCTCGTCTGTTACTACAAATTCCCTTTAAACTTGTAAGAATATTGTTATTTTTTTCTAAATTAATGCACTGATAATTTTTTGGCTGCCACTTTTCAGCTTTAGCTCATAAACAATTTCATCTGAATATCTCATAAATTATCAAAAATGTTTAGGGTCTATATCCTCTATAAGCTTCCTCTTCGCCAATTCTTTTTAAAATATATGGTAAACATACCTTATTACTTTCCCGATCTACATTTAGAAAACTTAATCCATTTGGAATCCAACGAGTTATCTCACTGGGTTCAGTACAATATTTTCCGATCAATAAATCCTTGTTTACCTGACGAAGCTCATCATGAAATATCTGGGTAACGTCTTGCATTTCATAATGATCATCTTCTTCATTTACCTTGGCAGTCCCTGAAAGTATTCCATTAAACAAATAATCGTTTTGAAGTTTGTTCTCAGAATCAAAATAATAACGAAATACAAAAACTGGAGGTGTCATTATAGAGTCAGAAACTAACTGCCCTTCCCAAATCCCGACTATACTATCAAAGGAATCAGGTTTGCTCATCTTGGAATATAGCATTGAGTGGTCTTCTTCAGTCATAAATTCAAGTGGATATTTTCTAGCCATGGAAAATGTAAGCATTTCTTGTCCTTTTTGAGGATCTCGAAAAAATGCCTTACCTAAAATCATATTTTTATCGACAAATTTTAACACATCATGAAATTGGTCATATCCTGGCTCAGAATAGTCTAAAATAATGACTTTTCCAAACCCATCAATTACCTTATCAAACGCTTTGTTTTTGGCAAAAACTCCCAGCTCAAATGGATGAGTAATTCCCTTTACTTTGGAACTATTTTCTCCAGATGAATCCTCTGTGAATCTTTTCCAAAATCCTCCAAGAAAAGCTGTAAGAGTGTTAGGGATATTTCCATTACGGGGAAACAATCCCTTCCAATATGTGTTATTTTGAATTGTAAGATTTTGCGGATCAAATGACCAGTTGTTATCGTTGGCTTTTTCATCTTCGTCATTAATAAGATCAAGTGCCTTACCATTATTATCAAGTGAATCAAACATTTCTGAAAGGTTTTTTTGAAGACAATAGAAGGGTTGGGATAAACTACATGTATTCCCTAGAGATTCGGAAATTGGAATTGAATTAAATTGACTCCAATTATTGCTGATTCTTTCAGCTATAATTGAGGCAATTGTCATTACTGTAATTTGAGGATTAACACCAACAGCAGTAGGAAATACGCTTGCATCACAAACAAAAAGATTTTGAAATCCATGTACTTTACAATTAGAATCTACAACAGAAGTTTCTTTATCGAGGCCTATTTTATTTCCTGATTGTGGATGTGCAGAACCAAGATATAGATATTGTCGATTTTTTCTTATTTCATCAACAAGTTGTGGAATTTCATCTTCAGAATTGATAATGCTCATTGTAGTCATTGAGGTAATTATTCTCTTTGCTCCAAGCTCAAACCACATCTTGGCTAGTAATTTTATTCCCATTATCATTGACTCTAGTTCTTCATCACCTAATGTGTATTGAACACTTGCTCTTCCAGTTGGGGTAAGTGAAACTTTACCATTGTTTCTATCACGAACTACAATTCCTGCCATTGTAAGATTATTCAACCTTCTCATAATTTGCAAATGATCATTTAGCGCAACTGGGATTGCTGTTGAAAATTGCAAAATAGGTAAAAATATGCTCTCTATCAAGAATTCCCTTCCTGAAAATTCATAGCTGTCCCATGTTTCATTATCGGATCTGGTAACTCCAAAATCATGAACAGTATATGCCATCGGAACTCCCTCATTTCCCTTTATTTCTTTGTCAAATTCCGCCACTACAGTTGGAGAAGGATGAAAACATAGACCTGTACCAGATGTTTTCTGAGCAATTCCATTTTGAAGTAAAATTTTTGATGAGGCAATCGTCCCTGCACTAATAATTACTATTTTTGCATTTACTCTAATACGAAAGGAATCATTTCCTCCAGAATCTCGAAAAGTTCCCTCTACTCCCTGAATGATTCCGTTTTCATTTTTCTCCAAAGTATCGATGTAACAATTACAATAGATTGAAAGATCTGAATTGGGATCATTTAGCGCTTTATGGAGATAGGTATGCAACATATCTTGTTTAGTTTCATAGTGACAACCTAGATGACAATATCCGCACTGCATGCAATTAATGCAGTTTCTCTGATTCTTGTGATGATGCTTGAGACCAATTTTTTTGGCCCCATTTCTAAGCATTTGGTTATTTCGATTTAGTTCTTCATCTGTTGCTTCTGATACACTAAGTGTAGTATTTACTTTGTTTGTGTGGTTTTGGATTTCCTGATATGGGAAATTTGCTCCCATACTATTCCATTCATCAATTACTTTTTCTGGAGGATCAAAACACACAGCATCATTAATTATTGTTGAACCCCCAAGACATGTCCCTTGAGCAATTGCAAGTTTAAGACTGTCATCAAATTGGAATCCAGAATTTTTCCATAAAAGTGGAATCATGTCAACATCACGTTGATTCATATCTTTTCCTTCATAATACCCCCCTCTCTCCAATAGGACAACTTTGAGACCTTTTTCTGCCAATTCTTTTGAGAGAACTGAACCTGCCGCTCCTGATCCTATAATGCAGACATCTGCTGTTTTTACAATATCGTTTTCAATAATTTCATATCGTTCATTTCTTGGCGGAAGTTTTATTGTACCATAAATTATTCCCAATTTTCACTACTCTCCTCTCTTGGCCAAATTATTACTTGATTGTAACGTTGGCGTCGAGGCAATCTTGGAACTTGTGCCCCATCGTAACCAATAATGTTAAAGTCACGTTCCTCAGCTAGGGAAAGAGTAGTTCCATTAATTATTGACGTAAGAATATTGAACATGTTTCTCCTATCAAGGTAACCATCACGGAATTCTTCAAGTCTTTTTCTGACTTCTGGTGAAAGTTGTCCACTAGCTAAAGTATCTAGATTAATAGAGTTTTCCCAATCCATTGTCATTCCTACGCTTCCAAGTTGACCTCCAAACCGGTTGAAGTTATCCTGATAGATATCAATTGAGTTTGGATCTGGATCATTTTCTTGAAGTTTTATTAGATATTCTATTTCCTGCTTGGTACTCTTTATGCGAGTTTTTAACAATTCAAGACCTTGTTGGTCATGAATCACCAAGTATACATCTGGAGTTTCCTCAAAAAGTTCCCACCATTTTTTAAACTTTTGTGTATTAAACTCTATAGAAAATTTTCCTGATGCATCTGTAACGCTCTTTCCTAAAAAGTCAGAATCACTTGCTCCATCCTTGTCAAATGCAGAAACAATTAAACCACTTTGAGGATTTTTAGACTGATTTACTATTCTCCCAAAAAGAGAAAAATTATCTCCTGTCACGACTTTATTTGGTAAACGTGGTATTTATTTTTTGAAAATTATTTCAGTATCAGAAATCTTTTTTATTTAGTATGAGATACTAGATAAGGTAATAATCATTTCATGCGTTTATATCAATTTTACATTTCATCTAAATCAATTTATACAAAGAATTGCTTTTCGAATTTATGTTTACGGGAATAGTTAAAGGTATTGGAAAAGTGAAGAAAATTTCTGAAGCTACCAAAAATAGAAGTGCAATACAAATGATTGTAGATCTAGGAAAACATGGAAAAGGTTTGAAGATTGGTCAAAGTGTTGCCTTGAATGGAGTTTGTTTAACTGTAACAAAATTATCTAAAACTAAATGCACTTTTGAAATGATTGAAGAAACAACAAAGAAAACTGATTTGGGTAACCTCAAACCAGGAGATATGGTAAATATTGAAAGAAGTCTCAAGGCAGGTGATAGACTAGAAGGGCATTTTGTATTGGGGCATGTAGATGGAGTGGGAATAATAAAAAAAATCCAAAAGAAACCAAAAGAAGTTCAAATCTGGTTTGAAGTTCCAAAAAAATTATCAAAATTCATTGTAAAAAAAGGATCAATTGCAATGGATGGAATAAGCTTAACTGTTGTTGATATAAAAAATAATTTAGTTTCTGTTTGTCTTATTCCTCATACAATTGAAATTACCAACTTTCAAACAAAAAATATTGGTGATAAAATTAATATTGAAACCGATATTCTTGGGAAATATATTTTAAAATAAAATACCTTTATTACCAATATCGTGGTATTTACTAATTTTTTAGTAAACTTTATAATCTGACTCTTGCCCATTTTCACTCGTGTCACTTGAATCAGGTATTCAATCCTTGAAAAGAGGAGAATTTGTTCTCTTGTTTGACTCTGCAGGAAGGGAAAATGAGATCGACATGGTAACAGCTGCAGAATTTGTTACTCCCGAACATGTTGCCCGTATGCGTCAACATGCAGGAGGTCTTTTATGTATTGCAATTGATAATGATTTTGCAAATTCTTTAGGTTTACGCTATATGCACGATATTTTGGCAGAAACATCTACCGACAAAGAAATGATAATGGGCCTTGCTCCCTATGGAGATCGGCCGACTTTTTCAATTTCTATAAATCATTATCAAACTTATACCGGAATTACTGATAGAGATCGTTCCTTAACTATTAGAGAAATGGCCAATATTTTTGATGTCGATAACAAAAAGAAAAAATTTATTTCTTCTTTTAAAACTCCTGGCCATGTACCCATATTGCTTGCATCAAAAGGACTATTACAAAACAGACAAGGTCATACTGAAATGTCAGTTTACATGACCAAACTCGCAGATTTGACTCCAGTAACAGCAATATGTGAAATGATGGATGCTGAAACATATTCTGCCTTGTCAATAGAAAAAGCAGAAAAATATGCAAAACAAAACGCTATTCCATTAATTGATGGAAAAGAACTATTAGAATACGCAAAGGTGCATTAATTTTGAACATTGCTATAGTAGTTTCAGAATTTAATCAAGAAGTGACATCAAAAATGCTTTCTGTGGCCCAAGAAAAAGCAAAAATATTGAAATTAAAAATAACCTATATTTGTAAAGTTCCAGGTGCATACGATATGCCTATTATTGTTGATTCCTTATTACAAAAAAAAAATGTAGATGGGGTAGTTACCTTGGGTGCTATTATCAAAGGACAAACAAAACATGATGAGGTAATTGCTCATTCTGCAGCAAAGGCCTTAACCGAACTATCATTAAAATATCGAAAACCTGTTTCACTTGGAATTACAGGACCTGGTATGCAAGAAAGACATGCTTTTGCACGAATTAGATCTGTATCTGAAAGAGCAGTAGAAGCATTTGTAAAAGTAACAAATGAACTTGATAGGATTAAGGAATGATTCAACTTAGTATTTTAAAAATAAACGATTATGGTCCATGGACATTGACACAAGGAAGTGATAGAGAACATGAGCTTCAAATGCTTCAAGCATCTCTTTACAAGGAACTCCAGAGACAATTTTCAGAAAAGAATTGTCTCGTTTTCCTAAATAGGGCAGATGAATTTTTTGTAGTATCAAACGGGTTAAATCTGGAAGATCATATAGAAATTCAAAAAAATCTTAGAAAAAAATTTGATATACGACTTTCAATTTTCATAGGACACGCAAATTCTCCATTTGAAGCAAATCTAAAAGCATACGAAGGAAAGAAAAATGAAATCATTTTAAGTAAAGAACATGATATTTTTGGTTTTGAAAATGCTGTGTCAAAAAAAAATGTAATCATTATGCATTTTGATATAGATGATCTTTCTTCTAAAAGAAAAATACTCTCTCCAATTGAAATCTCTTCAGTTATTTTTAGCTTATATGCAAAAATGTTGAAATTCTTTATTAAAAGAAATTCTTTAACATTTTTCATGGGAGGAGATAATTTTATGGTCATTGCCAGTGTGGATGCAAAAAAAACTGCAAAGGACTTCATAGGATTAATCAAAAAAGAAGATGGAATTATTTTGAATTGTGGGATTGGCAGTGGAAAAACTTCTAGAGAGGCTGTAAATCTTGCCACCAAATCTCTTGATACTATTAGAGAAATTCGAGATTCAGGAAAAGAAAAACCTGAAGTTTATGAATTACAATGTTAATAAAAAATGTTAGTGCGCTAATTGGTAAAGAATTAGTATATGTATCCAACATTAATTTAAAAGTTCAGAATAATAGATTTAAAAAAATTCAACATAATATAGGTCCAAGCGCAAAAGAAGAATCAATAGATTGTGAAGGAATGTTATTAATTCCTGGATTTATGAATTGTCATACTCATATTGGAGATTCTATCGCAAAAGACATTACTTTGAATAGCTCTGTAAACAACCGCATTCATCCCGTTCTAGGAATAAAATCAAAAATCCTAAAAGAAACAGATCCTAAACAGCTTAAAAACTTCATGAAAAATTCTTGCAACACTATGTTAAAAAACGGAATCACTACATTTGTGGATTTTCGAGAAGGAGGATTAGATGGAATTTTGATGCTTAAAGAAGTGTTATCTAAAGTCCCAATACGGTCAATAATTCTTGGAAGATTAGAATTTTATCAAACAAATATAGAAATACAAAAAAATACATCATTCCCAAAAAACCGAATTGATGAATTGACAAATTTACTTACAAAATGTGATGGACTTGGAATTAGTGGAGCAAATGAAAATAGTCAATCAGTTCTAAATTTCTACTCTAGGACATCAAAATTGAGAGCAATCCATTCATCAGAAACAAGACAAAGTGTTTCTACGTCAAAAAAAATTACTGGAAAATCTGAGACAATACGGGCATTGAATCTTAAACCTCATTTTTTGGTTCATATGACTCATGCCTCAAAAGGAGATCTTTTCACTACAGCCAAAAAAACCAGGGGAATTGTAATTTGTCCACGAGCAAATGCTTCACTTGCAGAAGGAATTCCAGACATTGATTTAATGAAAAAAACTGGATGTACAATAGCATTAGGAACGGATAATATCATGATAAATTCTCCAGATATGTTTCGAGAAATGGATTATTTATGGAAAGTTTCAATGGCAATTCATAAAAAAAGAGTAAATCCAAAAGAAATTTTGAAAATGGCAACAGTAAACGGTGGAAAAATTTTGAAAAAAGAAGTTGGAGTAATTGAGACGGGAAAATATGCAGATGGAATATTCATTGATAAACATTCTATTGATTTAGAACCAATGCATAATGTTCATGCATCAATTGTGCATCGAGCTTCAGAATCTAGTATTAGAGCAGTTATGATTGGAGGTAAGATAGTTCATGGAAAAATTTAATCCAAAAATAATTTTAAGTGCAGCAATATCAATAGATGGAAAAATAGCAACTGGCTCAGGAGATTCTAAACTTTCTTCTAAAAAGGATCTCATAAGACTTCACCAATTACGTTCACAAGTAGACGCAATTTTAATTGGAAAAAATACAGTTAACAAAGATGATCCTTTACTTAACGTAAGATACTCCAGAGGAAGAAATCCTATCAGAATAATTCTGGATTCTCGGGGAACTATTTCAAATAAATCCAAAATACTGCAAACAAGCTATCAAATAAAAACCATCATTGTTGTTTCCAAAAAAATAACAAAAAGAAATTTGCAAAAATTAAAGAACTTTCCAATTGAAATACTGATAATAGGTAAAAACCAAATAAATGTTAAAACATTAATGAGTAGTCTTGGAAAAAGAAAAATTAAAACGGTGCTTCTAGAGGGTGGGGGGACTATAAACTGGGAATTTATAAAAAATAATTTAGTTGATGAATTTTTCATAACAATAACACCTTTTATTTTAGGTGGAAAAAATGCAATATCTTTGGTTCAAGGTAAAGGATTTGATAAAGTTACAAAATCACCAAAACTAAGGCTAAATAGAATCAAAAGGCTTGAAAATGACCTTGTTTTACATTATACAAAACTGTAAGTTATTATACTTAATTTGAAATAGTAGTACGAGAAATTGGCAGCAAAAAAGAAAACTACAACAAAAAAGAAAACCACTAGCAGCTCAAGTAAAAAAACAAAATCTACCACTAAAACAAAAAAACCAGCATTTGGTGGATATGCAATTAACTTTGTAGGTCGCAAAGAAACAGTTGAGCAAGTATTTGGTAAGAAACCGATTGCACCAAGTGAAATGACCAAAAAAATTTGGGCATTTGTGAAATCCAATAGTCTTTCAAACCGATAGAAACAAATGGTTAACGAAAAAATTTCGTTTCCTTCTTTCTAATATTTTCCTATAAATTTAATAAACTTTAGATAAAGGAATTTATCAAAAAATTACATGTCAACTGCATCTTTACGACGAGACCATGAATTAATTGAAAAAGTAATTAAAGCTATGAAAGCGACAATTCAACTCCTTGATAGTGGAAAACAAATTCCTGAATCTATACTTTATCCAGTAATTGACTTTTCTAAAAACTTTACAGATGTGTGTCATCATAGTAAAGAAGAAAATGCTTTGTTTCCTGCATTAGAGCAAGCTGGAATGCCAAGAAATATGGGACCAATTGCAATGATGTTAATAGATCATGAACGATCACGAGAAATTGGAAAACATATGGAAGAATCTGCAAAACAATACATTGATTCTGGAACCTCTGAAAATTTAATTAATGATATGAAACAATATACTGAACACATAACTGAGCATCTGTGGAAAGAAAATAATAGATTGTTTATGATGGCCGAGGCTAGGTTACAATATGTTTCAGAGAAAGTCGATAGAGAATTAACCAATATAGAAGAAATTAAACTCAAAGAAACCGGAAAAACTCGAGAAAATTATGAAGAACTTGTTGAAAATCTCACCAAAGATGTTTCTAAACAAGAAAACTAAGATAAATTGATCTATTCTACATAATGATGATGAGTAAGATTTTCATAAAATCTAACTGATTTAATATTTACAAATTCTAGCATACCGTATCTTGATAATTCTCTTCCAAATCCACTATGTTTTATCCCTCCAAAAGGAACTCGTGGATCTGAAAGAACCACGTTATTTACACTAACTATGCCTGATTCTATTCTTCTTGACATTTTATCGGCTTTTTCTAAATCTTTGGTCCAAATGCTGGCTCCTAATCCGAATTCAATATCATTTGCTAATCTAACTGCTTCACTTTCATTGTCTACTACTGTTATTGGAGCTACCGGACCAAAAGTTTCTTCTTTTGCAATTCGCATATTTGGTTTAACATTTGTAAGAATAGTAGGCTGATAAAAGCAACCCTTACCTTCAATTTCAGCTCCTCCTAAAAGAATTTCAGCTCCTTTTTCCTTAGCATCTTCGACAATCCCTGAAATCGTATCTAATCCTTCTTTACTCGAAAGTGGACCTACATCAGTTTCTATGGACATAGGATCTCCAACTTTCAGCTTAGATGCTTTCTTAATAAACAGCTCAATGAAATCTTTAGCAATATTTTTTCCTACAAAAAACCTTTTTGAGGCCACACAGCTTTGTCCACAATTGATAAACCTTCCTTTAACTGCTCCTTCAGCAGCTTTTTCAATTATTGCATCATCTAAAACGATGAATGGATCACTTCCTCCAAGTTCTAGAACACATTTTTTCAAATTTATTGCTGCACGTTCACCGACTTTTGCTCCTGCATTTGTACTTCCAGTAAATGTAACAGCATTAACTTCTGAATCGATTAGATGGTTAGCTGAATCAACACTTCCTACTACTGTTTGAAAAATCCCATCTGGAACACCTGATTCTGTAAATGCTTTTTCAATTTCAATTCCAGATTGAAGAGTTAATCTGGATGGTTTCATAACTATTACATTTCCTGCCATTAAACATGGTGCAGCAAATCTTAGTGCTTGCCAATACGGAAAGTTCCATGGCATAATAGAACCAATTACTCCAAGTGGTTCAAATGTTAAGAAACTTTTTCGAGCATCTGTGTTTAGGACTTCATCAGAAAGAAAACTATCACCATGATCCGCATAAAACTCTAACGCCCACGCACATTTTTCAACTTCACCAATTGATTCCTTGAGAGCCTTTCCCATCTCAGATGTTGCAATTTTGCCTAACTCTGTTTTATTTTTTTTTAAATATTCAACTAAATTGTAAATGTAACTTCTTCGTTTTTCATAGTTTTTTTTCCACTCTGGATATGCTCTCTTTGCTTTACCTACTAATTGAAAAACCTGATCTTTATCCATTGGGGTAAATTTTGAAATTTCTTCACCTGTTGCTGGATTTACCGTAGTAATTTGATTCAAGGATCTTTTCCAATAATTACTCATATTTAATTCAGTAAGCTAGAATTCAAGTTTTTTCGAACTATTAGAAAGCATCTTTTCTTCTCGATATAGTAAAAAATGAATATTTTTTGTATGATCATTATTAAAAATTCATAACTTGGAAAACTTTTTCAAGAAATTATTATTATTTGTAATTACTTCATATCATATTTTCACTAAAATTTATTAAAAAATTATTTTCTACAAGGGACTAGTGAAATTAGTTAATTTGAAAAATTCACCTAGAATATTTGTTGCATATCTTTTTTTATCTCATCAACTTTCTTGGCATATGCTTTTTTTGATTTATCGTTTTTCTTTAAATTCAATACATTTTGGCAAGAGGGACACTTGAACATCCCTTCTAAAGCCTCTTCAAATGTTACTCTTGGACAATCTTCATTCCCACAATGATAAAAATCTGAATGGTTTTCAAAATCTAATCTCTGCTGCAGCCTTTCAGTGATTTTCTTTTTTTGATTTTCAATGAAATGCTCTACCTCCTCTCTTCTTGTTCTCCATCTATAAACAAACCAACCCTTTCGTTCATCTTTTACTCGAATTCCCGTTATCAGTGATTTTCCAAATAAATCATACAATACTTTTCTGACCATGTTAATCCTTAGGCCTGTAGAACTAGCTATTTCTTCATCTGTTGCATCTTCTGCTTTTAAAAGTGATCTGGCAACCTTTAGGTATTCATCACCGCCAATCATCGAAGCAATTCTGACAAAGGGATCTTCGTATTTGTCTACCAACTTTAATGACTAATTGTATTCTATTATTAATCCCTTGTCTCTTTCATTACTACAGTTTTACCCATTTTTGTAGGTATGATCTTTCTTTTTGCCTCTGGGAATACTTTGTTGAACTGACTCCCCTTTTGAATTCGATCCAAAAGTATTGCTAAAGCACTGATTTCAGAATGAGGTTGACTTCCAATTCCTACGTTATAATCTGCAGACTCGTAAATTTCTCTGGGTACTTTTTCTGCACCCACTACTATTACCATATTCTCTTCTTTTCTAAGGTCAGATTGAATATCATTAATTTTTTCACCGTACATAGAAAGATGCACAATTTTAAAGCCATTTTCTTTTTTCTTTTTTATTAAAGGTTTCCAACTATCAATAAATTCTACTGAAAAATCACCTCCCCAAGTATTGTTTATCTTATCTAGGGTATCTTTGATGTCTGGATTTACCTCTGTCATAAAAATTGTTTTAGCACCAAATGCCCTTGCAACCAAAGTGACATGAGTTGTTACTCTATCATCTCTTACTACTCTTTGGCCAATTCTAACCACTTCAATTACCATAAGGATGATTCCACTCCTTTACCAAATTTTTATCATTTTTTGTTAAACTTTGACTTTCAATTATATCTTTGATTAGAATTTTTAATTCATCCATATTTTTTTCTGCTAAAGCAGATACTGCAATACATTTTTTATTCTCCGCTAAATTTAAAATTTTTACTTTTTCTCGAATTTCATAATTAGAAACTAAATCTGATTTATTCAGTACAAAAATTATTTTATCTTGTTCCACTCCAACATCGCTTAATGTACGTAGACAACTTGCAACTTTCTTTTTTAATTCAGATGCAGAATCACTAATGTCAATTACAAGTAGAATAACATCTGTGTAAATTAATTCCTCTAATGTGGACTTGAATGCTTCTATCATATATGCAGGTAATTTGCTAATAAAACCAACAGTATCTGCAATTAAAAATTGATCCTGATTTATTACTATCCTTCTGGTAGTGGTAGATAATGTCGTAAACAACTCTTTACTTTGTTCCTTTGACTCTCCGGTTAATTTGTTAAATAAAGTTGTTTTTCCGGCAGACGTATATCCTGCCAATGACATGGTCTTGAAGCCTTGTCTTTTTCTACTTTGTCGATGCAACTCTCTTTGCTTACCAGCTTTTTCTAATTTTGATCTTACAGTTTTCATTCTGTTTTTTATATCGTTATAGTAAACATCAACCTCGAATTGTCCAATTCCCATAAATCCTGGCTGTTCTCCTATTCTGGACAATCGTACCTTTTCTCTTGCTCTTACCATTTCATATCGTAGTTGAGCCAGTTTTACTTGTAATTTTGATTCTGAACTTGATGCTCTAGATTCAAATATTTCAAGAATTAGTGCCTCTCTATCTAAAATTTCTTTATGAAGTGCAGTTGCTAGATTATAATTCTGACTTGGTTTTAAAATTTCATCAAAAACAATCACATCTGGTCTAAGCTTTTCAGTTATCCCTTCTAATTTTTCTAACACTCCACCACTAATTCCATACTTTGGCTTCTTTAGGAAATTTTGGGTAATAGTGTGGACTATATGATATCTTGCTGCATCACATAATCCCACTGCCTCTGTTATTACATCTTCCTTGTCGTATGTGATTAAAATGGCAGAATTCATTTTTCTAATTATTTCATTTTACCGTAAATTAAAACCTGACTATCTTTGCCTACCAAAAATTATGCCTTTTTCTTTAACGCCTTTTCAATATTCATATTTAGAACAATTTCTGCAATATCACTTGCATACTCTGAAATCCTCCTAATGCTCTCACTTATCCTTCTTATTCTGTAAATTTCTTCATCATCCTTTAGAGATCTGGAAGCATCTCGAATTTTTTTCTCATATTTTGTGATATCAAAGGTTTTCTCAATTATCTTTTCGGCATGATTATAGTCTTCCTTGAATAAGGCCAAACAAGAATCGTCTAGGACGCCTAAACAAAATTCATTCATCTCTTGAATTTTGTCTAAAATTTCCTTTTTCACAGACTTTTTGAATTCTAAGAGATCCTTTGCAATAAATGCTGCATGATCTCCTGTTCTTTCAATATTTTTTACAACCAGCCGATATCCAAGGCAATTTCTAGCATTTCTGAATCCCATTTCTTTTAGCATATGTTCATTCTGAATTGCAATTTTTAATTGGCGAATAATATAAAATCCAAATCTATCTACCTCATCATCGGTATTGATAACTTCTTGCGCAAGCTCCAAATTATTTTCTTTTACTGCAAGTATGGCATCATTTGACATTGATTTTGTAAGGTGAAGCATTCTTTTGAATGCCCCATCAACAGAAAGCTCTAAAAGATTAACTAAAACTTGAGCAGTAATCCCTCCTGTAGAATCTGAAATAATTTCAGAACCCATTAACATTTTTTTAACGGCCTCTTTTACTGCGGTTCTTTGACTAGGATTTAGTCTTCCAGATTTGGGTTTAACGTTTATTGTTTTGTATCCTAAAAAATAAAGAGAAATTAATTTTCTAACAATACTTGCGGCTTTCTCCTCTGATTCTATTTCTAGTACTGCATCTTCTTTCTTCTGTGATCGTGTTTCAAATTTTGGAGGATACAGCTCTAAAGTGGATACTCCTTTTCTTACCATCCTTATCTGATCACCTTGCTTTAGACCTAATTCCATAATCCATTGTTTAGGTAACGAGACTATATAGGAAGATTTTCCAGTAAACTGAATTTTCCTTGTTTCCTCTCTTTCTTCCATAATCTAAATAAAAAAATCCTCTCTATATAGTTTAATTAATTAGATAAATGAAAACATTGAACTAATATTTAGAGTAAATTTGCCTGTTTCATATGGATCACATCCTCAAACTTAGGCAAACAATTGATTCACTGTTTGGGAATGGCGTATCGCGATATTTGCCAAAGGGTATAGAAATTATTTTTTCAAAAAAAACTGGTCGAATAAGGACAGTAAATTATCAAGAAAAATTATTATGTACATTAAGAATTGATGGGGGTTTGGCGATAACTCCTTACTTTGCGCAATTGTTACTAAAAAGTAAAAAATTTAAAGAAAATTGTCTTGAGGTAAATAAAGATGCAGCACCTTTCATTGAACAGGGCCGTTCTGTTTTTTGCAAACACGTGGTATGGTGTGGAAAAAATATCCAAATTGCTTCAGACACACCTATCATGTTTCAAAATAATATAATCGCAGTGGGTAGAGCGGTTCTTTCTTCTGAAATGATTATTGATTTTAAAAGAGGGGTGGCAGTAAAAGTCAGAGATAGTTTAAAAAGTCGTAAAGGAGCAATATCATTATGATGCGAGGAGGAAATCGTGAAATGCGAAGAATGATGGACAAAATGGGTCTGGATATGAAAGAAATTCCTAATGTTCAAGAGGTAATCATAAAGACAGATAAAAAAGAAATTATTATTTCAAAACCCTCAGTTACTGAAATGAAAGCCCAGGATAATTCAATTTTTACCGTTACAGCAGATAACTATGAAGAAATGGAGCTTGAGGTTCCAGTTTTCTCCGATGATGATATTCAGCTAGTAAGTCAGCAAGCTGGTGTTGATGAGGAAAAAGCTAAAAATGCTCTGGAAGAAGCAAAAGGCGATCTTGCACGAGCAATTCTATTACTAACAAGTGGTTGATCTCATTTACGAATTTCGTATCTAAAAAATAGAAAAATGAATGATTTAAGTAATGGATTAGGGGAATTGAAGGTAAAATGAGCAGTATGGAAGAATCAAAGGTCACTGGAATAATTCAATCCTTAACTGGGCTAGAGGATGATTTAGATTCTCTAAACAGCAAGGTTGCAGAAATGAAAAAACAACTTTCTATCAAAGCACAAACCGAGATTGATACACTCCTAGAAAAAACAAGAGAAATGGCAACAAAAGAAGCTGAAGTAATAATCAATACTTCTAAAGAAAAAGCCAAGACAGAGTCAACAAAGATATCTCAAGAGGGAGAGGCAAAACTTTCTGAAACTACCTCGCAAATTGATACAAACTTTGATGAGGCTGTAAGACATGTCGTGTCAACTGTTTTGAAGGCATAAATCTAAATCTGAGAATTATTTTCTTGAATTATCGATCCTTTACTTAATTCTCGTATTGGAATTGCTACCACATATGGTAAACCATATTATAGATTTTCAAATTTACTTAAAGTTCTAAATTTACCTTTTGATTCTATTTTACCAGATGAAATTTCAAATTATAAAGGAAATCTAATCCTTACAACCCTAAAAGAATCTCCACCTAAATGCGAAATACCAATTTTAAATGAGGATGTATTTGAGCAACATTTTACCGTAATTAGAGGATTAATGATTCAAAAATTAAATTTTGATTATGAAGAAAAGGATCTTGTTATGGGAATCGATCCTGGACAACAAATAGGATTATCTGTTTTTTACTTTGGAAAGGAGATAGAAAGCTCTTTTTATTCATCAATTGAAAATTTGGTCTTACATATTATTAGAATTTTAGGAAACTTAAGGGCAAAACGAAAGATTATCAAAATTGGAAATGGAAATATGGATATAGCTAAAAAAATTATAAAACTACTTAATCTAAAATATTGCTCATCCTTTGAACTGGAATATGTAGACGAACGAAAAACCAGTCTAAAAAGAAAAAATTTCAATCAACGAGGAAAACGAGACATGCTTTCTGCTAAATTTATTTCTCAAAGAGAAGGTTATCGTTATTCCGTCCTGCCACTTTCATTGACAGGGTAATCTATTCTAATTAAAATTTGGAATTATAAATTTCCTCAAAAAATAAATTCATACAATCCAATATTTTTTAAATTAAAGCCTAGTATTAGAAAATTTTTATCCTCATTCCATATTTTTATCTGAAAATATAGAATTTAATGATTTTAAACTTTGAAATTTATCCAAATATTATAGGAACATCATATTTTATTCAAATTTTTTAGTATAAAATGAAAATTTCACTCAAAGGTCTATATTGACTGCTCTTAGAATTTCAAAGAATTGAAATTATGTAAAGCTATACATATTTATTGAAGTTTTTTTGGTTTTTTTATAACTAATTACAATGATCGATATAAAAAAAATAAATTTTATAC
>Ga0224508_10000178_pt1 | contig 66902 bp, 74 predicted proteins | sample SF_Jan12_sed_USG_4_FD_170157 | JGI IMG/M metagenome (GOLD analysis project Ga0224508, IMG submission 170157) | Sediment microbial communities from San Francisco Bay, California, United States - SF_Jan12_sed_USGS_21 | ecosystem: Environmental > Aquatic > Marine > Sediment | place: USA... | reverse complement strand
ATCACCCTTGGCACTCTGACGACTTCAGCCACTGGCACGTTACCGATTACGGCTGATTCTACGATCACCCTTGGCACTCTGACGACTTCAGCCACTGGCACGTTACCGATTACGGCTGATTCTACGATCACCCTTGGCACTCTGACGACTTCAGCCACTGGCACGTTACCGATTACGGCTGATTCTACGGTCACCCTCGGCGCTCTAACGACTTCAGCAACTGGTGCACTACCGATTACGGCTGATTCTACGGTCACCCTCGGCGCTCTAACGACTTCAGCTACGGGTACATTGCCAATTACGGCTGATTCTACCATTACCCTTGGCGCATTGACGCTATCGTCTACTGGTGTGATTGGAGATGTCCCGATTCTCGGTACTGCGTCAATAACTCTCGGCGCATTGACAACTTCAGCCACGGGTATATTGCCAATTACGGCTGACTCTACGGTCACTCTTGGTGCACTGACAACTTCAGCAACTGGCACGCTACCGATTACGGCTGACTCTACGATTACCCTTGGGGCACTAACACTTAATGCAAGTGAAGCTGCCCTACCCCCAAACTGGTTATACTATAAAACTATAACAGTTGATAATACACTTGTACCGTCAACACAGACAGATTATCCCATGCTTGTCTCTATTGTGGATACAGATGTGGGTAGTAGTGCACAGTCAAGCGGTAATGATATTGCTTTTTTTGAAACAGATGGGATCACAAAGCTTTCTCATGAAATAGAGTCGTATGATAGCGGGACAGGCACACTTGTCGCATGGGTTAAGATACCATCTCTGACATCGTCAGTTGATAAAGTTATTCGGATGTACTATGGCGATGCAACGATCGGCTCACAGGCTAATAGTGAAGGTGTGTGGACGACTGATTTTGTGATGGTTCAGCACATGAATCAGGATCCATCTGGTGGTGCGCCGCAAATGTTGGACTCGACGTCAAATTCCAATGACGGCACGAGTTCTGGAACCATGTTGACTGAAGACCTTTTAAGCAGCCAAATCGGTAGTGGAATTGCCTTTGACGGAACAGATGACGTTATTGATTGCGGTGCTGTAACCATTGGCACAGGAGACTTTACAGCCTCTTTTTGGGTAGATATGGCAACGGCCACTGGGCAAGATTGTTGGCTTGCAGATAGAGCACTCGGCGCACTTGGCGCAGTCCCCGGTTTCTTTATTGGGACTGGAGGGACTGGCTCGACCGGTAAAATGGAGATTGTGCTAGAGGCCACGACTGGTGCCCTAAAGCAGTATCAAGACCCATCTCTTGCATACACGGTTGAAGAGGGGTATTTCTTATACAGTTTTACATGGGACAATAGCGCAGACGCTCTTGTTATTTATAAAAATGGCACTAACACCACAGCAGACTATACGAAAATAACCGACACAAGTTTAGTTGGTTTAGACCTTACCGCTACGACTGATTTAAGAATTGGTTCACGCCCTGGCACAACGACTCGATGTACAAATGGCGTGTTCGATGAAGTCCGCATCAGCAACGTTGTTCGTAGCGCAGACTGGAACATTACCGACTACAATTCTCAGTCTGACCCCGGCGCATTCCTAACAGTGGGTAGTGAACAGCTTGCGCGGACAGGTAATGCCCAAATTACCCTTGGTGCATTAAGTACTTCAGCAACCGGTACATTACCGATTGTTGGCACAAGTACTATAACTCTAGGTGCCCTAACAACTTCAGCAACTGGTGCACTCCCGATTACAGCTGATTCTACGGTCACTCTTGGTGCCCTGAGTACTTCGGCAGTTGGTGCGCTACGAATCGCGGGCGTTGCTACCATTACACTTGATGGAATAACAATCAATACCGGTACCCCACCGTTTTCTTGGGAAACCCGGCTTGACGCAACCTTTTCATGGTATCAACGGACAGGGATAACTCAAACCATACGAATTGAGAATCGATCAGCAGTATCAACATATGGTGAACCGACTTATGATGACTCTGTAACTGTGAATGCCTTTATTTTCCCTACCCATTTAGATGTGCATGATAGTAGTGGTCGAACAGTGAGATCATCAGGGCATGCCATTATGTCACATGATACGGTAGTGGAAGCTGGGGATCGTTTAACATTATCAAATGGGACTGTTGTGTTGCCGATTAAAATTGATGTGTTATACAATCCTCGTAATAGTTTGATTTTACAAAAGGTTTTCTTCTAGGAGGCGTTATGGCGTTTGATCCTGACAGCGTGGTTGATTTGATTTCTGAGGGTTGGACGCAGTTTATTGTCATTCATAGCAATATTGGTAATACGAGTACCTGGCTATCAGAACATGCACAACGTGCAGTTAACGCATTCTCGCTTGAATTCCCTGCCACCTTATTTGAAGCAGTTTCGATTACGGATGCCAACACCGCACCAGTACCATCTGGGTGGGTTCAAGGGTTCTCAACGATATGCCGGATTGAATACCCCACTGGCAACCGCCCACTTGTGTTTGTTCATCCTAAGACGTATCGGGTTTACCCTAGTGCAACCGTAGACATACTTGATTTTGATCAAACTCTAGTGCCCGCCGCTAGTATGAATGTGACCTATACGGGCGTCCATACCTGGGTGTCCGATCCATGCACGTTGTCAGATGTTTATGTGCCAGTGGTTCGGGTGCTTACTGCGTCTATGGTGGCTGAAGCAATCGCCAGTTTTTACAATGATATTCCTCCGATACCAGCAACCAACAACGTGGGACAAGGCGAATCCCCAGCGGCAAAATGGCGCGAAACCTCGGAGCGGTTAGGCATGGTTTACCAAAAGCATATTGATCGACTCTTTACCAAGGTCAATCAGATGAATGTTGTCGTAGGGTAATAAAACGTGGGTTACCAACACTCTAGTTTGAGCTTATCTGAGAAGCAAGCAGAATTTGTCCGTCAACTCCCATTATGTGGCTTTGATCCTGTAAAGGCTTACAATGAAGCGGGTTATACGGAAGTCAGTGAAAAGCGTGCCCAACAGATCGCGAATAATCTACTACAACAAGATAAGATACGCGAAGCCCTTGCCGCTTCCTGGCACGGACACAACGGAAACAGCGGTGAGCTAACAGTACCACGGGTATTAAAAGAAATTGCCCGAATCGCGTTTGCGGACATGCGCGAGATTTTGGATTGGGAAAAAGGCGCACTTCAGTTTCGACCGGCACGAGAGATGAGTGATGACGCAGTGGCGGCGATCGCGAGTGTGGTCATTACGGACAAGCCAAGTGGAACGCGGACGGTATCGGTTCGGACATGGGATAAGTTGAAGGCGTTGGACATGGCGGCACGTCATCTGGGGATGTACGAAAAGGATAATGTCCATACATTAGAGGTAAACTACACGACTGAGTTACCAGCTAAGGCGTCTAGTGTCGCTGAATGGTCAGCAGCGAATTCGATTGAGACTGAATCACGGGAGATAGTGGATTGAGTACCGTAATGGAGCCAACCACAAAAGTTGTATGGACTCCCATGCCACGTCAACACTCGTTTGTCTCGTATCCCGGTCCAGATGCGTTATTTGGTGGCGCTCGTGGTGGGGGCAAGTCGGATGCTTTGCTTGGTGATATCGCGGCTCATATCGCGGCTTATCCAGACTCTGCAAGATGTTTACTGGTTCGGCGATCATACCCTGAACTAGAAGAACTGATCGAGCGCTCTCGTGCCATCTTCCCATACGTGGCATCGGGCGGGCATTTTAACCACACTGAAAAGACATGGCGCTGGCAAAATGGCGCTATCTTTCGGATGCGGCATTTGCAGTCGGTTAAAGATGCCTCACTACAGCAAGGGTTTAGTTACTCACTCGTGGCTGTCGATGAACTCACTCAGTGGCCGGATTCCCGCGCGATCGATATGCTGCGTGCTACTTTGAGATCGTCTGCCGGTATTCCCACCTATTTCAGAGCCACAGCAAACCCTGGGGGTGTTGGGCATCAGTGGGTCAAAGCCCGGTATATCGACCCTGCCCCACCGTTTACGCCATTTACCTCAGTCGATACCATTGGTAATATTGAGATTAAGGTGGAACGGGTTTACATCCCCTCGACGTTGGATCAGAATCTAATCCTGATGGCAAACGATCCTCTGTATTGGGAGCGGATCGTGGCATCGGCTGCTGGCAATGAATCATTACTAAGGGCTTGGCGTTACGGCGACTGGGACATTGCAGAGGGTGCGGCATTTGCGGATGTGTGGGATCCTCAGACGCATATTCTAACGCCGTTCGTACCACCGTCTAGTTGGGCGTTCTTCCGGTCATTTGACTACGGCAGCTCTGCCCCGTTCTCTGTGGGATTTTGGGCGGTAAGTAATGGTGAAGAAACGAGCGACGGGCGCTACTTTCCACCGCATACCATGATCCGAATCGGCGAGTTGTATGGCTGGAATGGCAAATCTAATGAGGGGCTGCGCTTATCATACAATGAGATGGGGCGCATGATCCGGGATGCTGAAGAGCAGGTGTGTAATCTGTACGGGATTGCTCAGATGAAACCGGGCCCGGCTGATAACCAAATATTTGATGTAACCAACGGATCCACGATAGAGGACGGCTTAGGTATGCGCTGGGAACGATCGAGTAAAGGTCCAGGAAGTCGAGCAACCGGATTGGTCAATATGCGATCGCGGTTTTACAATGCGTTACATTCACCGAATGAGGGTCCGGGGCTGTATGTATTCGATACGTGTCGGCAGTTTGTGCGGACGATACCGGTGTTGCCGTTGAACGAAAAGAACAACATGGACGTGGATACCGATTCAGAGGATCATATTTACGATGAAACCCGGTACGCTATTAGTGGGTACGAACCGCCAACCGTAGCCAAGGTTAGAGCATTAGGATTCTAAAACATGCAAAACAGTCGGCATCCTGACTACACCAAACGCTACCAACAGTGGATAAAATGCCGCGATAGCGTCAATGGTCAAACTGCAATCAAAGAGAAGCGCACCACCTATTTGCGTGCGCCGTCAGGTATGCCGGACTATTACGCGGGTACTCTTCAGTATACCGACTCTACGCCATCTGTTTACAGTAACATAGCAGAAAACGACTATGACACGTATCTCGACTTTGCCGACTGGTTTGGCGCGGCTGAACGGACGGTTGAGGGCTTTCTAGGGTTGATTTTTCGTAAGCCGGTAGAGATCGAAATGCCGGAAGAGTGGCGGGCACGGGTTGATCCTCACTTGTCAGATATTACTAACACTGGATTGCCTCTCGATGCGTTTTGCGCCGAAGTTATGAAACAGATGCTCACGACTTCCCGCGTCGGTATCATGGTGGATCAACCGGATAGTCGAACGCCAGCTGATCAGCGCCGACCACATTGGAAAAGCGTACCGGCTGAATCTATCATTAATTGGGATCGTACCGACCGGTTGGGACTTCCGATCCTCACTCGCGTGATCTTGGAAGAAGAGCGGATCATGCCTAAGAAGGATGACCCCTACGAAAAGGAAGTCAGTACCATCTGGCAAGAGTTAGTCATTACAGAGATGCCGGTCGTAAATGTGGGTAATCAATCGGTGACAGCCCCAAGATATGCGGTTGTAACCTGGACAAAGAATCAAAGCGAGAACGGTGCAGAGGAATTTGTCCTAGAATCCCGGGTTGTTCCGACTCGTTTTGAAGCGCCGCTGTCCTTTATTCCATTTGTCATGATCAACGCGAATGATTTGGACGTTACCCCGCCTAAACCGGACTTATTGGCACTGGCTGAAAAGTGTATCTCATACTATCAAACGTCAGCCGCGTTGAAATGGTCCCTGCACTGGACAATGCTCAAGACGCTATTTGTGGTTGGACCCGATTTGGGAACTGACCCGATTCGGTTGGGTGGTACGGCTGTCCAGAATATCGCCACCCGTGAAAACACCCAAGTCATTCTAGTTGAACCCGGTGGCGCACAGTCTGACGCCTTACGTGAGCAACTTGAAGCAGTCAAAGCTGAGATGGCTGTACTGGGATCGCGGTTACTATCGAATCAGCAAGCGGCACGTGGTGTCGAAGCTGCTGAGACGGTGGCATGGCGTCACATGGGTGAACAGTCGATCCTACAAAGCCGTGTCAACATGGTGTCGATGGGCGTCACGAAAGCGCTACGTAAGCATTGTTACTGGATGGGATTGACAGAAGACCCGGATGATGAGCGGGTATCCGTCCAGATCAATACCGACTTTCTACCGGTTGGACTCACCCCACAGATGCTGATGTCGCTAGTCACTAGTTTACAAAGCGGCACGATGACGGCACAAGACGTCCATCATCAGTTGTCACAGGGTGAGATGCTGGCACCGGAACATATCGGGGACTTTGAAACCTGGCAAGCTAGGCGGGAACTTGAAGCGGATGAACTTTTAACCAACGAGTTCACAAATGGCGGAATCGGCGAACGACAAAATACTGAACGCGACGATGAATCAGCAGATACGGATCGAGAGACTCGCAGCGAATCAGCGCAGACTGATCAATAGGCGATTACTGCATCTGATAGATGCCATCGAGACGTTGACTCGGCGCACAAGTCGCGATCCAACAAACGTGGTGCGTCTGGCAGCGCAGCGGGCTCGGTTGGATCGTCTGATGGACGAAATTCTACCGCTAGTTGATACCGCTTTGTTGGGTAAAGATAGTCTATATGACGCCCTTAAAGAGACATTAGGGGACACCGTTGCATCTGAGTTAAATCTACACGCCGATCTCATCAATCGTGCCACAGGCGCGCCCCTCATGCGTAACACCATTACCCCCGCCCAAATTGAGCAGACTATCGATACAACGGTGTTTCCCAGCCCGGCAGGACCAGGTACGCCCAATGTGTTCCGAGGCGAAGCTACGGTATGGTTAGAGAATATCCGGGATAATTTCACCCGACGGTTGCGTAGTGCGTGGCTGGGATCATTGACGGAAGGTCCGACTTTAAACGATTTACTCGTTGGGTTGAGAGGGTCTACTGCTGGACGGTTGGGACCGCGTAGTGTGGCAAGTGTCACTTCGGCTCAGTCGCAAGCGTTTTACCGGACTTGGCAGAGCGCTGTGCACAACCAAGCCCGGATCACGATGTATAAAAATAACGATGATTTTATCCGATCCATCCGGGACGTCGCCACATTTGATACTCGAACGGTAGCGATTAGTATTGCTCGGCACGGCAACCGCTACCGGATACCGAGCCTTGAGCCGTTGCGGCGTCTCGATGGGCGTCAAAGCCATGCCTATCTAGGTGGGATGCCCTACCATGTGGGTGAACGGAACTTTTACACGCCCGAGCTTCGACGTGTAAGCGATATTGAAAAGAGCGATCGGGCTTATACCAAGGCGCGAGTTAAAGAATTGAATCAGTCACAGCGGCAAGCGTTAGATGGGAAGATTCCCGACAATACCACATTTGACGCATTTTTAAGGAGGCAAACCGCAACCGAACAACGTGAAATCCTTGGAACGGGTACGTACAATTTATGGCGTGATGGTAAATTAACGTTACGAGACTTGATCCGGTCTACCACAGGGCGGCAACTTAGCGTGACCGAGTTGACTGAACGATATGGCGAGACCACAGCATCTAATTTGAGGTAAAGTATGGCACTACCAGAACAATTCGATAGCCTTGACCAAGTCCCTGAGCCCTTTCGTGAGATGTATGAGTTTGTTAACGGTACGTCTGGGGTAGTCCGGCTCAGTGATCAGTATACCGACATCGACAAACTGAATAACGTATTGAGTAACGAAAAAGCGGAACGTGCCGCCCGGCAGCGGCGTATTGATCAGATGCAGGGTGAGCTGAAGGGGTATCAAGACAAGATGGCTGGGTTTGACGGTATCGATCCCGATAAAGCACGGGAAGCGATGGGCGAGCTTGAGGCTCTGCGGGCTCAGAAAGATCAGCTTGAGCAAGAGCGGCTTTTATCCGAAGGCAAACACGCCGAAGCCGCTGAGATGAAATACCGGAACGCGATCGCCGATCTTGAGCACCGACTTGAAGCCGCAAACCAAGCAAGTCAGCAGAAGGACTCTCGCTATGAGTCGCTTATGAGTAAACATGCCGAGTTGAGTATCAATGAGCGGCTGGCGAACGAGTTACACAAACAACATGTGCGTGATGAGTTGGTGGATCATCTGGTTGGCTCTCTGGCTAAGCCCTGGCGTATCGAGGGCGACGATATGAAGCCAAACGCATACGAGGGTGAGATGCCCTTATATGGCAAAGACCAAGAGCGGATCAGTATGGAGGAATACGTCGCCAACTTTGTTTCATCGTCGCCCTGGTCACTGAAGGAATCGGTTGGTTCAGGCAGCGTCCAGAATGGTCACCTTGACTCATCTGGCACCTGGACGATTCCAGGTGAGCAGGTTGGCAATCTTGCAGACTACGAGCAAGTCCGGGATCGGGTCATGTCTGGCGAAGTGAATATCGCCATGCCAAACGGCTAAGTTGATATAATTACAACGTTTGAGTAAAATATAGTTAAGGTGGGATTTTCAACGATTGGGGTTGCGGTGTCCGTGACCCCAGTTGTTCCACCGTCCGTTCAGTCCACACCTATCGCGGTGTCCGTGGATAGGCCGATTTTCAGACACTATCAGCGCGGTGTCCGTAAGCTGGTTATATTCAATCACTAAACCGCATAGGTGCCCTCATGGCAAATACAATTTCGCCCTATAATCCTATATTCTACGCCATGGAATCTCTAAGACATTTACGTAATGTTTTAGGCATGGCAGCGCGTGTGCATCGTGGTTATGACCTCGAACGTCGTGCGGTCAATCTTGGCGATACGATCCAGATTCGCAAGCCCGGAACGTTCACAGCGCAATCCGCCCCTGGCAGCGTGGTTGATCTCACGCCGAGTTCGATCAATATTGTAATCGATCAGTTTAAAGAAGTGCGGTTTGCCGTGCCTCATAACGAATTAGCGATCACGGGCGAGTCAGTGATTCAAGATCATATCGCTCCTGCGGCTTATGCGTTGGGTTTGGCAATCGATACCTCACTACGCGATCTCTATCTTGATATTCCCTACGTTCACGGTTACGCCTCAGCGAATATCGATGAAGATGAGATTCTACTGCCCCGTAAAATCCTTCGCGATAACGCGGTGGATATCGACGAGCCCGGTCGTTTCCATTACATGATCGATTCCCAAATGGAAGCTTCCATGCTCAAAGCGCCGTTTTGGTCAAGCCAGAACAACGCGGGTGCGGCTGCAACAGGTCCGTTGATGCGTGGTACTCTGGGCACTCGTTTCAATACTGAGGTTTTCAGTAGCCAACAAGTACCGACATTTACCCCCGGGACTGGTAGCGGTGGCGGTGATGTGGCTGGAACAGCACCGGACACGGCGGCAGGAGCGACCACTATGGTTGTGGCTGCCATGACGGATACCCAAGCGTTTAAAAAGGGTGACAACTTCGCAATCGCAGGTGATACAACGCGCTACGTGCTAACGGCTGACGCCACCGTTGCAACCACTTCCCTTACTATTACGTTCAGTCCACCTCTGGCAGTGGCTACGACTGGCGATCCGGTTGTTACGTTTACGGACTACGTGGATACAGCCGGTCGTCTGAACTCGCTCATGTTCCACGAACATAGTATGGCGATCGCTTTCGCTAACCTTCCAGGACCGTCTGTAGCGGCAAATAGTTTTACCGCTGTAGATCCTCAGTCAGGCATGTCGGTAAGAGCGTGGCGATACCTGGACGGCGCTCTCAGTCGTGAGGTTATGGTCCTCGATGTTTTCTACGGCGTGAAAGTCCTCAACGAGAAAATGGCCGTGAGGGTTTATCCGACTAGCTAAGGAAGTTAAATGCCACAGCTTGAAACTATCGCTGTGGTATGCCCTTGGGATTCATCTGTCGGTCGGGTTTCAATTAATCTGACCGACTTTAATTCCAAGGTACATACCCGGTGGGAAGATAAGGATACTTCAGAGCCGGTGGTTCACGTCGAGCCACCAACTGAAACGATTGTTGAGGCGTATCAGGCGTCTGTCGAGCCTGAAGTGCCTCTAAATCGTAATGGACGGGTTGAGGTCTACGATTCAAACCGTCGGGGTAGGCGCGTCATGATCGAAATAACTGCGCGAGAGTGGAAGGACAACGCGAGCGGGAGATATGTCTTATGGAGCCAGCGAAACTCAGCCTAGAAGAGCAAATCGCGTCTATTTGGTGCCCAAAGTCTGAAAGTGCTGATCCCGCTTACTATGGGGACATGGACAGTAAAACTCTAATCAGCTACACCGATACCAAGTCACTCGCGGCATATCGTGAGCGCGTCGGGCAAGGGCGCGGCTTTGTATTGATTCCCGAACATGATGTACCCCTCTATGAACAAGGGGGTTGGGTCGTTTTCAGCGTTCAAGATACATCTTAAACAGTTGGAGGTAGCCGTATGGTTGCTACCGGCGGCGGGAATTCCCCGGTTAGTTGGAAATCACTTGTCGGCTGGCTTCTTCCAATCTTAGGGTTACCCCTCACCGCTACTTGGATACTACTGCAAAATCACAATTTACAGCCACACGCTGGGGCAGTGCGAACGCATGAGATCGTTGAACTTCGTAATGCTATCGCAAGGCTGAATCATCAAGTCAACCGGTTGGCTGATAAAGTGGATGAATTCCAATATGATGTGTTAAAAGCTGTAACTGAAATACAAGTTAAGCAGAAAGAGTTCCACCTTGAGACTTATAAACCGAGAATAATAAATAGACCCTTTCGTATTGAGGAATACGATCCGTATTATAAGTTACCAAAAATCAATGTAAAGCCTGCTAATCAAAAAACTACTAAAGATACTATAATCCATCCTCTGTACCCAAACCCAAAAGTAAAAGAACCCGACTATATTGATCCCCCGCATTATGATCATTATCATAGATAAATACCATCTCAGTGTGTTTCGACACAGATTACAGGTACTTCTTTCATCAACAGAACCTCATACTTTTCAGCGTGGTAGCAGGTATTTGGAATCCGCCGCCACACCAACCATGCATAATAGTGTCGCGGCTCTTCTCCGGCGACTTCGACTCGCATGCAGCGTTGCTGGCACGTCGCATTGATATTGTTGAAAACAAGATCAACCACTTCTGTATGAATTCCATCACCGTGACAGCTTACAACTTCGCAACTTACTTCAACCCGATCCAGCGCACGAAACAGCGCTTCCTCAGCAAACTCTTGCTCACGAGTTTGAGGAAAGTCTTGATCGTCCAAACCACCTGAGCCACTGCAAGCACTGAGTACAAATAGAGTAACTAAAACTATTAGTAGGCGTTGAGTCATTGGGTACCTCACTTTCAGAAAATGGAATATTAAAATGGAATAGCGATCCATCTAATCTGAAGAATCCTTGCCCTACCTGTTGCCCTTGTAAAATGTTTGCTTCGAGTAGAGGCACATCCTCGTGCTCGACAGATATACCCTTACCAGAGTTTGATCCCATCAACATGGATCGGTTACCTGTAAGCCGAGTTACTCGAACTTTAGGTGATTGTCTCGATAGAATATCGGCGGTCTCATCATCCGCAATCCGCATGGTGATCCGCGATTGACAATTCGCCCGGATCACATCCGCCTGGAACTTCCCAAGCGTGGCATCCAGATCGGATTTAGTTTGCCATGTGAGGATAAGACGCCCACCGGCCTCACCCACCTTATTGATTGCTTGCCGAAAGTCGGGATAAACGATCTCGCCAACTTCATCAACGAACATTGTAATTGGAATACGACTGGTTCCGCTCGTGAGGTACCGCAGCCCCATATAGCCCATGAAATCCTGGAAGAACAGAGACGCGATGTTGCGCCCGATCTGTTGGGTGACGAGTGAATCGGTGCGAAAGATTACAACCATGTTGCCCTCGTCAATGTCCCGCCAAGTGAGTGCGTCTTGTGCTCCAAATATTTCAGCGTGCTCGATGTCCACCACACCACTAAGCGCGACGTCTAAGTTGCCGCAGCGCTCTTGATGAGTTTCTTGTTTACGGGTTAGCGGCCGCAGAATACCGGGAATTAACGGATCGTCTTTTCCCATCTCGACATACTTATTTTTCAGCATATCAACGTCGGGCATATCTGTACGGCGTAATCCTCTAAAGCCAATGCCTTTGAGCGCCATATACTGCGCCAGTGTCCAGCGTAGCGTGTCTAAATCCATCACGGCGTTATGGATATCGCGAATATCCCATGTGATCCCCAGCGCCTTGTGCATAGCAGCGACTCTCAGCCAAATGGATAACGGTTCTTCCTTGAAATACGCTTCACGGCCTTCAGGGAAGATCGGGCGCAACCGCCCCGGCATATCAACAGCTTCCTCGCATGACGATAACACGTTAAACCGAGAACTAAGCAAGGGTGTTCGCGGGCGAATTAACGCGAACTTGCGCCCACAGCGTTCAGCCATTGCCTTTGCCGTGTAGTAGAGCTGATCGCTACCTTTTGGATCCATGATAACTACCGCACCCTGGTTAATCGCAATGGCTTGGCTAATCATGTTGGCGAGTAGCACCGTCTTTCCGCTCTGGGTTGAGCCCTCAATAGCCACGTGACTACGCAGCCGTTCATAGGGCAAAATGACTGAGCGATCGCGGTGAGAACCGCAGCCGTGAATCGCAGGCGATCCACCGCGCTTACCATCATCTTGTGGTAGCGATTTGGCGACATGCACATAGCGCTGAATAGCGTCCACGTGGTCACCTGTCCAAGTAAAACCATCGCCGAGTACAATGCCATTTGGGTTGGGTTTAACGGGTAACGGTTTGGCTGATTGCGGGTTCATCCAGCTACCGCGCATCAGTAGTTGTTTAGCGACCCAGTGTGCTCTCCAGAATAGCCAAGCAATGAAGAATGCATGTCCGTAAGGAAAGACATCGAGCATCGGCAGTACAACTATGAATGCGATCGCACACACTGCAATGATAAAGCCAAACTCGATTAACAGTTGACGATTGGGAAACGGGATTGTAATGGACATTTTTACCTCATTACCGGACGCCCAGCCATTGCTGTCCAACCGAGTGCAAACCCGATTACAGCTAAGCCAATGGCTGTTATGTGTGGCTGCATCAGACTGGGCATAATTAACCATGCTCCGAGTGCGACTAGCATACCCACAAAGAGTATGGTGGCAGTGGCTAAGATCAAGCGGTAGTAGCCCGCATAAAGTCGTTGTCTGCGCCAGTCATTGCCCTCGTATCCACCGACGATAACCACAAGTAACAAGAACCACAGGTAAGGGATAAGCAGCGTGAGTCGTGCGCCTGAGAGAGCTACTAGGTGGCTGTATTTCTCTGTGAATATGGCTTGTATTGGGTTCACATTAGTGCCCATCGAATGGGATATCTATGGGCATACCGGGGACAATACCGAATACGGGGTCATATGGAATGTCACAAAAATTATCAGCACCCCCACCAGTTACCGCAAGCCCTGCAAGCCCGCATGCTGCCGTGGATGGATCGACACAGCAAATGCGCCTTTCCCATAGAATGAAAACGTTGCGCCCCCGTGGTTCAACTTTCTCAAGCTGCCAGTGCAACGGGTTCATTCCTACCAATCCACACTTGGAAAGCGTTGGCTTAGCGCACTGAAAGCAGACAGGGGGAATGCCAATAGCGGGTTGGAGGACTGTATGAGGTACAATACCTCCTGGTCCTGGCGCTGGGTTGTAGGCGATTGTTGCAGCTCGCCATGCCATTAATGCAGCAGCAACCGGGGGACTATCGTGGGCTGATTTACCCGTCCGTGGGTACAAACTACCCCAAACACCGGCGAGAGATAAGCCAGCGATTGGCAGTGGTTGAGCGATTCCGTCAGGTAAATAACGCCAGTTTGGAAAGTCCAATTCGGATGCGTAGTTTAAGGTGACGGTAGTCGGCTCTGGCTCACCTTGTTCATCACAAGCGTTACACCCATACGGGAAGATTGGCGGGATTGTGAATACATGGGCTTCTCTAAAGCTCAGTTGGTTGTGCCCAGAGTCAAGCGGTGCAGCACCCGATCCACCGGCAAACGCCAGAGCTTCGCCAGCTGTCACAAGTCCGACAAGCAATGCGGGCGAAAGGATGCCGCCTAAATAGGTATCACCGGGGATTGGAACCGTCTCAATAAGTAGTTTTGGCTGATGGTAAGACACACGGGTGCAAACCTGGTCAAACTGTAGGACATTGGTACAAGAGCAACTGCCCAACACTTTGAAGTCAGCACACGCGGGATTAATCAGCGTGGTGAAGTCCAACTGAGCATATGCGTTACTGGATAGGCACAGTATCAGGGTTAACAGACTAGCGGATCGTCTCATGAATCACCTTTAACGCATACTGTTCATTCCGCCATGGCGTACGGCTATGGTAACGCCCAATCCTTTGCCACAATGGACCCTTACCCGCTAATTCCCGACTGAGGATATCGCACCCCACCCGCAGGTTCGTGGGTACGTCGAGTAACTCGCTAGCCGTAACTCCAATATGTTTACCCCACCACTTCCAATTCACTTGCATCAACCCGATATCGACGTTTTGAGTAACTTGCAACGCCGCCTGTAAAAACACCTTTGCATCGTCAATGTCATCGAAGCGATACGCTTTCCAGGTACTCCCAACGCCAACATTCAGCACGTAGGGATCGCCTGAGGATTCAACTGCTACAATGGCGTGGACAAGTTCATGCGGTACGGTTGGACACGTGCTAGCTAAGAGCGCGGCTATCACATAGCTACTGACCATTGGGCACTCCTGCGCGCATGAGATCACCAGGCTTCAGCGTCTTTACCAAATCGGGGACACTGATAACGGGCATTCCGGACTCAATTACTGCCGCTTCAATCAACCCAAGCTCATCGAGATCGCCGTACTTAGCCCGCATTTGCGCCATGATCTGAGCCCGGACGTAGGTGGCTAGCTTCATGGCTTGCATGCCCCTGTATTGTCGGTAAATCTCAGATAGCGCATAGCGTTTGGCATTCTCTAACGTTGTGTTGTTCAAAAGTTCAGCGTGTAAGGCTGTGGCGTCGCGAGCCATATCACGCTCAAGGAATTGCCAATCCGTTTTAGTGATCGGCTCAAGGGTAATCGATTCGCCTGTGGTTACACTCGTTTCAACCGTGCACGGGATCGCGTGTCCAGCGAATACACAGGACTCTTGCGCGTCTGCGGCTGTGACGAATCCGACGACCATGAAGACGGGTAACCACAACCTGAACATCGTGTATATCCTCTCGTTTTCGTAGTTTGGCATTCGGGGCACGTTTGGTTGACACGCCACGCGAAACTGACATACGCGCAAACCACCAGCAGGGCGAGCGCTACAACAGATGAAATCGCCAATCCAACCCAGAACGGTTGACTGAGTAGCAGGCGGATCACTTGTCCGGGAATGAACGCATAGATAAATAACCACCATAATGGGAATCCTCTAGCGGGTCCGGGGCGGTTCAACCATGCCGTGTGATTCTTATCGTAGAATGTTTTTTGTTCCAACATTTTTACACTCCTCTTGCACCACGAATTACCATAGAAGCCCCGCCAGCAATAGGCAGTAGAATCGCAAACGCTAAACCGAACAGGGCAACCCAAGTCCCTATCGTAACAATGATTAACGCGGATGCCATTGCTTCAAGGGTTACTACTGGGTTCGTAACAAGGGTAAGGCTACCAGCTTGCGACAGCGCGATATCAGAGAGCAGATCTACAAGTGCCCATGCAAACGGCATTGAGTAAATCGCCACAAGCAAATAAACGTAGGAAACCAGTGTAAGGATATGCTTGCCGGGGGTTAGAGCCACTAGCGCCACAAATGGGAAAACAGCCAAGATCACCGCCTGCAAAACGCCCACAATGTCACTGCTAAACTTAGTGACAAATAGTGCTTTTCCAACTAGAGCCTGGACTGAAACCGCGAGATCAGATACGGCACTCGATACCCCACCTGTCAACGCGCTACCTAATCCAGCTAAGACATCGCCGCCTTGTAAATTTAATGTGCCGATCGCTGCATCCTTGATCCCGCCGCTCATCGATGTGATGACACGCATGGTCGCATAGAGCCCCGTTAATGATACGGGTTGTATTTCTGGCCCACTGGCTCTTCTTACCTCCCGCATGATGAGAAACTTCACCACTTCAGCCGGGGCAATACTAAGCTCTGATGACCATATCTGGCTCATACTGTTTCCGCCGGGTGACAAGAATCCTTCGACTTCAGTTCTCGCCACCGTCATGATCACATCCGATTGGGGACCACACAGGATAAAGTCATTGCCCATTTGCACGGTGATATCGCCCATGACGCCATGCAAGGCGCTACCAGGGAACGGCAGCAACTCTTCTGAGTTGGCACCGCCGCCTCTGTCTAAGAGTCGTTTGCGAGCTGGCATCACGCACGCTGATGTCCATTCCCGAATAAGTGCCGTTGCCTCCCCAGACAAGCCTTGACGCATCAACCACGAGATCGGGCAACTTCACTGAAGGGGCGATCCCCGTCGCTGTTAATTGCTCTGGCAACGTTTACCCACATACCCGATATGGCCCGCAGCAATTCCACCTCTACCCTTGGAATTTGTAACCCCGCTCGCCCTGGTAGCAAACCCGATGCGTCTTGAATGGCTTGCCCTGACGCTGCTTGTGATTGCACATCTGAGGGGGAAACGGAAGACGATGCGGGCCATATCAAAGAGAGCGTGAGTAAACTGGCGAACAGATAAAACGCAAGATCAACTAGCCGACGGTGCCCCCGTATCATTCCAAGCCCGATAAATGCCGCACCCGATAAGATTACTAGGGCCGGTGCAGGTCCAAGGGCTGAACGAATCAGTGCCTGGGCTTCCAGCCCAACGAAGGTGCCGCTTGCCTCTGATAGGGTTAACGGGAATATAAACATAGTGTTAACCTATTGTGAGTAACCGAATGAGGTTTGACCATCCGGATAACGGCTGGCGGAATTCTGCGTTGGCTGAACCTGTGCAGATGCGATCGTCGCCTCTAGCAATTGATTCGCCCGTGCTTCTAGCAAGCCTTCGACAGCCGGGCGGTAGTGCTCATCGACGATCTTTTTTAGCTCTTCTAACCGGTTAATCTCATGCTTAAAGTTGGCGAGTGCCAAGTGCGCTACTTTGGCTTGATCCGGCGTGATCTCAGAAGCCTGTATCGCTTTCTCAAGCTTGTGCAAGTCCTCAGTCAAGTCCCACTTGGACCTAGCCAGTGCCAGTTGTGCTGCTAATGCCTGAGATTTATAGGCTCGCATCGTGGCGTTGCGCTCACCCGCTATAGAGTCGATTGCTGCCACAGGTAACGGCGTACCAGGAACGGATACCCCCGCGAGTTGCTCAGCAGACGGTTGATTGCCACCTACGGCATCCGACACCAATTCAGCCACCGTCTCGGCAAATTCCTCTTTTCGAGCAGCATAGTAAGTGATTGCCGACTCTGTTGGGGCAGTCTTCGCGGTTGAGAAAACGTTACCCTGGGAGAAGATCGTAAATGATCCCGTATACCCTTGGATTCGAGCTGCATCTTCAGGGGGAACGCCAGCCGTTTCTAGAATTATGGCAATCACGTCAACTTCCGTTCCTCTACCGCCATTTGGTAGTGGGATAAAGCCGCCGCGATCTTCACGACAGCGACGCCATACCGCTTGACTTGATTCGCCTGGGGCGGCGTCACGGAAACATTCGCCCAGGGCACTGTTACTCGCCTCAACTCCGCCATACATCGCAGACTCGACTACTTCATTACAACTAGCCCGTTGAAACCGTAAAACGAGATTGGCGTAGTTCTTAATATCCTTCATCAACGAGCACTGCTCTGGGAACGTGGCGCATAGAAAGTGGATGCCGATCCCCGCAATAATCAGCGGCAACAGCTCAATCAGCAAACCGGGCAGCTCAGCGAATTCTTGGAACATCGTCGCCACTAAATCGAAGTTACAAAAATCACCGGACTCTGCCCGCCCGCGAAATAATGTGGTGCGGTTTGGGGGTAGGATCGGGTCGAAGTTTAGCGATCCCCTGAAGTAATTGGGATTGTGTGTCACGCTTATGCCTGATAGGTTGGCGTTAAGCCCTTCCTCGAATATGGTTTGAGCAACCACGGCATGAGCGCTGAGAGCTAACAGAATGAGCGCAATAACAGTGCGGTGCATCAGACAACTCCTCTGGCCGCTCTATGGGCTTCAGATTGCCCTATGGCTTGGATAAACTCGGGTGGCGGTACCACGCGAATGATTCCCGCACCGCCTTCACCTTCTTCAAAGCGGATGACACACTCTGAACAATCCTCATATTTACGCAGGCTTACAATTGAGTCAGCCGTGTGCTCCGACAGCTTAAAAACTTCGGATATTTCATGAAGCTCTTGTCGTCCAAGGTTAAAAAAGATATGGGTATCACTCATCTTTACAGCGGCTGATCCCAGATCGGTTAAAAAATCACTCATCGATTGTGAGATCAGGACAAACGACGCAAAAAACCGCGCCAGAGCAACAGCCAACTTGCGCAAGAACTCTGCCGCCTGTGGGTTGCGTATCAGGAAAGACACCTCATCGGCTGCGAGAATTTTACGGATATTCATTAGATCCGAGTTTGTGATATGCCGCTCAAGTGAGGTAAATAGAGATGCGATAATGATCGACTGTAGTTCGGGAAAGTCCTCTAATCCGGCGATATCCGCTACCCAAAACGAGCTGTCGGCAATGCCCAATTGATTGGGTCCGTCGATAAACGGGGCATACCGTCCATCCTTGATATACGGACCTAGTAGTAGTTGTAGCTGTCTGGCAAATGTATCACCATTGCTGCCTAAGTACGCCACAAAGTCAGACATGGTTTGAGCTGTCGGCCCCTTGAGCGCCCAGTCTTGAATGTAATTACCAATCAGCGTTCGTTCGTCCGGGCTTACGTGTTGATCCTGAAAGCCTGCCATTGCCATTTCTTCAATAATCATTGCCATATGCTGACAGTGGCGTGCGTCTAAAGCGCCTTCCATAGGACCAATACAAATTGGAGTTGTGGCGTTAAACTTAACCAGCTTACCCTTTCGACGGCGTGCCATTTCGTCGTATGAGCCATATCGATCAAGAATATAGACGAGGTAGTCGTCCGGGCTAATCTGATTAATATAGGTATTGAGAAAAGCTGACTTTCCCCGCCGGGACTTGCCCACAATCGTCATATGAGGGGTACCCGTGCGATCGAACAAATCAAAGAACACAGGCTCGCCGCGACGGTTCACATAAAGCGCGGTTGGGGTTCGGCTTCCCTGGAATGCGCCCCACAGCGGCACTAAGCGGGCAAGTGTACGAGTCGCAATCTGACGTGAGCGACGCACGAAGTTTTCATTTGGAAAGCCGGGATCACACCCAATCGGTAAACCACGTAAGAATAACGTGCTGGCGATAAACGGCTCTTTATACCAGTGTATCGCCATGTCCAACGACATTTTCTGAAATAGACTATCAGTGAGGGTCTCACCATTTCGGGTCCACAGCACTGCACTTACCATCGCGTCGTGTACTTGCTCACTACCGTCTGCCATGGCTGCAATGAGTTCACCGAGAGCGTCTACTTGCTGTTCAGCGTCTTTCCGTTCTTCACCCAGCCCACCCACCTTGAGCAAGTTTGCTAGACTGTGCTTGAGCGATAACGTGGTACGCTTCCTGGCTTGATCCTTAACCATGATTGTCACTGCAATGGAGAGCGGTGTACCCAATTCACCGAGTGGCAACCCGTGTACATTTACCTCAGGCGTGCGACATGCGCCCAGAATGCCAGCAAACGCATCGGCTGCACTGCGCTCTAACGTGTAGACGGTAGCGGTATGATTGACCGTTTTTATAGTTGTATCACCCAGATCGTACGGTACATGTATTTGCTCACCAATACTCATATCCGGGTCGTACACAGTGGGCGCTGTCGCATCTGGCCCCGCCGCCCGGTTGAGTGCACTGATAAGCCCAGTACCATCCAGTCGAACCGGGGTAAGATCCAATAGGCGCAAGGATCTCTCGATACCGGTAACTGTGGATTCAAACGCCACAAGCTGTTCGTTAAACTCGGCTTCTAGGCGCTCTTTCAATACCGTTGCCGCTGCCGCATTACCCCACGGTTTAATCTGAGCTAGGACGTCTAAGATTTGGCGTATCTGCCGGGTATTGCCTTTAAGAGGGTAGCGGTAGCCAATCGTCACTTTACACTCAGTAAGCCGCATCGGGCTAGCGCCTGGCGTGTGGGGCATCCCATTGGCAATGTGCTCACGCACAAGCTGTGTATCGGGATCATGCTGCGTTTCGTGAGCCTTGTCCCATGCCGGAACGTTCGTAATGGGGCGCATATCCAACCGTACGTCTAGGATTGCCGACGGCTTCAAGTTTAAGATAAGCGCTTTGACGTCTGCCGCTGCTCGTTCCACTTCGCTTTCTGAAAGTAGATCGATATCCAGGGGCGTTACCTCAAACACACAACCTAAGGCAAATCGGCTAAGCGGTCCAAACTTAGCAGGTCTGTGAAGCAACACAATACCTTTGTCGTCCAGCATCGTGCCATAGGGTAGCAACATATTACTTGGTATCATTGGCAGCCCCTAATCGCGATTTGGTGGCTTCAATGACACCCTGTAACTGGGCACCTGTAGGTAACGTCATAGTCGGTAGGCGATCCGTTATTGCCTTGCCTGGTTCGTGGTAACCATCAGCTAGTGAAATAGATTGCGGAATGACTGGGTTCTGTTTCTGTACGTGCTCAAATTGCCCCTGTGTAAATACGATTGTCAGGGGGTAATCACCTACGTAATCGCCATTCGGGCGTCGATGCCCTTTGATCCAAACAGTACGAGTAATGGGCAAAACCAATTGGGGCACGATATTGATAGGCGCACCGCCGTACGACACGCTTGCAGCGCCCTGTTGTGACGACGTGAATGGGCTGTTGTCGTGATTCACCCGCCCAAGATGAGTATTGTACTTGGCACAAGCTGGCATTAAAGCGAGTACGCCTAGAATGAGAATCAGATACCGTATCATTTCAAAATCCTCCGGGCTAGTGGCTCACGTGTGGGTTCGATTGTTTGAAGCCCATCAAGCCGTGCCCCTTGCGTGATGTAAATGTAAATGGGTGTGTCAGGCGCTACCCAGATAATGGGTGACGCCAGTTTCTCAGCCTTATCTAAGTAGATATCCGCCATCCGCCCCGCCACTTCTTGAGCTACGGTGTTGCTCGACTGCACCAGAACGCCAGTAAGCGTCGCAACATCCACCACTCGGCGGGTTTCTTTAAAGAGAGAGACCAGAGCAGCCGGAACCGCACTCTTAGCGAATGCCGCCACCACTTCTCTCTCGTGCCAAAAGACTTGCGCAATCTGTCCGTTGATATTGTCAGCGGCTGTCACATAGCCTGAAATCGGACGTTCAATGGTGATCCCGTTGGCATTGACGCAGGTGATCCGGGTTAGGGCTAAGCGCCCGCGTGCCGTCAGTTCTTCAGGCGTCGAAGTCGCGCCAAACCGGCAGCCCGTGAGTGGGACAGTGTGCCCGTTTGGCGCATTAAATGCGGATGTTACCTCAATCGTCACCGGGAAAGTTTCGATACTGGCGAGTCCAGTATAGCCATCCTTAACGCGCCCCCTAGCAAACGATTGTGGGGGTAAGTACGGTGCAGGTGCTGTGGGTGATGCAGCGCGATTTCCAGCTACTTGAATCCGGTTAGACACTGTGACGCCTGCGCGGGAACCCTGAATAACCCTCACAGAAACAGGCGGAGGTTGAGGGGGTAGCTGCGCCGGGGTAGACCTATTGCGAAGCGCGTTGTTTTGCGCGACTTGGGCTTGTAGTGCTCTGAGTTGTTCCCGCAACAACTGATTCGCTTTAGTGTTCGATGGGGGATCGGGTTTGCGCTCAAGTTGCTCTAGCTTCGCTTTCATGTCGTGTAGTTGCCGTGTCAGCACGTCCGTTTTTTGTTGTTGAGCCGCTATCCCGCCCAAAATACCGGCGTCTTCACTGGGTGCCAACCCACCGGTGTGATAGGTTGCTAAGGGTGTTGTATCCTGGCTCTGAGCAGATCGGTTATAGACAAACACGGCTGCTGTAATCACCACGATACCGACAACAACTGTGATCCAGTGAGAAAGTAGCCTTAGGAAAGCCTCAGCGAAACGTGGCATGAGTGGCTCCCTTGCATACGATGTGAACCACAGCCCGTTGTCCTGGCTGCACCGTATACGCGCCTTCGACGCTCACACTGAATAGATCACAATCGGTTGTAACGGTTGCCGGGTGTATCTGGATTGGCTCAGACGATCGGTTGTGGATAGACTGAGTAAAACCAGTAAACCCCACCGTCTGGTATCTTGTGGTCAAAACGACCTCACGGTGATCGTTACGGTTGAGTAGTTGGCTTTGTTTGGTGACTTGTACGCTCGTATCCGTCTTCAGGCCCCACTGGACAGCCCACAGTGTCCGAAGAGTGCGCTCGTCTATCGTCATGCCGGTTTTGGCTTTGGCTTGTTGTACAGCCTTCTGAGCTTCTGTACGGGCGTCTTTGACAATAACTTTCTGAGTGATCCTACCCCAGTACCGGATGTCGATATGAACCACAACCCCGCTAGCGAGCGTTACGTATACCGTGCCAGTCGTCTTTTTTTTCAGATTGGACAGGGTAATCGTATGTGGGAACAACTCGTCTTTGCGAATATCTAACGTCGTTGCTGGTATCGTAGTGCTCACGTTGGCGACCACATCCCAAAAGGCGATCGTTGTCATTTTCTTATAGTGAACGGCAACTTTAACGGCGTCTTGGCGATCATACATCACTTCGATTTCATGAGCGGATAGAGTCGTAGTGAGTATGCACAGAAAAAGAGCTGCTAACCCTCCGCGTTTTATCACTTTGTTACTCCGCGTCTAAATGGCACATGTGCATTGATTAATTGTTCGGTAAAACTGAAATCTTGAAAGCTGCCATCCTTGATTTTCAGTTCTGGCCACGCGATATGAGATACCTGCAATGAGCTTGCGAGCCCTGTGCCCACCTGCGGCGGCATAACGTCAACAACAACCGTTACTGGGTGAGGATCGAGCGCCATACCGTAGCTATACATACGACGCATGGCGCTAAACCGAAACCGCCTAAGCAAGCCAACCGGAGCGACGTTTTCTAGCTTGAGATCAGTCGTCATGATTGAGATATCAGCGGTTTGCATAGGGCTTACTTCGGATGTCCCTTGAGCATGTAACGCGGTGTAAGTTGCAGGACTAAGGTAAGGGCGCACCGTTTGGATTGACGCCATCAGGCTATCTGACGTCGTGTTGCCCAGTGTAAGGACGACTAGCTCTGCCACGTTGCGTTGAATGGATACCGGGAATTCACCTGGACGACTGGTTTGCATCGCGCCCACTTCACCCGTTGACGTCACCGGGATATAGTGAATCGTCTTACCGCCGTACCAGAAGACTGATACGACGTTACCTGCAATACTGAGCACTAGCGCAAATATAAGCACTATTGCTCTAGCATGTTCACGGGGTGCAGACGTGTCAAATAAGTCCATGGACGTCTCCCGCTGCAATCGCTTCTAAGAGGCGCAAAACGATCAGCCCCATGATAATCCCGATGCCTAATCTGAACACGATAGACACTGCGGCAAATGCCGTTAACGCAATAGACATCCCAAGGCTAATAGCACCCGCAACAACAATCGCATATCCCAAATCGATAGTATTAAAAAGGTTCATGCTTTACACCTTTGGCTGGTACTGCGCCACGAATCGGTATAACGCCAAACCAGTGCAGAAACGACCAATGAAACCCGTCGGGGCCAATCTGCCTGACACCTAACAGCGCGAGATAGAACGCGATACTGAGTCCGATGGCGGACCCAAACACGAGTAGGTATCTCAAGGTGGTAAATGCCTGTAGTAACATGTATGAACTGAAGAACGTAAAGAACGTGAGCGCAGCGTCAACTGCACGCAAACCACCAAAGATCGTCAACGGCTCGTCTTGCTGTGTTGGGGCGCTGTTCCATAGTGCAGATGCCATAGCTATACCAACAAGCGCTGGCGGGTGTATCGCACGACGGCGTGAACCGCGAGAGTGAACGGCAGCAGGGTTGTGAGGATGTTACTCTGTGCCGATGCGGCTAATCCCCATGAGGCACCAGCTGCGCCTTCCTGAACAATTGCAGGTAGCGCTGTCATAAGAATGGCAGCCAATAACCCAATGATTCCACCACCAATAAGTCCACCACTGCCAGCTCGAATGCCAGCAAAAATGGCAGCAATACCGACAGCTAATGCACCCAATGGAATCACATTTGAAGACACGATACTATCCCAGCTTGAGAACACAGTTTGAGCAGCAGCTGGGGTTTGCCCCGGAGATGGCGTCACACCTGTGGATGCGAGGGCGGTATCAACTAGAATGATTGATGCGATCACTATTAGGGTGTTGATAGATGTGATGCTACGAGACTGGTGCATTGAGTAACTCCTTGTGATATCATGAGATGAGTCTTTAGACTCTACTTTGCTGCTGATCGGGTTTTGCAGGCATGTAGCTCCTGGTCAGCAGTATTAATCTACTATTTGAGAATCACCCACTAGCTCGTCAATGGATATGTTCATTGCTTGAGCCAATAACCTTGCGGTTTTAAGGTTTATCCCAGCCCGTTGGTTCCGCTCTAGACGACTTATCAACGGACGTGTTACACCAGCTAAACGTGCAAGGTCATTTTGTGTCAATCCATGGCTCATACGTAACAACCGTAGACGTTCACCCAATGTCATAGGAAAACCTTTCTCTAATGTATAAAATGGTACCACAAAAAGCGTAGGTAAACAACTAAAATATTGAGTAGTAAATGTTTGCATCCTTTTGTATTAGCCATATAAAATATAGTAGTAAGTCACACTGTAATTTCAAAAGGATGGCGTGCATATGATCATCACTCGGCTATTCATCGCTGCGCTTGTTCTTTTCCCACTGAGCGCTTTCGGTCAAGACGTTACTGCGCCAACGGTGCCTGGAAATTTTGTTGTTACCCCGATATCCAAGACTCAACTTGACTTAGATTGGGATGCCTCGACAGACGCTGTAGGGGTCACGAGTTACTCAGTAAAAAGATGTCAAGGAATTTGCACACCTACCACCGAGGCGACATCCGTCAGTCACCCAACAACAGCATACAGCGACACAGGACGCCCTAATAACACCACGTATTCATACTGTGTGACCGCTAAGGATGCAGCCGACAATGAATCGGCATGTGCTACCATACAATATGCCAAAACGCTCGACCCTGCCTATTTAGGGATGTTTCATACAGAGGCAGAGGTGACAGAATGGTTATCACGATCAACGTCTGGACCTTACAAAACAGCAGGTGATGTGAGTACAAACAGCCCTGGTGACTGGGATCGGATTGTGTCTAGGGCTTCAGATTTCCTGGCAACACCAAGCGCCTCAGGTTGGGCTGGTAATACGACAGGCACATGCTACGATACAACCGAGACTTCAGGGCTCGGATTTGGTACGGGTAAAGAGTTAAAAGACGCCGCATTCTATTTTGCCGTCACGGGCAATACCACATACAGAGATGCCGTAAAAGATCAATTACTTACCCAAGCGGGAACAACCGGAACAGACTGGGCTAGCACGAGTTTATGGAGTGGGGCCACATGCCTTGCTATTCTGGAAGAAACACCAAAATATGGAACTCATCCCTATTTACGTATCCATGCGTGGCTGACTAAATTGGTGATCGGATATAGCTATATTCGCAACTATATTCCCACACCTGATCGAAACACGATTGATGCGTGGTTTCTGAAGGGTGGCTTACGATTTGAGCGACATGAGCGCATCTCTCGGGCAGAAAAACGATTTCCAAATCGTAATGCTGACAATTATGACGAAGATGGCACCCCCCAAGACCCAGCCTATAATTTATATTTTGGGGGAAATTTTTGGTCATGGGGACAAGGATCATGGGCTAACCAGTCTGCGGGCGGTACCGTACACTTTGCCCTTGTTGGCATCTTACTAGACAATACATATCTAAAAGAGTTGGGTAAGCGTTGGTTCTTCGAGATGGTACGATATGGGATGTACCCTTCAGGTGCGATAGGGGACACCTACCGTTGGAATGACAGGTTTGAAGACGGACTGAACGTAAACCCGTGTAAGGGTTTTTACTACCCCGCCAATGTGCTAGGCCCAGCAAGCTATATAGCCGAAGCCTTCGCCCGTACTGGTGACACTTCTTTATATGATTACTCAACTACTGACGGCTACCCCCACAATCTTGGCGGACCAAAAAGCCTAAAACTTGCCCTTCAGTATCTGCACAAATTAGTGGATGGAACTGTTGTCATTTACGGGACTGATGACGCGGGAAAGGCGACAGACGCACGCTACCGAATTGATGGGGATTGCAGCGACTTTACGAGTACGGGCGTACAAGGCGCAACAAACACTAAACATGTGAACGACATTATCTCAGCCGTCGGTAACCGCTACTATCAAGATACAACCCTACTGAACGGATATAAGCACACGGGGGGTGGGCCGGGGTATCTGTCAAACCCTAACTCATCGGGTGGCTGCGGGACAGGATATGAAGCGGCTTGGTGCCACATGCCCGGGATTTTATTTCAATTTGGACAGATGGAAAACATAAATCCATACCCAACAGTGTCTAATTGTAGCGGTGGATAATATACCCGGCACTTGGTAATGACGCGCAAATATTACCTTTGGGGAAAAGGGTTGTTTCGTTAATGCCAAGTGAATGATTCGCTTGATTTCCCACCAAATTTACCGTAACATTTACTCATTAGTTAGCCACCTTTTTAGGTGCTAGTAGCGCGTCAACATCCCTTGTGCTGTTGGGTCGCTTCTATGGGTTTTGCGAACCCTAGCCTCACATACAGCTCTCGTGTAAAAGCATATGCTCACACTTATAAAGTGTGCCCAATGTGAGTGAGGATATAGCAAACGATAAAAGAGAGCCCTCGTGCTTTGATGGTGTGTTCATTCGCTAACTGTTGGTCAAAAACCATAAGACGGTTGGCACAAAATAGAGCACCCCTTTTATCGTATGGTGGCAACAGCTGCCTAACTCTGGAATGGTACGCTCACACAGCGACCAACCCACAATCTTTTTAGGAGAGAGATATGGAAAAGCAAGGCTTCCTTTGTCGCCAAACATGGCGAATGCCCGATGTCAAAATCGGTGCAATAGGATACTCACTGAGCAATTTTGATTCTTGCTTTAAGGTAGGTGCCGGACTAGGGTCAAGCGTCACCATCGACGGAGAGAGCCCGAAGGATTAGCTCTCTCCCAAAGATGGTGGGAAGCGCTTACGATCACCAGCGCCCCTCTTGCATCCCTGTGGCAAATGAGTCGAGTTCAACAGCGATCCCGTTAATACTCTCAAGTCCAACCTCTGGGTCGGGTTCCTGGCAGATCAACTGAGTGAACTCAAAATACACCATTGCCCCACAGTAAAATGCTCGACGTATCCGGTTGTATTGGGCACTGCCAGCGAATACATCAGACGCCTTTAGGACTTCGATCGAGTATGCTTCCCATGCTTGGTCAATTGAGATCTTTTCCACGCCTTACCCCTTGGCTTTCTTGTTTTTTGTGACTCGCCGAAATGATTTTCTTACTGGCGCATCGGTGTACATCCTCGCCCTATGTAATGCCATTCGAAATGCGTCAGAGTCGTCTGCGTTTCCGTTTGAGTCGGAAGGGAATGCCATCATATCAATCCACTTCCCATCATCATCTTGTCGCTGAATCATTACCTTATTTTTGATTGAGGTGTCGGTATGTAAAATTCTTAGGTGGTCAATATTTATGCAGGTCTTATTTTTGCAGGTGTGGATGATCTTTGCGCCTTTGGGAATCTCACCATTCTCAAGTATCCAGGCGATTCGATGTCCCAGGTTCGTCTTAAAATACGGAATTCCGGTCGGCCAACTCGCATAGCCCCGAAGAGTGATCGTCTTCTTCCATTCCCTGCAACCGGTCTCAGTTAGCTCACTGTTATGTTTGAATCGTTTCTTGGCTTGCTCGATCGTTAATTTTACAGGCATTTTCGTCTCCCTTTGAGGTGGCGATAAGCTACGCAACGGGCATTGTTTCACCTATCGCCAAGCACTCACTACGAGTGAATGCTTCGTTTATTGTGGGGTATCTCCAGCTTGAGACATCGATTTAATTAGTTTCAATTTCTCAGCATACGTCAGCTCATCAACCGTGTCCTTCCCATACAATTTGATAGCTGCGGTCATGCGCCGTGTCTCGAACTTGTAAAGTGTTCTGAGGCATTCGATCTGATCGATTGCGGCTTGGTGCTCCGCCTCTGATATGTCGGCTTCTAGTCTCTCCGGCTCCGGCTCTTCCACAGGCCATGATGGTGTCGGGATATTTTGGATTTGCGCCATTGCCGGATGCTGGTATCCATCCTTGTCGCTTGACCCGAACAAGTTCTCGATCATCGCAGCCTCTTCCTCGTCTGTTACCGCTTCAAGCTGGATCGGTGCTGATTCCACATCCATCAGCGGTTGGATCAAGTCGGGAGATAGATACTCATGCCCGTATCGTGAGACCCATGCCTGGATTGCTTTGGCTCGCTGCATCTCACCAGGACTGCCTTTCCATGCTGGCCCGTCCGCGCTACGGCTCATCTTACGTAATTGGTCGAGTCGCATCGCTGAAACGAACTCACACTTTTTATGGCGATCTTTAAACAAGACGACACAGTAAGAGCCTTGGAACTTCCCAGGATTTGGATCGCGGCTTTTCCGATGATACGGTTCCTCAAACATCGCCCCATCACTGAACTCATCACCTGAGTGAACCAAGCCCGTCTGGAAATCGACGATGTCCGGGTGACGCTTCAATGCTTTAACTAGTCCCTTGGCTTCGGGTAGTAGGGTAACATCTTTACCGAATGGTACCAGATGGGCGTCTCGGGTCGGCAGCAACCCGTTTATGATACAGCTCGATACCGCCTTAAAGATCGATATCGGCGTGCATTCCCGAAGTCTTGGCTCTTGTGCAAACGCCATCTCAAGGTGCGCCTGGAATGAGGTCACCATTCGATCATCAAATGCCGGGTTGAGCGCTTTGGCGTTCATCAATGCCGGTAATATCTCAGACTGAACTCGGTCGGGTATTTGGCTTACTGCATTGTCACGTGTGGCTACTGCTGTCTCAGTCATGTTGTGCCCCTTCCATTGCTTCGGTTCTATCAAGTACCCATTGCTTCAACTGTGCGACGGATACCTTGTGAAGATTCCCAATTTTGACCGTGGGTAACTCGCCAGACTTGATCATCTGGTAGCCCTTAGCTCGTTTAACACCGATCAACTCGAATGCTTTATCAGCGCTGATTAGTAGTGGTTCCAAAAATAAGCCCCTTTCTATTTGACTTGATTAACTGTCTATAATCTTAGCATATATTGTCCATGTATGGCAACCACTAAAATGCACTTAAACACAAAAAAAACCGCCGATCTCTCTCAGCGGTTTTTAAAGTAGCGCATCTAATTATTTCTAGAGGCACACCCACATTTCCACAAACCCACAAACCCACAAACCCACATTTCACCAGTTAGTTTCATTCACATAACAAATCTTGCTCGATCTCAACAGCATCGGCGTATAGTTGATTGTTGTCTGTCCGTCGCCACTCCATCTGAACGGTGTAGAATCTCTCATCCATTCCGATCACTGACCCCTGACACGTATAGATACAGGTTACATGCCCCCCCATGCCATCATCAATCTGGGTTTCTTGGGTTGCACCGCCACAAAAGATCTCTTGACCCTGATCAAAAATGGTGAGTTGACTCATGACTAATCGAAGCGCCCCGGCTTCGTGATCATCGACGCTGATCACGAGATCATCAATTATGAAGTCGTCGCGCGTATCTCCACTCCCAGCACCACATGCCATGAGTAAAATCAGTGTGGTAAATGCGATCAAGGCTGTTTTCATTGTTACCACCTTTCCATACCCAAGGGTAAGCTATCGGAAACCACAAACCCGGTCACCTCTGTCGATCTTGCCGGTAACACTACAAGTTGATTGAAGAACCGTCGTGCAATGTGCGCCTTCCTCAGTAAGGATGGACTCTGTTGAGTCCGAAACATAACCTTCCCTGGCGTTTTATGAACAGATTCATATAGCGTATGCCCCCGTTTTAGTCGCCTAACCAATGTCGCCGGATGTATCCCAAACTGACGGGATGCCTCTGGGATCGATAGCCAGACGCCTAGTTCGTACTCATATTGTACCGGTCGCGGCATCCCCTTTTCCCACGGTACGTGCTTAGAGTCGGATGTAAGCAGTCGGTCTGGATGGTGTCGGTTGACAATTTCTTTGTAAGCCACATCAACTAATGCCTGTAGCTCTGTCACGCTCTCACAGCCCCATATTTGCCCTTTCGATAATCCCAAGTCATTACCCCTAAAGAAAATCTTTTTCCACTTAAGGGATAGATGGGACTGTGGGACTTTGACTATCATATCCATAGGCATTACCTCAGCTCACGTTTTTTGTTTTCCGCAAAGTCCACGAACTGTGCGGCGGCTTCCCATGCGGCGGTTAGGTTGAAGTCAAGATCGGATACGCTTAGGTCCATGTTCTCAGCCACAGAGGTGACGTAAATGTCTAAAGCAATGTCTCGGATTTCCTCGTGGCGTTTGGCGGCTTCAAAGTCGATGACGTTCTTATTCATGCTTTGCCCCTTTAGCGCTAAAATGCTTTAATTGATTAGTTCTTTCCTTCGATGGCCTCACGTGAGGCCATCGAAGGATTTAATGGCTTGAGATTTATTCGTCTACTTCTTCCTCAATGTCGTTGCGACCTGGTGGGAGCATATCAAGTGGATCGTCTATTTCGTCAAACAAGCCCAGTTGAATAGCCCCTGAAATACTGAGAAGCTCGTACATTAACTCATCTTCACTCGCTCGGTACTCAGCAACTGCCAACTCGGCTTTTCTATTTAACTCCTCCCGTTTAATGATAATGCCGAGAACTCTCTCAGATACAATGCCCCTTGAGTACTCTCGTAACCATTGGAACTTTGGAGATACCCTGGATGTTTTTCTGCGCTGAACTCTGTTGAAACGCAATGCAACTACGATTGATTCTGGACCCTTTACAATCCTATACTTATGATAGGAATTCACCCTCATGCCCATATCTGTTTCAACTTTTGACCTTGGTGATTTCTTATTGACACGAACCATTTCCTCTATCAATCCCCTGTGGTCACATCGGATATACTGGGCATGAAAGTCTCTAAACTTTGAAAGTGTTTCTGTCCATCTATTCCTTTCTGCTATAGTGGCAGCTTTTTCAGATTTCCTTTTGTCATCATCGGCAAGAGGGGCACCTTTTGAATCATGTAATGATGGCTGTACTTGTCGATGCCACCCAATGGATTGTTGTAATTCCTCCTTAGTAAATTTTTTCCCGTGTTTACTCGCTGCAACCAACTCAACCAATGCAATAGCAGGACCGTCTAATATCCGATACAGGTGTTCATTAATAATAGGTCCAATAGGCTCAGGCTGTTTAGCTAAATTTAGATTTTCCACTACCCTACCTCCCTGGTGTAACGTCAATAATAGTTCCGCTATCAAGTTTTGCCGTGCTCAACGCCTCCTTTACAATTGGGGGTAATTCATCCAATGCCTGACATAAGTGCGTGATCATTGCATTGAACTCGGGTCGAGCGTAATCAATAACAATTTCTTGGGATTCCTCATCTCCCGACATTAGCAATGCCAACCGTTTTATACATACTAATAACGGCTCAAATGATCCCCATATACCTACAAAACAGTCCCTTATCTGATCCGGGGACTTATGTTCACCATCGATTATAATCGGTGTGCGAGCTTCTTTTAATCGAGCCTTGAGCTTATTAACCTCAATGAGTAAATCATTGCGCTCCTTCAACCCGGTCTCCGCATCTAATAACTCGCCTTTTAACCTCTGGACTTCATTTAGTTCTGAAACCTCCATCGTTTCAATGGTTTCTGTTTTTTTATTCAGCTCTAATATTAACTCATCGATGCGCCCTTGGAGATCATCTTGATTGTCAAACTCATCAATCTTTGCCTGAAGGTCTCCTATCTCTTTGATTAGATTAGCATGGGAGTCGAATATCGCCTGATTTTTTTCTTTCTCCTTTTCGGCTTTTAAAGCTTCGATGCGCTCGGTGTGCTCTTGGTTCATCTGTTCCCTTAGATCGCGTATGGCATTAGCGCGAATCTCGGCTATTTGAGCGTCGGTAAGCACTTCGTCTACAGACCGTTGTTTCAAGGCATCCTCTTGCTCTTGGGCTTTTGCCATCAGCTCTCGGATTTGAGCGGCGGTTAGTTTAATGCCGTCGCCTATGACGATTTCGTCAATGGCTGTTTTGATTTCCTCGGGGGCGTTGGATTCGACGATTTCAGTTATAGCCCCCCAAGATAATTTTGAGTCCAGTAAGCCGTTCGGCAAATTTTGCCGAACGGATATCACATATCGTTCGGCTGCAATCCGAAGCCGATAAGCCTCCCTTGCCCCCAACCACGGCACCTCAGTCTTTAGCCATTCTCCAAACAAATTATTAGATGGGAACTCTTCACGGGCATAATGTAGCGCCGTACCAAGCTGTAAGAATGCATCTAAAGCCTTATCTCGGCTTTGATAGCACTGATCACTATATACCGCTAACCTCTCTTCTTTAGTGGCTGCGAGGCTACGCCCTGGCTCGGAAGTAGGCGTAGTGTCAGGCTCTTGAAACGCCATCACTTCTTGGGTCAACTCTGGCATTGCTAGTATTCCTTGTGCTGTTTCATGCTGAATTGTTTCCATGTTTCACACCCCAACTTGTTTAGGCGATAATTTATACGTTGCCTTGTTTTGCGAGTTTCGCGGAACAAGTCCTCTATATCACTAAGGTACAGGTCTAATGCATTCAGATTCACTTTATAGTTCTCATCGTCGTCTTTAAACGGACCTAGACTATGAAAACCATCATAGTCATATTGTTCACTTGTAATCCTATTATGTAATTTTTCTATTTCTACAGAAATCCCACCGATTATCTGGTGAACCCATTCCGCTCTAAACGCAGCGTCACTCCCACGTGGTTTTTCATCGTCTATTATTGGCATTTTAACCCTTTCCATTAATTCTTTTAATGCTATTGTCGGTATCACTTCACCGCCGGTTCCGCCCAAATATGAATCCCCTTTTTACTCAGCTCTTCACCCACTTTCTCGATATGCTTATCCAGCGCTTCCCGTAGGTGCTCGCCCCGTTTTCTGTTCGTGTGCTCGCAAATAATCTCCAGCAATTCCACTTGGCGTTCGGCATACTGAATCGCGACCACTTTATTGTACTTAACCATGTCATACCCCTTTACAATTTGTTTTAACTGACTACCTACTACAAATATACAATGTTTTAGCATGTTGTCAACATAAATCGGGTATTATTTTATGGCTTGACAAGGTAGGCGTTGGGTACTATAGTATACATAGTTTTAGTGATTCGCAAAATACAAAACAGGAGGATTATGGCATGCCGACCCTATTAACTACTGACCAAATGTATGACGCACTGGTGGAATTCATTGGCACTTACAGCAGCCAACGGGAAGCTGCGATTGAGTTGGATATCTCACCCAGCCAATTGAGCGAGATGCTGACACGTCGCCGTGAAGTAACTGCTAAGATGGCTGCTAAACTCGGGTACGTTCGAGACTATTGCTACATTGCCAAGGAAAGATATTGATCATGCCGATAAATCCCGACCGTTCCGATATTACAGCACAAGAACTCGCACTGTTGTTATCCCGAACAGATAAAGCCGCGCGTGTCCCTGATGGATGGATGACCAACTGTCCCGCTCACAATGACACTAACCCGTCTCTATCGCTAAAGGATAGCCCTAGAGGTATCGAGGTAAATTGTTTCAGCGGATGTAGATGGAGGGATATCTGTGACGCCATAGAGCAGACAACGGGGCACGATATCCGCTTTGGACAACGCCGACCCAATTATATTCAATCCGTACCCCGTGCACCGATTGAAAAGGCACCACCTAAGCCGCCAGTGCCTAAAGAGCTAGTAAATACGTGGTCCTATTACGATGGTGAGGGGACTGAGGCGTATCAGGTTCATCGGTATGAGGATGCAAACGGAAAGAAAACATTCCGTCAGTGTCATACGGATTGGCAGGGGCAAACACAATGGAATATGAACGGCGTCGAACGCTACCTGTACCAGCTACCGGCAGTGATCGACGCCATAGAACACGGAGACACTATTTACATCGTCGAGGGCGAGAAGTGTGCCGACAGGTTGTTGCAAGAAAACCTTTGCGCGACCACTTCAGCAGGCGGCTCTAAAGGCTGGACACAACCACATGCGACGGGTTATGCGACCTCGCTTATGGGTGCCTCCAACATTGTCATTATACCAGATAATGACGATGCTGGAAAGTTATACGCCCTTGATATTGCTAGTAGTCTATGGAAAGTCCGCCAGCGCTGCCAAATTCTCACGTTTGAGGGGTTGAGTGAGAAGGATGATGTCTATGATTGGTTAGAAGATGGGCACACAATCAATGAGTTGGTGGAATTAGCATCACTAACCGAGGACTATGTAAAGCCTAAAACCAAAGCGGAAACATCGAGGTTATTTATGCCGACCCGATCACTTATCGTTAAGCGCCCGGATGAATTCAAGCCAGTTGAGCATACGTGGTTATGGGAAAATTACATTCCTACTGGCGATCTATCCATCATTGCGGGCAAGGGTGGTTCAGGGAAGTCCACCGCTGTCTATGGTATTGGTGCCACTGTTACTATCGGAGGATTTCTACCGGACAAATACGGTAAGCCAACCTGTAAAGTGGAACCAGGGACAGTGCTTATTTATCCAGGTGAAGATTCACCTTCCGCTAGTATCATCCCAAGATTACAAGCGGCTGGGTATGACCCCAGTAATGTTAAAATCATACCCGGTACCCAAAGCTCGGAACTCGTGCCATACGGGCAAGAAAAGGAAACGATCTATCCCGTTTATCTGGATCAATTGACGTTACTGGCTCGGACCTTTGAGAAGTACCGACCCAGAATGGTGATATTTGACCCGTTCCAGTCGTTCTTTCCGCCAGGTAAGGACATGAACAAGGGTGAGCATGTCCGTCCGATTATGCTGGGGCTCTCTCGGCTCGCTGAACAATACAAGCTCGCGATTGTGCTTATCGCACATCCACCGAAAGCGGCACAGACTAGCGCGGCTTATGGGATCGCGGGTAGTCATGAGTTTAGCAGCGTGCCTAGAGCCGTCCTGACTGTGAACGGCGATCCACAGGATAACAACTACGCCATCCTCTCAGTGGTAAAACTCAACCATGGGCGTATTCCAAAATCAATGCGCTTTTCTAGGGTTGAGGGTGAATTCTCATGGGGTGGGGTTTCACCATTCACTGGCGAAGACCTTAATCCAAGTGGACGTGGACCCGCACCGATTGAGCGGAATCGGTGTTTTGTGTGGCTGTATGAACTGCTATACAACGCCCCGGATTGTAAATGGAATCGGGTTGAAATCACCACGCTAGCAGAGCAGCAAGACTTCAAGCGAACGACTTTGCATGAGGTTAGGCATCGGCTAGGGCTAGAAGTCGTTAAGGTGGCTAGGGGTAATACAACGGACACGCAAGGGGATTTCTTACAGTTACCTAAGGATATGTGGCCGGAAAATCAATAGTGCTTGACTGATATCAGGGGGACAGATTGCTTGTCCTCCTGATATTTTACCATCAGTATAGGTATATAGCTATCTGACTAATATAGGGTGTAAATAATAATAATAATAATAAAAAATCATTTTTTACAGATATTTGTTACTCCGAACAAAAAAACAAGGGTCGGTTTACCACGAAAACTCTGAAACAGTAACTACGAAGAATACCGAAGATACTGCGAAACACCGATAACTCCGGAAACTCCGAATTCGCATAGATAATAAAGGACTTACAGTGTCAAGTATTTTTACAAGAATGAAATGTCAACTTTAATACCGGGTTTTTTACTTGATGGAAATCGTCAAGTAAAATCACCGATTCGGAGTATCCGGAATAGACAGGCATCGGGCACTTTTTTCGATGTCCATTTTCGTATCCTATATAACGCGATACGCGCGATGCAAAAAATCGTGCCAGAATTAACGGTTTTTCAAACTATTTTTCACTGCCCTCGATTTCCACATTTTACGTCGCTTTTCCCTTGCATTATGTTTCGTACTAGGCTATCATATAGTTAGAGATTGAGTGAGGGGTAAGGCAAAAGCAAGTTATCAAAATGATAACTTGCTCCAGCACAAAGGGGCAAACCATGAAAATCACCGAGTATTTCCATCGCTACGAAGACGATCTACCACCCGATGACATATTCCAAGAAGTCCTATTCTCATTCTGCCCGATATGTGGTGATGATCTGAAAATCAACACCGGGCAGTTGGAATCCGAGGTGCTGTGTGAAGCGTGTGAGGTAATCGAGTTAGAGGAAAAGTTTAATGCCTGATGAAGGTGGCACTGTGGACAAGCGAAAAGATTGGCGGGACACGCCTCAAGAAAAATGGCATGAGCGCAGCCGATCATCGATGTTAGGCATTCGCTGTTACAGTGGCGTTAAGCAACGATTCATGGATTATTCAAGTCTATTTCCGAGCCATGGGGCTGCGCTTGAGTCGTTGCTTGATTTGGTAGACGAAAGGGGCGACTGATGAATGAACAAACTTACGTTGATATATTCATGGCAGCGGTGAATGAGGACTGCATCATTGCCAGGGGCAAAATGGATGATTTATCGTACCGTGAAATCAAGATGCTGATCTTGGTGGCTGAAGATTTGGTGTCGTGGTCGCGGAGCAATAAGTTGATGAGAGATATCGAAGCGTCTAAGAGTATTACAAAGGGGTATGAATAGTGCCAACCTACACGTTTTGCATCTCATGCGGCGAACGACTTCCAACCCATTACCCATACCGTGCCGAGGATCCGCTCTGCTATGAGTGTGCGGTTGCTGCGGAGGAAGATAATGTCTGAAGCACATGGATACGTTGAAGTGAACGAGCTTAAGAGTGGCAAGAATAATTTCGTTGGGATGTTTGGATATAGCGATGAGCATGGCGTTACGTTGTACTCTAACGCCGTTATTCGGAACGGATGCCGTAAGCACCATGTTGAACATTATGCCCTCAACTTCCTATTAGGGCGTCTAACAGCCGAGAACGTGTCAAATATCCCAATTCGTGTTGAATGCGAGCAATTGGTCAAGGAAATTATGGATGGGCAACGTGGGCAACCCTGGAACCTCTCAGACGTGAATCTGTCGCGCCGTATGATCCAAGGCGTCAACTGCTGGCTCGAATTACCGCCTGTAACGCACGAGAATACCCTTTAAAGGCATTTTATAGTGTGAACACTTGTACTGGTATTCATTGAGTATAAAACGCCTGAGAATTCATTTCTGGGGGCTGGGTTATCAGGCGACTAGGTGAGAGAGGATATACAGTCGCCCTCTCTCACCGTTTCAGTAACGCTCAGATGCCGTGAACCCTCTCCACGGTTTGGATCTGAGTGGTGGGCGCAGTGAGTATAAGGTGCTCTCGCTGCGTTCCCAAATTAAAGCACTCAGGCTCGGGATCGTACCGCCCGGCGCGCATGTCTGAGTGACTGACGGGGAGTGTGAAAGTGCGTCACTCCCCGTTAAAGGAATGTTATGACATCCGCCAACATTGCCCTTAAAATATTGATTGTATTACTTGTTTTAGGTACGCCACTATATTGCGCCTACCAGAGCTTCCGATGACATTACGAGAGACGCAATCCAAATTCGCGGGCATGGTAGCCAGGCTCATACTACATGCTGAGATACTTGGGTATGAGGTTACTTTCGGGGACACTTACCGCTCGCCTGAGGTTACGCATGGGCACGATAAAAGCCTGCATTGTAAGCGCTTAGCGGTTGATCTTAACTTGTTCAAAAACGGTCGCTATCTCAGATCAACAAAGTCACACGAGCCACTTGGTGAATACTGGGAAAGCATCGGTGGGAGCTGGGGCGGTCGGTTTGAAGATGGGAATCATTACTCAATTGCATGGCGAGGTATGAAATAACGAAACCCCTGCTACCACTGACCTGCCTCGGTCGTAGTGGGGTACTCCAGCAAGGCGCGACTATGTACCGTAGGTGGCAGGTAGTCGCGCCTTGTGGCAAAGGGGTGTATGTCCTTTTTTATTTACTGGTATATTGGCGTATGGGTGTTGTGTGCCATATTTGCATTGGGTGGAATAATCAGGCTATTTGTGTGCTGGAGTGACTACTATGAGGCGAGATATCACGACAACGGAAGTCTACGATTCGATCATAAAAGCGGGCGGCACCTTCCGCGTCCGTGATGGTCGGCTATCGATCGTGGGTCTCAATCCGTTATTCAAGTCCTGGCACGCTAAGACATTACTTGAGCACCAATCGGCTTTACTTGCCCTAGTCGAGTACAAACGAGGTAACCATGAAAGCATTGACTCTGTTGATTATTCTGTTGGCAGCGTCGATTAGTTACGCCCAAGACTTCGTGCCAAAAATCACGATGGCGTGGGATTATGATGACGCCGAAAACGCGGGTGTAATCGCTAAAAGTTTCTATCTTGCATGGGGTGAATCGTCTAGGGGTGATGTTCTCGTATGCGATCTAGCCGACATGCCGCAACCCTACGAGGATATGATATACGTACCGATTGATGTGAGACGTTTTAGCTTTGTCTTTACCCGTGACCAACCGCTTTGTTTTTCCATGCTTACCATGGGCGAAGTCATTGAAACGAAAGCCCCGATTGCAAGTGAATTCAGTAACGAGATTTGCATTCCCCCTGCTGTAAAGAACATTACAGTAAACTATCGTTAGGAGCATCATGAAGCGATTATTGGTCGGTTTAGTCGTATTACTACTGCCCACGATCGTATCGGCTCAGGCTTGTTATGTATCGTGGGAACGTCCTGCATCAGAGCGGACGGTTGGATATCACATCTACAAAGCGGATAGTTCTGAAGCGGTGATGACCATGCCGCAAATAAACGCGGTAGAGATTGATACGTATCAGGTATCAGGAGACGATAACAAAGCAGAGGCGACATGCGAGTCGCTAGGTCTCAAGCATGGTGATTGGTTCACGATTACAGCGTCGATAGATGGGCGTCAGGGACCAAAAAATCAGCCACTTAACGTGATGATCGAACAAGTAACGGCAATATTCCAGTGTGTGTATATGAAAGACGGAAATGGGCAAATGTGGGGCGAGCCGATGTGTACACCCTCGACAGTTCAACAGATGCCGTAAGAGGATACGGTACAGCCAAAAGGGGCAGACGATGGGGGCGGCATAAAGGAGCGTAGGTTGTAGAATTCTCTACAGACTATTTGGTGGGAAATGATAACCCTACCCCGAGCATAGGGGTTCGGAGGTTTTGATGGCACATATTCTGGCCTTTCTGATCATCTGTCTATCTTTTTCTCATGCGCTCGCGACTGATTACTTTGTTAGTACAACTGGTAATGATTCTGCGGACGGGCTAAGCGAGGGTAATGCGTGGCTAACCTTGGCCAGAGCGGTTACATTTGACGGCCCTGCTGGGTGTGGTGACACGATCAATATGGTGGCAGGGTCGTATGCTGGGCTTGTAACCATTACAGGCTGGAACTGTACTAAAGAGAACCCGATTACGCTAAAGGGGCCACGCACTGCGATCATCGATGGAACTTTGACGGGAAGCGGGCAGCAAATTAGGATTACAGCATCATCAGGTGGGATTGTTTTAGACGGATTTACGATACGCGACCACACTGGTGCGGGTGTTTTTGTAGGCACAAATGGGTTTGAAACAGGTGCATGCCGAGTAAATAGCGTGGTTATTAAGAATTTAGCCATCCATGATCAGATCGATGCCGTTGGAGTTGATGGGCATGGCATCTGGCTTGACGGCAGTGAGAATCAAACGAAGTTTGGTCAGATATGTGACATTGAGATCACAGATAATGAGCTGACAAATCTAGTGACAGGAGAGGCTGGAGCATATGACGAAGCTCTTACGCTTTCGAGGGCAATTGACGGGTTTACGATTACGGGAAACATCCTTGATAATGTGTCAATGATCGGGATTGATGTGATTGGTCGGTTAAATGAGGGGATCCCCACTAACGGACTTATCGCCAATAACGTGGTAAAAAACTCAGGCACTGCCAGCGAGCATACTGCGCTCTATGTAGATGGCGCGACGAACGTTACGATGGAAGATAATGTCTGTCTCGACAATATCGGCGTGTGTATAGTCGCGAGTGCGGAGCAAGCTGGAATACAAACACGTGGCGTTATCATTCGTCGGAATATCTCGGTTGATCAGAATGGCCGAGCGATCATCGTCGGTGGGACTGCCATTACTGCTCCAGCGACACTTGATACCTGCGTGGCTCACAATGTATCTGTTCTTGAAACCAACCTCGCCCAATTTCGGACGCTATACTCCCGATTGTCGGGAGAAGGGGCGTTGCTGAATAATATGGCGCTCGTGGCTCCAAGTGTGACGACTGATTTCGCAGATATACGAAACATCGAGACGAAAGACGGTCCGTTCACCTGGCGTTCAGATGGTAACTTGTTTAGTCGAGAAGCCGATGTATTTTGGGAGGAAGCGGAGACCACCACATTTTTCGCCACGTTAGCTTTATGGCGGTCGGGAACTGGGCAAGATGCTAACTCACTTGTAGGTACTCCTATTTTTGAGACAAGCCCATTTCCGTTTGTTGAGGGTGTGAGTTCATACGAATTAGCTGCCGGTTCACCCGGTATTGACGATGGGGTAAGTCTCGCAACGGTATCGGCTATTAACGGCAATATTCTCACCCTAAGTGACGAGAGTTGTTTTAGTCCAGGACATGGACGGGTAACTGGGGATACTGTCCAGATTGGATTAGATCAAGGAAACATCGCGACTGTGGTGGCACGAAACTCCGCTTCAAACACAATCACACTAGATCGCACGGTAATGGTAGAGCTTGGGAACACAGTCAACTACCCATTTAACGGACTAGCACCAGATATTGGGAGAACATTGGTAATCAGACCTCCTAGCTCTGGGTGCGCGAGATCAGGATGAACGAAGTGAAAAAGGGCTCAATAGAGTGGCGACACGAGCGGAAGATCAAAGCGGTTGAGTGGACAACGCGCATGTTTGAGGATCCGGGTGTCGTCGTGATGGATACCGAAACCACCGGGTTACTGTCGAATAAAGAAGCGGAAATCGTAGAGATCGCGATTGTGAGTTTATACGGCACTGTCCTCTTTGATTCCCTGATTAAGCCCAAATTACCGATTCCACACTACGCGACCAAAATTCACGGCATTAGCAACAGGGATGTGGCGGATAAGCCAACATTTGGGGATGTGTATGAAGAAATTGTGGACATATTTAACTCGGCGTCTATGGTGCTGGTCTACAACAAGTCGTTCGATACTGAAATGCTTCTTAGGGGCTCTGAGTTGTATGGCTTGACGCCGTTTTCAACGAGATGCCCCACTGTGATCGGACGCCCAGATATCCCGACAAATTGGTTCTGTGCCATGAAAATATACGCCACATGGGTGAACGATTGGAATTCTTACTACGACGACTTCAAATTTCAACCACTCAATGGTGGGCATCGGGCGTTGGGCGATTGTATGGCGACGATTGATCGGTTGCGAGAGATAACGGTTGATAATCAGGTGGAGTTGCCATTTTGAAGCATCCTGAACTGTATAAACATATTACTGAAAAGCAGTTTCAGAGCCAATTAATTCGTACTGCGTGCATGTTAAATTGGACGGTATATCACACCCATGATAGTCGTAAATCAGCGCCAGGCTTCCCCGATCTTGTCATGTTAGGGCATGGTCGTCAAATCGTCGCCGAGCTCAAGACCGAAAAGGGTCGTGTGTCGCCGTATCAAACCGGTTGGCTCGATGCGTTCCGAGAAGTCACCCAACCGCCTGAGGTTTTCCTGTGGCGTCCATCCGACATCGATGAAGTGATCCACACGTTACAAAATCAAGCATCGCCATCTGGTTCCTCGGGACTATCTTGATGTTGGTAAAACGACTCATCTCGTGGCTTACGACAATGGGACCATGCAATGCCACCAAACATGCGGATTGTTGCCCATATCATACGATGATAGGCGGTTGATCGTTGTCCGTGTTGCTCGGCGACTGTGAAGAATAAATCATCCCAGTGTTTACGTCCGGCGTTTTCATGTCGCTTTTCAATGACGCTGTCCTCATCCACAAGCAGGTAATCACATTGGTATCCGAAATCGTGAATGATGCTCGGTATGAATAGACTCCCTGTTGGGGACACTAGCGCGTTGAATGGTCGAGGGACACTAGCACCGTCAATCACAGTGCCTTTGGGAATGAGGCAGATCGTGTGATCGGGTAGCTGATGTCGCCAATCCTGGACGATGAGCCACCTACGGCGGGAAAACAGTGGTGTGGGCTCTAATGGTTTAATAATAGGTGAGACGTGAGTGATCATTTATTTTTCTCCCTGAGTTAAGTATACACAGCTTGTAGAAAGGGTAAGTATGGCACGGTTTAGCACCACTGGCAGACGTGAGTCCCGTCCTTCCATACAGGTTGAAGATCGCCGCTATATGGATAGTCGCTATATTGTCACACCTGTCAAAGAGGGGTATGATGTCTATCTATCCGATATTGACAGTGATGAAGCCATTGAATACTTTAGGCTAGAAGAGAATCCGCATCCTGATTTTGTGACAGTGGTGATTAAAGCAACGTCGGATATCTGGGGGATGTTCATACGTGAACGGTTTGAGGTGGTCCCTCATGGATTCCGCCCACCTGAGTGGTTAGGGGTGAAGAATACTGAGGAAGCGTATGGATTTGACATGCCTGGCACTGTGATCGGGGGCACTGATGGAATTGATACTCGATCTGAAACAATTTGACGATGACATCAAAACCCTTGGGAACAAGTTACCTGGGGTTATTACTAAATTTATCGATGGTCAGCTTGACGAACTCGCTAAGAATTCGCAGGCGCTTGTACCGTACGGCTTGCCCGAAGACCTCAAAGAGCCCACTGAACCCCACCTCAAAGATACGATGGTGATTGAGTACGCTAAACCAGGGCAGGTGTACACGGGCGCTATCTCGTATACGGCTGATTATGCTTTTGATGTGCATGAGAATCCGAGATCAGGCCGTACTGGCGGTTTTTCACCGAGTGGCGCTAAATACAGTTACTATGCTCGCGATGGTTCCTTCAAATTCCTAGAGCAGCCGACGTTACTCATGCGGGCGACGTTCGCGCAGGATTTCGCGGTTCACGTCGCGTTCTCTGTGTAATGACTCGCCCGATCTCGTCTCGAAGTAATTACTCAAGACCCCGATCGCCAGATTCTCGTGTGTCGCATCAAGCCAATGTTGAGGCGATTGATCATATCCTTGAATTATTGACTCGCCTAACCAGTGATTGTTGTCAGAGAGATTTTTATGGTAAACTGGTTTTAGAAATCGCCATTGAGGACGGTGTACTACAAATCGGGTCACTGTCCGGGCACGAAGTCAAAAGAATTAAATAACGGTATCCGGTATCTATAGGGCTGACCTCTGTCGGGTGGTTGGTACCTAAATAGGGCTGGGATAGAGTTGCTGCCCCTTCTCTATCCCGGCCTTTTTTTATGCGAGCGCACCATGATACTTGACGAGCTTCATACATACATCAACGCCCAGGCTGGACTTGAAACATTGTCCATTTATAAGCCAGACTTAGAAGATGGCGATGGGGCTCCAGACTTTCAGCTTGCGCTGCGTCCAACTGGCGGCTTGCCTCCTGTCCGTACGTTGGATGATACTGTCGGGTCAATCGTAGATCCGATCGCCATTCAACACCTCATGCGTAGTCGTCCGGTGGGGCATGCTGGAAACGTGGCAAGCGCGTATCAGGATGCATGGGCGACGTTGTGGCTCGTGTATGAAGCGGTTGATTTAATCATGGTGAAGCGCCGGACACTGACGGGTGTGATCTATGAGTATGCGGAAATCTTACAACCGCCTGCCCCACTATCGCTTGCCGATGAGAAAGATCGGTGGCTGTTTTCGTTTAACGCCATTTACCATAGGGAGCGGACATGAGTTTTACATCGGTTACTAGCATGTGGGGGCACATTTCCTATGCGTGTGGCCATTGTCGGTTCGTATCGCCTCATTTGAGCGTGATGAAGATACATGAAGCCAGTCACCCAACTCGGAGAACTGGCATATTGGATCCGTTTGGGGCTGAAGTGGATGTGATCGTGGCAGAAGACAACCCTGGTGAGGTAGACGCGGAACACTTAGGAGATAACTGGTGATCACTCCACCCCATAAATGAGGCGGCTTCTGCGGAAAGGCATGCCCTTACATCAGGCTACGTTAGCTCCGCAAGGCTCGATCCGAGCCCCTAAATCGGACCAGCGGCCAGGCCGAAGCGCAGCACACACTGGAGCATTTAGGATGTTTTCTCTACTTTTCGGAATAACTTTTACCCACGACCCTACGCCGTGGAACCCACTAGTTATTTTAGAAAGAGCCGCACAGCGTATAGCGACAAGTGGTACTTTCAACCTCCGAGTCTAACGCTGTCGTATTGTTGGGCATTATACAGAAAATAAGTGGTTGAGGCAATTACTTTTACGCTTGATTGAGTCGAGATTGGAGCTTCGCTCCAAACTCCTATCCCCTGCCAGCTAAAGCAGGCAGTCCACCGGAGGTTATTATGGCGTACAGATCAGGATGTGTGGCGGTTCAATTGGGTGATGATACGAGTGAAACAGCGGTGGCGATTACGACTGCTACGCCATCGGCGGGTATTGTGACGATCGCGGCGACTGCAATCGGGGCATCGCCTGGTGACATTGTGCAAGTGGTGGGTAGCACGGGGCTGGTTAATTTTAACTCGTACCATATCGTGAGCACAGCGGCAGACGCCAATACGCTCACGATTGTGAACGGGAACATTACGGGCACATTAGTAACGCCGGGCACTGTGCAGCGGATGAATACCACTTGGACGACAATTTCTGAAGTGGCCACGCTAAACTTTGATCAAACCTATAACGTCTCTGAAGCGCCATCTTTGGACGATTGCACGGGTATCATAGAGAAGGTTGCGACCACAGTAAGTGGATCTGGAAGTATTGTGCTTAATTGGTTGCCTGCTGACACAACTCAAGGCATGGTATCAGGTTTATCCAAACTGGCAGACGGTCGGGGTACTGTTTGGATTCGGGCACAAAACAACGCTTACAGTGAGACGACGCCTACTTATGAAGGCTTTATGGCCATTATCAATAATTATGCACGTAGTTTTGAGTCAGGCACGCATCAGCAATTGACGCTGGGTCTCGATCTCAATACGGTTATTATGCGATCGGAGTAAAAGATGGCTGGGGTAACGCTGGATGACATGCTCTCGTATGATGATCTGGACATTACATCCATTCCGGCTCCGGGCTGGGGTGATGGGTCGATCTGGGTACGTCGTCCAGGTATAGAAGACGGGCTTGATATCAACGACCTTGTCCAAGAGTTGATCGAAGATGGTGTGCTTAATACGGGCGACGAAGTGACGACTCTGACTAATATCCAGGTGCGTCGCGCGTTGTCTCTGTGGTATGAGGTGATTGTCCGTTGTGCGTGTAACGAGGATGGTACGCCATTGTTTAATAATTACGAGCAAGGGCGAATGATTCTGAAGCGCAAGTCAATGGATACGATCACAGCAGTGGGTCAAGCGGCATTTGCTTTCATTTACGAGGTAGATGAGCAGGACCCAAACGAGGAAGCGGTGGACTTGGAGAACGGCGTTATGCCCTCCACAGTATCGCCGCCGCCCGTGGCTATCGTACCGTAGCCCACATGTTGCGGGAGATGAGCTACCGTGAATTTCTGGACTGGCAGCGGTTCTATGCTCAGTGTGGCGGCTACCCACATGAAGTTGAGGATGTGAGATGGGCGCGGTCTGTTCTAGTGCACGCCAGCGCACCAAAGGGACAGCCAGCTTTGAAGTTGCAAGATTTCTTGATGGTGAACCGGGAGTATGAAGCCACTGAACAGTTTGAACCGGGCGAGCTTACGGCACCGACACAGGAAGCGGTTGATTTTATCCACCGATTGGCTGCGAATGGATAGCGAATGCCATCAGTAGGCGACGTAAAATCTAGACTGACGATCGACAGCAGACCCTTTACCAAGGGCATCAAGGATGCCGCCAAGGAAACGAAATCCTTGGGTAATGAGGGTCAAAAGTCGAGCGATAAGTTTAAACGCGGGATCAAGAACGCAGAACGTGAGGTCGGCAAGTTCAACACAACCCTAAAACGGTTGGGTGGGACGATTATTGCAGCCTTTGGGATCCGTGAACTCACTGGGTTTGCTCAAAGTTCGATACAGGCATCTGTCACCATAGAGGGCATGGAGCGGGCGTTTACAGCGCTACAGGGATCAAGCGCAAAAAGCGCCGAGTCGATTCGCTTTGTCGTCTCTGAATCCAACCGGTTAGGGTTGAGTTTTGAAGAAGCGGGAAGCGCATTCAAGCGGTTGACAGCCGCAACCGCTGGTTCATCGCTATCCGGTCAAACCCAACAAATATTTACTCAGATTGCTGAAGCCAGTAACAAAATCGGGGTGAATACTGCGGAATTAGAACGGGTACTTGTTCAGGTGGGGCAGAGTGCCACACGCGGATTGATTCAAACGAATGAGTTGGCAAGTATTGCCGATGCCGGATTGCCCGCATTCTTAGCTCTAGCCAACGCGATGGGCGTCAGTGTTCAGGAAGTCGATAAACTGGTGCAGTCGGGTGCTGCGGTATCCTCTCAGTTCCTAATTCCCATGTTGGAAGAAATTAACAAACTTGCTGGTGACGTAAAGACGTTCGATACGTTTGCCGGACGAGTGAATAAGCTGAAAACGAGCTTTTTCTTACTGAGTGCTGAGACGGGTAAGGTTTTAAAAGACAGCGACTTTTTGAATGAGAGCATTGGGTTTCTAACTGACATATTTAACGAAATGCGGGGCGTCTTAGCGGGCACTACTGTCGCCACTTCGGCATTTGGCAAGTCGATTGTCTTTGTCTTTAAAAGTTTAAATGAAGAACTGGCGACGTTCGGTAGGGTATTCGCGACTATTCAAATATTTAGAGATTTTGATGCTCGGGTTACTGGAAAAATAAAAGAAGTAGCCAGCGAGTTGATTGACGATGTTAAGGCGGCGTTGGGATTTGCAACGAGAGCGCAAAAAGCGGCGCTTGATGCCATAAATAATCAGCCGCGTGGTAGTGATATCACGTCGGGGGCTACGGTTCTAGATAAAATAACGGTTACCGGAAAGCGACCCAGTACACCCCCTCCGCCTATTTTACCCCCTGGTTTAGAGCGGTCACTTGCGACGTTGGATGAATTATTTAAAACGACGCAAGGCCTAGGTGATGGGTTTAGACGTGCCCGTGAAGAGTCGGATAATTTCCTATCATTGTTACAAGCGAAAGTGGGGCTTGTAAGTAGCGAGCTAGAAAAAGCGTTTGATGCGCCTGGCAAATTACGGAACCAAGACCGCATCGATGCGTTAACTAAGCTTTTGGATGGGCTACAAACCCGGATTGACTTAGAGAAAACCCTAGGTGAAGAACAAGAGCGAAACCGTCAAGGGCAGCAGGCAGCACTTAAAATTGAGCAGTTCCGGGTTCAGATTGCCAAGGAACGCCAGCAAGCAATTGATGCGGTCAAGCTCAGTGTGGAAACACCCCGTGAGCGTTTTGATCGGTCATCAAGTGAGATTAGATCGCTAGGTCTGGGTGGGGAAACTGAGGGTCGAGCGCTTGCAAAGCTGCGTGATGAGTTCGCTAAGACGTTGCCAGCAGTTCAGGCGCTTGAGTCGGTGTTTCAATCGATTGGTCAGACCTTCCAGACAAGCCTACAAGGGATCATTCAGGGCACTCAATCGGTGGGGCAGGCATTTAAGCAACTGGGTCGTAACATACTGCTATCACTTGCCAATGCGGCGCTTCAGGCGGCTATTAGTAATATTACTCGGTTGTTGAGCAGTAGTTTAGGCGGTGGTGGATCTCTGTCTGGCACCGCTGCCCGTGCATTGGTTGGCGGTATTACCAGTCAAGCCCGTGGCACCGTCACGAACGGCGAGCAACTCTCAGTCATCGGTGACAATCCCGGCGGTCGAGAGTTTGTCGTACCCTCCCAAGTGCTCAGTGAACCGATGCAGCGATTCCTAGCTCGCTCTATCCAAGCCGGACGCCCCTTAGACACGCCTAGCTTTGCCACAGGTGGCATGTCTGGCGGTAGTATGGCTGGTGGTATGGATTCAGGGTTAAACTTGATTCTGGTGGACGACAGGGACACAGCAGCGAGACGTGAGAAAGAGATACAGATGATCGATCGACGTGTAATGACCGTCGTTCTAGACGATATCGACAAGGGTCGCGGGTCTGCTGTCAAGCGGCGCTTTGAGAGAGCGGGGCGTTAACCATGCCAACTTGGCCGACCACTCCAGTCCCACAGTCCGTTGATGATGTCATGCCGAATGTGCCGATCGCGACATTCACACCGGATCAACCTGGGTATGAGATTCGTAGACGTCCAGGTAGTACGATTCGATCTGGTTTTGTGTTGACGTATGGTAATCTCAGCGGAAACAACCGAAACATCTTGAGACATTTCATCAGCAACGAAATTAACTTTGGTGCAACCGTTTTTGATTGGACGATGCCGCTACGTAACGCTATGACAATCAGTGACATAACGACTGCCACTGTGACGACTTCCAGCCCGCATTATTTTACAAAAGGTCAGTGGGTGACTGTTTCGCATACTGTTTCAGCGGATGGAAATTACCGGGTGGCAAGCACGGCTAACAACACGTCGCTCGTTTTGACTGGGCTCTCAGATACGGAATCAACCGGGTTGATCAGACCCCATTTACCCAACGCGCTTATCGTATTAGAGCAAGGGCGCATCCCAGGGTACGACAAGTTAATGGGTCCGATTGCTGACAATTATGGTCTATGGAATTGGTCCATTGCGATCCAGGGGGTAGATAGCTAATGCCTTGGTATAGCGATGATTGGGACTATGCGTCCTTATTGACAATTGATAGTGCTCAGGTGCCCAGCAATCTGGTGAATTTTCCATTGTTGGTTCATGTCACAGAATCATTATTGATTACAGAAGCCCAATCTGCTGGGCAAGATATTCTGTTTACATCATCAGATAACATGAAACTCAATCATGAAATAGAATCATTCACATCCGGTACGGGTGAGTTGTGGGCATGGGTTAAAGTTCCCTCTATTTCAAGTAGTTCCGATACACAACTATATATGTATTTTGGGAATTCCGGTGCAGCAAACCAAGAAAACATTACAGGTACTTGGGATTCAAGTTTTGCCATGGTCCAGCATCTTAATCAAGACCCTAGCGGCGGTGCGCCACAGATGCTTGATAGCACGTCGAACAATAATGACGGCACCAGTTCGGGAACCATGACATCAGGGGATTTAATTAGCGGTGGGCAGATAGATAATGCGATTCAGTTTGACGGGGTAGACGATGCGATTGATTGCGGTTCAGCCCTAAAGCCGGGGACAGGTGACTATACCATCTCATTTTGGGTTGATATGCCGATTAATAACGGCGGGGACTGTTGGGTAGCTGATAGACCTCTAGGCGCTCTGGGTTCATTCCCTGGGTTTTTTATCGGCACAGGTGGGCTAACAACTGGGGGATACCTAACGGTTGTGTTGGAAGCAACGACAGGGGCTCTCAAAGATTATAGAGACGCTGGATTTTATACCGTAGCCGAGGGGTTCTTTTATTTCACTGCGACGTTTGATAACAGCGCAGACACTCTTCTTATTTATAAAAACGGCTCTGATGTTACTTCTGACTTTACTCTTACCACAGATGATAATCTTTCAGGTTTAGATATCACATCCGCTTCTGATTTTAGAATATCAGGACGCCCCGGAACAACGACTCGGGCATTGAATGGGGTGATGGATGAGGTTCGTGTTTCTGTCGTTGCCCGTTCAGCCGATTGGATAGCAGCAGAGTACAACAACCAATCGTCTCCTGGAACGTTTGTCACTTTTAGCGCCCCATTCCCTAAGCAGACAGGGTTATATTCGACTGGGTTCATTACTAATATTAACTCTCTTTATGGCAGTCAATTACGAGAGTTGTACAAGCTGACAATTCATGAGGATCCGGTCGTTGAGTTCCGATACACGAATAACGACGAAGACATAACATATATAACGGAAACATATGAGGCGATTTTTATCCAAGTCCCCGGACTGTCAGAGGGGTCAATCGCTCGCCCTGCATCAGTATCTGTGACGGTGTTGAATGTGGATCGGCGGGTATCAAGCATTTTTGATCTGTACCATATGGCATATCTCGAATCGGGAAATATAGCACCGCTGTGGACGCTTGAGGTATGGCTAGTCAATCCAAACGCTCCCAATGATACCCCAATAGCATCTGCCATGGAATTTGAAGTAGAGGCGGTGACGTCAATCGGATTGCCATCATCCACGTTTAAGCTAAAACCTAGATATATGGCTCAAGATCGACTGTCACCAAAAGAGATTTACACACGCGATAAAGCCCCATTTTTATAGGCGATATATGGCAACGATTACGCCTGAGTACATAGCAAGTCCTGCACAACTGGCAACAGACGGTGGCTATATCGATCGTCCGTATGAGCCAGATGGGTGTTGGAATTTGGTCCGTGACTTGTACCGGGATGGTCTGGGGATTGATCTGCCAGAGTCGCACATCCGAGCTGCGCCACAGTTTGTCGAGGTGTGGTTCGATGAAGCGGGTGCGGCACCAATCGAGGATATCCTACAACCTTGGGATGTCATTATTTACAAAGTGCCATCCCGAACGGTACAGCATGTCGGAATGATCGCGTCACGTACTGAGATCATTCACACGAGAGCCAACCGTGGGGCAGCGATCGATCTGTTACGGTTGTGGCAGTCGCGTATCTTGCAGGTGTGTCGGCATGAAACGCTAACTGACTTTGCCGATATTCCTCGAAATCCGATAGCCGATCGCACTGACTTCTCGAAGCCAGATGCGTTTGGGGTGCGGATGCTGGTGAGCCCGGTGACTGCGATCGATGGTAGTCTGCGGTTCAAGCGAATCGGGTTTGATCCAGGTAAGCCTTTACGTGATTACTTTGAGCCGGGTGTGGTTGTGGCAGAGGTGCTGCGTAACTCGATACGGGTACCGGTTGAGGTGTGGGACGATATGATCCCACAGGAAGGTGAAGACTGGGTTCTGATCCCACAGTGGGGTGAGGCAGCTACTGTCACCGCTATCATTATTGAGATCGTGGTTGCTATTGCAGTATCGCTTGCTGTTTCTTACCTGTTTGCCCCACCTGACGCCAACATACGATCTGCTGATCCATCCTTTTCAGCCGATGGGATTCAGTCCACACGGGGTCCAGGTCAGCCAATCCCTGTTGGATATGGTCGCCGTCGTGTGGGACTTCATTATTTACAACGGTTTACCAGTAACCGGAATACGTTTGTTGACGACGGTACGGGTTTAACCACGTTTTCTATACTGGATGTAACAGGTGGCACGCGGGGAAATGATGACGATGATGGCGTCGCTGTTACGATTCAAACGACTGCTCCCCATGGGTTTCAACACTCTCAAAAAGTATTAATATCCGGGATTGAAGGCACGGGAAATCTGAGAAGTGTTCTGAATAAGAAGTGGATTATTACTACCGTTACGACTGATACATTTGAGTTGCTTTTTTCTAATGGGCTCAAAGGCAGCGACGTCTATACTGCCAATACTGGGACAGTCGATATCGGTCAAGAGTTACGTGTTATTGAACTGACTGACGATACAAGTAAATTTCACTTTTTGGGATCGCTCGGGCAGGGTGAGATTGAAGAAATTGAGATTGATACTCTTGAAATTAATGGGCAACCGCTCGGGAATTTCCCCGATATTAACACAGATATTACGAAGCTCGGAACGGCTGGGCAAACCCCTTTAACAGGGTTTGGGGATGTTCGGAATACGATTGCGTCAGGTCTTGAGTTAATTGAACAAGCGGAAGGTCATGACTATACCACTCAATCAGCCGTAACTGGGTTTGGTCTTAACCTCGAATGGCGCGGTGGACTGTACCACGTAGGCGGCGGCGGCTCAATTGTAGGCAATGTTGTTACAGTGACTTACAAGTATCGAGTTAATAATCCGCAGGGGGCATGGTCAACTGCTGTGCCATTTCAGGCACGAGGATCCAAAACAGGTACCGTTCGTATGGGTATTGAGCAAACGGGCTTAGCTCTAGATACTTACGACATCAACATTGTGGTATCCGATCCACGTTGGAACAATCCGGGCGACCAATGGATTCCGCACCTCTCTGGGGTGACTCACATAACTGATAATGTTCAGGCTTACCCCAACTGGGCACTGTTGGGTGGGTCATTCCAGTTTAATCCACAAGTCCAGGGCTCCTTTCCCAATATTACGGTGGTTAAGAAGGGGGTTAAGGTCCGAATTGGATCGTTTGGTGCGACTCCCGCGTATTCAGCTAATCCCGCTTGGTGTCTAATGGACTACATGACCAATACGCGCTACGGCATGGGCATCCCTGACGCTGGGATTGATCTACCGGCATTCCAAACGTTTGCGGATTACTGTGATGAGGATGTGAGCGGCAGACCTCGTCATGTGATGGCGTTGGAATTGGACACACGGGTATCTCAGCAGCGTGTGTTTGAGGTCATGCTTCAATCGAGCCGTACCGAGTTGATCTATCTGTATGGCAAGTGGGCACCGCGCGTGACCCGGAACGATCCCGCCAGCTACGTCTTTTCGTGGTCTAATGTCCGCAATTTCGATCTCTCAATGATTCGCGATCCCAACACCATCAACGTGATACAGACGCAGTTCCTCAACGAAGATAATAACTTCGAAGAAGAAGTTTACGAGTATCCCGAAGCTGTCGCTCAATCAGCTGAAGTGTTTGCGGAGTCAATCGAGTTACGGGGCGTCACCAATCCGGTAGAAGTCGCGGCTTTTAGTAAGATTTCCCTCGGGCTGTTCCAACTCCCCGCCTTCTCATTTTCGTTTGAAGCCCCACCGGAAGCGATCTTAGTCCAAAAGCATATGGTCATCGGGATTTCTCACGATGTGATGGGATGGGGTGTTGCTGGGCGTGTGATGCCGGATGCGGGCAACTCAACCACGTCATTTAAAGTTGATCAAGATATTACGATTGACGGGGGTAAATCCTACCATGTTTACGTGATGTTCCCGGATGGGTCATACGAAGTTAAATTTCTCGATACGGCTGTAGGAACACACGACAATATCGTAGTAAATGTAGCATCCCCGTTCTCTCAAGTCCCCACCGATGAAGATACACGCTGGGTGCTGGGTGAGAATTCACCAGTCAATACGGCGATCAAATTGGGTCGGGTTGAGGATGTGGTACTGCTTAAAGATGGATGGGTGCGGTTGTCCGGCGTGCATCACAACTCGTTTGTTTACGGTAATGAGCCACCCGGGCCCGTTCTGCCTACCAGTAACTTGCCGCGACTTCAGGGGCCACCTCCGCCGATTGTAAGTGCTACAGCGGTCGAGAATCTACAAAGCCTAGGCACAGGTGCTAGACAAAGCGTTGTGCTCTTATCATGGGATATTGGCGCACAGGGACGCTATGCCCCATACGGTGGGGCGATCATCCTGCGTCGAGAGATTTTACAGGGTGGACTTGCGGGGAATATCCAGACGGCGATCGCGACATTTGCAGAGGACATGAATCCGCTCGATGAGTTGACAGGTGGGTACTCTCGGATTGGTTTTACTCAAGGGTTTAACTATAGCGACTCGACCGTTATTCCGGGGTTAACGTATGAATATCGGATCATACCCGTCTCAGGGATCAATACTCCGAACAACGTCGGTTATTATAATATTATCCTGCATGTACACGGTGGCGCTGCTACTGAGTTTGCGCCTGGTCCGCCCCAGAATGTCCAACTGTTTGTCAAAAATGAGGCGGGCACTTTTGTTGAGGCAGGGCTAGCCGATGATGGGCTGTTTGATACCGGTAGTGTTGAGTATATCGGTGAGGACGTCCAATTCCGCTGGGGTGCGCCAGCCGGATTTGAGGAAGGTCAAGCGGTACTATTCGTTAACCGTTACCGTGTCCAGGTCTGGACGGGTACTGGCTCTGCTTTACTACATGAAGACATTGTCACCTCGAAATCTTTCAACTACCCCAAATCTTTGAACCTGGACGATTCGATCCGTATCGGGTTTACGTATCCACACCGAGCCATTGTGTTTCGGGTGTGGGCGATCAGTAATGTGGATGTTGAATCCTCAACTTACGCTCAGCTGGCGATCCTCAACCAAGCGGTTGACATGAGTAGCCATACCCCAGTGGTCAGACCGTTATTGTCAGCGGCACAACTTGATTGGTCGGCATTCAACCCACCGACCGACATTGATCGATATGATATTTTACTTGAAACCACGTCTCCGCCCAATACCGTCTACAAGACGATTGACGGTAAGGCGACGAAGACTGAACTTACGGATCTTGATTCTGCCTTGACTTATTTTGTACGGATGCGGGCGTATGACCCATTCGGGCTGTCCCCAGTGGCGCTATGGACGCCAACCGTATCCTTTATGCCTAATGGGCTGGGTGCTGGGCAATTGGATGCCCTACCACCGTCAGTGCCGACTGGTGTGACGCTTACCGCAGGGGCAGAAATACAGGCAGACGGGGCGCAGATATCATTTGTGGATATCAACTGGGATGCGTCAACTGATCCTGAGGGGTCGGACGTCCATTATCAGGTTAACTATCGGTTTGGTGCGGTACCTACTGAGCGGCTTTATACGATTGGATCGGTTGAGGGTACATCGTATCGGATATCGCCAGTTCCGGGGCTTACCGAAGTGGGTGTATCGATTGCGGCATCTGATCGGATTCGGAATGTCTCCGATTTTAGCGCCGAGGTGATTATACAGACCGCAGGGGATGCTACCCCGCCGGGGGATGTGACTTCTCTTAGTGCCAACGGCTATTTACGTACTATTATCTTAAACTTTATTCCACCGTCTGACGCTGATCTGAGCCATGTTGAGGTGCATGCTTCCTTAACCAACGATCGAAGCAATTCGTTTCTATCCGGGAGGGCTGCTGCTAATACCTCATTTTATAATTTCAATGTCGATGCTGGTAATTCAACACTTAACAACAATGAAGAGTGGTTTTTCTGGGTTCGCCCGGTTGATACGTCTGGTAATTTGGGTGGATTTTTCCCAACAGGCGCAACGGCTGGTGTTTCAGGTACCACGAGCGATCCGGGTCTTGACCCAATTACAGGAAGCGATATTGTTGATCGGACAGTGACGGGTATCAAGATCGCGTTAGCTGAGAACGAGGGGATTAAAGGCGAAAACATCGTAACGGGTGAAATACTCGCAGATCATATTGCAGCCGGACAAATTGATGCAATCCATATCACGGCGGGTGGTATTACTTCGGGTTGGTTATCGACGAGTGAATTGATTACAACAAGCGCACAAATTGCAGACGCAACCATTGTTGATGCCCATATCACCGACTTAACTGCCGCCAAATTAACAGCCGGTAATATCACAGCCGATCTCACCTTAGGCGTCGGGACTTTTCTTAAGATAAGCGGCTCTCTAGAGCGAATTGGTGCGTTTGATGCACAAGACCCCCCAGTCTTACGTGTCGCAATGGGTAATTTAGGGGTTGGAAATACTGCATGGGGGCTTCGGGTTTGGGATGAAAATGGAGTCTTACAATTTGACACAATAGCGGGTGGCGTTAGTGCAGCCGGAATACAAACGGGTGTCGTGAATGCCAGCCATATTGAAACAGATACGATTACAGCGGATCACATACAGTCCGGTGTTTTGATCATTACAGATGTTGCTCAGATTGATGATGAGATTGTTGAAACCTCTCATATCAAAGATTTAACGGTTGACACGATTAAAATTGCAAACGGGGCCATCACGGGATTCGTTGGGGCAGAAACCGTACACACTGCGACATCTGTTCCGGTTGGCCCCTTATTTGACCCTGTGGTGAGCATTGTAGTCCCTGCCATTTCAGCGGGTGAACACCTACAAATCACCGCAGTGGTAAGCTGCCGCGTGTCCACTGAGTCGGGTTCTACGACATTTTTACAGTTTCATATTCGAGACGAAACGGGTATTCAGGATACGAGAGTGGTCGGTACTCACGACTGGATCGAGTCCGAATGCACGCTGATGTATAACGAGGTGGTTGGAGTGGGTAGAGGGTCAGAAACGTGGAAAGTGACAGCGTTGGCATTTGGGGGCGGTACATCCACTCATCTATTGCTACAAACCGCTCAAATGCGGGTCGTTGTTACTAAAAAGTAGGGTGTTATGGCTATAATCGCATACGAAAAGTTAAGCGGTAAAATTGTCCAAATCTTTAGGGTATCCGGCGGTATGGAAATGGATTGTCTAGTCGGTGTTCCTGATGCTCACCCCTCAATGCGACAAGTCAACAGGTGGTCGGTTAAGGATGGGGTGTTGACAGAGAAGACCCAGTGTGTCATGACGTCACCCAACCCGGTCGTGGCGAATGCGGAATCAATGATACAAATCGATCCATTTCCTGATATTGCCCCTCTTGTCATACAGGATGACGTGCCTCTACCCTTAGACATTCGGGTTGACGGTGTTTATTTTACAGCCCCATCGGTAGGTATGATACTGGTTCAGATGCCAGAGAACCCTGGTTTTTATGCGGATGAACTCATGATTGTAGTGGGAGAATCAAGTGGCTAAAATAGGCGACGGTGTGATTGCAGGCGGTACTCAAGCCTGGCCGGGCGGTGTCGATACCCGAGAGACTTTCCTGAATTCCGCCAATCCCGACGCGGACAGTGTTTACCGGATTGATGCTGAAGTGGTGAACGATCTAGGGGCTTATGCTTTATCGATTACAGCGGAATTAGGCAACGATCCGGCAGGGATACATGCGAGCGTGCAAGCGCGGTTAGAGGCGATCGAAGCACGGCTAGATGCTCTGGAGGCATAACGAATGGCTGGGTTTACTCCTAAAAGTCTCACAATCGCGACAGGTGCTGCAACGTTTGCAAGTCCCGAAGTGACAACCGCCAACGCAACGGTTGACGGGATCGCGCCATCCGCTCTCGGGTCTGGTAACTTTGTGGACAAAGCGCGGTGGGATGATACAGTGCGCTCGCTGTGGGCTTACGACTTAGTGATTGCCCCTGAGAGCGGTGTGGAGGACAACCTAGACACGATCACTACTACCCCAGCGGCAACCGACGGTAATCGCATTACGATTTGGGCGGCATCTGGCGACACAATCCATATTATGCACGATACTGGGAATTTTAAAATTGGCAATTCAGCCGCATACGCTCAGATCGACATTGTCGGACCCTACAGCAATGCGTCATTCACTTTTTCAGGGGGTAAATGGTGTGAAACTAGCCGTAATTATATCGTGCCTTAGCCTTCTGTTGGCGTCTCTGGCGTTTGCTCAGCCACCCTCTCAGCTCATGATCCGAGGCAATATTTTCCATACAGATGGGTCCACAAAAGTTCCGGCTGACTTGGCGTCACTACCAGCTGAGCCTTGTATATCCGGTACAACTGTGATACTCGATAAAACGGGTGTGCTCCCTAGTGAGTTATATGTCTGTGATGATCGGGGTGCGGGTCTGAAGTGGTTTGAGGTGGCAATCGATGCCGGAATCACAAATGAGCGACAGGTTCCCGTTGCGTTTTCAGCAGCGTCTTTTGAGGTGGATGGAACGATTTGCGAAGTACCTGAAATATTAGCAATTACCACACAAAATGCTGAGATTGCAGATCATCGTGTGGTGAGTTGCGTTACTAAAAGTACAAGCGGAAAAATAACCTCAAGCGTTGGTCTTGGCGCAGATGTGAAGGCGAGCACTAATATCGATGTATGGGTACAAGGTATCAACCATGGGACAACCCCAGCGGGTAGTTTAGACTTTAATATCTGGGCAAAATGCGAAGATGCGGCATCTGATCTCGCCACGATTAACTTTGGCGCGGCTCAAAAAGCAACAATTGAATTCGACAGTGTGCCAAAAGACAGATGGGTGATGTCAAACGCGGGGACAGCTTTGACGCTTGTCCCAGGGGGCACATGTGGTGCCTATTCAAGGCTCACGATTCAGCTAAAAATGCTTGCAGGTGCTGGCGAATCTGACACAACGCTATCGGATGCGTATGTGATTCAGGTGTTAGCTACATATACATCACTGGGGTTTTAAGATATGGCGGTACTGCTAGTAATATTATCGCTTTTGGTGTTGCCGAGTTACGGGTTTGCTGCGACCTTATACGCGGATAAAGCGAATACGTGTCCAGGTGTTGGAACTATTGGTGATCCGTTTTGCACCGTTCAACAAGCGTCTGATGCGTCGAATGCGGGTGATATAATTGAGATCGTAGGCGGATCGTATACCGAGTCGGTAACGGTTAGTCGAAGCGGAACATCCGGTAATTATATTACATTTAAACCAAAACCCCAGACTGGAACCGTCTTTTTCAAAAATGACAACGCGGGCCAATATCTAGGCGCTTGGCGGTTTATGAACGGCACAAGCTGGGTAAGGTTAGAGGGTATTACGTTTAAAGATTCCCCTGCTAACTACGCGGTTCAAATTGAGCATACAGAATCGAATCAAGGTGATGTAAACTTTTTCACGCCTGGTGAGACGGGGGCACCAGCGAATTCAATGGACACAACCGTTCATCATATTCAAATTGTGGGGAATACGTTTCAGAATGTGGGGAACAACTTTCAGAACTTTATGGCTCCCGTTCTTATGAAAAATGTCCGGGATATTGAAATTCTCGATAATATCTTTATTGATACATATGGCTATCATATTTACAACTTGTCTAGTTACAGAAATATTATACGAGGCAACACGATCACAGGTGGACGGGGATCGTTTGTCAACTTTGCGCCTACCCGCCCGATTATGGTGGGGATTCAAGTAGCTGAGAGCGGTGGTGTTGAGGTATTCCCAGGCGGTACACAGCGGCGCAACGGGTATCATACAATCGAGAATAACACGATTACAGCAGCAGCTGTAGCTGTTGTGAACACGGGAGATGCTAACGGTATTTGGTGTAATGAAGCGGGGCATAATAGTCTTGTAAAAGGCAATATAGTAAGCGGGCACTCACGGGGGGTTTATCTCGATGGCCGTTGTCACGCATGGGAGGTGACAGAGAATCAGTTATACCAAAATCAATTAGGTCTTCAAACTGCCACAACTTATGTATTTACAACACATAATCATATTATTCATCATAATGTTATGTATCTGAACTCTCAATGGGGCGCTGCATTTTTCCGTTCAGAGCTTAACGAATTCCGCGATAATATATTATATAACAATGTCTTTGGTCAATTGGTGGTTGGGTCGGAATCAATCCCTGGCACGATTATGGGAGGGGTTGAGGGAGGTCGGCTAAGTCTTGGTGGAAATACGTTTTTTAACAATCTGATGTTTAAAGACGGCACAACTGATGTTGGGGTATGGGATTGTCCTTTAAATACTGACGAAGGAACGCTGCGTGAGCGGTTATGCTTGAGTGATGGCCCTTATGTTTCGGGTGTTATTCAAACGTTCACTTCGTTTAATTCCTTGTCAGGAAGTACGGGGAATGTCAATTCCGATCCATTATTTGTGGATAAACCGGCTGACTTCAATCTTAATCCGGGATCACCTGCAATTGACGCCGACAGTTTAGGGACTGATATGGGCGCTTATCCAGGTGTGGTTGTTATTCCTAACACTATTGCACAGAGTGGTATGTCTATTTTCTCGGTAAGTAGCCAAGAGGAGGTGAGCGAAACCGCACCTGCCTCTAATGCCCTTGATGGGGATATCCTAACTCATTGGCATTCAGGGTATACACCGAGTGCGATTCCGTATCCGCATTTTGTTGTCTTCGATTTGGGCGCAACGTATGAACTCACACAAATTGGCACGGTATCAAGGCGCGGGCATCTTAATGGTGTTGTAGCTGACTTTGAAATTTATGTGAGTAGCTCCGGTAGTGGGTTTCCTCCAACGCCTGATGCGACGAATACGGGATCGGATACCGCCACATCTCTTGTCACGACGTTACCTGCTGATACAATCGGTCGGTATGTCATGTTTAAGGCAATTAATGCTGTGAACGGTCGGGAGTTTGCGGCGTTGGCGGAATTTACAGCAGTCGGAACACCAGCCGAAGAGCCCGCAGGTACCACTCATTGGGTATCAAAGGAGACTGGGGATGACACTCGCAGTTGTTTGGTGATTGAGAGTCAGAATACACCCGCTCAGACGATACAACGCGGTATTAATTGCCATAATGGACCAGGTCAAGTGATCGTGGGTCCAGGCTCCTATCCTGAGTTTCTTTATATTACAGAGCCTCAAGCTGGGGTTTCGGGTGATCCGTTTATTTTACGTGCCCAAACACCTGGCACGGTCACTATTAATGTGACGGGACTCAGCCACCCAAATGCGTTTTGGCCCGTGATATATGTGAGCAACACAAGCTATGTACATGTACAAGACATATCGATCGTGGGAGCTGCCGTTTCTGATGCGATAGGGACCGAGGGTGTGGGGGCTTACAACTCATCTCACCACATTTTATTTGATAATCTTGTCATCAACGGCACTAAGAATTCCTGCGTGGTACTGTCTGACCACTCAGTCAATAACATTACTGTCCAAAACTCGGTATTCCAAAATACGGGCGGCGATTTTTGTATTTTTGTACAGGAAGCTGAGGACATTAAAATCCTCAACAATCGGTTTACTCACGATACCTCAACCGGAAACCTTGATTCCATCGCAATCCAGAATTCACAAAACGTGCTTGTTGAGGGAAATCTAATTGAATGTGGATGTGATGGGATTGACGTGGGCGGGGATTCCACTACTTTGACGGATTTGGTAATCATTAGAAGTAATACCGTTCAAGATGCGGGAAGCGCGAACGGCTGTACAACAGATCGGGCGTTTGCGGTTAGTGGCGGAAGCGGGAATAGCCCGTTGGGAAACCACCATATTTCATTCTTACACAATGTGGCATCCGGTCTACTGGGATCGTCGGCTTCAGGGTCGGGTTTTGAAGCGTCTCAAGGGGCGCATGACTTGGTATACTTTGGTAACGTGGCATATAACACCTTCCGCCCGTTGTGGCTAAAAGGTCAGTGTTTCCCCACAGGTAATAGCTTTGAGTTGTCTGATATTGATATCCGAAACAACATATTCGTTGGTACATTGGATTCACCGGGTGCTATTTCTCAATGGGACATGGATGATCCGGGAAGTGTCACGCTGAAAAGTAATCATCTGTATTCAGTGAGCGGGGATCGCCCGTTGTACTTATGGGACGAAGACGGGATTGCCGATGGGGTGTTTTGTAGTGATCCCGACATTGCATCACTTGATTTGGCTGCATTTACGACATCTACAAGTGAAGGCACCACGAGTGCTACTGGTGATCCTCTGTTTGCGGGCGTCTCAACGGACGATTTTAGTCTCGCATCTGGTTCGGGCGCGATTGATAGCGGTGATTTCTATATGCTTACAGACGGCGGTGGAACAGATACGTCAACGATTACAGTTGACTGTAATCCCCGGCAATATTTCACCTATGACGATCAATTTTATTTACATGTCGGCGATACGATTCAAGTTGAAGATGCAACTCCAAGTACGGTAAGAGTGACGGGCCTTTCGGCTACCACGATCACTGTGACTCCAACTATTACATTTTCGACGGGTAAAGGGGTACATCGCCCTTGGTTGGGTGATGGTCCCGATAAAGGGGCATATGATACGTCAACGGCAGGCGGAATGACTGCGGAAGTTCCAGATGTTGTGGGCTTGACTCAGGCTGCTGCTACCTCGGCAATTAACGCAGTAAGTGGACTCAGTACCGGTACAGTCACTCAGGCTAGTAGCGAAAGCGTCGCTGTAGGTCTCGTGATTAGTCAAAATCCCGCAGGCGGCACATTGGCATTTACCCCGGCAATTGTCACATTTGAAATTAGTACGGGTCCATCTGGAAGTGTGGTGGATAACGAGAGTTGTGAAACGACTGGCACTCAAGTTGAAACAAGTGACAATCTGACCACCATACTTGACGCATCCAGCGGTGGGGATGTGTTTTTATTACGGGCTGGCACGCACACACTGACAGCAGATGCCGAGTTTGGGTTCGCTAGCTCATCAAATCCAATTACGGTTAAGCCGTATAATTGCGAAGCGGTTACGATCTCAATCAATTCCGGGTTTACCATCGTAATGGAAGACTGGGGAATATTGGCCGGGTTAACGATTACTGGAACGGGTAATAATGTGGTGACACTAGAAAGCCTGGGAGCCAGCACAGTCAATGATAATGTGATACGCAATAACGTCATCACGGGGAGCGTGCCAGTACGTGTAACGGGGCGTGTGACGAGAACATTGATCGAGGGTAACGATCTGACAAGCTCGATTGATATTGATTCGGTGATTATCATCGAAGAAGGGAACGGCGTCACCCCTACTGCCACTACGTGCACCAATAACCTTTGGAATGGTACACTTGGAAGCGAGTGCACGGCACCTGATGAGGTCTCAACCGTTGCAGTTCCCGATGTGGTGGACACAACTGAGGCGGCTGCGACTTCCACAATTGAAGCCGCCGGGTTGGTTGTGGGTGTTGTAACGGATGTGGATGCGCCCGGTACCACAGTCGGTGAAGTGGCAAGTCAGAGCCCGGTGGCGACGACAGTGGTGGTGCTCGGATCGGCTGTCGATTTGAATATCAGTGCAGCGGCGACGGTGGCAGTTCCCACCTGTATCGGGCTCACTCAAGCCGCAGGTGAGGCGGCAATTGAAGCGGCTGGGTTGGTGGTTGGCACCATTGATCAAGTGGATGCACCAGGGGTTACTATTGGGGAAATATCTGCATGTGACCCAGTGGCTACGACGCAGGTCACTCTTGGATCGACGGTTGATATAGATGTTAGCGCGTTTACGGGCACTCGGCGTCGGATTAACCCTGTGATTTTACACTAACTGGAGATTGATATGGCAAATTTACAACTCGGCGTTGCCACACGTGAAGCCCGTTTAGATGCGATTGAAACGGCGATTGGTACTGCGCCTATTTTGCGGATGCGGACAGGGGCACAACCGGCTGATTGTGCCACTGCATCATCTGGAACTGTCTTAGCCACTTTGACATTGCCTTCTGATTGGCTGGAAGCAGCCGGGGCAACCACAGCGGGTCAAAAAGGTAAGTTGGGTACATGGGAAGACACCAGCGCAGATGCTACCGGAACGGTTGCTCACTTTGAAATTCATAACAGTGCTGATACAGTATGCCATATGCGCGGGGATGTAACAGCTACGTCTGGTGGTGGCGATATCGAAGTGGATTCCACAGAATTTACAGCAGCTCAAGCGTTTACGATTACCACGTTTATTCTCATTGACGGGAATGCGTAATTTGAAATCGATTATACTGCTACTTATCGCGGGGCTTGTAGCCAGTACTGTTGCAGCCCAAACACTGACATGGAATCCGTCTACCACGTTGATAGACGGACGGCCCATCCCGCCAGATGAAGTGGTGAAGTATCGCGTCTTTGTGGGGCCAGATGTGGACAGTCTAACCGAACGAGCCGAGCTGGTGCTGACCCGGATTACGTTTGAGGATATGGCTGTGGACAAGGATGACAGGTGGGTCGCGGTAGAGGCGTCAACCGATACACGTCTGAGTAGTCGAAGTGAGCCTCTCAAGCTGATACCAATCAATGTTAAGTTTCGATTATCGGTTGAGTATACGTTACCATAGGAGTTTGATTATGGCTGACGAAGACATTGCAAAACAAGCACGTCGTGGAGACCGTTACATTGACTTTAGAGGGCAAGTGCAGAGTGCATTTCAGGCACTTAACCAGGTTAAAAACCGGATCGGGCAAGACCGGGCTGACCTTGAAACAGAGTTCGGGCCAGCATCTGACGAAGTGGCAGAAGTTGACGCCCTTTTCGCTGCCTTGCAGGCTCGTGTTACTAACTTTGCAGCTGGTTACTAATTATGGCAGGTTGGGGGGCGCTTGGGACGCCCCTAACTGTAGCAGGTAGTGGACATTGCGCGATGGCGCATTTGACTGCGACGTCCATCGCGTATTTTGAACAAAACCTTGACAAATTAAGAAAATTAGACTGGGATGGTACCGACTGGTCTCAGGATGGGGCTGATCTTACCATATCATCCGCTGGCACCTCAGCTCTAGCAGGTCTAAACACCACAGACGTTGCTTTTTTTGATATAAGTCAAGATGATTTACGACTTTATAGGTGGGGCGGTAGTAGCTGGTCACAGATTGGGAATGACCTCAATATAAGTGGGGCGGGCGAGCCAGCTCTAGCGGCATTAACAAGCACTAGCGTGGCCTTTATAGATAGCAATAATGATTCACTACGCAAATATGATTTTGACGGCACCGACTGGACACTGACTGGTAATCCCCTAGCTGTCGGAAGCGTGGGTAACCCCGCCTTAGCAGGTCTAAACACCACAGATGTTGCCTTTATTGATATAAATGGTGATGATTTACGACTTTATCGTTTCGATGGAACCGACTGGTCACAGATTGGGAATGACCTCAATTTACCGGGGATAACATATCCTGCTTTAGCTTTCTTGTCGAGCACTACTGTTGCCTACTGTGATACAAACAATAACGAATTGCGGAAGTACTCTTTTGATGGTACAGACTGGACATTAGTGGGAAATGGATTGTCTGTTCCTGGGATTATACGTCCAGGCTTAGTCGGTTTAGATAGCACAGATATTGTCCTTGGAGATAGTTCTATTGATTCAATCAAGACATACTCCTTTGACGGCACCGACTGGGCTCAGATTGGTAATGATTTTGGGATCCCCGGAATAGATAAGCCTGCGGCCGCTGCCCTAAACTCAACAGATGTGGCTGTTATAGGTGGTCTCAATGACAGCCTTAGACTATATCGCTTTAATGGTAGTGTCTGGGTTACAGTCGGGAATGAGCTTGCGATACCTTCAACCGGGAATCCCTCCTTAGCAGGTCTAAACACCACAGACGTTGCTTTTTTTGATACAATTCAAGATGATTTACGACTTTATCGTTTTGATGGCACTGATTGGTCACAGATTGGGAATGACCTCAATATAAGTGGGGCGGGTGGTGTAGCGGCGCTAGCGGCATTAACAAGCACTAGCGTGGCCTTTATAGATAGCACTAATGATTCACTACGAAAATATGACTTTGACGGCACCGACTGGACGCCGACTGGTAATGCCCTAGCTATCACGGGCGTTGGTGATAACCCCGCCTTAGCAGGTCTAAACACCACAGATGTTGCCTTTATTGATACAACTCAAGATGATTTACGACTTTATCGTTTTGATGGCACTGATTGGTCACAGATTGGGAATGACCTCAAAATAACGGGGAACCCAGTGAGGCCAACCCTAGGCGCACTAAATTCAACGGATGTGGCTTTTTACGACTACAATCTGGAAGACCTCAGGACATACTCTTTCGACGGCACCGACTGGGCTGAAGTACCTGATGAATTAAATATACCAGGGACCGTTGATCTGTGTGCTATAGCAGCGCTAAATGGGTCTGATATTGCGTTCATTAATGAGGCCACATTCGATATCCAAGCTTATCGGTTTGCCCCTTACTTTGTCGCTGGAGGAGGGGATAGTGCTCCCTTCTTTATGCGTCGCAAAGTCCAACGTCAATCTCTACTTGTAAGGTGAGCCATGTCACGCATGTATAGTGCATCATTTACAGATGTGGCAGTGTCTGCCATACAAGACTTGTGGGAACTTAACGCTCCGGCTGACAGTGTGGTGGTCATTCATAGTATCGTGATTGGTCAAAACTCAGACTACGGGGATGCCGCAGCAGAAGGGTTGACGTTACAGCTTTCTCGCTCCACTGGGACCAGTGGATCGGGCGGCACGACGCCTACTGCTGCCGCTCATCAAGTGGGCGACGCCGCATTCGGTGGCACCGTAGAGGCCAACAACACCACGCAAGCCACAACAACTACGGTGATTCGCGCTGATGCGTTCAATATTCAAGGTGGCTGGGTATATCAACCAACACCTGAAGAACGGATCGTGATCTCACCATCTGGTCGTGTGGTTCTAGAGCTCCCGTCTGCACCAACGCCAGACGCCATAACTATGAGTAGCACCATAACGTTTGAGGAAATCGGGGGCTAATTAATGCCAGGGTTGACTGTTGGAGTTTACCGTAAGCGCTGGGTGCGTCCGTTAAGGCGTCAATGGATTATATCGTCTGTTGCAACCGCCGCAACCACTGGTGATGCGTCAATAACTCTCGGCGCATTGACGACTTCAGCCACTGGCACGTTACCGATTACGGCTGATTCTACGATCACCCTTGGCACTCTGACGACTTCAGCCACTGGCACGTTACCGATTACGGCTGATTCTACGATCACCCTTGGCACTCTGACGACTTCAGCCACTGGCACGTTACCGATTACGGCTGATTCTACGCTCACCCTTGGCACTCTGA
>Ga0224508_10000177_pt1 | contig 66916 bp, 57 predicted proteins | sample SF_Jan12_sed_USG_4_FD_170157 | JGI IMG/M metagenome (GOLD analysis project Ga0224508, IMG submission 170157) | Sediment microbial communities from San Francisco Bay, California, United States - SF_Jan12_sed_USGS_21 | ecosystem: Environmental > Aquatic > Marine > Sediment | place: USA... | reverse complement strand
CGGCCAGGTGCCGACGCAGACCGAAGCTCCAGCCACGGCAAGCGCCTTTGCAATTGCAAAGCCAAAGCCACCATCGTCGGCGACACCTGCGACGAACGCTCGCTTCCCCGAAAGATCGATTGGCAACATGCGCGGAACCTTATCGCCAGTCCCGACAAACCGCTACACTCCGCGCCATGGAGCAGAAGGACCAGGGGGTTGCGTACGACCGAGTGGCTGACGAGTACTTCGCCGACCGTGGTTTGCGGCGCTATGCCGGCGTCTGGTCTCTCTGGGCGCTCGGCGTCGGTGCGGTGATTTCCGGGGACTTCTTCGGGTGGAATTTCGGCCTGGCATCGGGTGGTTTCGGCGGTCTCCTGATCGCTACCCTCATCATCACGGTCATGTATGCGGGCCTCTGCTTCAGCATCGCGGAGATGGCTGCTGCCCTTCCCCACACGGGCGGCGCCTACTCGTTTGCCCGCTCGGCGATGGGCCCCTGGGGCGCGTACATCACCGGCCTGGCCGAGAACATGGAGTACATCCTGACGCCTGCGGTGATCGTCGTCGGCATCGGTGGTTACCTCGGCGCGATTTTTGGCACCGCGCAAAGCATGGAGCCCGTCTGGTGGCTTGCGGCGTACGCAGCGTTCGTCGGCCTCAACGTCGCCGGGGTCGAGACGACGTTCCGATTCACCGTCTTGATCACGGCGTTGGCGCTCGGGATTCTCGTCGTGTTTTGGGTCGCGGCGATTCCCCACTTCGACCTCGACTGGGCGCTCAACATCGAGCCCAGAGCTGGTCAGAGCCGCTGGCTTCCGTACGGCGGCGCCGGCGTTCTCTCCGCCCTGCCGTTCGCGATTTGGTTCTTTCTCGCCATCGAGCAGCTGCCTCTTGCGGCCGAAGAAGCGCACGCGCCGGCTCGCGACCTACCCCGCGGCTTGCTGTACGGCCTTCTTACTTTGACTGTAGCCGCGTTTCTCACGCTGTTTCTGAACGCGGGCATCGCTCCCGGCTCCGCCCAACTGGGCTCTTCTGCCGAGCCGCTCTTCGAGGGTTTCCAGACGATCTTCGGCGCGGGCCTCGAGGCAAAGGTTCTCGCTCTGGTCGCCGTGACCGGCCTGATCGCGAGCTTTCACAGCATCATCTTCGCCTACGGCCGGCAGATTTTTTCGCTTTCGCGTGCAGGTTACTTCCCGCGATGGCTCTCCCGCACACACCCACGTCGCAAGACGCCCCACATCGCGCTCTTGGTCGGCGCCTTGCTCGGCTATATGGTCGCGTACGGCATCCACGCGCTGGGCCCCGAACATCCGGTCGGCGCCGTGCTGCTCAACATGGCGGTGTTCGGCGCAGTGATCGCCTATGCGCTTCAGATGGTTTCGTACATCCTGTTGCGGGTTCGCCTGCCCGACATCGAGCGCCCTTACAAAAGCCCACTCGGAGTCCCGGGCGCGGTCGTGGCGCTGCTGATTGCGCTGGTGACCCTGGTCGCGCTCTTCGTGACCGACCCGATCTATCAAAAGGTGGTCATTGCCGCAGCGGTTTGGTACGGCCTGGGCCTTCTCTGGTTCGCAGTCTACGCGCGGCGGAGGCTCGTGTTGGCACCCGAAGAGTCTTTCGCGCTTTCAGCGCACGATTCTCGGGACGAGCCTTAGCCAACGTGCCAAGCTCCGGCCATGCAGGTTCTGCTGGTGCGGCATGCGGCTGCCGTCGACACGGGGTCCGCACGGACCGATTACGAGCGTTGGCTGACCGACGGCGGCCGACGGACCATGACCAAGGTCGGCGAAGCGCTCACGAGAATGGACCTGCGATATTCCCGCATCTACACGAGCCCGCTCGTGCGCGCGGTCCAGACCGCCGAGATTCTTGCCGCCACCCAGCCCGGGTTCGACGGTCCGCTCGAGGTCCTGAGCGCCCTTTCGACCGAGGAAGGAAGCGCCGCACAGGCACTGGCACCGCTCGATCATGCGGCGGACGACGAGCTCATCGTCATGGTCACCCACATGCCCAAGGTGGGCGTACTCGCGGCGCATCTCGGCCAGCTCGCCACGGCTCCTTCGTTTCGCACAGGCGCTGTCTGCCAGCTGAGGTTCGAAGGCGGCAAAGGCCGCTTCGAATGGATGCTGGAGCCGGACACATGCGAGCTCCGGCAGGCTTGACGCCCTCTTCGCTCCGAGGCGCCTAGACGGTGCAGACCTGATTGCGGCCGCGGTTCTTGGCTTCGTAAAGCGCCTTGTCCCCTTGGACGAACAAGTCCGGCGCGGTCGACGCATGGTCGGGGAAGGTCGCCACTCCCAAAGAAGCCGTCACCCGCAGCGGGCCGAGCTCGGTCTGCAGCTCGGTGCCTTCGAGCTCCTCGCGCACACGCTCGGCAAGCAACTGAGCACCCCGCGAGTCGGTTTCCTCGCAGAGGACGCAGAACTCTTCCCCGCCAAATCGGGCCACGATGTCGGTTTCCCGCTTCACGCGGCGGAGGACCTGGCCGAGCGCCTGAAGGACACGGTCGCCGGCGGCGTGCCCATAGGTGTCGTTGACCGCCTTGAAATGGTCGAGGTCGGTCACGATCACCGAGAGCTTTCGTCCGAATCGCTGCGCCGCGAGGAGCTTCTGTTCCATCTGGTCGAGAAACGCACGCTTGTTCAAGCAACCGGTGAGCCCGTCGGTCGTCGCCAGCTCTTCGAGCTGGCGGACGAGACGCGCATTCGCCATCGCCACCGCGAGATGGTTGGACAGCGCTTGGAGTGTGGCGCGTACCGGCGCGCCGAACGCTCCCGGCCTCTTCGCCGCGACGATCAAGGTCCCGATCGGTTCCTCTCGAACGACCAAGGGCAAGACCAGGAGCGACTCCATTCCCTTGAGCTTGGCCTTTTTGGTGAAGAGCACCTGTTGCTTCGAATCGAACTCGCCGCGGTACGGCAGGTAGTGCCGGTTCTTGACCACCATGGCGGTGAGCGAAGTGTTGTCGCGAAACCGCAGACCGTGAAAATCGAGTGCGCGCTCCCCTGACGCGCGCCGCACCGTGTGCTTCCGGCCCTCGGGCTGATATTCGGTGATCGCCGCGAAATCGTGTGGCGAGATCTCCTTCGCTGCCGTCAAACCGACTTCCATGACTGCGTCTTGCGTTCGCGCAGTGCTGAGGTCTTGAGAGACGCGGTAGAGGATCTCCTGCTCGACCTTGGAGCGTTCGAGCTGCATGAATACTCGTTCGTTTTCGAACGCTCGGAGGATGTGCGAGGTGCTGTCACGGAGGAGCTCTTCCTCTTCGGGGCTAAACCCGCGGTCGACGACACGGTCGGCGCAGAGCACGGCCCGGAGATGGCCCCGCTCGAGAACCGGAACCGCGATGAAGGATCGCACGGCCGCGGGGCCCCGATAGTAGCAAATCCCGCGATATCCCGTCCGAATCTCCTGAAGGTTGGTGGTCAGCTGGCGTCGGACAGCGGCGCCCACCGCGCCCGCTCCGAGGGAGAACGGGCCGTCCGCAAGGTCGTCGCTCTTCGAGACCAACTCGACGATTCGAAGCTGTTCGGGCTCGTTGGTGGGCATCAGAAGCACACAGGTGTGAAGGTCGAGTGTTCGATGGAGCAGCTGAAGGGCGTGGTAGAGCGCCTGACGAACCTCCTGGACGCTGGTCTGGTAGAGGCGGTCCTCGTCCCGCGCACCACCCGACGAAGGTGCAACCAAACGAAAGAGCCGAGTATCGTCGCGCACCTTTGCCTTTTGGGCTTCGAGCTCGAGCGTAGACTGGCGGCGGACGCGAACGATCTCTGCACGCGTGAACAGGTAGCTGAGCGCGCCGAAACCGGCGGTGAACAACGCATTCAAACCGAGGAGCAGCGGATCGCGAACGTGCTCGCCGAGGAACGCGACGGCGAATCCCAGCAAGAGTGCGAAGGCAACGAGGCCGATGCCGGCTCGGCCTGTTGCGAACGAGGCGACGAGCGCGACGGTGACATAGATCAACGGATAGAGGTCGCTACCGACGCCACCGCGAAGCTGAATCAGCGCCTGGACGCCGACGATCAGAAAGGCGCCGAGCTCGAATGCAGACTTCGCGTCGGTACCGAGCCGATGCGCGTTGCGCGCGCGGGAACCGAAGAGCGCCGCCCAGCAGGCGAGCCAGACCAGGTGCCCCCACCCAAGGTCTCGGCTTCCGGGAACGAAGAAGCCCGCGAGCAAAAAGGCGGCGAGCAGGAACGCAGCGGCCAATCCCCATGTCGACCGCGCCGTGCGCCTGACGCGAAGCGCTGCCTGAACCAGGGCCGTCATATCAGAGCGGTGTTACGCTCCGACCCATCCGTTCAGCAAGAAATCCGCGGGAGTGTGGGCTTTGCGCCCACCTAGGGGCGCGGGAACTGAAAGACGAACTCCTCTGCCCGGACCATCCCCAACTCGTCCCTCGCAATGCGCTCGACGTAGTTGGGGTCGCTGCGGAGGGCGTCGATCTCGCCCTTGAGCGTGGCGATCTCGCGGATCAGCTCCTCGTTGGACTCTCGAAGCTCCTGAAGCTCCGCGCTGAGGTGCCGGTAGCGGGGCAGGCCCTGCTCATCGAGGACGAGCGTGGGAACGGTCATCACGGCCATGACCATCAGGGCAAACGGAAGAAGCGCTGCGCTCGGTCTCACGGCCTGAAACTGCCGCAATGCGGGTCCGATGGCAATTTTCCGCCCACTTTCGCGGGCTTGACAGAACCCGTGCAGCTTCTACTTTCATTAAAGCGTGACAGTGACCTTGGACGAGCGGCATCGTCGAATCCTGTTCGCGGTCGTCACCGAGCACATCGCCTCGGGGAAGGCCGTGGGCTCGAGGTGCATCGCGAAGCGTTACGCGATCAAGCTGTCGCCGGCGACCATTCGGAACGTTCTGTCCGATCTGGAGGACGCGGAGCTCCTGCATCAGCCGCACACGAGTGCGGGCCGCGTCCCGACCGATGCGGGTTTCCGATGCTTCGTCGATGCGATAGCCACGGCTGGACAGATCTCGGACGCCCACCGGACCGCGTTGCTACGGCGCCTTCAAGACTTGGAGCCGGGCGCCGACGCCGTGCGGGAAACGGGCCAACTGCTGAGCCGGCTCACCGGGACCGCGACGATCATCGCGCAGCCGACGGTCGTGGAAGCGGCCCTCGATCAGTTGCGGTTCATGCGACTCTCTGGAGGGCGGACGCTCGCCGTCTTGGTTACGCGAAGCGGTGTGGTCGAAAACCGAGTGGTCGTCACCGAGGTCGCGGTGGACGACCACAGCCTCGAACGCGTGAACAACTACCTTGCGGAGCTGGTCGGCGGCCGGACGCTCGCGGCGGTCCGAGACCTGCTCGCAGTTCGACTGGCAACCGAAGAAGGCCAGTATCACGTCCTCCGAAATCAGGCCCAACAGATGGTCGAGGCCACGGTCGACGGCCCGATGGAACGAGCGCGCGTCGTCATCGAAGGGCAGGGCGCCCTTTTCGATCGACCCGAGTTCGGTGATGTGGAGAAGATTCGCCGATACCTCAACGCTTTCGAAGAGAAGCAGAAGCTCCTGCAGCTGCTCGAGCAGACCTTGTTGACCGATGGTGTTCAAGTCTTCATCGGCTCAGAGGCGGCGCTCGACGACGTGGACGACATCAGCGTGATTTCGAGCCCATATCGCCGGGATGGGGCCCGGGTCGGCTCCTTTGGAATCGTGGGTCCGACGCGCATGGACTACAAGAAGTACGTACCCTTGGTAGGCTTTGCCGCCGATGTGCTAAGCGACGTCCTCGACGGACGGCTGCCTGGCAGATCCAAGGGTTCCTAGAGAAAGACGGTCAGGGACAATGAGTGAACACGTGGGGGACGAGCCGGAAGACGAACAGGCCAGCGGCGCAGGTGAAGACGACGAGGTCATCTTTCCAGACGGCGTGGATGGCGACGAGGCCAAATCGGAGCCGAGCGATCTCGAAAAGGCTCACGCCGAACGCGATCGCATGCGCGATCAACTCCTGCGCATTGCCGCCGACTTCGACAATTTCCGGAAGCGATCGCGCAAGGAAATTGAAGAGGTTCGCCGACGAACGATCGAGGACACGCTCCGCGAGGTCTTGCCGATCGTCGACAATCTGGAGCGCGCGGCGGACGCCGTGGACGGTGCCACCGAGGTGTCCGCAGTTTCGGACGGGGTGCGCATGGTCCTGCGCGGCTTCGACGAAGTCGCCAACCGCCTCGGCCTCAAGCGAGTTCCCACCGTCGGCAATCAGTTCGACCCGACGTGCCACGACGCCATGCAGCAAGAAGAAACCAGCGAGCATGCGCCAGGCACCATCGTCTCGGAGGTCGTTCCGGGCTATTTCCTAGGGGAGCGACTATTGCGGCCAGCCATGGTGGTCGTCGCAAGGCCGGTATCGGGCGACGACGGCCAGAGAGGCGACTCGGACGAGGATGGCACCGACACGGATGAATAGTCGCACCTTTGCTGCGTTGAGGCTCCATCTCGGGGTATAAAGGAGAGTAGGGCGAGATGGGGAAGATCATCGGGATCGATCTGGGGACGACGAACTCCTGTGTTGCATTCGTCGACAACGGGGAGCCGCAGGTAATTCCAAACGCCGAAGGCAGCCGTACCACGCCTTCGGTCGTGTCTTTTTCCAAAGACGGCGAGCGCCGGGTCGGTAGCGTGGCGAAGCGCCAAGGCGTGACCAATCCGGAGAGCACCGTCTTTGCCATCAAGCGATTGATGGGATTGCCGTTCGATTCCGAGCCGGCACAGCGACACAAACAAGCGGTGCCGTACGAGGTCGTCGAGAGCGAAGGAGGGGATGCCTGGATCCAGGCACAGGACCATCGGTATTCACCACCTGAAATCTCCGCCATGGTGCTCGAAAAGATGCGGGAGGTCGCAGAGTCGTTCCTCGGAGAGGACGTCGAAGAGGCGATCGTGACTGTCCCCGCATACTTCAACGATGCGCAGCGGTCGGCAACGATTGCTGCAGGCAAGATCGCTGGAATCGAGGTGCGACGCATCATCAACGAGCCCACTGCAGCTGCGCTCGCATACGGCTTCGACCAGAAAGAAGGCAAGCGAGTCGCCGTGTACGATTTGGGCGGTGGGACGTTCGATATCTCGATTCTCGAAATCGCCAATGGTGTCTTCAGCGTGAAGTCGACCTCGGGCGACACCCACCTCGGCGGCGAGGACTTGGACAACGCCTTGGTCGAAGAGCTCACGCAGCGTTTCAAACAGAGCAGCGGGATCGATCTGCACGACGACCGTGTCGCGCTCCAACGTCTGAAGGAGCAGGCCGAAAAGGCCAAGCACGAGCTCTCGTCTTCGCTCGAGACCGAGATCAACCTTCCGTTCATCGCATCCGATGAATCGGGCCCGAAGCATCTCGAAACCAAGCTCAAGCGGAGCGAGCTCGAAATCCTGGTCTCGGAGATCATCGACCGGACGCTCGGGCCCTGCAAACAGGCCTTGGAAGACGCCGGCGTGAAAACAGAAGACATCGACGAAATCCTCCTGGTCGGCGGTCAAACGCGCATGCCGATGGTTCAGTCGAAGGTCGAGGATTTCTTCGGGAAGCCGCCCTACAAGGGGGTGAATCCGGACGAGGTGGTGGCGCTGGGCGCTGCGCTTCAGGGCGCCGCGCTGGTCGGCGAAGTCGAAGAGGTGCTGCTTCTCGACGTCACGCCCCTGAGCCTCGGTGTCGAAACCGGCGGCGGCGTGTTCCACAGGCTGATCCCACGCAACACCACCGTCCCGACGCGGGCCAAGGAGGTGTTCACGACCAGCGTGGACAACCAGTCCTTCGTGCCGATTCACGTCCTGCAGGGCGAACGCGACATGGCCGGGGACAACAAATCCTTGGCCAAGTTCGAGCTAGCGCCAATCGTGCCCGCACCACGAGGTGTTCCGGAGATCGAGGTGACTTTCGACATCGACGCCGATGGCGTGGTCAACGTGAGCGCCAAGGACCTCGGAACCAGCCGTGAGCAGAACATCCGCGTCGTCGCATCGAGCGGACTGACCGAGCAAGACATCGAGCGCATCATCGGAGAGGCCGAGGCCTACAAGACGACCGACCAAAAGCGCCGTGAGCTCGCCGAGCTGCGCAATGCGGCCGAAGCTCTGCTGTACACCAGTGAGCGGGCTGTCGCCGAGTGCCGCGAGCTCGTTCCCGAGGACGTCGTCGCCCAGGTGGAGGCCGATATCGAGGCCTTGCACTTCTCCGTCAACGAGGGCGACGCCATCGCCATCAAGGACGGGCTCGAGACGCTCGAGCTGAGCGCCTATAAGATCGCCGAAGCGATGTACGGCAGTGTCGATATGAGCTCCTCCGGCGATGCTCAGACGGATTCGTGAGCGCCGAGGATAGAGCGTCGGCCACTCGCGCCGAATGGTTGGCGCGAATGCGTTGGGGGGCGCTCGGGATTCAAGCGGCGGCAATACTCATCGCCACCGAGGGTCTCGATGTAACGCTGCCGGTCATTCCGATGTGGTCGCTTGTTGCTGTCGGCGTCGTTTCGAACCTCTGGTTGGCGTCGCGCAAGGCGGATGCCGGTCACCTCGCTGCGTTTCTCGTTTTCGACGTCGCGCTTCTCTCCGGTCTGCTCTACCTCTCGGGAGGCCCGACCAACCCGTTCAGCATCATCTATGTCGTCTACATCGCGATGTCTGCTGTGATGCTTGCGCCAAAGTGGACCTGGACGATCGCCGGACTCTCGATTGTGTCGTTCGCCACCTTGTTCGTCGTTCACGTGCCGAGCGAGCACCTAGGCCATGCGGGGCACGGCGAGGGGTTCCAAACGCACCTGTACGGCATGTTCATCGCCTTGGTTCTCGCGGTAGCGCTGATCACGTACTTCGTGAGCCAGCTGTCCGTCGAGCTGCGAAGGCGCGAGCGCGCGCTTGCCGAGGCCGAAGAACGGACGCATCGCTGGGGAAAGCTGGCCTCGATCGCGACTTTGGCCGCCGGTGCGGCACACGAGCTTGGAACCCCGCTCGGCACCATCGCGGTCGCCGCCAAAGAGATGGAGCGGCAGGCGCGGGCCATTCCAGGCGCGGAAGCGCTCATTGAGGATGCAGAGCTGATCCGCGAAGAGCTCGAGCGGTGCCGCCTGGTGCTCGACCGAATGGCTGCGGCAGGCGGCGAGCACGTGGGCGAGGCGCTGAGCTCCGTGTCGGTCGAGGCGATGTTCGACGAGGTGCGCGCACGACTGAGCCCGGAGCAGGCGAAACGCTGGGGCACGTCGACCGAGGTCGAAACGATCGAAGCGCCGGGGACCGCGCTGGTGCAGATGGTCGAGAACATCGCACGCAATGGCTTCGATGCCTGCGACGCGGGGCGTGTCGCGCTCCATGTCCGCCACATCGATCGGGCCGTCGAGCTTTGCTTCGTCGACGAAGGTCACGGGATGGACGAGCAAGCGATGAGACGCGCCACCGAGCCCTTCTTCACCACGAAGAACACGGCCGACCGGATGGGTCTGGGCTTGTTCCTGGCGCGGACGCTCGTAGACTCGCTCGGAGGCCGGCTTGCCATCGCGTCGGCCAGCGACCGGGGCACGACGATTCGCGTCGTACTTCCTCAAGGCTCATGACCGACGCACGAGACGACGCCAGCCCAAAACCATCGGTCCTTCTGGTCGATGACGACGAGCGGCTCCGATCGCGAATGGCTCGCGCCTTCGAGCAGCGCGGCTACGAAGCACAGCAAGCCGATGGCTACGATGGCGCTGTCGCAGTCGCCGAGTCGGAAAGCACCGAGTACGCCGTCGTCGATCTTCGAATGCCGGGGAAGTCTGGCTTGGAGCTGGTTCGCGAGCTTCACCGGATCGATCGGGCTACCAAAATCGTAGTGCTGACCGGCTACGGGAGCATCGCTACTGCGCTCGAGGCGGTTCGGCTCGGCGCGACGCACTACCTGACCAAACCAGCCGATGTCGACGAGGTGATCGCCGCGTTTGGGCGGAGCGACGCCCCGACGGACCACGAAGCCACGCCTGCCGAAAGCGAGGCCCCCGAAACGCCGTCCCTGGCGAGGGTCGAGTGGGAGCACATCCAGCGAGTGCTGACCGACTGCGGGGGCAACATCACCAAGGCTTCGGAAAGACTGGGCATTCACCGGCGGTCCCTTCAGCGGAAGCTTTCGAAATTCCCGACGCCCCGCTGAGCGGCTGCGACGATTTGCCGCATACAAGCCAGGTCCCTCCGTCCCTAAGCTGCGGGCGGTGAAGGTTTGTTGGGTGATCGCGGCGCTGCTCGCGCCGTTTTCAATTGCGGCGGGGGCTTCTGCGTGCGGAACCTGCGGCGTCGGCGATCCGACCCTGACCATCGTGGGCTTTGCGCAACCGAAAAGTCAGCGGGTGCGAGCCTCGGGGACCGTTCGCCATCGAAACGATCGAATCGGGCAAGCCCAGGTCGATGAGCTCCGGCTTGCGGAGCAGCGCATGGAGCTTGCAGGCGCATACTCGCCAACCGACCGATGGACGCTGTCTCTGATGATGCCGCTGGTGCACCGACTGGTGAGCGCGGTCAATCTCGCGGAAGCCGACATCTGGGCTCCGGGAGATTTGGAGTTTCGGGCGCGGGCTGTCGTGTGGCGCGACCGCAAGTTCGCGCCTCGGCATTTGGTGAGCCTGATCGGCGGCCTCGAGTTTCCGACCAGCTCGATCGAGCGCGACGCGGAAGGCGTCCCGCTTCCGTTGGAATTTCAGGCGGGCACGGGCTCCTGGGATCCGATTGCGGGCGCTTCGTACACGATGTTTTCCGACCCTTGGTCGGTCTACGTCTCGTCAATCGGGATCTTTCCAACCAAGGGGACTGCGGATACGAAGGTCGGCACGAGCTTGAGGCAAACCGTGCTTGGCCAGTTTCAGCCCTGGCGCTTTCTCGCCTTTCAGCTGGGAGCCGAGTTTCGAATCGATCAGCCGGGCTACGTCGCTGGCGTTCGCGACCCGAATACCGGCGGACACATCACCTACGGAACGTTTGGCTTGGTCGGATTGCCGCACGACAAGGTTCTGCTGCATTTCACCGCGGCCGTGCCGATGATTCAGCGGCTGGACGGAAGCCACGTAGAAGGTCTCGCGCTCACGGCAGGGCTGGTCTATGAGATTTAGTCTCCTGATCGCAGCCATGCTCCTCAGCATGGCACTGCTGCCAAACTGCATGCGGGTGTCCGACGGCATCGAGGTCGACGTGGCCTACAAGCCTGCCGCGATGCCGGCTGCGGTCCGCACCGACCTAGGCTACCGGGTAAGGCTCGAGCGGGCGATGATCGCGATTGGCAGGGTCGAGCTGATCCGTTGCGACAATTTTGTCCTGGATCTCTGGAATTTTGTCACGGCTGCGAGGGCGAAAGCCCACGAGTTTTCGTCGCCGACGAGTCTAGGCGTCCCGCTGGTGATCGATCTCATGGAAAGCGCCGGAGTTCCGCTCTTTGCCGGAACCCTGCGCCCGCCTCCAGGGCGCTACTGCGGGATTCGCGTCATCGGGATGCCCGCTGACCAGGATGCGGAGGGATTGACCGACGAAAACCTGGACATGACGCGGAACAGCGTCGTCGTCGCGGGACGCGTCGAGGACGAGGCGGGCGAGGACCAAACGGCTCTCCTCGCCCAGATTTGGGAGATCCTTGCTTGCGAGATGCGGTTCGACCGCCCGCTGGTGTTCGACGGACCGGTCGTCGAGAGCGTCTCCATCCGAATCGACCACACGAAGTGGTTCGATGGCATCGATTTTGCGCTGCAGAACTCAACCGCAGTGCAACAACGGATAATCGAGAACGTACGGTCGTCGTTGCAGGCTGTCCTTCCGAATGTGGAGGACGGGCTCTAGAGGCCGCGGAGCAGGAAATGAAGAGACTAGGGGCACTGATGGCGCTTTGCGCCGTGGGTTTGGGATGCGGAGACGACTCGAACAGCTCGAGCACGAGGCAGCAGGTCGAGATCAGCTATGCCGCCGTCGTGGGCGACCAACCGTTTGTCTGTGGCAATCGGTACGACAACCTCGGCGCGAACGACACGTCGCTTGTACTGAGTGACTTCCGCTTCTACGTGCAAAACGTCGACATGAAGAACGCGGCCGGTGCGTGGATTCCCGTGGAGCTCGATGAGAACGAGTTCCAGACCACGGGCGTCGCTTTGCTCGACTTTGAGGACTGCGCCTCGATGGGCAATGAGGACCTCAATGGCCTGGTGACGGGTTCGTTGCCGGCGGGGGAGTACGACGGCCTTCGCTTCACGATGGGGGTGCCCTTCGAAATGAACCACGTGAACCATTCCACCGCGCCGAGCCCATTGAACCTCACTTCACTTTTCTGGAACTGGCAGGGTGGCTACAAGTTCCTCCGAATCGATTCGGGGCAGTTCAGCGAAACCGACTGGCGCATGCACCTCGGCAGCACCGGCTGTGTAGGCGACGCGATGGCTGGCGGTGTAACAGAATGCGCTAATGGCAACCGTGTCACGGTCGAGTTCGCTTCATTCGATCCAAGCGTGAATACGGTCGTTGCGGATTACGAGGCCCTCGTCGAAGGCGCAGCCCTAGACCAAAACGAAGCGGCCGATGCGGGCTGCATGGCGAAACCTGCCGACACGGATTGCGGACCCCTGTTCGCCAACCTAGGGCTGCCCTTTGGTGGGACCCCCGCCGGCACACAGCAATTTTTCTCCGCCGAGTGAGCTTCTTGCTCGGCCCCACGGTACGACTCCGTCACACCCGAACATGAAACACCTCCCTCACACCCTTATCTTGTTGCCATTGCTCTTCGGGGCCGGATGCGGTGACAGCGACACCGCGTCCGGGGCATGGGTCTGGAACCTTCCGGACACCGTGCCTCCGCCGCGCGTTCCCGAGGACAACCCGATGTCTGAGGCAAAGGTCGAGCTTGGTCGCTTTCTGTTCTACGACACGAAGCTCTCCGCGAACCAAACCCAGAGCTGCGGAAGCTGTCATCGTCAAGAGCTGGCGTTCACTGACGGGCTGGCCCAGGCCGAAGGCTCGACGGGTGAGATTCATCCCCGAAGCTCGATGAGCGTGGCCAATTCCGGTTACGCGGCGTCCCTGACCTGGGCAAACCCGGCCGTCGTTCGCCTCGAAGAGCAAGCGCTGGTGCCGATGTTCGGTGAGGACCCGGTCGAGCTCGGGATGGCCAACATGGAAGATGAGCTTCTCCGCCGGATACGCGAGGACGAGCGATATCCAGACATGTTTGCCGAGGCTTTCCCGAAAGAGGCCGACCCGATCAGCTTGGACAGCATCACCAAATCGATCGCTTCGTTTCAGCGGGCGCTGACCAGCTTCAACTCGAAGCACGACCGAGGGTCGAGCGCGCTGACCTTGTCCGAACAACGCGGCAAGGCACTGTTTTTCGGCGGCACCAATGAGGCGGGCGTGCCCGATGCCTTGGAATGCTTCCACTGTCACGGGGGCTTCCTGCTCTCCCAGGCGGTCGATCACGACGGCAGCGAATTCAATCAACAGACGTTTATCAACAACGGCCTGTACAAGCTCGACTCGGACGGGAGCTACCCGGACGGCAATCAGGGGCTCTTCGACATCACGAACGACCCGGCCGACAAGGGAAAATTCAAGCCGCCCAGCCTTCGCAACATCGCGGTTACCGCCCCCTACATGCACGATGGCTCAATCGCCACGCTCGAAGAGGTGGTTGATCACTACGCGCGCGGCGGCCGCGAGATCGAAAGCGGGCCCAACGCCGGCGATGGCTTCGACAACCCCAACAAGAGCAGCTTCCTGAACGGTTTCGAGATTACCGAACAAGAAAAGCAAGACCTCATTGCTTTCCTTCGCACGCTGACCGACGAGGACCTGTTGACCAACCCGGCGCTCAGCGACCCGTTCGCGCAATGATCTAGATCAGCAGTCGGGGCTCGCGTTCGAGTGTCACGCCGAAGCGATCGAGCACACGTGCGCGTATCTCGTCGGCAAAGGCGAGCAGCTCGGCGGTCGTGCCACCGCCATGGTGGACGAGCGCCAGGGCATGCTTGCTCGACACGCCGATCGCTCCGCGCCGGGTGCCCTTCGCGAACCCGGCTTTTTCGATGAGCCATCCAGCCGCGAGCTTCACCTGGGCACCTTCGGTCGGGTAGCGCGGGACTTCGTTCGCAACGCTCACGAGCTTCTCGTTGACCGCCTGCTCGGCCAGGCGGTCTGCATCCGCGGGGGCAACGACCGGATTGAGGAAAAAGGAACCGGCGCTTCGGCGGTTCGGATCGTCGGGTTCGATCAGCATCGACTTCCGGCGGCGAAGGGTCCGAACGGTACTCCGGATCTCGGCAAGCGTGGCGTCGGGCACGATGTTCTTTTCGAGCTCGGCGTAGCGAACCGCTCCCGGGCCGTTCGGGCGCAGGGCAAAGTCGACTGAAGATACGACGAAGCGATCTGGATCCCGTTTGAACACGCTGTCGCGATACCCGAAGCCGCAGTCTTCCGGGACGAGCTCGTCGAACGCGAAGGTGTCGCGGCGCAGCACACGGACCCGCGCAATCACCTCGGCGACTTCCACACCGTACGCTCCGACATTCTGGATTGGCGTCGCACCGGTGGACCCGGGTATCCCCGAGAGGCATTCGAGCCCTGCCCAGCCGCGGGCGACCGCGCCATCCACGACCTTCTCCCAAGCGACTCCGGCCCCGGCGCTCACCGTCCCGCCCCTACGAAAATCGAGCTCGGCGAGCGCCATTTGAATGACCAGCCCTTCGTAGCCCTCATCGGGCACGATGAGGTTGGAACCGCCAGCCAAGATCGCCGCCGGCACTTGTTTGTTGGCCGCCCAACGAAGCGCGTCGACGAGAGTCGTTTCACGGGTGACGCGAACGAAATACTTCGCGGGCCCACCGAGCTCCAAGCTGGTGAGCGGAGCCAGCAAAACGTCGCGTTCAATCTCGAGCGTCGTCATCCAATCGTCATCTAATCGTTCTCTAGGCCGCTGAGATTCTTTTCAGGCCAGCCATGTACGGGCGCAACGCTTCAGGAATGAGCACGCTGCCGTCGGCTTGTTGATTCTGCTCTAGAATCGCGACGAGCGTCCGGCCGATCGCAAGGCCCGACCCGTTCAGTGTGTGTAGGAAGCGCGGCTTGGCCTTTTCTTCCGGCCGGAATCGGGCCTGCATTCGCCGCGCCTGGAAGTCTCCAAACCAAGAACAGCTCGAAATCTCTCGGTAGTTGTTCTGCGCCGGCAGCCAGACTTCCAGATCGTAAGACTTCTGCGCCGCAAACCCCATGTCTCCGGCGCAGAGCTGCACGACGCGATGGTGCAGGCCGAGCTTCTGCAGGATCGATTCGGCGTGATGGGTGAGCGCTTCGAGCTCCGCCTCGCCTTGTTCAGGATGACAAAACCGGACGAGCTCGACTTTGTCGAACTGATGAACCCGAATCATGCCGCGCGTGTCTTTGCCGTAGCTCCCCGCCTCGCTTCGAAAGCAGGCGGTGTATCCGGTGTAAGCGACCGGCAAGTCAGCTCCACGAAGAATCTCTCCTGCGTGGAGATTGGTGATTGGAACTTCGGCGGTCGGCACGAGATACAAGTCGTGCCCCTGTGCCTCGGCCTGCGCTTCCCATTCTTCGTCTTTTGCCATGCGGAACGCGTCTTTAGCGAACTTTGGTAGCTGGCCGGTGCCGCGCATGGCGCTGTCTTTGACGAGCACCGGCGGCCAGACTTCTTCGTATCCATGTTCGGTGCCGTGAACGTCGAGCATGAACTGCATCAAGGCTCGGTTGAGGCGAGCGCCGAGACCCTTGAGAACGACGAAACGCGAGCCGCTGATCTTGGCGGCACGCTCGAAGTCTAGGATGTCGAGCTTGGTGCCGATCTCGACGTGATCCACGACTTCGAAGTCGAAGGCCGGCCTGTCACCCCAAACCCGGAGCTCGACGTTTTCGTCTTCAATGAGGCCGTCAGGAGTGCTGGGATGAGGAAGGTTCGGAAGGTTGAGCAAGATCGATTCGAGCTCGGCCTCGACTTCGCCTTGCCGCGACTCGCGCCGCTTGATTTGGTCACCCAGGCTACGGAGCTGCTCGCGCTTCGTTTGAAACTCGTCGGACTTCTTGTCGGCGACCTTTGCCATCGCCTGGCTTGCTTCGTTTCGCTCTTGTCGCAGCGCCTCGACCTCGGTGATGACCGATCGCCGCTCTTCGGCGAGGGACGCGAGTCGATCCAGCAGCTCTGCGTCGGCGAAACCGCGGCGCGTCAGGGCCGCCTTCACCTCCGGCAGATTCTCGCTCACATGGCGCAGGTCGAGCATGGAAGCGGGTCTACAACAGGAGGCCCGTGAGCACCAGTCGCGTACTTCTTGGCCAGGCGGGGAAAAGCACCTAAGTTTGAGCCGTGAGCGAGACGGGCAAGCTCGGCCGGTTGGGGGTGATCGGCGACGTCCACTGCGAGGCTGAAACGTTAGAGCGCGCGCTCGATGCCCTCGACTCGATGAACGTCGAGGCGGTTCTCTGCGTCGGTGATTTGGTCGATGGTCACGGCGATGCGGATACGACCCTCGGCTTGCTGGAGGCGCGAGGTGTCCAATGCGTCGCTGGCAACCACGAACGCTGGCTTCTGTCGGGCGAGCAGCGGTCTCTCGAGAACGCCACCCTCGTGATCAGCGACGCATCACGCGCGTTCATCGAAGCGCTTCCGCGAACGCGCCGATACTCTACCCAGGCGGGAGAGGCGCTGCTCTGCCACGGCGTCGGCGAAGACGATGAAGCCTGGCTTCTGCCCGATACCCGCGGCTACGCCCTCCAAGACATGCCAACGCTTCGGGAGCTGATGCTGGACGACGAGATTCAGTTCATGATCGGCGGTCACACCCACCACAGAATGGTCCGCGTGTTTCCCGGGCTCACAGTGGTCAATGCCGGAACGATTCACCGCAAGGATGAGCAGTCGTTCGTGGTTCTGGATTTCGCCGCGATGCGCATGTCGGCCTATTCGGCGGCCGTGGCGACGACCGGTGAGCTCATCGAAGAGCTCGAGCTCCCCGTACCAGCACCCTTTGAGTAGAGCTGCGCCCCGCTGGTCCTAGCGGGCTTGACGCCAAAGCTCCGCCAGCGACGGCATCGTTCCGGTCAGCAGGAACCCGACTCGAAACAGCCGCGCCCCCACGCGAATCGACAGCCACGTCGAGATCAACAAGACCAGCATCGAGCCAAGCACCTCCCACCAGGCGATGCCCGAGGCGTCGACCGAAAGGCGGATGATTACGGTTAACGGCGATGTGAACGGAATCCAAGTCATCGCTTGGCCGAGGATGCCATGGGGATCCTCGAGAAGGATCACGAGAACCATCAGCGGAAGAATCGCGAGCATTGCCCAGCCCAGGGTGAGCTTCTGACTTTCGGCTGAGTTCGCGCCGAGCGCAGCGGTCGCAAGCATCAGGCTTCCGAGGAAGAGGTAGCCCAAGACGAACAAGATCGGGGCGACCGCCAACGCTCCCCAGGGAATCGACACGAACGCCGCAAGCGCAGCCGACGCCGTGATCGCTACGAAGACGACCATCGTCGACCAGACCGCGAATTGGATGAGACCCGCCGTGCCGAGACCAAAGAGCTTACCCGCCAGAATTTCCTCCGGCGTCACCGAAGAGAGCAGAACTTCGACGATCTTGCTCTCCTTGTCAGTCGAAACGGTCTGCACGAGATACCCCGAAGCACTCAGCAGCGCCGTGAGCAAGAGAACTCCCAAGAACAGGGGAATCGTCGTGCGGACGAGGAGGTCGAGGGTCTCGTCGAGGTCAACCACCTCTTCGCCCCCAGGGCCGAGCCGGCTGCGCACGAAGTAGGCCGGCGAGAGCACGCGCTGATGCAGGTCGCCTTCGAGGCGTCCTTCGATGAGCGACTTTCGGAGGAGCTTTCGAAGCACTGGCTCGATCGAGGTCCCCCGCATGCTCAAGAGCGGGGTCTTCTCCGACTCGATGGCACGCACCTTCCCAGTCGCGAGGTAGTCATGTTCGATGATGTACAGCGCACGCAGGGCGCCCGAATCGAGATCCTTGCGGGCTGCGTCGCGATTGTCGTAGAGCAGCACCTCGTCGGCCTTCTCGTTCGCCTTCCAGCGCAGCTCGCCGTTCTGCTCGACGAACGACGAACGATCGATGACCTTGGCTTCATCGACCAAACCGAACTGCGAGCTCTCCGCCGCGCGCTGCGAAAGAAAGTAGGTTTGCACGCCGAGAACGGTGCCCGAAACCGCAGCGAGGAAAAGAGGTAGACCAAAGGTCGCCAGCAAGTACGACCAGCGCTTGACGACCGACAGAAACTCGAATCGCGCGACGGCGGCAATCCGGTGGACGCGCATACCTCAGCTACCTCCGTTCACCAGATGGACGAAAATCTCATCCATGCGAGCCACCAATGGTTCGTAGCGATCAACCAAGACGCCGTTTCGGACGAGCTCGTTCAAGTATCCCGCAGGAGTGGCGCTCGCCGGCAACTCCACACGCCAGCACCCTGCCGTGCGCTGCGTGGCCTCCAGGCCGAGTGAGACGAGGTCCATCGTCGTCCAGATCATCACCTCGTGAGGTGAGTAGCGCCGGCGAATCTCGTCGAGCTGGCCGTACACCACCAGGGCTCCACGATGGATGAGGGCGACGCGATCACAAAGCGCCTCGACTTGGTGCATCATGTGGGTCGACAAGAGCGTGGTTCGACCGCTTCGCCGGCGCTCTTCGATCAGCTCGGTGACGAGGGCGACGTTGACGGGATCCAAGCCCGAAAATGGCTCGTCCAGAACGCAGAGCTCGGGATCGGTCATGAGGCAGGCAGCGATCTGAACCTTCTGCGTCATGCCTTTTGAAAGACTTTCGACGCGCTGGTCCGCGACCTCGCTGAGGCCGACGCGCTCGAGCCAATGGTCCCCGGCGTCACGAGCGGCCGCGCGCTTCATGCCCTTGAGCCGCCCCAGGTAGGCGAGAAGCTCGCGCACCTTGGCGCGACGATACACGCCGCGTTCCTCGGGAAGATAGGCTGTGCGATCGAGATTACGCGGAGTCGGCGGGGCACCAAAGAGCGACACTTCGCCCTCATCGGCACGAAGGATGTCGAGCCCGATTCGGATCAGGGTCGTCTTTCCGGCACCGTTCGGTCCAAGGAGGCCAAAGACCTCGCCGCTCCTCACTTCGAGCGACACCCGGTCGAGCGCTGTGTGCCGCCCAAAACGCTTGGTTACGCCCTGATACGCAAGAACACCCACCGAGCAAGTGTATCGGCTGGAGGGCCCGGGGGGCTAATCCGCTGCAGGCTGACGGACGCGACCCAGTGGAGCTGGATCGCTAGGAAAGCGCCGAAGCCAAGAGCTTCTTGGTCAATGTGGAAACGCCGACGCTCACTAGGTCATCGGTTCGGAAAAGCCGTCGCGTCTCCGAGGTCTCGGCCTTTGCTCCCGTCGCCCGGAAGACGTCGATCTGCATTCGACGGTGCGTCAGCACGTGGTGCAGCTGTCCAATTGGTTCCCGGCCCAAGCTTGCCGAAATCCCTGCGTCCCGAAGCGCTCCTCGCGCATCGCTCAGGTCGAACGCGCTTCTCGGGATCATCGGCAAGCCCCAGAGCCCCGCAAACAAGCTCTGCTCGCTTCGAAGGAGCCAGACGCGCGCCTCCGGCCCGCGGCCCTGCGTCGCCACCACGGCGGCGAGCTTCACCTGGTCGGGCGCTTTTCGCACGCGCGGAACGGGGAGCGCGTCGACTTCGCCCTGTGCGCGCGCGTCGCAATGTTCAGCAACCGGGCAGGACTCGCAGCTCGGTTGCTTGGGCGTGCAGACCGTCGCGCCGAGCTCCATCAAGGCCTGATTGAAGACCCCGGGTCTTGCGCCCGGGACCAAACGCGCGGCCTCTTCCCAGACGCGTTTGCTGGTCACCGAGGAGCCGACGGGCGTGCTGATTCGAAAGAGGCGCGCGAGAACGCGCGTCACATTTCCGTCGACGATGGGCTCTTCTTTATCGAAGGCTATGCTGCCGATGGCGCCCGCGGTGTAGCGTCCCACGCCCGGCAAAGCACGCCGCGCTTCGGCATCCTCGGGGACCTGTCCGCCGTACTGCGCGACGACTTCCCGGACGCCGGCGTGGAGCAAACGCGCACGTCGGTAGTAACCGAGGCCGCTCCAGTGCGAGAGCACGGCGTCTTCGTCCGCGTCCGCCAAGTCTTTCGGAGTAGGAAAGCTCGCCAGGAAGCGCTCATAATAGGGGATCACCGTGTCGACACGTGTCTGTTGAAGCATGACTTCGGACACCCAAATTGCGTAAGGGTCGCGCGTCTGCCGCCAAGGAAGATCGCGGGCCGTCTCGTCGTACCAGCCGAGCAGCTTCTGCCGAATCGAAACCATCAGAGGTCCCTGTCGAACAGGCGCTCCGGGTTCTCGAGCGTTTCGATGACGTCGTACGCAAACGCAGCGCCAACGTGTCCGTCGACGACGCGATGATCGAGCGAGAGCGAAAGCAACATGACCTTGCCCACGACGATCGCTCCGTCGCGAACCACGGGCTTCTCCTTGATTCGGTGGACCCCCAAGATGCCGAGCTCCGGATGATTGAGGATAGGCGTCGCAAGAAGGCCGCTCCGTTTGCCGAGGGATGTCACCGTGAACGTGGAGCCCCGCAGATCTTTGGGCGCGATCGTTCCGTCCCTCGCCGATTGTGCAAGGGTTTCGATTTGGCTCGCCAGCTCAAAGAGCGGGAGCCGGTCCGCGTCGTGCACGACCGGAACCATCAGTCCGGCCTCGGTCGCCGTGGCCAGGCCGATGTTGTAGTATTTCTTGTAGACCAGCTCGTTGCTTCGCTCATCGACTGCAGCGTTGAGCACTGGATGCCTGGGCAATGCCTCGGCCACGGCTTTGACGATGAAGGGCAAGTAGGTGAGCCGAACCCCGCGGCGCTCCGCCTCGGGCAAGAGCCGCCGCCGCAGCTCCACCAGCCCCGAAGCATCGCACTCCTCGACGAATGTGAAGTGCGCTGCCGTCGTCTTCGAGCGGTGCATCCGTTCGGCGATCGTACGCCGTATTCCGAGGATCGGGTGACGCTCTTCGAGCGTTGTATCGGTCCGACCCTCGGCGACGAGCGCGCGAACGTCATTCTCGGTCACCCGCCCCTCCGCACCGCTGGGACGTACCTGCCGAAGGTCCACACCCAGCGCGTGGGCCAAGCGTCGTGTCGCGGGCGTCGCCAAGGGCTTCGCGTCCAAGTGAGCGTTCTCGGTACCGGCCCCGGCTTCGACCTGAAAAAGACCCGCCCCCGGTACCTGGTCCCGGATCTCCCCCACCGCAGTGGCCGGCGGCCGTGAAGATCGCGGAGTGGCATCCACGTTCGAGGCCAGCTCGGACTCGAGCGTGAGGATCACCTGCCCCACTTGGGCGATGGCACCCACTTCGAAGCAAATCCGTTCGACTCGCGCTTCGCATGGTGCGCCGATCGTGACGGTCGCCTTGTCGGTCATGACCTCCACCATGGGTTCGTCCTCGGCCACGGTGTCGCCCACCGCCACGAACCACTGGACGATCTCGCCTTCGGTCACCCCTTCCCCAACGTCCGGAAGCTTGAAGTCGAGCCGTGCCATCGTTCAGTACCTCGCCGTTTCCAAGAGCACCGGAGCGATCCGGTGAACGAGCGGAAGATACTCGCGCTCGTGGGTCAAAGGGAACGGCGTGTCCCAGCCGGTGACACGAACGGGGGGAGCCTCGAGGTGCAAGAATGCACGCTCGGTGATCAGCGCGACGAGCTCGCCTCCAAAACCGCATGTCCGAGGCGCCTCATGCACGATAACCAGGCGGCCGGTCTTCTTCACGCTCGAAGTGATGGTTTCGATGTCGAGCGGCCAGAGCGTTCTGAGATCGATCACTTCGACATCGACCCCCTCCTTGGCCACCTCTTCGGCGGCGCTGAACGCTTCATAGAGCATGGCCCCCCAGGCCAGGCACGTGACCTGCTCGCCAGCCCGAACGACCTTTCCTTCGCCAAGAGGCACCCGGTAAGTCGTGTCTGGAACGTCCATTTTCACCGCGCGATACACGCGCTTCGGCTCGAAGAAGATAACCGGGTCATCGTCCTCGATCGCTTCGAGCAGGAGCCCCTTCGCGTCGTACGGGTTCGATGGGCAGACGACTTTCAATCCCGGCGTGTGAATGAACAAGGCCTCGGGCGACTGTGAATGATACTGACCACCCCGAATGCCCCCGCCATAGGGCGTGCGGACGACCATCGGCACGTGAAACTCGCCGGCTGTTCGATAGCGATACTTCGCTGCTTCGCTGACGAGCTGGTCGAAGCCCGGGTAGATGAAATCCGCAAACTGAATCTCGGAAACGGGCCGAAGCCCGTGAAGCGCCATACCGATGGCTGTCCCGAGAATCCCGGTCTCCGAAAGCGGCGTGTCGAGCACCCGATCAGGGCCAAACTCTTCCCGCAGCCCCTGAGTCACCCGAAAAACGCCACCCAAAGTGCCGATGTCTTCGCCCATGAGCAGGACGTTCTCGTCCTCTCGAAGCGCGCCTCGCAGCGCGCTGTTGATCGCCTGAACGAGATTCATCTCCGTCATGACTCGTCCTCTTCAGCCGCGGCCCGCGGCCCGCCAAGCGATCGTGCTTGCTGCTCACGAAGGTGCCAGGGTTGCTCGGCGTAGACGTCGGTGAACATTTCGCCGAGCTCGGGCGCCGGTTTCTGCTCCGCCCGCCGGACGCAGGCCTTGACCTCCAAATCGCAGACCGTGCGCCAGTCACTGTCGAGATCGTCGTTCCAAACGTCGCGATGCTCGATGTGCTTGCGGAGCCGGAGAATGGGATCGGCGTCGCGCCAGGCATCGACTTCCTCTTCACTTCGATAGATCCTCGGGTCGTCCGAAGTCGAATGGCCGCCGACGCGATAGGTCAGGAGCTCGATGAACGTCGGGCCCCCGCCGTTTGCCGCCCGCTGCACGCCTTCTCGAACGGCCCCAAAGACTGCCAGCGCATCGTTGCCATCGACCCGTGCAGCCGGGACCCGGTACGCAGCGGCTTTTTCAGCGATGGTGCGCGTTGCGGTTTGTCGTTCGACCGGCAAGCTGATCGCGTAGCCATTGTTGCGGCAGAGAAAGAGAACCGGCGGCTGAAAGACGCCGGCGAAGTTCATCGCCGCGTGAAAATCGTTCGAGCTCGTCGCCCCGTCGCCGAAGAAGACGCCGACGCACTCGTCGAGGTCGCGCTTCTTTGCCGCCATCGCAAGACCAACGGCGTGGGGGATCTGCGTTCCGATCGGTGCGCTCACCGCGAGGTACCGGTGCGGGCGGCTGAAGGTGTGGTCCGGCATCTGTCGGCCGTGTACCGGGTCATCGGCGTTCCCGTACATGTGGTCGACGTACCGTTGCAACGGGTAGCCTCTCCAGAGCAGAGCGCCCACTTCGCGATAGCAGGGAACGATCCAATCCCGGTCGCGAAGGGCAGCCGCGGCGCCGACGATCGCCGCCTCTTCTCCGAGGGAGCCGACGTGAAATGCGATGCGACCTTGCCGCTGAATTCGTTCGAGCCGGTCATCGACGATACGAGTGCGAACCATCGCCTTGTACAGCGCGATGACTTCATCGACGGACAGGCCCGGGTCGAGCTTTGAATCGAGGCTTCCGTCGTCCCGAATGACCTGCATGTCCCTCTCAGCCGAGCACGTCCAGCTTTCGTTTCTTCCCGTACCGATTCATTGCGGGCGCCGCTTGGTCCTGCGCCTCCGCGGCAAGCGCCCCCGTGAGAAAGACCTCCGCTGCCCGATAGCTCGAGCGAACGAGCGGCCCCGAAGCGACGAAGCGAAACCCCATCTCGAGCCCCAGTTTCTCGTAGGCTGCGAACTCAGCTGGCTCGACGTAGCGTTGCACTGAGGCGTGACGCCCGGTCGGCCTCAGGTATTGGCCGATCGTGAGCACGTCGACGTCCGCGTCGCGCAGAAGTCGCATGGCGTGGAGCACTTCATCGAGCTCTTCACCGAGGCCAACCATGAGCGAAGTCTTGACGATCGAAGCGCCGAGCTCCTTCGCAGTGACGAGCGCATCGACCGATCGCTCCCACGAACAGCGCACATCTCGAATGCTGCGTTGCAATCGCGGCACGACTTCCACGTTGTGCGCAAAGACATCCGGGCGCCCTTCTTGCACGACCACGCGCAGGTCGTCGTGATCGCCTTGAAAATCCCCAACCAAGGTCTCGACGCGCAGCGCTGGGCTGTGATGCTTGATGCGACGAACCGTCTTCGCAACGTGTGCGGCGCCGCCGTCCGCAAGGTCGTCGCGGTCGACCATCGTGAGCACCACGTAGGCAAGCCCCATCTCGGCAAGCGAGATCGCCGTGTTCTCGGGCTCGTTCGAATCCACAGCGCCGCCGGGCTTCCCAGTCTGAACGGAACAGAACCGACAGCCCCGTGTGCAGGTCTCGCCGAGAATCATGACGGTTGCGGTGCCCTGGCCCCAGCATTCGAAAATGTTTGGACAGCGGGCTTCCTCGCACACCGTATGCAGCCCGCGAGCGCGGAACCGGGACTTCAGGCCGTGGAATTGGTCCTGCTGCGGCCCCGCCGGGAGCCTCACGCGAAGCCAATCAGGTTTGCGAGCAGGCAAGGTCATCCAACGCTCCCATCAGTCCTAAGGCAAGCTCTTAGGGGGCAGCACCCCCCCTGTCAATCGCGTCTAACACCACGAATTGTGGGGCTTTCTTTGACTTCGCGCAATATGTCGATATCCCGGCCGGTTAGGCGCAATATTTTCGTGTTTGACCCTTTACCTGGGTCGAGGGTGCCCCATAATCCTGCATCGAATCGGCTCGATACCCGTTAGGAGCAACTCGATGGACGACGAAAGAAGGCCAAGGCGCGCCGGCCCAGTGGAGCGGCCCGGTGCTTTGGGTGGCAAGCGAGATCTCAACCGGCGCAAGCGCGTCCAAGACCTGACCGACGCCGGTCTTTCGCTCTTTTTGCAGCGAGGCATCGAAGCGGTGACGATCGACGAAGTCGCCCGCGAGGCCGGTATGGCGAAGGGCAATTTCTACCGCTATTTTCGGGACAAAGCCGATCTGGTCGAGGCGGTGATCTCGCCGATTGCCAGCACCACGGTCGAAGCGATACAGGAGTGCGACTCGCAGCTTCGGCAAGCAAGCGATCGAAGCCAGGCGGTCGCGACATATGGGCAATTGGGCAATCGCTTGGTCGGTGCGCTCGCCCTCTACCCTGACGCGATGTGCCTTTACCTTCAGGAGCGGCGAGCCCCTGCAACGATCGCGCGGCAAGCGATCTCCGACCTGGCGAACGAGCTCGACCAGAGGGCGATGGCCCTGAGCCAGGTGGCCGCCGAGCGGGGCTTTGTGACGGTGTCCGATCCGCGTGTAAGCGCACTGGCGGTCCTCGGCGCGGTCGAGGCGCTCGCTTTGGCTTCGGTGCGCAAGCAGGTCAAGATGGACCCGATCGAAACCTCCAAGAGCCTGATCTCGATCGTGCTCGAAGGGCTACGAAACTAGCCCCCCTGGGCCGGCTAAACAACTGTCCAGCCCGAAACTACCGTTCCGGGAGCTTCTTCTTCACAATTGAGCGGATATGGCGGGGAGGCTGATCTTGACCGCAGTGGCGCTCGTCTGGGCAACATTGCCTGGCGTCGCACATGCGGCGAGCGGGCCGGGTGCGCCTGGGATCGCGGGCGAGCTCGGCACGGTCGTCTTGCTCGTCGTCGTGATCGGTGTGGCGTACGTGCTCGCCCACAACGTGGTGGAGCGCTTGCAACGTCGCTTCCTCGTCGTGAGCGGTGCCGAGTATCTCCTGCTCGGATTCCTGCTCGGTCCAGCCTTTCCTGCAATCCACGCGTTCGACAACGTGACTGGCCTGCTACCGATCATCGCGCTCGCAGCCGGTTGGGTTGGCTTACTGCGAGGCACCGACTTCGACTTCGCAAGCCTTCAAAAGCTCGACCCGGCAACCTGGCGCGTGGTCTTCCTGCATCACCTGCTTCCCGGCCTCGCCGTCGGCTTTGGCGCCTACTACTTCTTCACCGACGGTGGCTGGATGGAGACCACAGCGCGCGGCGCAGCACTGAGCGCTGCCGCGCTGGCCTGCTTTGCGGCCGCGGATTCGACCGAGCCGTACGACCTCCTCGCGAGGCGCTACGAGATCAGCGGGCGGCTCGCTTCGCTGCTCCGAAACGGAACGCGCCTCGGCGACATCGCGGTCATCCTCGCCTTCGGCCTGATTTTTTGCGTGTTTCACGAGAACGCGCCCCAAGCGCAAGACTACTCGCCCGCCCTGTGGGCCTGGGTGACCGTCCTGCTCGGCGCCGCGCTCGGCTTCCTGTTTTCGCTCTTCTTGGCAGGCGACGAATCGGACAACTCCCGCTTCCTAGCGCTGGTGGGAATCATCGCCTTTGCATCGGGCGGTGCATATTTCCTAGAACTCTCGCCTTTGGCAGTGAATCTTTCGATGGGCTTCGTACTGGTGAATTTCGCCCGCGGCGGCCAGCTCTTGCACGCCACGCTCGAATCGACCGAGCGCCCGATGGCGATCGTGCTCCTGATTTTTGCCGGTGCGCTTTGGCAACCAACCCCACTGGTGCCGACTTTGATCGCGCTCGCTGGTTTCCTGGCCGCACGCACCGGGGCAAAGTGGGTCGCAAGCCTGATCGCGGGCTGGGGCACGACGTTGAGAAAAGATCTGTTCCGCGGCCTTTTGGCACACGGTGACGTCACACTTGCGATGGCAGTTTCCTTCCGCCTCGTCTATGTGGGAGAGGCGGCAAACCTCGCGTACTCCGTGGTGCTCGGCTCGGTCATCCTTAACGACTTGATCGCACCGCGACTGCTCCGGGGCTTGCTTGCAGACGAGGGAGAAATCCAGCGCGAGCTCAAGGATAGCGATTCCCAAACATCGATCGAGGTGAGTGCCAAATGAACATCGTCGTCATAGGTTTGGGCGAAGTCGGTCGTCACTTGTTGAGCGTCCTCGACAAAGAGGGTCACGACATCATCGCCGTCGATTCGAACGCCAAGGCGGTTCAATACGCCGAGGAGCACTACGACGTAGCGTCGATAATCGGCTATGGCGCCAGCGAAACCTTGCTGAAGATCGCCGGCGTAGGGCGCGCTGACCTCGTGGTTGCCGTCACCAACCACGATGAGATGAACCTGATCGCCGCGCTGGCGTCCAAGCAGCTGGGCGCAAAGCACGTCGTCGCTCGTGTCCAAGGGACGGCCTGGTCCGAGTGGACGGAGGGCATCCGCTACGGCTTGCTCGGCGTCGACGTCGTCATCAATCCGCGTGTTCTCGTCGCGCAAGAGCTCAGCCGCATTGCCCGATCCTACGGCGCCTCGGACGTCGTCGACCTCGCGCAGGATCGGGTCGAGCTCGTGCAGATCGACCTCGACGAATCGCGCGTCCTCAACAAACCGCTTTCCTCGCTCGAGCTTCCGCCGCACACGCTGGTGAGCGCTGTGGTTCGTGACGGTGAGCTCTTCGTGCCAGGCGGCGCCGATGTGTTGGTCAAAGGCGACCGCGTGTACTTGATCGGTCGACCGGAAGGCGTGCTTGCCGCGGAGCGGCTCTTCAGCAAGGAACGCAAAGCACGTCGAGTCTGCATCGTCGGTGGAGGCGTGGTCGGCAAGGCGCTCGCCCGTGAGCTGTTGCAGCAAGAGGCGACGATCATGATGATCGAAAGCGATCTCGAAGTAGCCGAAGAGATCAGCGCCGAGTTTCAGGGCATCGAAGTCGTCCACGGCGACGGAACCGACGGGGCGCTTCTCGAGGAGGAGGAGGTCGGCACCTACGACTTGTTCGCCGCAGTCACCAAGCAAGACGAAATCAACCTGATGGCGGCGCTCCTCGCTCAGCGCGCTGGCTGCAAGCGAACCGCCACGATCGTGCAGCGAGCGGACTACGCATCGATCTACCGTCAACTCGGCATCGACATCGTTCTTTCGCCTCGCACCGTGGCCTCCGACCAGATCCTTCGCTTCTCGCGAGGCGGTGGCCTTCACAGCCTGACCGTGCTCGAAGACGGCCAGGCGGAGGTCGTCGAGCTGACCGCAAGCCCGAAGTGCCGCGCCGTGAATAAGCCTCTGCACCGCATGAATCTGCCCCGAGGCTCGCTGTTGGCGGCGATCGTTCACGGCGACGACGTCATCATTCCGCACGGCAAAGACGTCGTGCACCCGGGCGACCGCGTCATCCTGATGACCACGAAGGAAGCGCGGGCGACCGTCGAGCGGCTATTTCGACCGAGGGGTGAGTGAGCACGCCATCGCGAGACCTCCGTGGCGTGATTCGACCGGTCGGAGCCGTCGTGCTCGGAATTGGTGTGATGATCGCACTTTGTGCCGGGGTGGGCATGATCTGGGACCAGTTCGCGCCCGACCCGAGTCGGCCACAAGGCGGCGCCGCGGAGCTGGCGCTTTCGGCGATCATCGTCTCGATCGTCGGCCTGGTGGCCTTTCTCTACGGAAGTAGGTTCGTGTCAGAGCGAATCTCGCGTCGCGAGGCGCTCCTTGCCGTGAGCTTGATCTGGATTGCCGCGGGCGCGTGCGGCGCGGTTCCCTTCATCCTCGGAGCGGGCATGTCCGTTGACGATGCGTTCTTCGAATCGGTCAGCGGCCTGACCACCACCGGCGCAACGGTGATCGCAGACATCGAGGGGCGTCTGTCCCGTCCACTTCTGCTCTGGCGCTCCCTGATCCAATGGCTCGGAGGCATGGGCATCGTCGTTCTGTTCGTCGCGGTCTTTCCGAATCTCGGTGCGGGCGGCAAGCATCTTTTTCGCGGAGAGGTGCCAGGAACCACGGCCGAGGGTCTGAGGCCTCGCATTGCCGAGACTTCATTCGCATTGTGGAAGCTTTACGGCGCGCTCACGATCATCGAGATTGCCCTTCTCAAGATCCTCGGCCTCGACCTGTTCGACGCCGTCTGTCACGCGTTCACGACGATGTCGACGGGTGGTTTCTCGACGCTCAACAGCTCGGTCGGCGGCTTTGACAGCGCCGCCGTCGAGTACGTGATCGCGAGCTTCATGTTGATCGGCACCGTGAATTACGGGCTCTACTATGGCCTTTTGCGCACGGGCAACTGGCGGTCGCTCCTGCGGAACATCGAGTTCCGGTCGTACGTCGCGATCGTCTCCGCCGCAGTCGTCGTATTGACGATTTTGAACCTCAGCGTGCACGACGACCTGCTAACGTCGTTCCGCTACTCGTTCTTCATGGTGGCCACCACGGTCTCGTCTACCGGCTATGGCACCGACGACTACAGCGTGTACAGCTCGACTGCGCTCACCATCGTGATCCTCTTGATGTTCGTCGGGGGATGCTCGGGCTCGACAGCGGGGGGCATCAAGATCGAGCGCGCCGTCTTGATGGGCAAACAGGCGGTCGCGCAAATCCAGAAGAGCTTCCGGCCCGCCACGGTACAGCTCGTACGGATGGGGAGGGCCGCGATTGGCAACCAGGTTCTCTCGGACGTCGCTTCGTTCTTTCTGATTTACATGGGATGCATCGGCTTCGGTCTGCTTTTCGTGACGCTGGTCGAAGGCGTGCCCGTGCCTACGGCGTTTGGGGCGATGCTGACTTGCTTGTCCAACATGGGTCCTGCACCCTTTCACGTGGGGCCGGACAACTTCGCCGCGTACTCGGCGGGCAGCAAATTGTTCTTCTCGATGGCCATGCTGCTCGGACGACTCGAGTTCTTCACCCTCTTTGCGCTCATCTTGCCGGGGTTCTGGAGGCGTTGATGACCGGCTCATACAGCTTGCCTCCACCGGATGAAGAGACGCACGCGCGACGGCAGATCACCGTCATCGTGCTGCTGCTCTTCGGAATGGTCGCGCTCTACCAGTTCGAACAGGTCGCCCAGCGTCCCTTCGACCCGAGCGGGATGCTCGCGTTCGGATTCGTGGTCCTCGCGAGCTACACGATCGGCGGGCTCGTAGGTCAGATCCGCTTGCCGCACATCACCGGCTACCTGATCGCAGGCCTGGTCTTCGGTCCTTCATTGGCCAAGGTCCTGGGCGGTTTTGGCCTTCCGGCGCCGTTCGACCATGGCATTCTCAATGACGAGGTGATCGAGCAACTCAGCCTGTTCGACACTCTCGCCGTAGCGCTGATCGCGCTCACAGCAGGCGGCGAGCTCAAGCTCGAAGGTCTCAAGAAGGGGCTCCGCGCGATCGGCTCGATCCTCGCTGCACAGGTCCTGTCGATCGGCGTCCTCGTGACGGCGTTTTTCTGGCTGATTTCGGGCGCTGTCCCCTACATCGGCTTCCCAGGAGTCGCTGGCCTGCCCATGGCCGCGGCCCTCGCCGCCGGGGCAATGGTGGCCTCGGTGTCCTTGGCGACATCTCCGGCCGCGACGATCGCCGTCATCATGGAGTCGAGGGCCAAGGGCCCGATGACGCAGAACGTCTTGTCCGCCGTCGTTCTAAAGGACGTGATCGTCGTCGTGGCGTTCGCCGTCTCCCAGGTCATCGTCGCCCAGCAGGTTGGCATGGGCGAGCTGGAAGGCGGAATCGCGTCTTACCTACTCCAGCACATCGTGATCTCGATCCTGTTCGGAGCGGTGGTCGTCGGCGGCCTGATGGCGCTCTACATCCGTTACGTCAATCAGGAGCTTCTGATCTTCGTCGTCGGCGTGGTGTACCTCGTCGCCTTCATCTGCGATCAGCTCGGCTGGGATCCAGTTCTCGTCTTCCTCGCCGCCGGCTTTGGCGTTTCGAACTTCTCGAAGACGGGACACCGGCTCATCGAAACGGTCGAGCGCCTGTCGCTGCCGGTCTACGTCGTCTTCTTCACGCTCGCCGGTGCCAAGCTCCACCTCGACGAGCTACGCCAGGTCGCTCTGTTCGCGATGGGGCTTGTCGCCGTTCGCGGCTTCGCCATCTTTTCGGGGACCAAGATCGGTGCCCGCATCGGCAAGGCGGATGAGGCGACCCGGGATTTCGGCTGGATGGGTTTCGTCTCTCAAGCTGGCGTGTCGATCCTGCTCGCCGCCATCATCGGCAAAGAGTTCGGTGCGCTTGGTCGCTCCCTCGAGACCTTGATCATCGGCGCGGTTGCGATCAACGAGCTCGTCGGGCCAGTGATGTTCAAGCTCGGCTTGAGCCTCGCTGGCGAAACTCGGACGAGCCGCAAGTCGATCAGCCCGGCGAGGCACTTGTCCGTGAGGCCGCCTTCGATGCGACCCGAAGGCGAGGATGGTGCGGCCAAGCAACTCGAGCCCTGGCCGGAGCACGTCGGTGCGAAGAACCTTTGGGGCGATCCGCTGCAGTTGAAGAGCGCCGAGATCAATACTCGCGTGCAGGACCTGGGGGGAGATCTACAGAGCATCGTTCGCGAGGTGTCGACCGGACCACTGCGAGATTTTCAACTCGACGCCGGGAAGTACTTGCGAGACCTACGACGCGAGTTCCTCCGCCATCACCGGCGCTTGACGGTTCAAGCGCGCGCCGAAGACGGTGCCGAACGGGACGAGCTCGTGACGATGCTTCGCTCCGCCCAATCCGATTTGGCGGCCCACTGGCGCGGTATCGTCCTCGGCAGGTCGGTCACGCTTGCCAAGCTCACCTGGACACCCGAAACGATGCTCGAGAATGTCGACAGCCTGGTCGACGAGCTTCCCCTGATCGTCGCGGCGCCCTATGAAGACGTCAGCTACGAAACCACGGGAGGCGATTCTCTCCGGAAGCGGCTCCAGCGTGGTTTCCTGCGGCTGAGGCGAAGTTGGCGCAAGACGCTCGGGCAGAGCCAGCCGACCCGCGAGGTTCGACTGCGCGCGTTGGGACGCTTCCATCTATCGTATGATGCGCCTGCTCGGCTCGAGGCCCTCGCGGCGCTATTCGTCGAAGCCGATCGGCACCTTGCCGCTCGCACGCGAAGTCTCTTCGATGGTGTGATCGCCGGATATGACGACATCGTAGAGATTTCCGCCAACCCCGAATCTGACCTCGAAGGTCAGTTGGTTCGCCTTCGTCACGACGTCGAAGAAGAGCTCGCTCTGGCGCTCGACGAAACCGTCCGGATCACGGGGGACGGCACCCATCGCGCCGCGACCGCCCTCGCGGCCGGTTTCGTCGACATGAAGGAAGACCTGCCGACGTTCGGAACGCTCGACCTGCGCAACGGGGAGCGACGCACGAGCCGTCGATTTGCAAACCGTATGCGGGCCATGGAGACGCTCACCAAGGACGTGTCCAACCTTCGGAAGGCCAGCTCGGCCGAGTACTCTTCGCTCGCGATGGAGCTCGAGCTCCTCGGACTGGAAGCGCGGATCAAAGATAGCGTCACCGACTACGTTCTCAGGCTGACCAATACGGTGAAACGTCGGGCGACCTCTCAAGTCGAGCGAGTGAGCGACACGCTTCAAAAGGCGCTGACCCTGCTGAACAAGGAGCTCGAGAGCGATTACTCCGGAGAAGAGCTTGCGGCCGCTCTGCGATCGTCCACCGAGCCGACGAGCAAGGCCGCCGGCGAAGCCGCACGTGTCACGACCGAGCTCTACGAAGACTTGAGCGATGAAACGAAGATCGCCCCGCTCCTCGATGCTTTGGTCGACGCCTGCCGCGGACTGACCCCTCGCTACCGAGTAACCGTGGGTCAACGTCAAACCGGCGAGTGGCGTCTGCCGGCCGCGCTCCCCGAGGTCGAAGTCCCGTTCCGGGAAGTCGTGCTCACGTACATCGATAGCCGTGTGGCCCCGAAGCTGCTCGCCAGCCGGCAAGAGTTGGCTGAACGAATTCAGCCATTGGCCAATGTGCTGCAAGAGCTCGAGCGCGTCGTCGCGTTCAACGTGGAGCTGGCGACGGCAGAGCTCGAGATCGTCCACGACGAAGCGATTCCCGAAGAGATGCACACGCTGCTTCGCGACATGGTCTACGGGCAGCTCGAACGCAATTACAACTCGCTCGAAGAGATTCGCGCCGAAGCGGCCGGCTGGCCCGCGATGATCGAACGCGAGATGCGTGACGCGGCGCTCGGAACGCTGGAAACGCTTCGTGGGGAGCTCGCCGAGGGGTCCTTCAGCAAATCACGCCTCGAAGCGATGCGCCGCGCCGCAAGTGGACTTCGAATCATGAGCAAGGCGGAGCGATTGCCCCGGACGAAGCGGCTCAAGGCCCAGCTTCGGGGCGGCCTCCGCGCTTTGTTCGGTGAAGAACGGCTCGAGCGTTGGAGTGAGCGTCTCGGCCTGACCCGCGCCTTGCCGACCGAAGAGCTATCTGCAGGGACCTTCGCGGCGCCCGACGTGGGGACAGACCTCCCGCTGGTCTACCGCCGCCTTTTCGCCGCGGACACCATGGAGGCCGGCGATGTGCTCACCGGCCGCGACCAGGAAATTCGGCGTGCAGAATCGATACTCTCGAGTGAGGTCAAAGGGCGCCTGCGCTCCGTTGCACTGATCGGTGTCGATGGCGTCGGAAAAGTGGCGGTTTCGAGCGCGATCGTGCGAAGTCGTCGTTGGAAAAACGTGAAGCGCGTGGTCTTCACCGCGCCGGTGACGGTCGCCGATGTCGATGCGATCTTCCACGATTCTCCTGAAGGTCAGCTCGTGGTCGTCGACGGACTCCACTGGATGCTGTCGATGGCTCCAGGAGGCTTCGACCCCCTTCGACGCTTCGTCAAAGGGATCATCGAGGAAGGGGGCCGCCGGCGATGGCTCACGCATGGAGCCGTGCTCTTTTGGAACTTCGCCTCGACCGTGGCGCCACTTCGCGACGCGTTCCCGGAGCTAATCCGGCTCGACCCCTTGAGCGAGGACGAGCTGCAAGCCGCCGTCATTGCCAGGCATCGCTTGAGCGGATTTCAACATTCCTTCGACCGTGGGGACGGCTCGCCGATCGAAGGCCTGTTCGCCAGAAGCGCCACTCGGATTCGACGGCCCTACGATCAGTACTTTCACGAGTTGCACTTAGCGACGGGCGGCCTCGTTCGCGATGCGCTTCGGCTTTGGCTAGCTTCCATCCGAGAAATCCAGGACGACATCGTGCACGTCGGGCCGATCCCGGCTTCTTCGTACACGCGGATCAGGCGACTCCCAGACGACATCGTCGTCAACCTCTACCAGATTGCCCGTGAGGGCTGGATGGACGCCGCTGGTCAGGCGAGGTTGTTCAGGCTCGACGTGAACACTGCACAGGCGCAGCTCAGCAGGCTGGCGCACTTGGGTTTGCTCGACGAGAGCGAGGGGACGTTCGTAATCGCCGTGCATTTGCGAGGCGTCGTCGGGCGCATATTCGCAGAACGGGGCTGGGTGCTGTGATCTCAAAGCTCGAATTCTACGGCTTGTCGTTTGTGCTAGTCGCTCTGATCGTGGCGCCGGGCATGGCGCAGCAGCTCGACCGCAGGAACGAATCGACCAAACAGTCGGAATCTCACACTGAGGCGCAGCCGCTCGAAGCCTCGACCGAACCGCCTTCACAGTATCCTCCCGGCGGGATTGCCACGCGTCCATGGGATGGGCTTGCAAGCGAGGGGGCGCTCCCAGCGGGCGGGCGCAGCCCTGTGCTGCCCCTATTTCTCTGGTTGCTCGCCGTGGGCCTGTTCCTGTTCATCGCGGAGCGCGCTCGCAGTTGGATTACCAAGAACATTCCGCTACGGAGTGCGCTCGGCGCGTTGGTATTCGTTCTCCGTATCGCGGCCTTCTCTTTGCTCGTGGCGATCGTTTTCGCCGTGGTCCCGAGCGGCCAAAATTGGATTCTCTGGACGCTGGCGGTCCTCGCGCTCGTCGTCGGCTGGTCCGTTCGCGACCTGTTCGCAGACCTGGTCGCGGGCGCAATCCTGGCCGCCGAGCGTCGTGTGAAGAAAGGGATGTGGGTTTCCGGCGACGGCTTTCAGGGGACCGTGGAAGGCCGGTCGCTTCGTGCGACCTGGCTGCGTGACGGACAGGGCCACCGGATCACCGTGCCCAATCGCGCGATGGTGGGCGCGCCGATGGTGTACGACGCTGGCGCAGATGCCGAGCACGAGGTGGTGGTGCGGCTCGAAGGCTACCGCGACGCTGGCAAGGTGCGCATAGCTCTGACCGACGCGATTCTCAGCTCGCCCTGGGTGCTCGCCGGTGCCACGCCGGTGGTTCTGCGTGATCCTGCAGATCCGATCGTCTGGCGTGTCCGAACGAAGCTGCTGGAGCCTCGCTTTTCAGTGCACTTCGAAGGTGAATTGCTCGAGCGCGTCGAGGACTTGCTACGCTACGAACCCCTGTCCGACGACGGCGAGACCGCCCAGGTCCTAGCCGAGCCCGAAGCCCTGGCCGAGATCGAAGGCGAAGATTGATGGAGACGGGATCAAGCGATCCAATCGCTTAGCTCGCCGGTGACCACCCGCGGAGCCTGCTGAAGCTCTTCGATCGTCTTGGCGCCACAGAGCAACATGATCGAGCGCAGCTCGCGCTCGATGCGCTGCAAGAACGAGCGAGCGCCGCTCACGCCACCTTCGAGAAACGCTTGATAAACGTTACGCGCGATTCCTGCGCAGCTTGCGCCGAGGGCGATGGCGCGCGCGACGTCCATGCCGGTTCGGATGCCGCCGGTGGCGATCGTCGTCATTCCGGCCTCGACGCAGTATCGAACCGAGGCCGCCGTCGGAACACCCCAATCCCAGAGCGCCTCGCCAAGCGCCCGGCCGTCGTCGTCCGCGCGCAAGGTCTCGACACCGACCCAGGAAGTGCCGCCCGCTCCCGAGGTATCCGCGTGACGAATGCCAATCGCTCGTAATCGGGCCGCAACTTCCCGGCTAATCCCGCTGCCGGTTTCCTTGGCGACGATGGGCACGCCGAGCTCGGCCCAAAGGCGCTGGAAGGTCTCGAGGCCCCTGCTGAAGTCGCGATCGCCTTCGGGTTGAACGAGCTCCATGGCGGGGTTCATGTGTACGCACAGCGCGTCGGCGCCGACCTCGGCCAGCATTTCGGCGATCGCATTGGTCGAGAGATCGCGGGCCTGAACCACTCCGACATTGCCAAAGAGCAGCGCACCGGGCGCATGCTTGCGAACCTGGTAGGTCCAACTCGTCTCTGGCCTCTTCTGCATGGCGCGCTGACTTCCCAAGCCGAACGCATAACCGAGCTCATCGGCGATCGACGCCAAGGCCTGGTTTATTTCGGCCGCGCGCGCATGGCCACCGGTCATCGCAGCGATCAACAGTGGGGCGCGGAGCTCCTTCCCAAGCAATCGGACCCTTGTGTCGATCGCGTCGAAGCTGGTTTCGGGGAGTGACTGGTGCACGAGCCGAACGCATTCGAGAAGAGTCGTGCGCTGCCGAAACGCGACCTCGTCAGTCGCGCACAGATCGAGATGATCGGCCTTTCTCTGCTCAATGTCTGCGCTCATCGCATTGCTTGCTCGGCGGCGTCCTGCCGTGTACGTAGCTCGGAATAAGGACACTGACACCGTGGCGCAAGGGCAAATGGAACTCGAGTCTTGGATGGGAGGCATTCGCCAGCAGGTCGATGCCATCCTCGAACGGTTTTTCGAGGCGAAGTGCGACGAAGCGAGGCTGCTTTCCCCAAGGGCGATCGAGCTGGTCTCTGAGGTTCGCGACCTCACGATGCGCGGAGGAAAGCGGCTGAGGCCGATTGTGACGGCTGCTGCCTACAGAGCAGCGAGCGGAGCAAGCGACGTCGGCCCCACGTTCGCGGTCGGCGCGGCGCTCGAGCTACTGCAGACCTATCTGCTGATTCACGACGACTGGATGGACGAAGACTGCGAACGCCGCGGTGGGCCCGCTGTCCACTACGCGTTCCAGAAGAAACATGGGCACGACCACCTCGGTGCAAGCCTTGGAATCCTCGCAGGCGACTTGGCGTCGGCCTTCGGATGGGAGCTCTTGCTCGAGGGTCGCTTTCCCGAGGGACGGCAGGAGGAAGGCCTTGCGCTATTCGTGAGAATCCAAAAGGAAGTATTTGCGGGGCAACAGCTCGACCTGATGACCGACCGAGACGTCGAGCGCATGCACGACTTGAAGACGGGGAGCTACACGACGCGCGGGCCCGCTGAGCTCGGGGGCATCCTCGCCAACGCCGACGCCGCCCGCATGCGTGCGCTCCGCGACTGGTCGACGCCGCTCGGGGTCGCGTTTCAACTTCGCGATGACCTGCTCGGAACCTTCGGAAGCGTGATTCAGACGGGAAAGCCGGGCGACGACCTTCGGCACGGCAAGCACAATGCAGTCGTCGCAGCGTTTCGTCGACTCGAGCCTGGCCAGGCAGAGCAAGCCCTGCTGCATGGTGTTTGGGGACGCGCCGACGCAAGCAATGAAGAGATTGCATCGGCGACGGAGGTGCTCGTCGAGGCAAAAGCCGAGGTCGAGGCGCGACTCGGCTTCCTTGCCGACGAGGCCCGGAGCGCGCTGGCTGCGAGCCCCTTCGACGAACGAGGCAAGCAAATTCTGGGAGAAGTCACGCGGCAGCTCACCGATCGGGGGAGTTGATGGGCTTCGGAAGAGGCAAGGTCATCCTGCTCGGCGAGCATGCGGTCGTTCATGGCTGCCCGGCGATCGCGGTCGGTATCGAGCGGGGCGTCACCGCCTCGGCCAGCACGGCCGAGCGCAACATCCTGCGGCTCTCGCCCTGGGGCTTGGCAATCGAGCCGGACCCCTCGGGAGGCGAGCCTCTGGAGCGCGCTTTTGCGGCTGCGCTCGCGCTCTATCCGGAGCGTCCCGCACTCGAGGTGAGCGCGGAGGTCGAGCTTCCGGCCGGAGCTGGGCTCGGCTGTTCCGCGGCGATTGGCGTGGCCGCGCTCGACGCGATCGATGAAGCGCTGAGCATCCAGCGCTCTCGAACGGAGCTGGCGGAGGCGGCACTCGTCTGGGAGAGGATCTTCCACGGGAACCCATCGGGGATCGACAACGCAATGTCGGCGGTCGGAGGCGTCGCGCTCTATCGCAAAGGCGAACCGTTGCAGCCTCTGCGCTCGAACAAGCCGCTTCATTTGGTGATCGGCTACAGCGGCGAATCCTCGAGCACCAAAGAGATGGTCGCATCGGTAGCGCGGCAGCTCGAGGATGACCCCAAGCGCGTGAACAAAGCCTTCGAGGCGATCGAGGTGTTGGTGCGCAACGCAAAGCTCGCGATCGAGGCCGGTGATCACATCGCGCTTGGGCAACTGCTCGATTTGAATCACACGATCCTCAGCTCCCTCATGCTCTGCACGAGTAAGCTCGATGAAATGTGTCAGGCCGCGAGGGCGGCGGGGGCCCTGGGTGCGAAGATGACGGGTGCAGGCGGCGGAGGCTGCATGATTGCGCTCGCGCCCAAGCAGGACCAGGCGCTGCGCCTTTGCGAAGTGCTCGGGCAAGACGCGTTCGTGGCGGAGGTGAGCGCGTGAGCGGGCCGAGCTCGGAGGCAAGCGCCCGGGCCTGCGCGAACATCGCGCTCGCCAAGTACTGGGGGAAGGCCGACGTGAAGCGAAACATCCCGGCGGTGCCGAGCATCTCGCTCACGCTCGACCAGCTCGTGACCGAAACCCGCGTTCGCTTCGATCCTTCGCTTTCGTCGGACCTGGTGAGGCTCGACGGAAGGCGCGCGACCGAGGCCGAGGCCGCTCGGGTCGTAGCCATGCTCGACCGCGTTCGCCGGGAGGCGCGGTTACGGGCAAAGGCGCAGGTCAGCAGCCACAATCACTTTCCGACGGCCGCAGGGCTCGCCTCGAGCGCCTCCGGCTTCGCCGCCCTTGCCGCCTCGGCCTCGGCGGCCGCTGGGATCCGATTCAACGCGCGTCGGCTCAGCGCATTGGCGCGCGCATCGAGCGCGTCGGCGGCTCGCTCGATCTACGGCGGCTTCGTCGAGCTTCCCGCAGGCCACCGAGGCGATGCCGACCTCGCAGCCAGGCCGATCGCGCCTCCCGGGCATTGGAATCTCAGGTTGGTGGTTGCCTTGACCGATCCCGGTAAGAAGAAGGTCGGATCCACCGAAGGGATGGAGCGCTCACGAAAGACCTCGCCTTACTATGAGGCCTGGCTCGACCAGGCGCCCAAATGGTCACGCAAAATCAAACGCGCGATCAAGGAGCGCGAGCTCGACACCCTTGGCGAGGCGATGGAGCAGAGCACGCTCGCCTTTCATTGCTGCGCCATCATGTCCACGCCGCCGATCTTCTATTGGGTGCCCGCAACCCTGGCTGCGCTCGCTACGGTGCGTGGGCTTCGGGAACGCGGTGTATCGGTCTGGGCGACGATGGACGCCGGGCCGCATGTGAAGGCGCTTTGCGGAGTCGGTGATGCGAGCCGTGTTCGCCAGGCACTCGACCGAACGCAGGGCGTGACACGAACTTGGGTCGCCAAGCCAGGGCCCGACATCGAGGTGCATCGGTGACGCCGACGGGCGCCAGCGCCCCTGGTAAGGCGCTCCTTTGTGGTGAGTACGCGGTGCTCGAAGGCGCGCCGGCGGTCGTTGCGGCAGTCGATCGACGCGTGAGGGTCGATTGGAGGGACGAGCACGAAACGATGTCCCCGGAGGTCGAGGCCACGCTTCGCCGGGCTCAGGCCGAGCTCGGACCGGTCGGTCGGTCGCTCCATGTGGACGCGAGGGAGCTGCATCAGGATCGGATCAAGCTCGGCCTCGGCTCATCCGCTGCTGCCGCGACCGCAGCAGCCGGCGCCGTATTCGCCTCCCACGGACAAGACCTCGCGGATCGGGGCACCTTGGAGCGACTTTTCGCCTGTGCATTCGAAGGCCATGCGTCCATCGCGCCGCAGGGCAGCGGCGTCGACGTTGCAGCCTCGACCTTCGGAGGTCTTCTGCGCTTCGAGCGCAAGGACGATCGGGTGGACACGCGCGCGCTCGAGCGCCCGAAGGAGCTGCACATCCGCTTGATCTGGACCGGTCAGGCCGCGCGGACCAGTGAGCTCGTGAAACAGGTGAAGGCACTTCGGCGCAACGACGCCAGTCGGTACCGAGCTTGCATGGAGCGGCTGGTCGAGCTCTCTGCGCGTTTCGCATCCGCCTTCGAGGCTGGAAACGCGACGAGCGTCGTCGCGGAGGCCGCGGCGTACTGCGAGGCCATGAAAGCGCTGGGCGACGCAGCTGGGGCTCCGATCCTCGAAGTGCGGCTCGAGCGCACGGCGGCGCTTGCAGCAGGGTTTTCTGGGAGCGCAAAGCCGTGCGGTGCAGGCGGCGGAGACGTCGCGGTCGCATTCTTCATCGAGCTGGATGCGGCCAAGAGCTTTGAGCTAGCCTGCAAAGACGAAGGGTTGCATCCTATCGACGTCTCTTGGGCTGCAAGCGGCGTGCGGGCCTGTTGACGGGAGGAAGCTCTAGATGCTGATCAATCTCTATATCCTGTCGCTCGTGCTTGGAGCCGTACTGCTTGGCGCGTCGCTCTTCCTCGGCGAGAAACGCGTCGATGCCGACGACCAGACGCGTGCCCATGACGACACGACGCGTGCAAGTCAGTTCGGGCAGCTCGACGGCGTGGCCGGTGGCGACTACTTCGCGCGAACCGTGCGTTCGCGTAGGTTCTGGACCTTCTTCGTTTCGTTCTTCGGCATGACCGGGCTCATTCTCGATGGGCTCGACCTGATGAGCCCCTTGGTCGCACTCATCGTGGCGGTCGCGGTCGGGGCAGTCGCTGGCGCGGGAGCTTCGGCAGCGATGCGCATTGCCTCCAGCTGAGCCAGAACCTCAGCTCGGGTACGAGCGGGCCTTCTCTTCGAGTCGGTCGATGACGACCGCGGAAAGGTTCTCCTCGATGAGCCGTGCCATCTGTTGCAGCAGCGTCGGGCTGGTCACGTTCACCTCGATTAGCTTGCCGCCGATCACGTCGAGGCCAACGAAGAAGAGCCGATCGGCGAGCAGGCGCGGCGCGATCGTTTCGATGATTTTTCGATCGGCGTCACTGAGCTCAGCGGGTGCAGCCGACCCTCCGACGTGCACGTTGCTCCGGAGGTCCCCTTTGCTTGGAACGCGTCCGACGACACCGAGCAGCTCGCCATCGACGAGGAGAATTCGCTTGTCCCCTTCGTCGTACACCTCTGGAATCAAGGCCTGTACGATCGCGTTTCGCGAGCCTAAATGGGTCACCGATTCGATCAGGCCGTTGAGATTGCTGTCTCCCTGGCTCAACAGAAACACCCCTTCGCCGCCGTGACCGTCGATCGGTTTGATCACGGCCTTACCGCCGATGTCACTGAGGAACCGAAGGATCTCGTCTTTGTGGCTCGTCATGATCGTCGCCGGGACGATCTCCGGGAAGTGGTGCGCGTAGAGCTTCTCGTTCGCTTCGCGAAGGCCTCGCGGATCGTTGACCACCAGGGTCGTGCCCTCGAGGTGATCGAGGACCAGCGTCAACCAGAGGTAGGCATCGGTGAACGGTGGATCTTTCCGGATGAACACAGCATCGACATCCACCAAGTCGATGTCGTCTGGTTGGTCCAAGCGGATCGGTTCACCCGCCTCGAGCACCATCGTCGCCCGACGAACCCTAGCTACGACTCGACGACCCCGCAGCCCCACGTCGCGAGCCAAGCAGTGATCGACACGATGGCCCCGCGCCTGCGCCTCGAGCATCAGGGCAAAGCTGGTGTCTTCATCGACGATGACCGTCGACACCGGGTCCATCACGAAGACGAAATGCATGAGAGTCTGCGGTAGCATCTGCGCTGGTTTGGAGGCAAGCTGGGAACGATGAAACGTCGGCTTTCGAAGTTGCTTTTCTGGGTTTCGGCGTTCCTGATCACCGGCCTCACCGTCGGCTTCCCAACCGAACACGCCGCTGTTTTCAGCCGTGAAGCGGTTGCGGCCGATCATGCCGAAGCGTCGAAGGCGGGCGCCGAGATCCTATTGGAGGGCGGAAACGCCGCAGACGCCGCCGCCGCGACCATGCTCGCCCTCGGTGCGGTCAATCCCGCGAGCAGCGGCCTTGGCGGTGGCGGGTTCGCCCTTTACTACCGCGCAAGCGACCATTCGCTGACTTTCCTCGACTTCCGCGAGCGTGCGCCCCGTGCCGCGAGCCGGACGATGTTCGAGGTCGAAAACGGAGATGCCGAAGGCCCTGCGAGCTCTCCGTCACAGCTGGGCGGCCTCGCCGCAGGGGTTCCGGGAGAGCCGGCCGGCATCGAGGCCCTGGTCCAACAATTCGGGAAGCTCTCGCTGCGCGAGGTCATCGCACCCGCCCTTCGCCTTGCCGAGCAGGGCTTCGAGGTGAGCAAGGCGCTCGCCGCGATGGGAAGCGCATTCGAGATTCAATTGAGCAAGGACCCCGTCATGGCGGCATGGGATCTGCGAGCGGGCACGACCTTGCGCCGTCCGAGCTTGGCCCGTGTGCTCCGCGCCTTTGCCGAAAAGGGTGCGGCGGTAATCTATGGCGGGGTCATCGGTCAGGAGATCGCCGCTTCGGTTCAAGAACATGGCGGCATCATGACGCTGCAGGATCTGCGCGCCTACCGGGTTCGGACGCGGGAGCCGCTCGAGACCAACGCCTTCGGGTACCGCTGGGTCACGGCGCCTCCGCCGAGCGCCGGCGGATTCACCATGATCCAAAGCCTCTCCATTCTCGAGCAGGCCGTCGGACCGAGACCGAGCTACGGCGCTCCGCTGCTGCATGCGATGGCCGAGTCCTGGAAGGGGCCCTTTCTCGATCGGCAGCGCTATTTCGGTGACCCGGACCAGGTGATCTTGCCACTCGACAAAATGATGGATGCTTCCCGGATCGACGCGCGCGCCAAGCTCGTCGCGGACGGCAAGGCCCATCCGAGTGCGGACTACGACCTGCCGATCGAATGGACCGGGGCCCGGGTCGCTACACCTGACAACGCGGGGACCTCTCACCTTTGCGTCGTCGACGCCGAAGGAAACGTGGCCTCGGTCACGACGACGGTGAACCTTCCCTTTGGAGCCCGCTTCACGGGCGGAGGCATCGTCATGAACGACGAAATGGACGACTTTGCCAGCGGCATCGGCGAGACCAATGCCTTTGGCCTCGTAGGCGGCGCCCGAAACCTACCGGGGCCCTGGAAGCGTCCGGTATCGACGATGTCCCCGACGATCGTGTTCGACGAAGGAAAGCCCGTCCTGTGCGTGGGCGCGTCCGGGGGAAGCCGCATCGTGACCGCAGCGCAGCAGGTAGCGATGAACGTCTTGCTTCACGGCATGAGCGCCGCAGACGCCGTGGCAGCGCCTCGTATTCACCACCAGGGACTGCCTGAAACGCTTCGCGTAGAAAAAGTCGCTCCGCTGGACTCGTCGCTCCAAGACGCCCTCGACGCTCTCGGTCATCGGGTCGAGCCGATTCACAACGTCGCGAACGTGCAATTGATCTACATCGAGCAGTCCGCGGAGCGTAAGCGCCAAGCCGCCAGCGATCCCCGCAAAGGTGGACGCCCAGCCGGCCGCTAGCGCACGCTGGCTAAGTAATCGTTCACGAGCGCCGCGTTTCTCGCATACTGTGCACGAGTCGTCGCCGCGAAATACGTTTCGATCAGACGGCCCAAACCGAGGACGTCCGCACCGATTTCAAGCGTCACCCGGCGCTCGCACTGATGCGCCGAGATTGCTTCGATGCTCACCGTCCCTTTGACTCGAATTCGGTCGGGGATGGTCGAGGGAATGACGACGAACCGGTAGTTCCCGGCCAAGGAATCGAAGTCACCCTCTTCGATGTAGCTGAAGCGATCGCCCAGGACTTTTTCGACCGCGCGTGGCATCTTCTGCGCCGGCCAGACCTTGGCGCGCCGGTAGCCGGTCTGAGGATTCCATTCCTCGAGCTCGTACTCGAAGCCGAGCCGGTCATACAGGTACTGGTTGAACTTTTCGCAGCGGAAGATTCGCTCCCAGAACTCCGGTTCGGAGCAGTCGAGCAATTGCCGAATCGCTAGATTTTTGGGCATGATTATTCGGATATTCGGACGACGACGACAGTGATGTTGTCTTCGCCCCCGTTTTGATTGGCTTGCGAGACCAGGGTTTTGGCAGCGGTTTCCACGTCCGGGCCGGCGTCGTGGATGATTTCGCGAATGCGCTGGTCCCCCACCATCCCGTTGAGGCCATCGGAGCAGAGCAGGTACACATCCCCTGGCTCGACATCCGCCGCGGACACATCGACCGCGACCGCTTGCTGCATGCCGAGCGCGCGCGTGATGACATTGCTCGGCAGTCGCTCTTTTTGCGCATCCGACAGGTTTGGCATGACGAGCAGGTAGTCATTCAAGAGGGAATGATCGCGCGTGAGCTGAGTGATGTCGTCCGCACGGACACGATAGGCCCTGCTGTCCCCGACGTGGGCGAAGTTGATCTTCCCCTCATCCCGGTTGAACAATGCACCGACGACCGTGGTACCCATGCCTTGGACCGAACGGTTGCGAATCGACGTTTGAAAGATTCGCTCGTTGGCGAGCTTCACCGCCGACACGAGGCGGCTTTGGTCGGGCGTCATTCTTGGGTCGTTCTTGCTTGGCCATTCGACGCCCGCACCATCCGCGTTGGCTGCGTCGAAGTAGGCGGTCATCTCCGAGGTCGCCATGCGGCTCGCGACGTCGCCGGCGCGGTGGCCGCCCATGCCATCGGCAACCACGAACAGGCGATGCTCCGACAAGATGCAATAGCTATCTTCATTGTGCTCTCGCTGAAGTCCGACGTCAGAGAGCCCTGCAGCTGTGAAGTTCATCCGTGTTCTCAGGCCCGGAGAGAAAGTCCGACCATCTATTGGCCTTCGACCCCATCCCGGGCAACCCAAATCGTTGAAAACAGTCTATCGAACGAGGGAAGCGTCGCAAATCAGGGGTTAACGAAGGCGGGCAGCTCGGGCCAACCTGACTCCGGGTCGTCCAGGTACGCGTAGCGGGCGTAGTGCGTGCTGACGCGACGTACGTAGTTACGCGTTTCGTTGAAAGGGATGCGCTCGACGAATCGATCGAGCTCCATCCTTCGGCTTTCCTTGAGCCAGCGTTTCACTCGACTCTTGCCTGCATTGTAGGCCGCGATGCTCAGCGGATACACCTGATCGAATTCTGCCGCGAGCGCGGCCATCTCTTCGAGCCCGAGGGCGATGTTCGTCTCCGGAACGCGAAGCATCGGCCGCGTGACCACCTTGCCGATTAGCTTGCTTGCCAGCTCCGGCATCATCTGCATCAGCCCAACGGCACCAGCCCGGCTGACGACCTCCGGACGGAACCCGCTTTCCTGACGCATCGTCGCGTAGATGAGTGCGCGCGGCAGCTCTCCGCGATGCTCATCGACGATAGACCGCCAAGGCATGGGGTATGCAGCATCCCACCACCAGCGATGCTCGGACGGGTCGCTTTGGAGATAGACCATGCGCCGACGTGCGACGACGAGCGCCTCTCGATATGCACCCGCATCGCGATACAGCCCGGTCAACAACGGAATGCGCTGTGACCTGGGCTGGTCTGCCACGAGCGCGTTCTCGTGCGCTTTCAGCCAGGCGATCCCGTCGAGGTCGAGGCCGAGGCTGCGATAGACCTCGAAGGTCTGAGGCAGCGGAAGCGGCTCGCTGGGAACTTCGACCGAGACCGGAGAGACCGCGTTCTCAAACGGCTTCGGGGGCTCGACTTTGAGTTTCTTGATTCGCGCGGCGGCCAAGACCGCATACCAATGCAAGGGCTCCACCGCGATCGCCTCTCGGTAGGCATCGATCGCTTTCGGGCCACGACGGTATGCTCGGCCGAGCCAATAGAAGCCGCGCGCCTCATCCATCGCGTTGGTCGCGAGCGGCGTGTACTGGCTGAGAAATCGGGCGGCCCGAGCGTATCGTCGCGTTTCAAAGGCGCGAAAACCAAGCTCCCAGAGCGCGGCGCGACGCCATCGGCCGCGTACTTGGGAGGTCCCGCGCACCAGCCGCTCCATCTGCTTCTCCCCGTTTGCGCGGCCGAGCCTAATCTCGAGCCACGCCGCGAGGAAGCGAGCCTCGGCCGCGCGCCTGTGGCGGGGGTAGCGTCGGGCAAAACGCCGGTATGCTCGGATCGCACGCGCGTCTTGATCCGCCCGTGAAAGGGCTCGCGCCGAATGGAACGCATCCTCGATCTCGTGCTCGCCGCCGAGCAACGCCGACCGGTGAAGCGTACGCGCTGCGTCGAGGTAACGGTTGCGCGTTCGAAATAGCGCCATCCCGTAGACATGGTGCCAGCGTGCCGCGAGCGCAGAGTCTGCTTCGAGCTCGATCGCTTCGAGCTCTTGGACGGCTTTGTCGAAGCGCAGCGCAGCGATCATTGCCTCCGCGCGCTCAATTCGGTCGGCAAGGCTTGGCGAGGCGCGCTGCTCCAATTCGCGCGCTGCGGCTTGTTGGCCGGGCTCAACGGCGAAGATCCAAGCGTCGAGCGCCGCCTCGTGGGCGTCGTCTGGGCGCTGGAGCTCGACGTAGACATCGGACAAGATCGCAAGAAGAGCGACTCGGTTACTGACGCCCCGCTTCGATCTGGTGAGGCTATGAAGCTCTTCAGCGGCCGTCTCGAGCTCGCCGAGCTGCACCGCACACGTGGCAGCGATGGCGCGATTGCGCCGACTGGTCGCGACGCTGGGCGAGCTGGCGCGAAGGAGCAGGGGTCGGGCTTCGGTACAGTTTCCGCATTCGGCAGCGGCCGTCGCCCATCGGTGCAGCGAATCGTCCCGAAGCGACTGGGAAAGGGTCGACGGGGTTCGCGCCAGAGTGGCCATCGCATCGCATGAGCGGCCCACAGCCAGGAGCAGACGACCCTCGAGATAGCGCACGGCGTCCTCGTCGCTCTGCTGCTCGGGTAGAAGCGCGATCTCTCTGAGCGCGCCGCGCTCGTCTCCGGTTCGGACCAAGGACGCAACACGCTCGAGTCCGTCCTCGGCCAGCGCCCCAGCGCCGACCAAGAATGCGAATCCCACCCCGAGCCAAAAACGTCGCAATCCGGAGGGAATCTAACACTCATTTGCGCAGACGCAGAGCGATTGGCGATCGCTCGAAGGGTCCCGTATGCTCCGCCGCTGACGATGCGACGCGCCACGATCTCATTGCTTGCCATTCTCGCGCTAACCGGTTGCAAAATGCACGTCGGCGACAGTTGCGGGAGCTCGATCGATTGCTCGACGACCGGAGAGCTGCAGTGCGATCTGTCCCAGCCCGGCGGCTACTGCACAGTCTTTGCCTGTGACGCGGACACCTGTCCTGAAGGGGCCTGCGTCGAGTGGCGTTTCATCCCGAGCCGCACCGCGGAGACCTGGTGCATGAAGACCTGCGACAACTCGCGCGACTGCCGCCGCTCTGAGTACAGCTGCGTGCTGCCGGAGAAAATCACGCAAAGCGGCGACATCAGTGAGAGCCTTCCAGTCGAGGAACGGGTGGCGCGAATCATCGACCTCAACGTCTACAAGGCCGAAGCAAAGATCTGCGTCGCCCTGGCCCCGGGGGTCACGGTGGACTCCCTCCAATCGGAGCCAGGGCTCGACGCCGGGATGTAGCCTCCTCGACAGGAAACCGACGCGGACGCGGATTGGGCGTACTATGGTCCGGATGATGTCTCCGGGCCTCTTGCGGTATATGGCAGGTCGCCTTCTGCGCGCGCTGCTGACCGTCGTGGGCCTGGTGACGATTGTCTTCTTGCTGGTGCGCTTGATCCCGGGTGACCCGGTCGAAGCGATCCTGGGCGACCAGGCCGGCCCGGAAGAGAAAGCTGAGCTTCGCCGCGCGCTCGACCTCGACCGGCCAGTGGGGGAGCAGTACCTGTCGTTCCTAGGCAACATGGCCGACGGCAGTATGGGTACTTCGTTCAGGCAGCCCGATCGCTCGGTCTGGTCGATGATGAGCGACGTTCTGCCGTATACGATCGTGCTCGCGATCGCCGCGCTGCTCGTGGCCTGGTTCGTTGCGATACCCCTCGGCACGATCGCGGCGGCCCAGGCGGGCAAGGGCTGGGACAAGATCGCCTCGACGGTCGCGGTCGCAGGTCTGGCGATCCCGAACATCTGGCTGGGGCCGCTTCTGATTCTCGCGTTTGGCGTCAAGCTTCGTTGGCTGCCCCTGCCCGGGGACGACTTGGCCGGCCCCGAAGCCTTGATCTTGCCAGCGATCACGATTGGAACCGCGCTTGCCGCCGTGCTGACGCGGCAGACGCGCGCCGCGATGATCGAGGTGCTCGCCCAGCAATACATCACCGCGGCCCGCGCCAGGGGTGTCCCTTCAGTGCCGTTGTTACTCCGGCATGCGCTTCGAAACGCGTTGCTCCCCGTCATGACCATCGGTGCGGCTCAGCTCGGTGCGCTCCTCTCTGGGACGGTGGTGACCGAGAAGATTTTCGAGAGACCCGGACTTGGGACGCTCTTTCTCGACGCGTTTTTCGCGCGGGACATTCCGGTGGTTCAGGGCTGTGTGCTGATCATCGCGGTGATATACGTCGGCGTGAACTTGTTCGTCGACCTGGCGTATGGGCTGGTCGACCCGCGCGTGAGGCTGTCATGAGCAAAGTTCGCGCCCGCCTTCGAAAGACGCCGCTCGGTTTGGCGATCGTAATCGGCTTCTTCGTGCTGGGGCTCATCGGCCCCTGGGTCGCACCCTACGACCCGCTCGCGATCGACCTCCTGCACGAGTACGAACCTCCATCCTGGACGCATCTGCTGGGTACCGGCGACAACGGGATCGACATCCTGAGCGCCTTGCTTCACGGCGCGCGGCTCGCTGCGATCGTGGGCGTGGTCGTCGTCGGGGTGTCGGTGCTGATCGGCACTTTGCTCGGGACCTGGGCAGGCTATGCAGGGCGCCTGACCGACCACGCCGTCACTGGGATCGCGGACCTCGTGCAAGCGTTTCCCGCAATCGTGTTGAACATCGCCGTGCTTGCACTGGTCGCGCGGCCCGGCCTAATGCACTTGATCGCCGCGCTCGCGGTCAATGGTTGGGTGCTCTATGCGCGACTGGCGCGTGCCGAAACCCTCACGCTGAGAGAGCGCGAGTTCGTCGAAGCGGCGCGAGCGCTCGGCATACCAACGCACCAAGTCCTGCGCCGGCACGTGATTCCAAACCTGCTAGGCCCCCTCGTCATTCAGGCGACGACTGGTCTAGGGGTGGTGATCTTGGCTGAATCGACGCTTTCGTTTCTGGGCCTTGGGCCCGGGAAAGCCGTTTCCTGGGGCGCATTGCTCGACCAGGGGACGAGTGTGCTGCTCCGCTTTCCGCACGTGGCCCTCTTCTCTGGCGGAGCGATCGCGCTCAGCGTGCTGGGCTTCAATCTCACCGGTGACTGGTTGCGAGACCGGCTCGACCCTCGTTTCCGATAATCATGCCCGAGTTGCCCGACGTCGAGCTCTACCTTCACGCGTTGCGGCCGCGTGTGCTCGACAAGACACTCCTGGGCGTGCGGATCGCATCGCCATTCCTGCTGAGGACGGTCGAGCCTTCGGTCGACGAGGTGGCGGGGAAACGGGTGCGCGAGCTGCGCCGGCTCGGCAAACGCATCGTGCTTGGTCTCGAGGACGAGATTTACATCGTGATTCATCTGATGATCGCCGGCCGGTTCCGCTGGAAATCGCCTGGGCACAAGATCGCCGCCCGCCTGGGACTCGCCGCGTTCGACTTCGAAGACGGGACGCTCTTGCTGACCGAGGCCAGCAAGAAGAAGCGGGCCGCCCTACACCTGTGCCGCGGTGAAGGAGCGCTGCGCGAGCATGACCCTGGCGGAATCGAGCCGCTCGAGGTCGACTTCGCGAGTTTCAGTGCGGCGTTGCGCGAGCGAAATCACACCGTGAAGCGCGCCTTGACCGACCCGCGGATTTTCAGTGGAATTGGCAATGCATACTCGGATGAAATCCTGCACAGGGCCCGACTCTCGCCGCTCGTTTGGACGACGCGCATGACGGAGGGGCAGCTCGCACGCCTGCACGCAGCGACCCGGGAGGTGCTCTCGGAGTGGTTGGCGCACCTAATCGAGCAACATGGCGAAGCGTTTCCGGAGAAGGTGACCGCGTTTCGCCCGAAGATGGCCGCTCACGGCAAGTACGGCAAGCCCTGCCCGACCTGCGGCGACCCGATTCAGCGGATTGTGTTTGCACAGCGCGAAACCAACTACTGTGCGACATGCCAAACCGGCGGGAAGCTTCTGGCCGACCGCGCGCTATCGAGGCTCCTCAAGGGAGACTGGCCGCGCTCGGTGGAGGAGCTGGAAGCGCTGCGTCGTGGCTAGCTCACTTGTCCGGCGCGCTGAACACAGTAGAAATGTGCCTGGGCCTGTTTTGACGTTAGGTTGCGGCTGAAAGATGCGCTTTTCCGTTCGCCGAGAGGATCGCCGAAACCTGGCTGTGGGCTTCATCGGCCTGCTGGCGATCATGGCCGCGCATTCGGTCATGGAGACGGCGCGCGATACGCTCTTCTTGACGAGCTTGCCGGCGAACCATCTGCCCCGCGCCTACCTGGCCATTGCCGTGCTCGCGATCCTCGAGCTGAAAATCCACGAGCAGGTTCTTCGCCACGTGCGGGATCGAAGGTTGCTCTTGTCGGCGTCCCTCGTCGTTGGCGCGATCGTGACGCTTGGCTTCTGGGCACTCCTCGAACAGCTCGGCGCCTGGGCGCCGTTTGGCTTGTACGTTTGGACCGGATTGTTGATCACCGTCGTGCTGATCGAGTTCTGGCTCTTGCTCGACGACGCCGTGACCGTCACGCAGGCCAAACGCATCTTTCCAGCGATTGCAGCAGGCGGCGTGGTCGGCGCTACGCTGGGGTCTCTGCTGTCGGAAGGCGTGCTCCGCCTCGCTCCACCGATTGCGCTGGTCTTCACGGCCGCCGCGGTCTGGGCGCTGGCCGCGGCGACGCCGTTTCTCTGGCAAATGTCGAGCGGGGCCCATGCGGAACCGCCGAGGTCCGAGCCAGGTCCTTCGCTACGCTGGCTTCTTCGGGACAGCTATCTCACGCGCGTCCTCACGTTCGTCCTGGTGGGGACCATCGCGCTCACCATCGTCGACTTCATTTTCAAGAGTACCGTGGCCGCTCAGATCGCGCCGGATCGCCTCGGTCCATTCTTCGCGCGCTTCTACCTGGGTCTAAACAGCGTGGCCCTGCTGGTGCAGCTCATCGGCGCGGGCTGGCTTTTGCGTGCTTTCGGCGCCCACCGAAGCTCTGCGCTGCTGCCGGTGCTGATCTTCGGCGGTGCGCTGGGCCTCGCACTCGGGCCAATTCTCCCGTTTGCGGTGGCCGTGAAGGCCGTCGATGGAAGCTTACGGCACACGCTCTATCGAAGCGCTGTCGAAGTGCTCTATCTGCCGCTCGGCAGCAGGCGGCGGGAGCGGGCCAAGGGGCTCATCGAGGTGTTCGGGCATCGCGTTGGGCAAGCGATGGCATCCTTGCTGATCATTGCGGCGGTCGGCGTAGGCCTAACGACTCGCCAACTCGCTCTTTCGCTGCTGTTCCTCGTCATCGGTTGGCTCCTTGCAATCATGTCGACGCGTCGTCAGTACGTCGATCAGTTTCGCGCGCGACTCCGGCATGGCGTCATCGACACGCGACTCGAGCTCGAGGAGCTGGATCGGCATTCGCTGGACGTTCTGCTCAGCGCCTTGAACAGCGATCAGGATACCGAAGTGCTCGCCGCCATCGACATCTTCGATCGACACGGACGAACCGACTCGATGCCGGTGCTGCTACTCTATCATCCCTCAGTCGAAGTGCGGAGCCGTGCGCTCGAAGCGTTCGCAGAAGCCTCGGATCTCCGTTTCATTCCGGTCGCACGACGCATGCTTTCAGATGAGGAGCCAGACATTCGCGCAGCAGCGCTCCGCGCGCTCACGGCGGCCGATCCGAATCGAAAGCTGCTCGAAGAAAAGCTCGATCTCGAAGCCTCGATCGTTCGAGCCACCGCTTTGGTGGGGCTGCTCGGCATGAATGATGATGGGAGAAACGGCAGCGGAGTGTCGGCGGCGAAGTTGGACGAATGGATCGGTGCGGGAAACCCACAGACTCAGTCGTCTCTCGCCCGGGCGATTCGACACGAGGGCGGGTCGGTCTTTCACGAAACCCTCATCAAGCTGATTGCGAGTGACGACGACTCGGTGCGTATCGAGACGCTGCGCGCCATGGAGGGAAGCCCAGACCCGAGATATCTGCCGCACCTCTTGCCGCTCTTGGGGAGCTCGGATCTGCGCGCCCATGCGCGTCAGGCGGTCCTTGCGATTGGGCCCGAGGCCCTGGCCGCGCTCGACGAGGCGCTTGCGGACCCGTCGACCCCCCGAAAGGTGCGCCGTCGCATTCCGCACACGATCATTCTTTTCGATCCACAGGCCGCGGCAGACATTTTACTTCGGCAGTTGGCGATGGAGCGCGAAGGAGGCGTGCGTTTGAGGATTCTTCGAGCCCTTGGCCGCCTGCAAGCAAGCAATCCGTCGACGGTCCTCGACGACGCGCTCTTGGAGGAACAGCTTCGTGCGAGCTTGGTGCGCGTCGTGCAGCTTCTTCAGTGGCGCTCGGCAATCGAAACTGATGGCATCGCGGAAACGCCCGACGCCGAGCTTCTCCGCGTCGCCCTTCAAGACAAAGAACGGGCAACGCTCGAGCGGGCCTTCTCGCTGATGGGCCTGAGGCATCCCGAAGAGAACTTCGCCTTGGTTTGGCGAGGGGTCACGAGCGAGAACAACAGGCTGCAGGCAGCGAGCCACGAAGTGTTGGAGGCGACGTTGCCGGGTGCGTTTCGTGAAGCAGTGCTCGTGATCGTCGACGATGGAGAGCCGGTTGCACGGCGAGCGCGGGTCGCCGCAGCGGCGCTCGGGACCAGCGAACGCCAGATGTCCCATGATGAGGCGGTGGCGCAGATGATGAAGGACGAGAGCGAAGTCATTCGCGGGATTGCAACCCACCATGCCGCAGAGCTCGGCGGCCACAAAGCTTCCGGCGCAGCTCAGGAGGCGCAGAACCTTGTCTGAAGAAGTGCGCAAGGAACCGCAAATGGACCGCTTTCAGCGCTATTTGTTCCTTCGAACGATGCCTGCGCTGGCAGAGGTGCCGGTGGAAGTCGCACAGGTCGTCGCGGCCAACACGCATGAGCGCTTCTTTGCGAAGGGGGAGTACCTCTACCAAACGGGCGTCCCTGCGATGGAGATTCAATACGTGGTGAGTGGCGAGTGTGAGATCGTCCGCAATGGAAGAACGGTACGCCGTTTGGGCTCGCGCAGTGTGGTCGGTGGCGTGAGCGCACTTGCGGGTGATGAGCTTGGTTACGATTGCATTGCACTCGAGGACATGGTGACCCTCGCCATTACGGTCGAAGATTCGCAGGAGATCTTCGAGGATCATTTCGTCTTGTTGAAGCGCGTGCTTCGAGGAACGAGTCGTGAGGTGCTCGAGTCGCGACGCAAGCTCGGCAAGACGGCGGGCTTCGGGCCCGTGGCCGAGCCATTTGCTTTTCCAGATCGACCTTTTGATCTCGTCGAACGAATGGCATTTCTGCGAAAGACGTTTTCATTCGGCGACAGCGAAATCGACGCAATCGCCGACCTCGCCCGCGACGTGCAAGAGGTTCACCTTCCCAAAGGCGAGGTTCTCTGGAACGTCGGCGATCGAAGTAACTATTTTCTGCTTCCGCTCCGCGGCATCGTGGACTGCCGCGCGACAGATCCGGACCAGCACTTTCAATTGGGTCCCGGCGGCTCCGTAGGCGCCATCGACGCCATGGCCGATGAGCGCCGCTGGTTCCGAGCCGAAGTCGCCGAAGACCTGGTCGCCTTTCGCATCGATTTGGAGCTCCTCCTCGAGGTCTTGGAGGACCACTTCACCATGGCCATGTCCTTCCTCCGAGGTCTCGCCACCGGCATCCTCCAGCTCTACGACCACGACCAGGGACACTCTCTACCCCCCTAAGCCCCCGAGATCACAACGCTCCCTAGGCAAGGATCGCAACAATTGATTGCGATCTTTCTCTTGTTTTCCTTTTGTTTTCAAGGGGTTGCGACGGAGGAGAGTGTCCCTCTTGTCACTGGTATTTTGTTCAGTATACTGGGTGGTCCCATGGCTTTTGGGACTGTCATCGATTTCGAGGCTCGGCATGTTCGAGCCAAAGCTTTGCCGCTCTCGGAGCTCTTGCCGCAGGGGCGGCTGGTCGAGGTCTCGGGGCGGCATGCCTGTGCACGAACGACGACAGCCGTATCCTGCGTGATCCAAGCGCAGGCGCGGGCCGAGTTGGTCGCCTGGGTACAGCCCAAAGACGGCGCCTTGTTTCCTCCCGACCTCGACGCGGCGGGAGTCGAACTCGATTCGTTCATCGTAATTCACGTTCCGCGTCATGCAGGTCCGTTTGCACTGGTTCGCGCGGCCGAGTGGCTTGCGCGTTCCGGTGCGTTTGGCTTGACGGTCATCGACCTCAGCGATGCGCTCCCGCCAGGCTCTTCGGTCAACTGGCAAGGTCGTCTTCAAGGCCTCTTGCGTCAGTACGACGGACGCATTCTCTTGCTCACTTCGAGCGCATGCGAAGAGCCTTCTTCGGGTCCCTTGGTTGGCTTACGCGTCGAGCCGCAACGCGGTCCTCTTCACGCCGATCGTTTCGAAGTTCACACACATGTTCTCAAAGACAAAGTCGGAATCGCCTCCGAGCTTTCATCGATCAACCCAGTCGCTCCGTCCGGTTTGCGAGGCAGGTCATGAAACGAGTGAGCTGCGTTCTTTTGCCGATGCTGCCATTGCAAATTCTGTTGCGTAAAAAGCCAAATTGGAGCGCTGCGCCTGTTGTCGTCGTCGATGACGAAGGCCCGAATGGCCGCATCACACACCTCAACGCGCTTGCAAAAAAGAGCCGCCTTCGCATCGGCATGCGTCAAACCGTCGCGCGTGATCTTCTGCCGAATCTGCACACCGCCGTCGTCTTGCCCGAAGAGGTCTCGGAGGTCTGCCGCGAGCTGATCGGAGCACTTCAAACCTTCTCGCCTCGGGTCGAAGCGTTCGATCAGGCCGGCGCGTTTCAGCTCGATCCCGAAGGACTCCGGCGACTTTATGGCGGCTATCGCAACTGGGCTAGCTCGATTCATCGATATTTACGGGCCCGGCACTGGCGCAACTCGGTGACGGTAGGCTTTCATCGCCAGCGGGCGCTCGCGGTCGCGATGGCGCAGGTCGGGGTCGGCATCTCGAAGAGCGCCGATGAAGAGCGCGAACGTTCGAACAAAACCGTGCTGCGTGAATTCGATTTGCCCGGGGAGCTCTGCGAAAGCCTTGGCACGTTGGGTATCGAAACGCTCGGCGATTTTCTCGCCGTGCCTGCCGGAGAGCTGCTGAGCCGTTTCGGTGCTCGTGCAAGTGCATTTCACGATTCGTTTGCCGACGACATGCAGCTGCCGATTCAGCCACAGGTCTTCGACGAGCCAGCCCGCATCTCTTTTCAAGTCGATCCACCCGACAAAGATCAAACCCGCCTGCTGTTTGCAATCAAAGGCGCCTTGCACTCCTTGCTGCATCAGGTGCGCGCACGCGGAGAATCCATCCAATCTCTCGAGCTTTCACTCCATTTGGAACGCGCACCCCTGCATCACGAACAAATCGAGCCAGCCTCGCCGACCTTGGATCTGATGTTGTTGCTCGAGCTCATTCGTCTTCGACTCGGTGAGAGGAGCTTGCAAGGCGCCGTCGAAGAAGTGGAAGTCTTTGCAAAGACAGTTCGCGCACAGGCGGAGCAAGTTGCGCTCCCCGGTCATCAACCCCGTCGCGACATGAGAACTGCACATCGGGCGCTCGACCGGGTCCGTGCAACGTACGGCGAACAGTCGGTGACCAAGGCACGCCTTCGCGAAGCGCATTTGCCGGAGGCCTCTTTTCTCTGGGAGCCCATTCAGCACGCACGACTCGGCGAGCAATCCGAGTCAGCGTCAATTTCATCCATGGTTCGACGGGTTTACGCTCGCCCCAAGCCGCTTCCTCCACGTGTGCCAAAGGAGCCCCAGGCCGGTCCTTCGCTCGCGAAAAACCATGCGATCGAGCACCTGTACGGGCCGTACCGCGTGAGCGGTGGCTGGTGGAAGCGCCTCGTCGAACGCGACTACTACTACGCCGAAACCGATCACGGCGATTTGCTCTGGCTCTTCTACGACCGTCCGAGGAGACGCTGGTTCTTGCATGGGGTGCTCGATTGAATGAGCACTTACGTTCCGTTGTGGGTCAAGAGCAACCACAGTTTTTTGGAAGGCGCATCCTTTCCCGAAGAGCTCGTCGAACGCGCACATGCGCTTGGTCTTCCCGCAGTTGCAGTCACCGACCGCGACGGAGTGTACGGCCTGGTCCGCGCGCAGATGCGAGCCAAAGAGCTCGGAGTTCGCATCGTGACTGGAGCCCAACTCATGGTCGAGATCGAAGGGCATGCACAGCATGTCGTGGCGCTCGCCAAGACGCGACGCGGCTACGCTGATCTCTGTAGAGTCTTGTCACTCGGGCATGCCCGCTGTGAGAAAGGCACTTCTCTCATTCACGGCGAAGAGCTCGCTCCACTTCACGATTTGTTTTTTCTTGCTGCAAGCCCCGAAGCCTTGCGTGCCTTACATGCGAGTCATGGCCCTTCGTCGGTGTTTGCTCTTTGTGCACGTCATCTGAGCGACCACGAGAAGCCGAAAGAGAAAGCCATGCGCTCCGTCGCAAAAGAGCTCTCCGTGCAGACGGTAGGCGTCAACGAAGTCCTCTATCACGACAAGCTACGGCGCCCTCTGCAAGACATTTTAGCCTGTATTCGAGAGGGAAAAGTGCTTTCCGAGGCCGGGCACACGATCTACGCAAACGCAGAGCACGACCTCAAACCCGCTCAGGAGCTCGAACGTCTCTTTGCGGACGACCCGGCATGTATTCGTCGTACGGTCGAGATCGCCGAGCAGTGCACGTTCAGTCTCGATGACCTTCGTTATCGATACCCCGAAGAGAATCTGCCTTCAGGGCACAGTGAACAGGGCTGGCTACGCGATCTCACGTTTCGTGGCGCGCGCAAACGCTATCAAGGCAAGTTGCCTTCCGACGTTCGCGCACAAATCGAGCGCGAGCTTCAAATCATTCGCAAGCTGGACTATGGCGGTTACTTCCTCACGATGTACGAGATCGTCCAATACTGCCGTCAGCGAAACATTTTGTGCCAAGGACGCGGCAGTGCTGCCAATAGCGCCGTGTGCTTTTGTCTGGGCATCACGGCAATCGATCCTGTGCGCATGGATTTGTTGTTCGAACGTTTTTTGAGCGTTGAGCGAGCTGAGCCTCCAGACATCGATCTCGACATCGAGCACGAGCGCCGTGAAGAAGTCATTCAACACGTTTACGAAAAGTACGGACGCCGCCGCGCAGCAATGGTGGCAAACATCATTCGCTATCGGATTCGTTCGGCGGTCCGTGATGTCGGCAAGGTGCTCGGCTTGGCCCGAACGGATCTGGAAACCGCGACACGACTGCTGAGGCATCGCGACGACACCTTCAACACTGAGCTCCTGCGTGAAGCTGGCCTCGATAAGGACGCGCCGGCCACTCAGCAGCTCTGGTCATTGGCAACTCAAGTGCTCGATTTTCCACGGCATTTGTCGATTCACCCAGGTGGTTTCTTGCTCGGACACCGGCCGGTCGACGAGATCGTCCCGATCGAGCCGGCCAGCATGGAGGCCCGCACCGTCATCCAGTGGGACAAGTACGACGTCGACAATCTGGCCCTGTTTAAGGTCGATCTCTTGGGCCTCGGTGCGCTCAGCTGCATTCACCGTGCGTTTGATCTGCTGCGCGAGCACAAGGGTCAAGACCTCGAGATCGCAACCGTCCCTGCCGAAGACAAAGCTACATACGAAATGGTGTCCAAAGGCGACACGGTCGGCGTCTTCCAAATCGAAAGCCGCGCGCAGATGGCGATGTTGCCACGGCTTCAACCACGTACCTTCTACGACTTGGTGATCGAAGTCGCGCTCGTGCGCCCTGGTCCCATCCAAGGTGACATGGTGCATCCGTACTTGCGTCGGCGGAAAGGCGAAGAAGAAGTCGACTATCCGCACCCGAAGTTGGAGCGCATTTTGAAGAAGACCCTTGGCGTTCCGATCTTTCAAGAGCAAGTGATGAAGCTGGCCGTCGATGCGGCAGGTTATACGGCGGGCGAAGCCGATCAGCTGCGCCGTGACATGGCCGCATGGCGCAAGTCCGGTCGAATCGAGAAGCATCGAGCACGCATGGTCCCACGGATGCTCGAAGAAGGCATTCCCGAGGAGTTTGCGGAGCGCGTGTTCTCGCAGATTCGCGGCTTTGGCGAGTATGGCTTTCCCGAAAGCCATGCCGCGTCGTTTGCCTTGCTCGCCTACGTCACCGCCTGGCTGCGGCGTCATCACCACGAAGCTTTCACCTGCGCGATCCTCAATGCCCAGCCGATGGGCTTCTACAGCCCGGCGACCCTGGTCGAAGACGCCAAGCGGCACGGCGTCGAGGTTCACCCGATCGACATCAACAAAAGCCAATGGGATTGCACCCTATTCCCGATAGAAAACGAGAAGGAGCAAAGCCCCGTGGACGCCGCAAAGCGTCGTCTTTACGGGGTACGGATGGGGCTGCGATACGTGAAGGGGCTCGGAGTACTCGAGCGCGACCGGGTCGAGGCGACGAAGCGGCCACTGCCAAACCTCGCGACCTTCGTTCGGCAGACCGGGCTCAATAAGAAGGCTCTGCACGCGCTGGCCGAAGCAGGCGCCTTCGAGTGCTTCGGGCTCAACCGGCGCAACGCGATTTGGCAGGTGCGGAGCCTCTCGCGTTTCGCGCAGGATTCCTTGCCGCTCGAGCCGGCGTCGAGTCAGATTTCATTTGCCTCCTTGGCAAGCGAGGACGAGGTGATCTGGGACTACCGTTCGAGTCATCACAGCACGCGCGGCCATCCCATGCGAGGGCTTCGCGACGCGCTTCGTTCACGAGGCATCCCCGAAGCAAGCCGAATTCATGGCTGCGGACACGGGGATGAGCTCGAGTATGTCGGCATGGTGATCTGCCGCCAGCGTCCGGGCACGGCGTCCGGAGTTACCTTCTTCACGCTCGAAGACGAAACCGGCTTCGTCAATGTGGTCGTCTGGAAGCAGGTCTTTGACCGCCATGCTGCGCTCGCCAAAACCGCTGCCCTGCTCGGCGTGACCGGAGAGATTCAAAGGGCCGACGGCGTCATTCACCTGATCGCGAAGTCTTTATGGGCGCCGGATGTTTCACTCGCGGAGCAAACCCACCGCTCCCGAGACTTCCACTAATCCTTCGGCTAACCAAAGCCCAGCAGGCCGAGTTGAACGACCCAGTAGGCCTCGATTCCCAGTTGGACGAGGAGAAGAACGGCGCGAAGAGAAACGGCCATTTCGCTCGTCGAAATCAGATGCACGGTCGACTGAGCCACGCGCGCGACGAGCACCCAACGCGCGAGCGAATCGGTGATGCCTGCGTTGTCGGTCACCAGCGCGAGAAGAATGAGCGCCGCGAATGCTGGCAGATTCTCGTAGCAATTGGCCTGCGCGCGGCAAAGCCGGTTGGAGAACGGAGAGACGTCTTCACCACTCGGGAGAAAGTCGTTTGCAGCGCGTTTCTCTTTGACCACGAGCAAGGTGCGATAGAAAACGATCGTCGCAGCCAACAAGATCGTCCAAGCGACATAGCCGACGAGCGCAAGTGCAGAGGGGGACATCGTCATTCTCCTAGTTAAAGTGAACGGGGCGCACTATACCCAAGGCGTCGTGCGGCGAAAAGGGTTTACGGGGAGGCTGAGCTGATGAAAACGCTGGTGCTGACGAGACCCGAGGTTGAACGACTTGCAACGATGGAGGTTGCGGTCTCTGCCGTGGAGCGCGCATTCGCCGCCATCGGGCGCGGCGAGGCGACCATGCCCCCCAAAATCTATTTGCCGATCGCGGATCACGACGGCGACTTCCGAGCGATGCCATCACGCCTCGGCGACTCTGCGGGCATCAAGTGGGTGAATGTGCACGCCCAGAATCGCAAGCGATTCGGGCTGCCAACCGTCATGGCTGTTTACGTGCTCAACGATCCGGCAAACGCGTTTCCACTCGCGATCATGGACGGCACCTTGCTCACCGCGCTGCGCACGGGTGCCGCAGGCGCAGTCGCATCCAAGTACCTCGCGCAGCAGAATCCGAAGACGATCGGATTCATCGGCTGTGGAGTGCAGGCTTCTACCCTGCATGGCACGCACCAGGTGGTTTTCGACGGCTTCGAAAGTCTCGCGTACGACCGCAATGAAGCGACCGCAGCCGCCTTCGCCGATCGGGTTGGCGCGCGTGTGGTCACATTGGAAGAAGCGGCTGGTGCCGACATCGTATGCACGGCGACGCCGTCACGAACGCCCTTCGTGCACGCGGAGTGGATCCATCGCGGCGCCCACATCAATGCCATGGGTGCCGATGCGCCGGGCAAGCAGGAGCTCGCCACCGAGCTGCTGCAGAGCTCGGCCGTCTACATCGACGACATCCATCAGGCGACGGGGAGCGGGGAGATCAACGTCCCCCTCGCGGCCGGAGACATCGCGGCCAGCCAACTGGCGGGGACGTTGGGCGAAGTCGTTGCGGGCCTGTTGCCGAAGCCGGACGTCTCGACGACGACCGTGTTCGACTCCACGGGCCTCGCCATCCAAGACGTTTCGCTCGCGCGCGCGATCTACGACGCTGCCCAGGGTCAATCGATCGGCCAGGAGGTCGACCTCCTCGGCCTCGACGCCCCATCGATCGATTAGCTGACGGGGTCGCCGGGCAAATTCCGACCGAAAAATGTCGGTTTGCGACGGTCGGCAGTAGGCTTCGGCGGGTGGTGCGGCTAGCCCCCATTCTCGTCTTCGTAGCGCTCCTTTCGCCGTCGCCGGGAGCCGCAGCGGACGCCGGAGCTGCCTTCCTCGGACATCCCGACGCCCGGCGAACTGAGGCCCTGCGGACCGCTGAAGTTACCGACGTGAAGAAAGGCAAAGGCGGTCGCAGCCTGGCGTTCAAGGTCACGCTGACCGACGGCACACGAGGCTACTTCAAGCCCAAGCAAACCTTTTCGGCCGCACACTGGTACTCCGAGATCGCTGCCTACTACTTGGATCGCGAGCTCGGCATGGGCCGTGTGCCCCCTACGACCGGTCGCAGGTTTCGCTGGAGCGAGCTTCGAGCCGCTGCAGGGACGGACTCGAGGGTGAGCGAGCTTGGTATTGAAGAGGACGGCACGCTCAAGGGCGCATTCGTTTGGTGGATCCCCGAGCCCCTCGAGCGAGTCCGCATGGGCCGCAACTGGGAACGCTGGGTACGAGTCCAGAAGTCGCTTCCCATCACGCCGTACCAACGGCCCGTAGACTATCGCGCGGACCTGAATCGCCGCCCTGGGATTCGGGAGGCGACGGACCCGAGCCGGCCGATCGCGCAGGCTCCGGACATCGAGGTGCGGCCGGCGGAGCTCTCCGATCTGATCGTGTTCGACTACCTCACCCAAAACGTGGACCGCTGGGGTGGTGACTTCACCAATCTGAGATCTCGGGGAAAGGGCGGGCCGTTGATCTACCTGGACAACGGTGCTGGGTTCTGGCTCGGAGAGCAGCGTCTTGGCTTGATGGAGGCTCGCTTGAAGGCTCTCCAGCGCTTCCGACGGTCGACGATCGACGCGGTGCGAGCGCTGGATATCGAGCGATTTTCTTCCAAATTGCGTGAAGATCCGCTCGCTCCCGTCCTGAATGAGAAGCAACTAGACGGCCTCGAACAGCGCCGTCGCGCGGTCCTCGAACATGTGGACGCCATGGTCGCGCGCTTCGGTGAGGCACGCGTGTTCGCGTGGTAGGTTTCGAGGGTGAAGGAACGACTTCGGCTTCCGGCTGAGTGGGAGCCGCATTCCGCCTGCTGGCTTGCCTTTCCCTATCTGCAGGACGAATGGCCGTTCAATCTTGGCGCAGCACAGGCGTCGATCGCGGCCTTGTGCCGCGCAATCGCAGACCGAGGAGACGAGACTGTACGCCTGCTCGTGACAAACGGAGAAATAGAAGCGCGCGCACGGTCTTTGATCGGCGACGTTCGCAACGTTCGCTACGTAACCACCGACTACGGCGATTGCTGGCTTCGCGACACGGCGCCGCTAATCGGGCACCGGGACAATGGCGAGCTGGGTGCTCTCTGCTTCGAGTTCAACGGCTGGGGCGGTAAGTACGAAATGCCTTTCGATGGACGCGTCAGCGGCTGGTTGACCGAGCGGCTGCGAGCCCGGCGCTTCGAGTGTCCAGTCGTCCTCGAGGGAGGCGCCCTCGACACGAACGGCCAAGGGACGTTTCTGACCACAGTCTCATGCGCGTTGAACCCCAACCGAAACCCGGGCTTGACGCGCGGAGCTTTTGAAAATGCGTTGGCGGACCGGGTGTTCATGGAGCGGTTGATTTGGCTCGACGAGGGCTTGGAACACGACCACACGGACGGTCATATCGACATGATCGCTAGATTCGCCGCGCTCGACACCGTCATCTGCATGAAGTCGAACCCAAGCGCGCCGAATGCCGAGTTGCTTCATTCGATCGAACAGAAGCTGCGCGCCGCCGGCCTGAAGGTGCTGGGCGTCCCCGCGCCGCCGGCGCTCCGGGCTCCCAACGGCGCGCCGCTGCCCGTTAGCTACTGCAACTTCTACATCGCCAACTCCGCCGTGATCGTTCCGACTTACGGCGTCGCCGAAGACGATGCCGCGCTCGGAGCGATCGCCGATGCCTTTCCGGGCCGGGAGGTGGTCGGCCTGCCCGCCACAGATCTGCTATGGGGAGGCGGAGCGTTTCACTGCGTCACACAAGCCCAACCCAGCACGTCATGACCACGTCTTCCCTGTCGATCGGAATCGTCCAATGCGCACTCGGTGACGCACGGGAAGCCAACGTCGCACGTGTCGAAGGTTTGATTCGCGAGGCCGCTGGGCGCGGCGCGAAGATCATCCTCACCCCAGAGCTCTTCGAAAGCCCTTACTTTCCGCAGACCGAGGACGAGCGTGCCTTCGACTTGGCGGCACCTCTCGGTTCGCATCCTACGGTGGGTCGCATGCAGGCCCTCGCCGATGAGCTCGACGTGGTGCTTCCGATCTCCTTTTTCGAACGCGCAGGCCAGGCCTACTACAACAGCGTCGTGACGATCGACGCCGACGGAAAGCAGCTTGGCGCGTACCGAAAGAGTCACATTCCGGACGGTCCCGGCTACGAGGAGAAGTTCTATTTTCGTCCAGGAGACACCGGTTTTCGGGTTTGGAAGACGCGCCACGGAAACCTTGGCGTGGGCATCTGCTGGGACCAGTGGTTCCCGGAAGCCGCCCGCAGCATGGCCCTGCAAGGGGCCGAGGTTCTGCTCTATCCAACAGCGATCGGCAGCGAGCCAGAGAGGCCGGATGAGGACAGCCAGGCGGCTTGGAGACGCGTGATGGTCGGTCACGCAGTGGCCAACGCGATGCCTCTTGCTGCGGCCAACCGCATTGGCGCCGAAGCCGGGCTGAGCTTCTACGGAAGCTCATTCGTCTGCGACCAGCGTGGCGACCTGTGCGCCGAGCTCGGGCGTGACGAAGAAGGCGTGGCAACCGCTTCGTTCGACCGCGATGTCCTTCGGCGTTACCGCGCCAACTGGGACTTCTTCCGCGATCGCCGTCCGGAGCTCTACGGCAGGCTAACCGGAGACGAGCCGCTTGATTGATTCGCTTTACGCGATCGTGGATGCAGAGTACGCAGAACGCCCGCTCGAGCTGGCCTTCAAGGCGTTGAACGCGAACTGCGCCATCGTGCAGCTTCGCGCCAAGCGCCTCGATGACCTCTCGTTTCTCAAGATCGCAACACGGGTCCGTTCCGCGTGTGGGCACGCCGGGGTTCCTTTCGTCATCAACGACCGCGCTGACATCGCACACATGGTCGAGGCGGACGGTCTGCATCTCGGGCAAGACGACCTCTCGATCGACGATGCCCGGAAAGTCGTCGGCGACATGCAAATCGGAGTTTCGACCCACAGCCTCGAACAGGCCATCACGGCAGAGGCCGAGGGCGCAGATCTCATCGCATTCGGGCCGGTCTACCCAACCAAAACCAAGGAGAACCCGGAGCCCATCGTTGGCCTGGGAAAGCTCACGAAGGTCTGCGAGTCCGTGTCTCGGCCGGTGGTCGCCATCGGTGGAATTTCCCCGGAAAACGCGGCGGAAACGCTGCAAGCCGGTGCGCGTTATCTCGCGGTGATTTCGGCCCTTTCGCGCTTTCTCGACGACGCGCGATAGCGGGTCACTTCATTTCTTCGAAATACTGAATCGCAGTTTCGATCGCCGCGCCGAGCGCCTGATTCACCAGGGTCGCGGTCGCGTCTTCACCGCTGCGAAGGGCCTCGTAGTATCGCTGCCGCTCGGTTGCATGAATCACGACCGGGGGAAAACCCCCTCGCATCAAAATCAGGTTCATCACGAGTCGCGCGACCTTGCCGCTATGTCGCGGGAATGGATAAATGTGAAGCAGCTGGTAGTGCGCCTTACTGGCCATGCGAACCGGGTGCATCGTCTTCTTGGTGTCCGGATCCGAAAGCCATTGAACGAGTTGCCGCATACGGTAGCTGATCTTGTCCGGCTGCGAGATCTCATGGAAGTAGAGCCGATGAAGCGGCATGTCCTTGCGGTACTTCGGCGGCCCCTTCCCCTCGAGCTCCTCGGGCGCCAGCTGAGCGTAAAGCTTTTTGATGACGTCGAGGTTCACCGTGAAGCGGCGGCGGGAGGACATCTCGCGAATCATCTCGATCGCGCCCATGTGGTTTCGGACCTCGTCATAGACGGGGATGAGTGCTGGGTCTGTGATGGCCTCGTCGTAGATTGCCGCTCTGAGCTCGTCCATGGAGTAGACGACGCCTTCGAGCGCGCTGTCGTGGTAGATCCAGGCGATGTCGAAGCGCTCTTGATACTCTTGCCGCACCTGCGCGTTGGCAGAATCGAGCAACTCTTGAAGCTGGGCGACTCGCTCTTCTAAGCTCGGACCTTGAAGCGCTTGAACCAAGGAATTCCCTCCACTCGCGGGCAGCCTACAAGGTAGGCTCCGTGCGGCCGGCGAAGCTATCAGCGGGGCCCCAGGTCGTCAACCATGACCGAATTCGGCTAGTTGAGAGCATCTGAAATCGCTCCGCGCAGCCGCATCTTGCTCGGAACGCCGGTGGAAGCCCAGCGCACGGTGCCATTGCGGCCCACCACGATCACGGTGGGAAGCATCCTGATGGCGTATCGCTTTTGAACCGCGCCGCTGCGGTCGTGCAGGCTCGGGAACTCGGTCCCGAACGCTGCATGGGCAGCCTGGAGGCTCTGGCGGTCGAACGGCTCGACATTGACCGCGTAGAACGCGACGCCGCGCTCGGCGAACTCTGCACGAAGGTCGTTGAGAATCGGCGTCGTTCGTTTGCAAGCACCGCACCAGCTGGCCCAAAAGTCGAGAACCACGACTCCGCCGGACATTTCGGAGAGTGTCACCTTGCGAGGGCTGTTCGGCTCGGCCCCGGCGGCCACTGCCATGCTCAAGTCAGGCGCTTGCTCCCCGATCAGTGGGGACGCATTGCCGCGAGTCATCCAAGCATAGAGAGCGACGAAGACCATCGCGGTCACGAGCCAGTGAATCCACCGTCGCGCCGCGGGCTTGTGCAAGTCATCCATCATGTCTCCATGAGCGGAAGCTCGATGCTGAACCGCGCTCCCCCTTCGGGCGCTCGGTCGAGACGCACTTCGCCACCGTGCTCCAACACCACTTTCTTTACGATCGCTAGGCCAAGACCCGTGCCCTCGGTCTTGGTCGTGTAATACGGATCAAAAACACGCTCCCAGTTCTCCTCGTCGATTCCGGGACCGTTGTCGCGAATCTCGACGAATCCAGACCCTCCGCTTTGGTAAGCGTGGACGAATACACGGCCGCCGCCCGTTGGATGGGCTTCGTAGACCGCCTGAATTGCATTCCGCAAGATGTTGTCGACCCCGCGCTTGAGCATCATGGGGTCCATACGCACTCGGATGGGTTCCGTTGCACAACTCAGCCCCACTTCGACCGGCGCCGCAGCCCCATGGCCCAGATCCTCGAGGATTGCTGGAATTGAAACCCGGATACCGTGGATGAGGTCGCACAGATCGGACGGGGATAGATCGGCCCTCGGAAGCTTGGCAAAAGCGCTGAATTCGCCGACGAGCCGGCGGAGTGTGGCGACCTCCTCTTCGATGATCGCCCGCGCCTGATGCAGCTTCTTCTGAAAGACCGCGTCTTCGCCGGCGTAAGTTTCGGCCATCTCCTGAGCGGCAAGTTGGATGGGCGTGAGCGGATTCTTGATCTCGTGGGCGAGACGGCGAGCAAAATCCTGCCAGGCGCCGATACGCTGCAGGTACTCGATGCGCGTGCGGGAATCGCGCAGGTCGCGAACCATCTCGTTGAAAGCCTTCGTGAGCTCGGCGACCTCATCCCTGGCACCGGTTGGTAGGGCAACGGTGAGATCACCAGCGCCGACCTTTCGAGAGGCTTCGGCCAAGTCGGTGACACGGCGAGTTACGCGACGCGACACGATTGCACCGATCAAGAACGCAACGAGGATGACGAAGAACGCCAGAACCCCAAAAACCCAAGCGTATACGTCCGAAACGGAAGCGCCTTGCTGTTGTAGGCGCGAGTATACATCGGCAACCTCGCCAGCTTCTTGCAGCCGCTCGAAGTACCGCTCCGGTACGGAGACCTCGACCGCGATTCGTAGCTTGCGTGCTCCTCTGCCCATCTCCCGATCGCGGATGGTGGTTCGTAGCGCGTCGCCCGCCGGGTCTGGCGGACGAGCGACACTTGCGAGAACCTCGCCGGCGTCATCGATGATCCGAATGCTTTGGACAACCTCGTACCGTCCGAGGAGCTCGCGAAGAAGACCTTCGAGCGTTGCAACGCTCCGGCTGAGGGCAATCTGGGCTTCGACTGCCCACAGCACCGCGTCTGCGACCTGATCGGAACCCGCGCGGAGCGCCATGAGTTGCCCTCGGCGCGCCTCTACGCCGTGAACGAGCTCTGCGCCAAAGCGCTCGTTCACGCCAACCGCGTACACGTCGCGCAGCGCGCCCTGGGCGAGGAAAATGCTCCCGCCGAGCGCCAGAAACACCGACAAGCCAATCGCGAATAGGATCTTTCGCTCGAACCGGCTCATT